>Ga0181520_10003954_pt1 | contig 25383 bp, 21 predicted proteins | sample PEATcosm2014_Bin_29_FD_132451 | JGI IMG/M metagenome (GOLD analysis project Ga0181520, IMG submission 132451) | Peatland microbial communities from MTU Mesocosm Facility, Houghton, MI, USA - PEATcosm2014_Bin02_30_metaG | ecosystem: Environmental > Terrestrial > Soil > Wetlands > Peat | place...
CACTCCGTTCGGAACGGTTACGGAGCCGTAGTAACCTCGCAAGATGGCTTCTTGCCCGACCAGGAAGTTCTAGTGGAGATCGCTGTCATCGGGCTGGGTTCGTGGGGGCTCAGCTTCCTCGAGCGCATTGTGACGCTTTCGCGCTCACAGTGGGGACCTGTGCGCGTTCATGTCGTCGAGCCGGGTACACCGGGATCGGGCGTCTACGCGGTGAACCAGCCTGACTACCTCATCCTCAACACGCCTTGCGGGCAGGTATCGCTCCATCCCTGGCACGACGACGGCCCATCGCCGTCCTACGCCGTCGGCCTGTACGAGTGGGTCACCGCCGCCGGCTACCGCTGGGTGGGCGACTCGTGTCTCGTCGGCTCATCTGGTCGCGGGATATCCCCCGACGACTACCTCCCGCGCCGGCTCATGGGCGAGTACCTGCAGTGGTTCTATGCGACGCTCGTAGCGTCGGCGCCCTCGAAGGTGGAGATCGTCCACCATCACACCGAGGCGACGAACATCTTGAGCCTCGGAGCCGAGCGAGAGCGAGTACTGCTGGCCAACGGCGAGAGCCTCGACGTCGACCACATCATCTTGACTTCGGGTCACACAGACAACGTCGAACCGCCAGCCGGCATGGCGCTGGTACCGAGGCCGTACCCGGTTGATCGCTACACAAGAACGATCCCGGGTGGTGCCGTGGTAGCCGTCGAGGGCATGGGGCTTGTGGCGACCGACGTCGTGATCGCCCTCACCGTGGGAAGAGGCGGCTCGTTCGCCGAGACCGGTGACCGGCTTCGTTACACAGCTTCGGGGGACGAACCGACACTCCGGCTCTTTTCCCGCAGCGGCTTCCCCTACTGCTCCAAGGCCGTGGCGACCGTCGACGAGAGCGACGAGTTCCGAGCTGTCGTGTGCACCAAAGAGGCGATCGGGGCGATCCAAGGGGGCCAGGCGACCGGGCAGCCGAGGCGCCAGATCGATTTTCGCTCTTCGGTCCTGCCCCTCATCCTCGCCGAGATGCAGGTCAGGTACTTCGCCCAGTCGACCTTGTTGACAAGGGGCCGGGCGGCTTCCGAGGAGGTTGCGACCCATCTCGGCCGGGCGTGGCACGACGGATCGTATGAGACCGAGGTCGACAGTCTGGCGGGCCGCTACGGCGAGTTCGACCCGCGTGTGCATTTCTTCGGCCCGCGGAGCGACTACGTCTCCTCCAAGGACTACGAGTCGCAGATCTACTCGTTGGTCGAAACGGACTTGTGCGAGTCCCTCCGTGGGGGCTCCGGCCCGGTGAAGTCAGCCTACGAGGTGCTCCGCCACCTGCGGGACCTCATGCGCACGGTGATCGAGTTCAGGGGCCTCACGCTCGACTCCTACCTGGACTTCCGCGACCACATAAAGACGAGGGTCAACCGCATCGTGGCCGGGCCGCCGGCGATACGTTCCAAGCAGCTCCTCGCGCTCATCGACGCGGACATAGTCGCGATGCCCTTCGGGCCTTCGCCCTCGGTGGAGCCGGCCGGTACCGCGGGATTCGTGCTGAGCTCGAGCCACCTGGAGCACACGCACTCCGAGCAGGTGGACTGGCTGATCCACGGGCACCTCGAGAACCCGACGGTCTCGCGCTCTGCTTCGGCCCTCCTGACAAACCTCTGGCACGACGGGAGGCTGCAGCCTCTTAGCTACGGCACGACGGAGGTGGGAAGCGTTGCCCTCGACGAGGAATTCCACCCGACCAACGCCTCCGGCGAGCCCGCGCGAAGAATCTGGCTGTTCGGCTCGCTCACCGAGGGCGTGAGGTACTTCACACACTACGTCCCCTCGCCGAAGAGCCGCCTGAGGGCGTTCCTCGACGCGCAGCACTGCGTCGAGAAGATCATGGCCTGAACCGCTTCCTCGACCTAGCCAGCAGAGCGGGGTCGTAATCGCGCCCGCGACTCACTCGTAGACGATCGACACTTGCTCATGAAGGAAACGGCTGATCTTCAAGAGCTCGTCGTAGTCCGGCGACGCACCGAAGACCGAGTAGATGTAATGGCGCGTTCCCTCGCGCCAGTCGACAGGGTCGCCGGGCGACCTGTTCACGTAGATCTCGTCGACGCCGGGGAGTTCGGCCAGCTGGTCGAGGCCGTCGATGCTGACGACGCGGTGGGCCGAGACAGGAGGCTGGAACAAAAAGCGCCAACCGACCCTTGGGCACGGGACGGGGCCGTGCACGACGACCGCCTCACCCAGGGCGACGCGCATCGACAGCTCGAAAAGCGAGACACCGCTCGCCTGCAAGAGCATCTGGGGCACCCCGCCACCGAGCCTGCCGTTCACCTCGAGGACTCGGGGACCGTCCGGGGTCAATTTGAGCTCCGTGTGACAGTCACCGGTCCTCACACCGAGCGCGCGCACCGCAGCGGTTGTTGCTTCGATCACGGCCGCCAGCTCTTCGTGTGAAAGATCGGCGGGTATGAAGAATCCCGTCTCCCGGAACGGCTCGGCCAGCGGGAACCGCCCGGTTACCGCCACATGGCTGATCTCCCCTCCGGCCACCAGGCTCTCCACCGACAAGTAGCTGCCGAATCGGTCGCTTGGCCGGGTCGCCGGGCCGGGAAGGTACTCTTCGACGAACATCCCCGTCTCGCCACCGGCCTCGGGCGGGAGCAGGGAAACCGAATGGATGAGATCATCCGTGTCCTTCACCGGCATCGTGTACTGACCGCCGTTGCCGACACGCGGCTTCAGCACCGCAGGAAACACGACCAGTGCGGCGAAAGACTCTATGGCGGAGGCGCTCCGGTCGGCCGGGACCTCCCAGCACGCCGGCGAAACCAGCCCGCCCTTGCGGAGCGCCTCGCGCTGCAAGAGCTTGTCAACGAGGCCCCGGGCGACCTCGGGCGGGCGGTACTCGAGCCCCAGTTCTGCGGCTATCAACGAGAGGGGCACGATGTCCTCGTCTCGGTAGGCGACAATCCCGTCGGGAGAATAGGACCGTAGCAACGAGGCCGTCTCTTCGGGCGAGAGGCCTGCCACGTTCACCACGGTTCCGACTTTTCTGAGCAACCGGGCGGTGAAGGAGCCGTCGGGGGTGCTCTCGTCGAGGAGCCACAAGATGTCACAAAGGTCAGATGCCGCCTCCACGATCTGCATCGGCGGCGCGGAGCGGTGGCCGTGCCCCACGACGAGCAGAGGTTGCCGGCGGTCAGCGGTCACCGGTGGCACAGCAAGGCTCTACCAGATGCGTGCCCGAGGCGCAATGACGTTCCCGTAATCCGTGGGACGCAGCGATGGGATTTGCACCGGTCAGCTCGGAAGCACTGGTAGTGATCGCCTCGACTCGATTACATCGATCGTTGACGTGCAGCAGGACATTCGACCGACCAACGAACGACGCCGCTGCCGGCGGATTAGCGGCCGCTCGTCGCCAGCTACTCGACGGTTTGCGTCTCACAACGTGTCCTCCGAGACGGACTACCCTCGAACGACCGACGCACTCTGGGACCTTGATGAACCTGGTCCACCGGATGGGGCGTGCCCTCGGTCGCCCTACTCCAAGCGTGGACCTCGTGCTTGCCTCGCCAGGGTCGACCGCTGATTCGGGGACACGACCACGGCCGCCACGCTGATCGCGCGGTCTGCCTCACGCGTCGGCTCCTCGTGCGAAACTGACCCAGACACAGACGTGCCTCGACGAGGAGAGCAACGGAGTATCACTCGTCGTGTGTCGAAAAGTCGGGGGTCATCGCAGCATTAGAGTGGATTTATGCGAGCCCGGATCGTCGCGCCGAGCGAGCTCACGAGTGTGGAGTTGGCTCAGTGGTCCGAATGCGGCGCTTGTTCGCTCGAGCCCAATCCCTTCCTAGAGCCGGCCTGGCTGTTGCCAGCCCTCGAATATCTCGATGAGTCGCCGACGACCATGCTCGTGCTTGCCGAGCACAGCGGTACCGTCCAAGCATGCTTGCCGATAGTGACGGTCAAGGCCGACCGGGACAACACCGCCTGTGGTGGACAGCACTCTGCACTGCAGACAAGGGTGGCTCCGACCGCTGTCACTCTGGGCACGCCACTTGTCACCGCCGAGGGAGGAATCGAGGCCCTGGCTTGTGTTATGGCGGCAGTCCGGGCGGAAGCGGAACGGCGCGGGACGAGTCTGGTCATCATGGAATGGGTCGGCTACGACGGCCCGATCTCTCGGCTTCTGAAAGAGGTCGCCGTCGCGAGAAACAACCCCATCGTCGAGTTCGATGTTTGGGAACGAGGCATTCTTCGCCGTCGAGTCAGAGATGAGGAGTGTTACTGGCTGCGGGCTATCGGGAAGAACCGACGGCGCACGATACGCCAACACCATCGACTATTGAGTGCCGCGGTCGGAAGATGCCCGCGAGTGTGCACAAGGACCGACGGCGCCGCCATCGACGCGTTCTTACGCCTGGAAGCCTCGGGATGGAAGGGCCATCAACCCGACGGGCTCGCATTTGGACGCCGGCCAGCCACAACCAAGTTCTTCGAGGTCGTTTGCAGCCGCTACATCGATGATGGACGCATGTGGTTCCTTTCCCTCGAGACAGACGGCGGCCCGATCGCAATGGTCTGCTGCGTTCGCGCTGGCGAGGGCGTGTTTGCTTATCGCACTGCTTATGACGAGGACTTCGCGAGGTTCGGCCCGGGAGTCGAGGTATTCCTGGCTTCGATGGAGCATTTCGTCCACGAGACCGACGCTCACTGGTTCGACACGTGTTCTGCTCCCGATAACCAGCACCTGCTCACGCTGTTCCCGGACCGACGCTCCATGGCAACCCTGATGTTTCGGGTACCGAGCGGTCACCAGTAGGCAAGGGCGGGCCGACGCGGCGCCCGCCCGCCTCACTCATAGGCGATCGACACTTCTTCGTGAAGGAAGGCGTTGATCTCGAGAAGTCCGTCGTAGTTCTCGCACACGCCGGCGACCGAGTAGATGAAGTGGCCACCTCCCTCGCGCCAGTCGACCGAGTCCCCAGGCGAGCGATTCACGAAAACTGTCTGCACCCCGGTGAGCTCGGCCAGACGATCAAGTCCTTCGATGCTGACGACGCGGCGGGCGGTCGTTGGAGGCTGGAACTCGAACAGCCAACCGACTCTGCTGCACGGGATCAGGTTCTCGACCACCAAGGGCTCGCCCAGCGCGACGCGCATCGAGAGCTGGACAAGCGACACGCCGCCCGCCTGGGACAACATCTCAGAAACGCCCCCACCGAGCCTGCCGTTCACTTCGATCACTCGCGGACCGTCGGGTGTCAGTTTGATCTCCGTATGACAGCCACCAGTCATCACCCCGAGCGCCTGCAACGCGGCCGTGGCAACCCCCAGCACTCCTGCCAGCTCAGCTTGCGGCAGATCGGAAGGAACAAAGAACCCGGTCTCTCGGAATGGTTCGGCCATTGGGAATCGCCCGGTTACCGCCAAGTGGCTGATATGGCCGCCCGCCACGAGACTTTCCACCGATACGTAGCTGTCAAAGTGCTCGTTCCAGCCCTTCTCGACGCTGGGAAGATACTGTTCGATGCACATCCCCGTCTCGCCGCCCGCCTGTGGAGGCAGGTCGGCAACCGCGCGGACGAGGTCGGCAGGGCCGGCAACGAGGGTGGTGTAGCTGCTACCGCTGCCCGTGCGAGGCTTGAGCACGACCGGAAACTCCACCTTGGCAGCAAGAGCTTCTATCGCAGCAGGATCGCGGTCGATCGGAATCTCCCAACAGAGCGGCGACGGCATTCCCCAGTCACGGAATGCTTCGCGCTGCAAGAGCTTGTCGACAAGACGCCGGGCGACTTGCGGCGTGTGATACTCGAGCCCCAACTCCTCGGCGATCAGCGCGAGAGGGAGAATGTCGTCTTCGCTCAAGACCACCACTCCGTCGGGGGAATGCTCTCGCACTAGCTGGGCGGCCTCTCGCGGAGACAGGCCCCCAAGGTTCACCACCGTTCCGACCTTCCTCAACAGTCGGGCCGTGAAGGCTATCTCAGTGTCGCGCTCGTCTATCAGCCAGAGCAGGTCACACAAGCCTGAAGCCGCCTCGGCTATCTGCCATGCGGGCGCGGAGCGAGGACCGTAGGGAACCGCAAGCAAAGGCTGCCGGCAGCCGGGGGACACCGGGATCACAGGAAGGCTCTATCAGATGGGTCCGGGGAGACGCAAGGTTCTCGGGGATAGCCGAACAAAGCGGCGGATGTTCGACCAGAACATTTGTCGGCTCAGGCAATCGCCTGTCGCGTGCAGTAGCTCCAAGCGCAGACCAGTTTCAGTCGTACTCGACTGAAATCTCCTCATGAAGGAAGCGGTTGACTTCCAGCAGTCCTTCGTGATCCGCTGACACGCCGGTTGCGTCAAAGACGAAGTCGCCGGTTCCCTCGCGCCAGTCGATCGCATCCCCCGGTGCCCGGTTCAAGAAGACCGTGTCCACCCCGGCAAGCTTGGCCAAGCGGCCGAGCCCTTCGACCTTCGCGATGCGCCTGGCCGACGTCGGAGGTTGGCGCATCAGGCGCCAGCCGACCGCGTCGCAGGGGATCGGACCTTCCACCACCACGGGCTTGCCGAGGGCGGCGCGAATCGAGAGCTCGAGTAGCGACACGCTGCTGGCGCGCAACAGCATCTCGTGGACTCCTCCGCCGAGCCTGCCGTTCACCTCGATCACGCGTGGGCCGTCCGGAGTGAGCTTGATCTCCGTATGACAAAAACCGGTCTCAACCCCGAGAGCGCGCAGGGCCTCGCCCGCCAGCTCGAACACAGCCGCCTGCTGAGCTGGTGAAAGGTCCGCTGGGATGAAGGTCCCTGTCTCCCGAAAAGGCTCGGCGAAAGGAAGTCGCCCGTTCACTGCGAGATGACTGATCCCGCCGTGTGCCACCAGACTCTCCACGGAAACAAAATCGGCGAAGCGCCCGCTGCGCCCCGTCGTGAGACCGGGAAGATACTGTTCTACGAACATCCCCTTCCCGCCGACCGCCTGTGGCGGAAGGTTTGCGACCTGACTCACCAGGGCGTCGGCGTCGGCAACGAGCATTGCGTACCTGCTGCCAGTGCCGGTACGCGGTTTGAGCACCGCCGGGAAATCAACCGCCTCGGCGAGGGCCGCGAGCCCAGCCGGGCTCCGGTCAGTCGGCACCGTCCAGCAAAGCGGCGACGCCAAGCCGCCATTGCGAAGTGCTTCCCGTTGGCTGAGCTTGTCCAGCAGATTCCGGGCCACTTGAGGCGTGTGGTAATGGAGCCCGAGCTCAAAGGCCACCCGTGACAGGGCCTCGATGTCCTTGTCTCCGTAGGCGACCACACCGTCGGGAGAATGCTCTCTCAAGACCGACGCAGTCTCTTCTGGCGACAGCCCTGCAACGTTCACCACTGTGCCGACTCTTGTCAACAACGGCTTCAGGCTGGCGTTCTCCGGAAGGCTCTCGTCGAAGAGCCATAGGATTCTGCACAAGCCGGATGCCACCTCCGCGAGCTGCAGCGGGGGAACGCGGGAACCGTAGGGGACGACAAGGAGCGGCAGCCGACCGTCAGGGCGCACAGGAGTCGCTGGGATCGTGGCCCTAGGGCACCCAGGGATGGAGCGGGCGCCTAAAATGACTTGGCGGGCGACCATAAGACATGACCGTGGGAAGGGATCCGATCTCATTTTCCATCGCCTCACCCGGCGCTGACGCTCCCGCGGGGAAAAGTGACGGTCCTGCAGACGAACTCCGGCGGGGCGCGGCCAATTCAAGCGTCGAGATCGCCTTCGTCAACAACATGCCGGACTCGGCATTCGAGGAGACCGAGCGACAGTTCATCGGCCTGTTGGACAGCGCGGCACGCGAACTTGGTGACGTTGCGGTCCGCTCGCGGCGGTACTGGCTTCCAGGGCTCGAAAGAACCGAGGCGATCAAGGAGCGCATCGCTCGAGATTACAGTCCGCTCCAGCGGATATATGAGGAGCAACCCGACGGCCTCATTGTCACGGGAACCGAGCCCCTCACCGACGACCTAAGGACCGAGTCGTACTGGGAGGCCTTGACAGAGCTCATCGGTTGGGCGGAGGGCAATACCGCGTCGGTCCTGCTCTCCTGCCTCGCGGCCCATGCCGCTGCACTCTTGTTCGACGGCATCGAGCGGCATGCTTTGGCCGTCAAGTGCTCCGGGGTCTTCGTCCAGGCGATCAGAACCGACCATCCACTCACAGCTGGCCTCGGAACCCTGGTGCACATGCCGCATTCGCGTCTCAACGACTTGCCGTCGAGCCTGCTTCAAGCCGACGGCTACTCCAATCTGATCGAGTCGCAGGAAATGAACTGGACAGTCGCCGTCAAGGACCGGGGTTCGTGCACTTTCGTCCTGGTCCAGGGCCATCCGGAGTACTCGACGACGAGCCTCTTGCGCGAGTACAGGCGGGATCTGCAGCGCTTCCTGCGAGGCGAGCGCAGTGCCGTCCCGGCGATGCCCCTCGGTTACTTCGACGAAGAGAGCTTCCATTTGTTGGAGAACTTCGAGGCTCAAGTGCTGGCACGACCGAACGATCCTGAGCTCATGAAGGACTTCCCCTTCGAGCCCGTGGCACAGCGTCTCGTCAACACCTGGCAGCAGTCAGGCACGAGGCTGTACGCCAACTGGCTTAGGCTGATCCAGCACAGGAGGCAGTCCGGTGCATGACGAGACGGTGGCGATCCACGGTGCGTACAAACCCGAGAGCACACGCGCGGTGGCGGTCCCCATCTACCAGACGATCGCCCACGAGTTCGACGACGCGGCCTACGCGGGAGCCGTATTCGACCTCGAAATCCCGGGCTTTCATTACAACAGGCTGAACAACCCCACCAATGACGTGCTTGAACGGCGCCTCGCCGCCCTCGAGGGTGGTGCCGGCGCGCTGGTCTTGAGCTCGGGCGCGGCTGCGGTCAACTACTCGATCCTGAACCTCGCCTCGGTGAACGACAACATCGTCACCACACCCCAGCTCTACGGGTCCACTTACACGCTGTTCGCCCATGTGCTCCCGAGGCAGGGAATCGAGGTTCGTTTCGCTTCCGATGACCGGCCGGAGTGCCTGGAGCCACTCATCGACGGGAACACCAAGGCGGTCTTCTGCGAGTCCGTCGGCAATCCGGCTCTCAACGTCGTCGATCTCGAGGCGGTCAGCGACCTCGCTCACCGTCATGGCATACCCCTCGTCGTCGACAACACGATCGCGACGCCCATGTACCTGAAGCCGATCGAACATGGCGCAGATGTCGTCGTTCACTCCTTGACAAAATTCGTCGGCGGGCACGGTACGACCCTTGGCGGCGCCATCATCGACGCCGGCCGTTTCCCGTGGGCCGAGCACCCTAAAAGGTTCCCCTTGTTCAACACGCCCGAGCCGGCTTTCCACGGTGTGGTCTATGCGGAGCAGTTCCCCGAGGCACCCTTTGCCGTCCGCTGTCGCACCGTCAACCTCCGCAACAGCGGGTCGACGCTCTCCCCCCTCAGCGCCTTCCTCCTCCTCCAGGGTCTCGAGACCCTGGCCGTCCGGCTCGAGCGCCACGAATCGAACACGAGAGCAATAGCGCAGTACCTGGCCGCGGACCCACGCGTCGAGTGGCTGAGCTATCTCGGGGACCCCACGTTCCCTTACTACGCGCTCGCCCAGCGTTACCTCAAGGGTCACTGTCCCTCGATCATCACCTTCGGCGTGGCCGGGGGCTACGACGCCGGCATCCGTTTTTTCGACTCGGTCAAGCTTTTCAAACGGCTAGTGAACATGGGCGACGCCAAGTCGCTCGTCGCCCATCCCGCGTCGACGACGCACCGGCAACTGTCCCCTGAGGCGCTCGCCGTGGTGGGCGTGGCGCCGGAGACGATCAGGCTCTCGATCGGCATCGAGCACATCGAAGACCTCATCGATGACATCGATCAGGCTTTGAGCGCTGCCACATGACCGATGCAGACCCGAGCCGGGTGGGGGCGATGCCGCACGGATTGGAACCCAGGTTTGCCGTCGGCATCGATCTCGTCGCTGTCGACGAGGTGCAAACGGCCGTGGCGCACTTCGGCGACCGGTACCTCAGGCGCGTCTTCACAGAGCACGAGCTCGCCTGCTCCGTCGCTGATGGAAGCGTGCGCGCGCGTAACCTCGCGGCTTTGTATGCCGCGAAAGAAGCCACGATGAAAGCACTGGGGTCGAGCGACCACATGCCTGCCTGGCGCTCGATAGAAGTCCGTCAGGAGCCCAACGGGCGGTGCACACTACGCCTCGGCGGCCACGCAGCTGAGCTCGCAAGACGAGCGGGGCTGACCGGCTTTGCCGTGAGCGTCAGCCACGGGCGCGACCTTGCCACCGCCGTCGTCGTGGCTCTCGGGTGCAGCGAACCGTGAGCACGGACTTCAGGTCGGAGCTGCTAACCAGCGGACTACTCGTGGATACCGGGGTGGCGGGCCTCTACCTCCGTTCTGGCAAATTCGAGAGAGTCGTTCGGGGAATCGACGACCTTGTCAGTTCGACCGGAGCCGATCAGGATGCCTCCGTCCTCCACGTCCCCGCCGTGCTTCCCCGGGCTCTGCTCGAGCGGACCGGTTACGTGCGCTCGTTTCCCGATCTGTTGGGCTCGGTGAGCGTGTTCGTAGGAGACGACGATCTGCACGTCCAGCTCCTCGAGCTACTCGGGAAGGAACAGAGCTGGGTCGAGCTGCTCTCGCCATCCGACGTGGCTCTTTGCTCCGCGGCGTGTCATCCGGTCTATTCGTTGTGCTCGGGTCGCCTTTCAGAAGGCGGCCACCGCTTTGAGGTCTTCGGGCACTGCTTCCGCCATGAGCCGAGCCTCGATCCGCTCAGGATGCAGGCTTTCCGGATGCACGAGTTTGTCTACGTGGGTGACCCCGACGGCGCCGTCGCTCACCGCGACCTGTGGCTCGAACGGGCCGTCGACCTGCTATCTGAGATCGGCCTCGCAGTCGAGGTGGCCGTCGCCAACGACCCCTTCTTCGGCCGGGCTGGGCGGTTGCTCGCTGTGAGCCAACGTTCCGACACACTCAAGTGTGAGATCGTCTGCAACATTCACCCTGATGCCGAACCGACGGCCATAGCCTCGGCCAATTATCACCTGGACCACTTCGGAATGGCGTTCGGCATCGAATCCGCGAACGGCGATGCGGCGCACACCGCGTGCGTCGGTTTCGGTGTCGAGCGTGTCGCCCTCGCCCTGCTGAAGACTCACGGGCTCGAGCCGGACAAGTGGCCCGCGCGAGTACGGTCCTGCCTCTGGCCGTGAGGCCGGGCCTCGCCCGAAGGGCATCGGTGCAGAGGTTCGCGAGCGCGGGTCATAATGAATCAACGTGAGAGTCTCGGGCGTTTGCGTGTAAGCGATGCCGAACGCGCAAGGGATCCTACGCAGCTAGAACATCGGTCCGGCATCGACCGCGAAGTCCGAGAGAGTGAGGGATTGATCGCAACACCCATCTGGTTCGGGTCGCCTGACCGACCACTCTTCGGCTGGCTTGGTCTGCCGAAGGAGGCGACCGGCGGGGTCGTCCTCTGTAGGCCGATTGGCTTGGAGGCACTGTCGGCCCGGCGCGCCTACCGGTGCCTTGCCGAGCAACTGGCGGCCCAAGGCCTCGTAACGCTCCAATTCGACTATGTCGGCACCGGTGACTCGGCAGGCGATATCGCCGAGGTGGGGGATGTCGCCAGATGGCTGTCAGACATCGGCACGGCGATCGAGTTCGTTCGTAGGACGGGTGTTCGCCGGATCGGACTGATCGGTCTTCGCCTGGGTGCGACTCTCGCCGCCAATGCTGCCGCAGACAACGACGTGGAGGCGCTCGTACTTTGGGACCCCTGCGAAAACGGGCGCGGCTTCTTGCGTGAGCAACAGATGCTCGGCGTCGCCATAGGCGCCGACCCCGGCGGAAGCCCAGCCCAACAGGAGGGGCTCGAGCTCCCCGGCCTGTTGCTGTCTGACGAGCTCACCGAGGCAGTCCGCGCCCTTCGCCTGAACGACGCGGCCAGCACGTCCGCACAGCGGTTACTTGTCCTCACGCGGCCGGACCGGCCCTCTGGTCTAAGCACTCGAGAACACCTGTCGTCGCACAACGTCGAGTTCAGGGACGCAATCGGTCAGGACGGGTTCATCGGTGTCGAGCCCGGCGCTTCTGTCGTGCCGAGGCAGGCGATCGAAGACATTGTGTCATGGCTCCCGCTTGCGCTCGCGGGTGCAGCGGTTCCAACAAGATCCGAGGCTGAAGGCGCGGGGCCGGCGACAGCAGTTGTTGCCCGTCCGGCCGACGGCCCCGTGATCGTCGAACGGGCAGTGCGGATCGGTGCCGGAAACCTCTTCGGGATCATCACCGAGCCTGACGATGCCCACCGGTCTCCCGCGCCGACGGTCATGTTCGTGAACGCCGGCCTTCTTCCTCACTCGGGACCCGCTCGCCTGTGGGTCGACATGGCCCGAAGCTGGGCCGCCCTGGGCGTAAGAGCGCTAAGAGTCGACCTCGGGGGCCTCGGTGACAGCCCAGCACGGCCAGGACGCGAAGGCGATGTCGCCTACCCGCCTGAGGCCATCGAAGATGTCGTCGAGGCGGCGCGCTTCATAGCACCCGAGGATCCTGCCGGCGTGGTGTTGGTAGGGCTTTGCTCGGGCGGTTACCACGCGCTCGAAGGCTCCCTGCTGCTGAGCTCCCGTCGGACATGGCTCATCAACCTGGGACTGCCTCTCGTGCCGCCGGAGCTGGTCGAAAGGGGCGTCGTCGACGCCCGCCGACAAGCTGTTCGTCCACTCAACTCCTTGACTCGCCGGCTGCGGGCAAATGACCGGATTGCACTGCTGAGCGCAGCCACCACGCCCGCGTTGGCGTGGTGGCTGCTCGACAAGTTGAACTTGTACCCGTCGTCTGCCAGTGCGCTCGAGACGCTCGCCCGGACTGGCACCGAGCTACTCGTCATCTGCAGCGAGCCCGAGTTCTCCCTGTTCACGAGACGTTCGCGGTGGGCCGTTCGGCGCCTCGAACGCTCGGGACGCTGCCATTTCGAGGTCATCAAGTCGATGGACCATTCTCTGTTCAACCAAGCCGGGCGCTCCGAGCTCACGAGACTGCTTGCTCTCGAGGTTGCCGAGAAGCTCGTTCCGGACTTCAGCGATCGCGCGACAAAGCTCCGAAAGAACGGTCCCAGTAGCTAGACCGCTCGGGACTCCAAGGCGCGGACCCTCTTGCCGGCCAGAAAGGACGAGATCAGTCCCCGGGCACCGTCTCGAGCAGTTCGGTGATTGCCTTCGCGATGGAGCCGATGGACTCGAAGGTGCTCCGCCGCAGCATGCTCTCAGGGAACTCCACTTCGAATGTGTCCTCGAGCGCGAGCATCACGCTGACGCTGGCGTGAGACGTCATGCCCAATCGGAAGAGGTCGTCCTTTTCGCTCAGGTCAGCGACGTCAACGACCAGTCGTGCGTGCAGACCAAGTACGCGCCGTATCTCCTCGGTAATCGTGAGCCCCTTCTCCTTTGTGCGGAGTTGCCGTCGGCTGCGCACTGACGCCACGAATCTAGTCGCCCGTTGCTTTGAACCAGCGGAGCGAGCGTGGGACCGAGCCGTCTGCGCGACGAACTGACGCCCGATGATATCGACCTGCGACAGCTTCGAGAGAATTGCCTGAAGAGGGCGGATCGTGCGTCTTGGTCCGACCGCCGCGGCCCTGCCGAAACCACGGGCCGGCTCGTAGAGTGTTGGCGATGCAGTCGTCGTCGAGCGCGCCCAGTGCCGCCCCGCAGCACCAGACAGTGGACCGATCGGCGAGGTCGGTCTTAGGGGTCGCCGTCGTGGCTTTTCTCATCCTCCTCGCGGTCATCGGCGGCTCCGCCGAACACGGCTCGGGCGTAGCCGAGCTGCGGCGCGGGCCCGCCTCGGTCGTGCTGAGCGTGCTGTTCACCCTCGCCATGCTCGCCGGCATCGCCTCCCTGGCGCTGTTGTTCTGGGGGCTCGTGACAAGGAACCGGAGAAGCCTCGACGGCTCTGAACCTCGCCGGCACTCCCCGGTCCTGGTCGCCGGAGCGGCGTTGGCGGTCTTTGCCTGCCTGGCGGCCCTGCTCGCACTCGCCGCCCACAGCCGACGCCCACAGTCCTTCGCCACCTTGGGCGGCAGGCCGGCCTCCCATACGGGTCCTGTGCCACATCCCTTGCCCTTCAACACGGTCGCCTCGTTCACAACCTCCGCCATCGTCGTCGCCGCCATCCTCGCCGTGGTCGTGCTCAGGCTCGTGCGCACGATGGGCTGGCATCGACTGTTGCACAGAGCCGGGCTGCTAAGACCGGACAGCGCGGAGACCGTCTCAGGACATGGAGGCACGCAACCACACGAGCCTTCGCCTCTTGGCAGGGAACTCGCCTTCGTGGCGGTGGCCGACCCGGGCACCGAACCGGACCCGCGACGTGCAGTGATCAGGTGCTATCTGCAAATGCTCGAGGTCGCCGCGAGGACCGGCCCGGAACGCCGAAGCAACCAGACCCCGTCTGAGTACCTGCTTTCGATGCTCGCTGCCACCGCAAGGGGCACCGTGGCTGCGACTTCGCTCACGGGGCTGTTCGAGCGGGCGCGCTACAGCCAACAGCCGGTAGGCGAGTCGATGCGCTCGGACGCGATCACCGCTCTCGCGGCTCTTCGCAGAGACCTCTTGACGGGAGCCGTCGGTTGACACGCGCTCTCTGGGCGACATTCCTCACAGCTGGCGTGGCCGTGGCGATTGCCCTCGCCATCGCGCTAGCCGTCGGGGCACCCCATCCTGGGGTGATCGAGCGCACAGCTGCAGGAGCCTTCGGCCTGCTCGGGCTCGGGGCAGGGACGACCGCCCTCTCGTCGGTTGTCGAAGCCGGCATGCCCACCCGTCCGAACCCTCGAGGTCTTGACGTAGAGCCCGGCGACGCGGGCACGGCAGGCCTTGTCGATCTGGAGCGGCGCCTCCGGTTCGGGGCCTCGACAGCCGGTGACTTCTATGCGCAGGTCCGCCCGAGACTCGTTGCGCTCGCGAGGTCATGCCTCGCCCGCGAGGGCGTTGCCCTGTCCGACCGCCAACGCGCCGCGGAGCTGCTCGGTGCCGACGCCTACGCGCTTGTGGACCCGCAGGCGGCGCCTCCGGAGGACCGTTTCGGGGCCGGCGTTCCCCTTTACCGCGTGAGCGCGCTTGTTGACCGGCTCGAGACCCTCGGAGACCAGCCGTGACAGCTCAAGCCGATGCTTGGGAAACTCCGGCGACTGTAAGCGACGTCGCCCGCTTCGCCGGCAAGGTCGTCACGGAGGTCGAGCGCGCGGTTGTGGGCAAGCGAGAGACCGTCGTGCTCGTCCTTGTCGGCGTGCTGGCGGGGGGCCACGTGCTCTTGGAGGACGTGCCCGGTCTCGCCAAGACGCTGATAGTTCGCTCGCTGGCGAGAGTCCTCGGACTCAAGACTTCTCGCATCCAATTCACTCCTGACATGATGCCTGCGGACGTCACCGGTTCGGGGATCTTCGACCAAAGAAGCGGGGACGTGATCTTCCGTCCCGGTCCGGTGTTCGCGAATCTCGTGCTCGGAGACGAGATCAACCGCGCTCCCCCGAAGACTCAGTCGGCGTTGCTCGAGGCGATGCAGGAGCATCAAGTCACCGTGGACGGGATGACGCACCCGCTCCCCTCTCCCTTCGCTGTCGTGGCCACTCAGAACCCCATCGAGTACGAGGGCACGTACCCCCTTCCCGAAGCGCAGCTCGACCGCTTCCTTCTTCGTGTGCCTGTCGGCTATCCGGATCGTGACGCCGAGTGGGACGTGATCAGACGCCGAGCCGAACGGGGGCACGAAGATGTCGATCTCACCCCGATCGCAGACGCCAACGCCGTGTTGGCGATGCGCGAAGTCGTGGAGCGCGTTGAACTGAGCGAGCCCGTTGGCCGCTACCTCGTCGATGTCGTCCGGGCCACGCGCTCGGTCGCCGGCGTCGAAATCGGGGCAAGCCCCCGTGGCGCTCTGGCCCTACTTCTCTGCACAAGGGCCCGCGCTGCCCTGGATGGACGCGATTTCGTCCTGCCCGATGACGTCAAGGCGCTGGCGGTGCCTTGTCTCGCTCACCGACTGACACTTCTTCCGGACCTGTGGCTGCGCGGCAACCGGCCTGAGGAGATAGTTGCCCAGGCGCTCGACTCGGTGCCTGTGCCCGTTGGCGAAGATCAGTGAGAGAGCCGGCTCCCACTCGGAAACTCGTGTCCTACGCGACGCTGGCGGGCATCGGGCTGCTGGCTGCGGTCGTGTTCGGCAACGTCGCGATCGTCGCCCTCGCGGCACCGTTCGGCTTCGCGCTGGCCATCGGACTTCTGAATGACGTTCCTCGCCTGCCTGAGGTTCGTCTCTCAATCGATACTTCGCAGGTCGTCGAAGGCGACCGCGCGACGATTGCCGTGCGAATCACGGCCCGGCAAGCGACACCCCGTTGCGACGTCACGCTCAAGTTCCCGGCAGGCCTCAGGCCGGACGGGCCGACCGGCTGGTCGCTTCGTCTGAGGCCGGGCTCCGACACCGTCATCGACGTACCGGTCACAGCGACTGCCTACGGCCGCTTCGTGATCGGGCCCGCGACGACAGCTGTTCCTGGATCGTTCGGCATTCTCGCCAGATCCGGATCATCTGGCGAACGGTTGGAGCTGTTCGCGCGACCCAAGGCGGAGACGCTTCAAACGCTGGTGCGGGCACACGAGGTCCGCGCCACCGCAGGGGACCGCCTCGCAAGGCGCGCGGGCGACGGCATCGAGTTCGCAGAGGTGAGGCGCTACGCGCCTGGCACACCGGGGAGGCTCAATTGGCGGGTCACGGCCCGACGGGGCGAGCCGTTCGTCAACCTCCGTCACCCCGAGCGCAGTACTGATCTGATTCTGCTCGTGGACACGTTCTCAGCCGCCGCGCTCCCGCGCCAGGTTCGTGCAGCGGCAGGAATGGCAGGCGCGTATCTCGCCCGCCACGACAGGGTCGGGCTCGTCGCATTCGGGGGCGTCCTGCACTGGATCGAGCCCGCCATGGGAAGAGCCCAGCTCGAACGCCTCGTCGCCGCGCTCACAGCCACCCAGTGGCACCACTCCTACGCGTGGAAGAGCGCGGAGATCATCCCCTCACGTACCCTGCCGCCGACCGGGCTAGTCATCGCTATCAGCCCGCTCGAGGACGCCCGGATGCTGAACGCACTCGCCACCATCCGCGCGCGAGGCGTCGATCTTGCGGTCATCGAGACGGTCGGCGACCCTGCCAAGCCCAGGACGAAGGCCGGTGACCTGGCCGCCCGGGTGATCAACCTCGAACGCGTCGGGATGCGAGAGAACTTCAGGCGTCGCGGGGTTCCTGTCATCAGCTGGCGGGAGGACGAGTCACTCGAGATACCCCTCCACGCCCTCGCGGCCTGGCGGCGCCGGGCGCGCAGAAAGGCCTCGAGATGACGCGCTCCGAGCGGCGTTCGCGAATAGCCGGATCAGCCCTGTCGATTCTCGCGATCGCGGCAGTCGGGGGTTGGGCGCTCGCGCACGCGACCGCGGCGGCGACGGCGGGCGTCGCATTGGCCGCCATTGCGGGCGTCGTCATATTCGCCGCCGGGCTGACATCCCCGTTCGCACCGATGCGCGACCGTGCCATCGCCACGGCCCTTTTGTTAGTCGGCATCGCTGCCGTCCTCGGCACGTCCGGCCAAGCCGTCATGGCGCGCACTGGCACTCTTGCCATTTCGGGTGCCACCTTGTTCTGCGCCGCCGAGATCGCCGCGCGCTCGGTTGATCGCACGCGTCGTCTCCAACGTCGTGGGGGAGTCGATGTGTGGAGCCCGACGTGGGTGCTTGGTGTCGCCCTCGGGTCCTCGGCGTTCTCCTATGGGGCAATCGCCGTTCGGGAGCCGTTGTCGGGCGGCGGCCCCGCAGCCCTGGCTGCAGGCACAGTGGCTGCAACGCTGGTCGGCCTCCTCACGGTTCTTCTGCTTTGGGCCCGGGCCCGCAACGACTCTCAGGGCTGAGCAATATCAGCCTGTCTAAGCGCTGAGCAACGTCAGGCTGAGAGCGCCTCCAGCACCTTGGCCGCGTGACCGTCGGCCCGCACGCTGTACCAGGCGCGCTCGATGTGCCCGTCGCCTCCAACGAGGAACGTCGATCGGATGACACCTACGCTCTTGCGCCCGTACAGGGTCTTGGGGCCATAGGCGCCGTAGAGGGCCATCACCTCGTGATCCGGATCACTCAACAACTTGATCCGGAGCCCGTACTTGGCACGGAACTTCTGGTGCTTGGAACCGCCGTCCGGGGAGATGCCGATCACCTCGACGCCCAGCGCCGCGTACTTATCGACAAGATCACTGAACTGACACGCCTCTTTGGTGCAACCGGGCGTGTCATCAGCGGGATAGAAGTAGACGACGACTCGGCGCCCGGCGAAATCTCCGAGCGTGACGACGGCGCCGTCTTGGTCGGGCAAGGAAAACGGAGGGGCGTTGTCGCCCTGGACCAGTTTTGTCATGCCCACAATGATCTCATCACCGCCGATAAACCTGGCGAGCCTGTAGGGCCGGTAGCCTTGTCGGCAACAGTGAGGAAGTACATGACAGCGGAAGCAGAAGTCGCGACCACGTTCGCGGGTCTCGGTGTTGCGCCTGAACTGGTCGAGGCGTTGGAGCGTCAGGGCATCCGGCGCCCATTTCCCGTGCAGCAGCTGACGATCCAAGATGCGCTGGCGGGCCGTGACGTCTGTGGCAAGGCGAAGACCGGCTCGGGCAAGACGCTCGCATTCGGCTTGCCGATGCTCATGCGAACTCCCCGCGCCGTGTCCCGGGCACCGACTTCGCTCGTGCTGGTGCCGACCCGTGAGCTCGCCGTCCAGGTCGCCGACGTGCTCCGGATTCTCGCAAGGACCGTAGACCGGCGAGTCCTGCCGGTGTACGGCGGCACCGATCTCGACCGTCAGACCCGCCAGCTCGCCAAGGGCACCGACATCGTCGTGGCGACTCCCGGCCGGCTCATCGACCTCGCGGACCGCAAGGCCGTCCGGCTAGACAGTGTCTCCACCCTCGTGGTCGACGAGGCGGACCGCATGGCCGACATGGGCTTCCTGCCCCAGGTCGAATGGCTGCTCAGACTCATGCCTTCTGAACGCCAGACATTGCTTTTCTCGGCAACGCTCGACTCAGCGGTGGACCAGGTCGTCCGTCGACACCTCCGGGACCCTGTCCTTCACCACGTGCAGGCCAACCAGGTCACAGTCGAGGAGATGGAGCACCGCTTCTTCAAAGTGCACCAGCTCGACAAGGCGAAGGTGTGCGCCGCCATAGTCGCAGGCTCCACCAAGGCGTTGTGCTTCTGCCGCACCAAGCGCGGCGCTGACCGGCTGGTTGACGACCTCCGGCGAGAAGGCGTGCGCGCCGCTGCCATACATGGTGACCTCCGGCAAACAGCGCGAGAAAAGGCGCTCGAGGACTTCGCCAGTGGGAAGCTCCCCGCCCTCGTCGCTACGGACGTCGCCGCCCGGGGTCTGGACATCGACGGAGTCGACGTCGTGGTCCATTACGACCCGCCCGAGGACCACAAGGCCTACCTGCACCGGTCCGGTCGTACAGCGCGCGCCGGTGAGGGCGGGGTCGCCGTGACGCTCGTCCTGTGGGACCAGGAGCTGGCAGTCGAACGCCTCCAACGGCGCATCGGCCTCCGCCTTCCCATAGTGGAGGTCTTCTCCAACGACCTGCGACTCGCCAAGCTGGCGGACTGGTCGCCGGCACCCAGCCAAGCGTGACCGGGGACCGCCTCTACTTCCGCCAACTGCTGGCGGGCCGCGACATCGCGAGCAACGACTCCCTGGCCCGCCAAATGGTGAATCTCGTTTACCTGATCGGGGACCGGAAAAGTGGGGAAGCAGTCGCGGTCGACCCCGCCTACGCCCCAGGCGAGGTCGTGGACATCCTCGCGGCCGATGGGATGCGCCTCACGGGCGTGCTGGCCACGCACTACCACGCCGACCACGTGGGAGGTGACCTGTTCGGCTGGCAGGTGGTGGGCATCGCGGAGCTGTTCGAAAAGCTTGACGTCCCGATCCACGCCCAAGAACAGGAGATCCCGTGGATCGAGCGCAACACCGGAGTCGGGCGCGGCAGCCTCGTGTCCCATGAGGGGGGCGACGTCGTCAGGGTCGGTGAGATCGAGATCCATCTCCTGCACACTCCCGGCCACACTCCGGGGAGCCAGTGCTTTCTCGTCGACGGCCGCCTGGTCGCAGGAGACACGCTCTTTCTTCAGGGCTGCGGGCGCACGGACCTGCCCGGCAGCGATCCCCGGTCGATGTACGACAGCCTGGTCAACCGCTTGGCCACGCTGCCCGACGACACGGTCGTGTTTCCGGGCCACCTCTACTCGGCTGACGCTTCAGCCTCCCTTGCCGAGACCAAGCGCAGGAACCCGGTTCTCGCACCGCGCAAAGCCGAGGAGTGGCTGGCTCTGTTCGGTGGATGACCACGCGGCCCCGCCGCTCAGGCGACGTCGCCCGCAACACCCCCGTCCGCGACCACAGGGAGCGACGCGGCCTTCCATGCCTTCATTCCCCCCGCGAGGTTCAGGGCGTTCAGTCCCTTGTCGACCAGGGCCGCTGCTGCGGTGTTCGAGCGGCCACCGGACCGGCAGATCATGATGAGCTTGCGGTCGGTGGGAAGCTCGCTCAACCGTGCGTCAAGGTCCCCGAGCGGGATATGGAGCGACTGGGGTGCGCGTCCTAGCTTCCACTCGTCGGGCTCACGGACGTCGATCATTGTGGCGCCCTGTGCGAGCAGGCGAACGGCGACCTCCGGCCCGATCTGTTCCACTGCGTGTGGCTGGTCCATGAAGCCCGAACCCTATCGCCAACCCGGGTCGGCCAGGTTAGATCCGGAGGCACCTTCAGATCGCGCCTCGGTAATACTGTGTCCCAATGGGCGACATAGTCCGGCAAGCCTCCGCCATCACGACCGTCTCTTTTGACGCTCCCGGACTTGGCGACCGGAGCTACCTCTTGAGCGACGGCGAGGTGGGGGTCGTCGTCGACCCACAGAGAGATCCTTCTCCATATCTTCAAGCAGCGGCGCAACTTGGTGTCGGGATAGTGGCTGTGCTCGAGACGCACATTCACAACGACTACGTGAGCGGTGGCGCTGCCCTTGCCCTCTTGACCGGCGCGACGTACGCCATCCCCGCAGGTGAGTCGGTGTCCTTCTCCGGCGAACTGCGCACCCTCGACGACGGCGACACCCTCCTCGCGGGCGGGCTCGAGGTCACAGCTATCGCGACGGCGGGCCACACGGCTCACCACCTTTCGTACCTGTTCAAACCCACGGACGAAACGGCCGGTGAGCGGGTGCCAGAGCACATAGTGTGCACCGGCGGTTCCCTGCTTCACGGCGCGACCGGCCGAACCGACCTACTCGGGCCCGACCTCGCCGAGACCCTCGCCCGGTCGCAGTGGCATTCTGTTCGACGGCTTCTGACCACTCTTCCAAGACAGGCGAAGATCCTTCCGACGCACGGGTTCGGCAGCTTTTGCTCAGCCACACCTGCGGCTGGCGGATCGGCCGGGGTTTCCACCATCGCCCAGGAGCTCGAGCACAACCCGGGCGCCCTCCTCGAAGAAGAAGAGTTCGTCACGTCCTTGCTGGTCGACCCGCTTCCGATCCCTTCCTACTACCGTTACATGGCTCCGCTGAACCGCAAGGGCCCGGCCGTTCCCTCCTTCGGACCTGCACCCGAGCTCGACGCGGACGCGCTCGACGATGCGATTCGCGGCGCCAAATGGGTGGTCGACCTGCGTAAACGCTGGGAATTTGCCGCCGCGCACCTGAGCGGCACAGTGAACCTCGAGCTCGGCGACAACCTGACGACCTACCTTGGATGGATCGTGCCCTGGGAGAGCAACCTCGTGCTGATCGCCAAGGACGCCGCCGAGATCGCAGAAGCACGCCGTTTGATCGCTCGCATCGGCCGCGACGACCTGTCGGGCCTAGCACTTTGGGGTAAGGCCGCCTCAGCACCGGATCAAACCGGAGGGAGCCGGCTCCATAGCTATCCCGTCGCAACTTTCTCCGATCTTGCGGAGGCCTGGTCGGACAAGGAGACCCTTAGGCCTCGTGTGTTCGACGTCCGGCACCGTCACGAGTGGCAAGCCGGCCATTTGCTCGGGGCGCGTAATCTGGCACTCCCGGAACTGGTCGCACACCGGGGTGACGTGCCGACGACCGTGCCGGTGTGGGTGCACTGCGGTGCGGGCTTCAGGGCGGCCGCGGCTGCTTCCCTGCTGTCGGGGTGGGGCGCATCGCCCGTCCTCATCGACGACGTGTGGTCGAACGTGAGCGAGACGGACCTGCCGATCGTGACCGAGCGCGACTGACGGCTTCCTGCCCAGCTCAGGCCATATATCGACTCCGAATTTGGTAGTCGTGGTCTGGACTGAACACAGGGAGTAGTCAACCGACCGCCAATAGTGTTATAGTGCCCGAATGACTACGAGCTCCACCACGAGGGCGCTCGCCCACCTGTACCGGCGAGCCGGGTTCGGGGCGACGCCGGCAGAGATCGAAGCGGCGGAGAAGATCGGCTATGAAGCCACCGTCGACAAGCTGCTGGCGGGGCTCTCAGAGCCGGACCGAGCCGGCTCCGCGCTAGGGCTCCCACAGCTCACGCCCCTGGCGCAGGCGAACATCCCGGGGTTCTCCTACGACGACTACCAGGAGTTCGTCGCGCTTTCCACCTGGTGGATCGACCGGATGATCGTTACCGACACGCCACTGCGGGAAAAGCTCGTGCTGCTCCTTCACGAGCAGTTCCCCACCTCCTACCAGAAGGTGGGCTACGCCGACCTCATGTACCGCCAGAACGAGATCTTCCGGACTCTCGGGCCGGGCGCCTTCGACGCCCTGACCCTGGCGGTCGCTCAGGACCCGGCCATGCTGATCTGGCTGGACACAGGCACCGACTACAAGGCTCATCCGAACGAGAACTTCGCCCGAGAACTGATGGAACGCTTCACCATGGGCGTCGGCAACTACACCGAAGAGGACGTGCGACAGTCCGCTCGCGCCTTTACGGGCTGGACCCTCGACTACACGACGGGCGAGTTCTTCTTCAACGTCTACGACCACGACGGCGGCGAGAAACGGTTCCTGGGCAAGACCGGACGGTGGCAGGGCCAGGACATCATCAACATGGTCACGCACTCCACCGCCTCGTCGAAGTGGGTCGTCGCCCGGCTATGGAGCTTGCTGGCCTACCCGGTCACCACGGAGGATCCCGTCGTCGCCGACCTCGCTCCCGGCTACAAGAAGGACCTCAACCTCACCAACCTCCTCGCAGCCATCTTCCACCATCCCAACTTCTTATCGGCGGGGTCCATGAACGGCCTCGTGAAGCAGCCGGTCGAGTACCTGGTCGGAACGCTCCGTCTGCTCGGCTTGACAACCGCCGCGTTCAGCGAGGGCTCCCTCGTCTACCTATTGGCCGCGCTCGGCCAGCAGCTCTTCGTCCCCTTGAACGTTGGCGGTTGGGGCCAGAACCAATACTGGCTGTCGACCTCGGCGAGCAACAATCAGCTGTCTCTTGCATGGAGCGTCGCGCAGTACGCGGACCTCACCGAAGTCCTGGACCTGAACGGCAAGCCCGGCGCTCAGGTGAACGTCGTCAAGGAGATGCTCGCAATCGACGCCTGGTCGGATCGGACCTACCGGGCACTTTGGAAGACAGCCGACAAGGGGAGTGCGCAGGAGTTGCTGGTCATGGCCCTTGTCTCGCCCGAATACCTACTCAACTGATCGGAGCCCCGTCATGGCGAAGTCCTTCACCAGACGCGACTTTCTTTCCGGCAGCCTCGGCGTCGGTGCGGCAGGCGCGTTGCACGCAACTCTCGGCCCGGTCGGGCCGCTGGCCCGATCCGGACCGGGAAAGAGAACACCGACGGCCGCGACGAACTCGTCGCGCGGCGGGAAAGTGGAGCGGACGCTCGTTCTCTGCACCTTGTACGGGGGCAACGACGGTCTCAACACCGTCATCCCCTACGAGAGCCCGGTCTATCGGGCACTGAGGGGCGAGATAGCCATCCCGCACGATCAGGCTCTGCCGCTCGGCAAGGCCGGAGACGTCGCGCTGGGCTTTCACCCGGCACTGGTGGGAATGAAGAGCCTCTGGGACGCTGGCCAGGTGGCCGTGGTCCTCGACGTCGGCTATCCGAACCCGAGCTTCAGCCACTTCCAGTCGATGGAGATCATGCAGTCAGCGGACCCCTCGGGCGAGAGCTCGAGCGGCTGGATCGGGCGATGGCTGGACGCGAGCGGCTCGGACCCGACACGCGCTCTCTCGGTAGGCCCGAGCGTCCCAGTCGTGTTCAGCGGGACGCGCCAGCAGGCCTCGACCCTGGCGGACTCCACGACTCCGGGCGACCAGTTGCCGGGGGGGGACCCGAACTTCCTCAAGGCATACGCGGAGCTCGAACATACCTATTCGCATGAACCAGCCCTCGAAGCCGACATCGCACAGGCAGGCTGCAACTTGCTCAGCGTCGGCGCCAAGGCCGCCTCGGCGCTCACCTCGCAAAAGCCCCCGGCCGCCGTGAGCGAGAACGACCCCGGGGACATCGGCACCCAACTCGACCTCGTCGCCGAGCTCATCAAGGCTGGTCTGCCCACCAAGGCCTACGGCGTGATGTCCAGTAGCTTCGACACCCACATGGACCAGCTGGACACGCAGGGGAACCTGCTCTCGCAGCTCGACGCCGCGGTCCAGAACTTCATGGGCGACTTCCCGTCGGGCTCGGGTGGCCTCAGCCCGGTGATCGTCATCTACAGCGAGTTCGGTCGCCGTCCCGAGTCGAACGCGAGCGGAGGAACAGATCACGGCTCGGCCAGCAATGTCATCGTCGTGGGCCCGTCAGTGAAAGGCGGCTTCTACGGTGAACTGCCGAGCTTGACGAAGCTGGACGACACGGACAACTTCAGGCACACGACCGACTTCCGGCGCGTCTACGCGACGGTGCTGGCCGACATAATGGGCGCAGACCCCAAGAGCTTCCTCAATGCCCCGTACGCACCGATGGGGTTCCTTGACTGACCGGGCTGCCGGACCAGCGTGGCTACAGCCACTTGTCCCGGCCGGTTAGGACAGAGCCAGCGACCCGGATCAGGTGAGACGCGCGAGCGCGAGCGCGGTCGCGAACAGCACCGTCGCCCAGACAAGCGCCCGCAACGCGCCCTCGAGGGGCGCGAGCAGGTAGCGCAGATCGATCGCCTGGACCTCGCCACTCAGAGCCGTGACCGCTCCCTCGACCCGGTCGGTCCGGCGGCGCAGCGCGCGGGCGGGCGTGCTCAGGCGCCGCTGGGCTACCGAGAGCGCGAACGCCCCCAGAGCCGCCAGCACCGGCGCGAGGGCCAAGGTCTTGGTCTGGGCG
>Ga0181520_10003956_pt1 | contig 25366 bp, 21 predicted proteins | sample PEATcosm2014_Bin_29_FD_132451 | JGI IMG/M metagenome (GOLD analysis project Ga0181520, IMG submission 132451) | Peatland microbial communities from MTU Mesocosm Facility, Houghton, MI, USA - PEATcosm2014_Bin02_30_metaG | ecosystem: Environmental > Terrestrial > Soil > Wetlands > Peat | place...
CCGGGTACAACTTCCGGAGATTACTCGCCTGGCTGGCGATCTTCTTGCGCGCGTGGCTGGCCGCCGTCATCAAAGTCGCCAAACCGTCCCTCGATCAGAGCGCTCTCGCGTAATTGGCGTTCTTCACGGGCGACGGCCCCAACGCGCCGCCTGGGTGCACAGCCAGCCACGATATCGCCCGTTGTCGGGTGCCCCTCCTGCGCCACTCTCACCCACGACGTTGGCCCGGCCTTTGCGGGGAATCAGAACTACGCGGTAGTCTTAGCTTTGCGGCCGGTGAACGAGGCGAGCAGCGTGTCATTGATGGCGGTCGCGTCCGTCATCATCGAAGCCGGCAGCAGAATGTAGTCTCCGCTCGCGCGCAGCCGCTCCGCGGGCGCGCCGATGTCGAAAGCGCAGATGCGGAAGCCGCCTTTCATCGCGATGGTGAGCGTGTAGCTGTATGTCTCGGGCCAAACCGACGGCAACAGCGCCACATGTGCATTCGCCTCCGCCAGGCGGTCGAAGACCTCACGCTCCGCATAGGCCCCAGTCACCTCAACATTGGCCAGGCTATCAAGGTTAGGAATTGACGTGGAACCGACGACTGTGAAGTGAAGGGGGAGACGCCGCCGCGCCGCGTCCTCGGCGCATTGGCGCAAGACTTCCGAACCTTTGTGCGACCCGATCGTTCCGATAACGACAACCCTCAGCGCGCCGCCGGCGTATGATGCGGCGACTGAGCGGGCGTAGGCGTCGATTGCCTCCTCGTGCGGCCGCAGCACGAAGTCAATTGTCGGAAAGTACGCATGCAGCCGCTTCGCCGTGTCGGAACTCGGCGCCGCGACCTCGCGCGCCGCCTTGAGAAAGCATTCATATCTCGATCGCCAGACCGCAATATCGCCCATGCCGGCGCTCGCGAAATCTGGGTGCACCTTGCTAAGCCATCCGGCAAGCCCATTCATACAGCGTCGACACTGCGCCTCCCCCTCCTCGCCACAATATATCCCGCTTTCATTGATGAGGTGGATTCGTGGGCAGATCGAGAGATAGTCGTGCGCCATGAAATCGAAGGGCACCCCGAGCGATCGCGCGATCGAAGGGATGGCCACAAGAGCGCGCGCGGACCACCCTACAGTGCTGTGGACCTCGACGCCGCTCACGCGGAACGGCCGTAGGAGTTCCGCGAGCGCCTCGCGTCCCTCGTCGAGATCGAAGTCGGGCAAATTTCGCAATGCGGGCATTTCATCCACGCTGACGAGTTTGATCCTCCTGCCGTTGGCCGCTGGGACAGCGAGAAGCAAGGTCTCACCCTTCGCTAAACCAGCAGCAGCCCGATCACGGAGATAGCGTTCGATGCCTCCGCCCCAGGAATGAGTGAAACACAGCAGTGTCCGCTCGGAGGGGATTTTCACAAGTCGTGCAAGATCAAGTCTTTCTCGCGCCATCCGTGCCGGATCCGCGGCGATGTAGTTCTGCACAATCGCGTGATAACTAGGATGTTTGGCCGTGAGCCTGCTTATGCCGTGTTGTTTGGCTTTGGAGGCGCCAGGGCCGAACGAGGTTTCCCCGGAATGGAACACAAACACGTCGAGCGCATGTACGTTCCGCATCCCGAGTTCGGAGGCCCGCATGCAAAAGTCGTTCTCTTCGCCGTATCCCTTTCCGAACGTCTCGACGTCGAAATACCCGATCGCGCGGAGCGCCTTTCGGGGTAGATACATACAAAACCCTACCCCCGTCGGCACTGTGATCGACTCGCCTCGGTTGACCCACGCCGCCAATTGGTCGAGGTGGGGATATGTGACCTCTGGTTCGCCTGAATTATCGCGGCAGAACTTGGGATAACTGCAGATCGTCCCATTATTGGTGAAGGGCGTGACGGAGGCGACGCCGGGCTCCGATCCGTGAGCGCGAATTCTGTCCAGCCAATTATTGAAGACAAGGGTGTCACTGTTCAACAACAGCACGTCACGCATTTCGTGCAGCGCCATGCCGCGATTGACGGCACCCACAAAGCCGAGGTTCCGCTGATTGCGGAGCAGCGATATCAGGCCCAATTCAGCAAGCCGACCGAGCGCCTTGGACAACGCCGCCTCGGGCGAGGCGTCGTCGATGACGACGAGTTCGAACGGCGTCGCATTGTGGCTAGCGAGCACGGAATGGATGCACGCCATTGTGTCGTCATATCCACGATAGACGGGAACAATCACATCCACGACCGGGGACCCCGAAGGTGCATTCTTGCGCTCGATCACTAGCGCCTCGAATGCCGCCCATTCGGGCGCGACAGGCCTGTAGCGCTTCACCAAAGGATACTCACCGGTCTCGGCGGCAAGAAAGTGCTTCAGAAGAAGAGCGCGGCAATTGATTGGCTGCGGAAGCGCTTCAAGACAGGCCTCAACATCGAAGTCTGCATTTGGTCGGCGCATTTCGACCGCGCCAGATTGAATATAGTGCAAAAGTGGATTGATTCCTGCATCACGGACGTCGGCGTTCTCACTCAGATAGTAGGCGCTGTCGAAAACCGGATTCGGCTTATGGCCTTCGAACCCGCCGTAGAGAAGGTAATGCGCAACAGGCTCGAGAGTTGAAGCCGACACGTCGGGATAAGCCCTCTTGTAGAATTTTCGATCGAATAGACCGGAGCGGGTGAGCACGCGACACGCTTTCGCCAATCGCGACCTCCCACACAAACGCGCGATAGCTCCCATGGCGCTCCGCCGCCGCGCCGAGAATTCACCCTTCCTTATGAATTCGCCCAGGACCTTCCGTCGTTGTTTCTCAATACGCGTCTCATGCCTTAGCGTCTCTATTGCCGTTGCTGCGTCGGCAATTCGTTGGCGGCTGACAGCAAGTTCTTGCTTCAAATATTCAACTTGTTCGCTGAAGTCAGCCGATTGCCTGCGGCTGAGCGCTAATTCCCGCTCCAGAACTTGACCGTGACCTTTGGCGACCGCCAGTTGTTGGCGATCGCGCGCTAACTCTTGGTTCAGCCAAGTGCAATCGCGGTCCCGGTCCGTTTCATCGCCATAGCGCGGCATCTTGAAAAACATCGGCGCGAACTCGTCCACATCGCGGACCTGCGCACAGGCGGCCACTCGGCCAACATTGGGCGCCGGACGCTCCGCGGGCAGGAAAAGAAGACCGCATTCCTGCGCCACGCCGAAGAAGTTTGTCGACGCGAGACGAAAATTCTCTGGGTTAAATGCGGGCGTCGCAATGAAATACGTTTGGTAGCTTTGGCCTTCCAGGGTTCGGAAGAGCTCGGCGGCGGCGCCAATGGAATTGACCTCGCAAAAGATTGTCGGCTTATCCCTTGCAATCGACCGAGCGGCGCCCCGTAGCGCGGACGCTTCGAATCCCTCTATGTCCAACTTGACGAACGCGATCCCGTTCAGATCGAGCGAATCGATTGTATTGATCGGCACGACGAAGCTGTCCGCGCCGATCTCAGTTCTTATGGCCTGCGCGCCGGCATTGACATTTTGATCGTCTGGCAAACGCTCGATGAATCCCGCGCCTATGGCGGCGCCAACCGCCCATTCATGCACGACGACCCGATCGCCGAGCGCCGCGGCATTTTGCGCGAGCAAGGCCGCCAATTGCGGCTGAGCCTCGAAGGCATGCACTCGAGCCCGCTTCGATGCGCGCGCAAAGGCCGTAGTATGAACGCCGACATGACTTCCACAATCAAGAATTACGCCACCGTCCGGAATGAACTGCGTCAGGAACTCGATTTCGATTTGCGCCCACTCCCCGTAGGCCTCCAACGAATCCGCGATCGGGCGGTCGTTCCGCATCGCTAGAATCGGTCCAAATCGTGTTTCAAATTTCGCGGTTGGCATGCCTGGAATCAGACTCCGTCAACGAGAACAAGCCGGGTATTGCCTTCGGACTTCTCTTACCATCACTTGGGGCTATATCCCAGCTTCTACGGGTCTTTAGAGCTGGCTTCGGGCATCTGGATGCTGATCCTGACGTTCATCCAGGCTGCGCCACTGTAGGTCAGCGTGCACGGATTTATCGAGGGCATGCTGGAGGAGAAACTCTCCGAGGAGTTGGCGCGTCCGCGCTACGGCCGGCGCAAGCCAGGCGAAGATGAAGCGGCCATGATCTCGATCGCGGTGGCGTGGCGCGAAGGTTCGGCTGCTGAGGTAGGCGATGTAGGTGTAGTGGCTGTCGAGCCTCAAGGCTCGGCTGCGCCAGCGTCAGATCGAAACGGGCCATCGCTGCGAACAGGCCGCCGACGATGCGCGCATCAGTCTCAAGGTCGTCGTCGGAAAGCCAGAAGAAGTCGTAGCGGTCCAACAGTTCGGGGCGCTCGGCGAACAGCGCCGCGACGCCGTTCCATTTGCCGCCTTTGCAATCGACGCGATTCTCGCGCGGCGAGCGAAATCGCGCCGGGTCGTCGCCGTAGTAGCTGACGATCAAATCGAAGTCGGCCGCGTCCGCGTCGACGAACCACCGCGGATGGAGCGAAGAGTCGCCGGCGCGCACGACGACCAGATTGCGCGACCGCCCCGCCGGTGGCGACGCCGTTCGGGCCGCCTCGGAACCGGCTCCGCTCCCCCCCACCTACCACCCCTTCAGAATAAAGATCCGCGCCCAGCGGCCCATCGACAGGGCGGTGGCGTAGGCGAAGCCGTCGGCGCCGCCGAAAATGTGGCGGCGGAGAATATAGTATTTGAAGAACTGGTAGGGGAATTCGGTGAACAGGCGCAAGCGGCCGACGCCGCTCGGCGCGATCCCCTCGCGGCGCTGCATGCGGTAATAGCTGACCGTCTTGACGACGATGTGGCCGAAGTCGCGGTAGCTCTTGTGCAAGATGTCGCCTTTGAGCGCCGCGACGTCGGCGGTCGGCGCGACCGTATCGTGGGTGAGGGATTCGCTGAAGCGCGCCGTCGTGCGGTTGTAGAGCCGCACCGGCGTCACATAGTGAGCGAACGGCGCCGCCGCCTCGCGCCGCGGATAGACGACCCGCACGCGGGCGCGGAAACAGCGCGTCGGCGGCAGCGGCGCAGCGAGCGCCGCCGCCAGCTCGGCGCGCAGGTCGTCGCTCAACCACTCGTCGGCGTCGAGGTTGAGGATCCAGTCGCAGCTCGCGATCTCTTCGGCGAAGCGCTTCTGCGGCCCGAAGCCGCCCCACGGATGATGGACCACGCGCGCCCCGAACCGCTCGCATATCGCCACCGTGTCGTCGGTCGAACCGGAGTCGATGACCAGGATCTCGTCGACCAGACCGGCGACCGAACGCAGCGTCCGCTCGATGCGATCCGCTTCGTTGAATGCGACGATCGTACAAGACACCCGGTTGGGCCGCCCGCGCGACGCGAGCTGAAAAGCGGACAGTTCCGATGTCGCCACGTTGCGCAACTTCCAGCCTCGCCGGGACTCCGATCCCGCGTTTCGAGTCGACACAAACCCGCGCCCGATCCCTTGGAGCTTCGTCGATGGGCGCGTTGTCGAGATGCAGGACGGGCGCCCAGCGCTGAAACGGCGCGCGGCGCCGGTTCGAATGGCGACTGAAGATTCGCTCGTCCGACACTCGGCACTGCTCCTATCATCGCGCGCCGACACTTTCGACCGAAAAGCGCAGTCACAGGATTGTGATCGATAAGATGTGACGCACTTTGTAACGCTCAACGCGCGATCGCTACGACGGCGACGCAAAAGACGCTTCCATGTTTTTTTTGAAACGATTCTAATTTATGTCGGCCGCGCCGCGCTTTTCCGCCGCTCTGGCGAGGTTCGTCGCGAACCGACGTTATGCGCCGCGGCCATCCGCCGCACGCGCGCAACGAAAGTCGCAGTCGTCGATTGCTGTTGCAGACAGAGCGCGCGTCGCGCTTGTGGAATCGGATCAATCGACGGCGACTTCTTCGCCGTCCTGACCCCAGCGGGTGTGGAAGACGCCAGGCCTGTCGAGCCGGCGATAGGCGTGCGCGCCGAAATAGTCGCGCAGACCTTGCAACAGATTGGCCGGGCCGCGCGACCGCCGCAGCCCGTCGCAATACGCCAGCGTCGACGAGAAGGCCGGGGTCGCGACTCCTCTTTCGACGGCGAGCGCGACGACGCGCCGCCAGTCGCTGTCGGCGGCGACGACGGCGTCGCGAAAATCGGCGGCGAGCAGCAGATTGGCCGGCGGCGCCGCCGCCGCATAGGCCTGCATGACGCGGTCGAGCATGCGGGCGCGGATGATGCAGCCGCCGCGCCAGATCGCCGCGATCTCGCCGAGGTTCAGCGCCCAGCCATAGAGCTCGCTCGCCGCGCTCATCATCTCGAAGCCCTGGGCGTAGGAGACGATCTTCGCAGCGTAGAGCGCGCGTCGGATCGCTTCGATGTCGGCCGGCGCCGGGGCCAGCGGCGCATGCGCCGGGCGCGGATACGCTTCGCTGGCGAGGCGACGCAGATCGCGGCGGGCCGACAGCGCGCGGGCGTAGACCGCCTCGGTGATCGCCGTGACGGGCACGCCGAGATCGAGCGCCGACTGCGCCGTCCAGCGCCCGGTGCCCTTCTGCTCCGCTTCGTCGAGAATGGCGTCGACCAACGCGCCGCCCGTCGCGTCGCGCTTGCGCAGCACGATCGCCGTGATCTCGATCAGGTAGGATTCGAGCTCGGTCGCGTTCCACGCCGCGAACACGTCGGCGATCGCCGACGCCGACAGGCCATAGACCGAGGTCAGGATGTCATACGCCTCGGCGATGAGCTGCATGTCGGCGTATTCGACGCCGTTGTGCACCATCTTGACGTAGTGGCCGGCGCCGCCCGGGCCGATCAGCGCGCAGCACGCCCGGCCTCCCGCCTGCGCCGCCATGCGGTTGAGGAACGGCGCGATGCGGGCGTAAGCGGCGGGCTCGCAGCCCGGCATCATGCTCGGGCCTTCGAGCGCGCCCTGCTCGCCGCCGGAAACGCCCATGCCGACGAATTCGACGCCTTTGCCGCGCAAGAACTCGGTCCGCCGCGCGCTGTCCGAGAACAGCGAATTGCCGGCGTCGATGAGGATGTCGCCGCGCTCGAGCAACGGCGACAGCTCGTCGATCATTTCATCGACCGGCTTGCCCGCTTTGACCATGACGATGACGATGCGCGGCTTGCTGAGCGCGGCGACGAATTCGCCGAGGCTGTTGGCCGGGTAGAAGCGTCCCTCGTCGCCGTGCGCGCGCATCAGCGCGTCCGTCCGCGCGGGATGGCGATTGAACAGCGCCACGCCGAAGCCATGACGGGCGGCGTTGCGCGCCAGGTTGGCGCCCATCACCGCGAGCCCCACAACGCCGAGGTCCGCCTTGCCGTCGCCTGTCATTCTTCGTTCTCCCGCCGCCGACTGTCGTTTGGCTGCGATTGTGCGCCGCTTCGCCGCCAGCCTCAAGACTCGCGGCAAGAGCGCGCGGTCTTCAGCCGTCGTCAGGACGAACAAGAAGGAGTATGGCCGCCGACTTCGAAGGCCACGTGGAAAATGACGCGGGCGCCCATCACGACAAGCGCGATCGGGTCAGAGGCAGGCCGTGACGCCGCCGTCGACATAGAGGATGTGCCCATTGACGAAACTCGAGGCGTCGGAAGCGAGGAAGATCGCCGCGCCGACGAGCTCGTCGACGTCGCCCCAGCGGCGCATCGGCGTCCTTGCCGCCAGCCAAGCCGAGAACGTCTCATCCTCGACCAGCGCCTTGTTGAGCTCGGTCTTGAAATAGCCCGGGGCGATGGCGTTCACGCGCAGCCCGTACTGGCCCCAGTCGGTCGCCATGCCCTTGGTCAGCATCTTCACCCCGCCCTTCGAGGCGGTGTAGGGGGCGATGCCGATGCGCGCCAGTTCGCTTTGCACCGAAGCGACATTGACGATGCTGCCGCGTCGGCGCGGGATCATGCGCCGCGCGACCGCCTGTCCGACGTAGAACACGCTGTCGAGGTTGGCGCGCATTAGCTCGCGCCAGGTTTCCTCAGGATAGTCCTCCAAGGCGCCGCGCCGCTGGATTCCGGCGTTGTTGACGAGGATGTCGATCGCGCCGAAGTCGGCTTCGATGCGGCCGATCGCTGCGGCGACGTCGCCGCTGTCGGTCACGTCAAACGGAGCGGCGTACGCCTCCGCCCCGGCGGCGCGCACGGATGCGGCCGCCGCCTCGACCGTCGCCGGCGTCCGCCCGTTGATGACGACCCGCGCGCCGGCCGCCGCGAGCCCGCGCGCCAGCGCCAACCCGATGCCGGCCGAAGAACCGGTGATCAGCGCCGCCGCGCCTTTCAGCCCGAACAGGCGATCGACAAGCTCGGACACCGCAATCCTCCCGTTCGTCCTCCGCACAAGGACGCGCCTCTTTGCAAGCGGCGTGTTGCCGGCAACAGCGCTCGTTGGTCACGCGCCTGGCAATTGCACGCGCCGTTCGCCAGGCCGGCGTTGCTACGACGGCGACGCCTCAGCCGCACCGCCTGCAAGCTGGTCGCCCGCTCCCGACCGTTCCTTATCGATGAAAATGTAGTCGTGGTTGTTGCATCTCAAATCGTGCGCGCGTAGCAGATAATGGCGCGCAAGAGTTGCATGCGATTGCAATTCATGCAACACGCGGTTTGTACCAAAGACACAACAAACAGGAGAGGACATGGCTAAAGCTGTTGCACGGACCAAGAAGGCGCCTGCTCGGCGACCTTGGACGAAAGATGATGTCCGCCTTCTCAAGAGTATGGCTCGCAAGGAACCCGCCGCGAAGATTGCGAAAGCTCTCAAGCGAACGGAAGCCGCGACGCGCCAGAAGGCGACGAACCTCGGCGTCTCGGTCAGCATGACGCGCAAGAAGCGAGCTCCGGCGAAAAAGCGCTGACAGTCGTTCGACGCAAGGGGCCGTCTTCGCCAATCCCGGCGACGACGATCCCAGGCTCATTCTTCAACGCGATGCGAACTCGGACGTATCGCCTGCCCGAATGAACGCTGGGATTGCGGTTGCCGAGGTCCTCTATTGGCGGAATTGGCGCGCCCAGCGAGTCCCTGTGGGGCGCGCTTTTGCTGTGTTTGAATCGCTCGGTCGCGGCGCCCCGCGTCGAGCCGCCCTTGCGCTCGTCGAGTTTCGTGGATTGGCCGGCCTGCGCGCGACTTGGCGCGGGGACGGAGGCGTTGGCCGGCGCTAACGGCGCGCTGATGGCCATCGTCGCCGCGCGCCAGCTCCGGGCGGAACGTCCGGCGGCTCGATCCCGAGCCGTATCGCGGATTCGCGGCCGCCTTCTTCGTCCTTGGCGAAGGCCCCGCGATAATCATCCCCGCCGCAACGCGTGGCGAGCCGCTCGCCCTCGATCAACTTGAAGGTCCGCTGACCGTCGCCGCGACGATCGGCTGGACGATCTTCGACCCTTCCGTTCATTTGTCGCAGCGAAGGGCCCGTTGAACTGCAACGGCGATCGCGCAGCGGCGCTCAAGCGAAACCCGGAAAGAAATCGACCTTGATGCGCGTCCGGGCGACGCCCATTTCCCTCAGCACGCGTCGGAACCGCGACACCATCGCCCAGGGACCCGAGACGTAGAACGTGCGGTCGAGGAAATCAGGAACCTCGCGTCGGATCAGCGCCGCGTCGATAAAGCCGCGATGGGCGTTCGGGTTGGGCGCGGCGCCGCCGGCGACCGCGTAGACCGTCCGCAATCCCAACTCCCTCTCCGCCTGTTCGAACAAATCCGCATAGGCGATCTCATCGGCCTTGTTGACGCCGTAGAGGAGAACCGCAGAGCGCTTGTCGTTACGGCCGATCAGGTCCCGCACCATGCTGCGAAACGGCGTCACGCCGATTCCGCCGGCGATGAAGGCGAGTTTTTCGGACGGATCGCCTGGCAGGGTGAAGGCGCCAGCAAGCCGCGAACCGTAAATGACGTCGCCCGGCTTCATGGCGGCGAGCGTTCGCTTGAAGGCGCTCGATTTCGGATAGAACTTCACGCCCAAGCGGACGTCGCCGTCGCTCGGGGCGGAAGCGATGGTGAACGGACGACGGTTTCCGCGATCGTCGGGTTTGCGCACATCTAGCGTCCAGTCGAGATATTGTCCCGGTCGAAAGGCGATCTTGCGGTCGGGCTTCAGCACGAACTCGAAGCAATCAGCGGCGATTTGCTCGATTCGCACGAGCGTGAATTTGAATCGACCTTGCGGGTTCATCGCGAAGGCGAAGGCGTTGCCGACGAGAAAGGCGATTTCCGGCGTCAAATAGAAACCGCCGAGGTGGACGGTCGGGGCAGACAGCCCGCCGACGATTGCGCCAAAGGCCACGCGCGGCCACTTGGCTTGCGGCGCCGTCGCCGGCTCGGTCAGCATCGCGAATCCAGCGAACAGCAGCGGCGAAGACAGCAAGGCCTGCGTCAGCGCCTGGCTGGACATCGCCAGCGGCGTCATGGCGAGCGTCGCCGCCAGATTGGCTAAGACATAGGCGCCGATCATTTCGAACCGCTGCATCTTGCGGACGATCAGCAGGCCGCCCACCAGGACGAACGGCAAGAGCTTCAGGTTGCCGGCGACCCACCAGGTCGCCGGTTGATCCAGCGCCAGCGCCGCCACGGCGACGCCAATCGCAACAGGATTGAAAATGTGCCTGCGCCTGATCGTCAGCAGGAATTTCGAGGCGACGGCGACGACGGACGCCAGAACCAACCCGGCGACGCTCGGCCTGTCCGTGACCGCCGCCGGCGGCATGACCAACGTGAGGATGAGCGCCGTTATATAGACCGATTCTCGGTTCGCCGGCGTGCGCAGCACCCAGGCGAAGAACCGGTTCGTCGCCCAACAGGCCGCCGTGATCAGCGCAAACGAGAAGGCCAGCGCGCCGGGATCATTTGGCGCACGCTTGAACAGCCCGAGACTGAACGCGACGAACAGCAGAGCGGCAAGATAATAGAGCGTCAATCGGTACATGGTGACGCGATTGAGCATGGTGTCGATAAACGTGTTCATGACGTCGCATACCTGTCAAAGCCGCTGGTCTTGACGGCGACGCCGGCGGCGTCGATGGCGTAGCCCTCGAGGTCCGGGCGTCCTTCGATGAAGTGGACGCCGGCGCGGCCCATCGCAAACGCGGCGGTGGCGAAGCGGTCGGCTTCGAGCACGTCGCCGCCGACGACCGTCAGGCTGACGACGTCCTCGAGCCGCTGGTCAGGGCGGAAGGGATCGTAGATGTGTTGACCGCGCACATAGGAACCCGACGTCGCGACCCCGCGTCCCTGCGGCCATATCGCTTTGACGATCTCATGGTGGTTGAACGGGTTGCGGACGCCGACCGTCCACGGTTCGCCGGCGGCGTTGACGCCCCCGGTCTGGATGTCGCCGCCGGCATCGACATAGAAGTTGCGGACGCCGGCGGCGCGAATGAGATCGGCGGCGTTGCGAATAGCCCAGCCTTTGACGACGCCTGAGGGATCCAACGACCCGTCGGGCCGGCGGATGTCGAAATATCCGCGCGTCTCGCGCTTCGTTCGGTCGGCGATCGCCAAGACTTCCTGCATCGGCGCGCTGACGTCCGACAGGCTGAGGCGGCCTCGGTTCAGCGCGCTGATTTCGCTCTCCGGCTTGAACACGCTGAACTGCGCATCCACCGCCGCGAAATAGGCGAAGACATCGTTGACGAGGCCGGCGGAATGGGCGCCGACAATGTCGATTGTGACCGGCATGCCCATCAGGATGCGCGTTTCACGGGACATCGGCGTTAGCCTGCCTGGCCCAACGCCGAATTCAGCGACCGCAGGTAAGCCTCGCTGGTGAGTGTGGCGCCAGAAACGATGTCCACCTGCGTGTTTTGCGCGGCGATCACCTCGCTTTGCAGTTCCGGCAGCGCCTGATTGTTGATCCGTTGGCTGGTGCGCCGGTCGGCGGGGTATTGCAGCGCTTTGACCGAGACGATGCGGCCGCCGCTGACGTTGGCCTGGACCTGCAACGGCCCGTAGTAGGCGTCGACGACGGCGCCGACGTACGCGCCGTCGCGATAGCGGCCAGCTTTGGCGGCGACCGCGACCGCGCCGGGCGCGCCGCCGCCGTTCGGGGCCGCGGCGGCGCCTGGCGCCGCTTGTGGGCTATGGTTCGCCGAGCCGGAGAACAGGGACCAATAGGCGGCCCCGGCCGGCCCAGAGGCCGCGCCCGCAGCGACGGCGACGGCGGAAAGCAATATGGCGGCAATGCGAGTCGAGGACTTCATGGTTCGCCTCTCAAGATCTGGTAGAGTCCTTCACGTGTCGCAATCGCTACCCCGCCGACCTGACGGCGACCTGAAAGTCGAACAGCTTTCTTGTCAGTTTGGCGTCAGGACGATCGCCTAGGGTCACGCGCGCCACGAGGTGTCTGATGCGCGTGCTGCTAGTTGAAGACGACTACGTGCTGGGCGAGGCGGTGCGCGAACACGTCGCTTCGCTCGGCCACGGCGTCGATTGGATGAAGCGATTGGACGACGCGCGGGAGGCCCTGGCGACGGTCGCATACGAACTGGTGCTGCTCGATCTCAACTTGCCCGACGGGCGCGGGCTCGATCTGTTGCGCGAATTGCGCCGTCAGGGCGCCGACGCGCCGGCGATCATCCTGACCGCCCAGGATCAGATCGCGGCGCGGATCGAAGGACTCAACAGCGGGGCGGACGACTATCTGGTCAAACCCTTCGACCTGAGCGAATTGTCGGCGCGTATCGCCGCCGTCGCGCGCCGCTACAGCGGCAACGCGAACCCGTTGCTGCGGCGCGGCGAACTCGAGATCGACTTGGCGCGGCGCATCGTTAGCGTCGCCGGAAAGCCCGTCGATCTGACCGCGCGCGAATGGGCCGTGCTGGAACGCTTGGTTCGCCACCCCAACGCCCTGATCGCCAAGGCGGACATCGAGGACTCGCTCTACGAATTCGGCGCCGAAATCGAGAGCAACGCGGTCGAGGTCTACGTCAGTCGGTTGCGAAAGAAACTCGGGCACGATTCCATTCGCACCGTGCGCGGCGCCGGTTATGTGATCGGCGCTTAGGCATGGCCAGACCGTCGCGGCCGATTCTGTCGCTCACAGCGCGGTTGACGCTCAGCCTCGTGTTCGGAACGACGCTGCTGTGGATCGCCGCCGCCAGCTACGCCACATATGCCTCCTACCATGAACTCAACGAGGCGTTCGACGGCGCGCTGCGGGAGGCGGCGCAACGGCTGTTGCCGCTCGCCGAGCGCGAGGCCTTGGGACACGACCAAGCGGATGCCCGTCCCATGCGCCGTTTCCACGGTGGGCGCAGAGAGTACCTGAGCTTTCAGGTGCGCAACGCGGCGGGCGACGTCTTGCTGCGCGCCCATGACGCGCCCTCCGCGCCCTATGACCAAGTCGCGACGCCCGGATTCAGCACAGCAGGAAATTACCGGCTGTTCACCGACACCGACGAGGCGACAGGCCTGACCATCACCGTCGCCGAGACGACCCAGGGGCGATGGGAAGCTGTTCTCGGCGGCGCGCGCGGCATGCTGTGGCCGCTGATCGGCCTGATTCCCCTGAACGTCCTGGCGATCTGGCTCGCCGTGCGCGGCGCGATGAAGCCAGTCAAGCGGCTAAGCGGCGACATCGCTTCGCGCGGCGGTCACAACCTCGCGCCGCTGGACATCTCCGACCAGCCGGGAGAGTTGCGACCGATCGCCGAGGCGGTCGCCAAACTGGTGGAGCGTCTGCGCGCCGCGCTGGACGCGGAGCGCGCATTCGCCGCCAACAGCGCGCACGAATTGCGCACGCCGATCGCCGGCGCGCTGGCGCAGACGCAACGCCTGATCGCGGAGCTCAGCGAATCCAAGGATCGCCGTCGCGCCCGCGAGGTCGAGGCGACGCTGAAGCGGCTGTCCACCTTGTCGGAAAAGCTCATGCAGGTTTCGCGCGCCGACGCCGGGATCGGCCTCGCCGACCAGCCGGGGGATTTGACGCCCGTCCTCGATCTCGTGGTTGCGGAGTGCGCCAAACGACTCGATGACCCCGAGCGCATTCGCTACGTCAAATCGGACGGCGTCACGCTTGTCGCCGCCATGGACATGGACGCCTTCGCCATGGCGGCGCGCAACCTCATCGACAACGCGCTCGCCCATGGCGTTGCGGAGGGACCGGTGGACGTGAAGGTCGAAGCCGACGGCGTCGTCCGCGTCATCAACGAAGGGCCCGCCGTCCCCGCCGAAACGCTGGCGAGGCTGAAGCAGCGCTTTGCGCGCGGCGACACGCGCCATGCCGGCTCAGGACTGGGACTGGCGATCGTCGAAACCGTCATGACGCAGGCAGGCGGCAAGTGCGAGCTGTTTTCCCCAGCGCCGGGACGCGAAGACGGCTTCGAGGCGCGTCTGACGATCAAAGCGGGGCCGAGATTTCGCGCGCCGAGCGGCGCGTCAGTCTGAACGCAAGCGCCGCATGCGGGCCGCTGCGAAAGACGGCGCCGTGGCGATGGACGGCGGTCATCGGTTTCACGCCCGCGTCCCGCGAATCGGCCTGGCGTCCTCGCGACGCTTCACAGTCCCGCGCGCTTCGACGCATCCGGTTTCAACTGAGCGACGCGGCTCACATCCGACGATCGAACGGCGCCCGAAATTGGCCCTGACGCGATCGGCGATCGCACGGGCGCGTGTCGCCATGGGCGCGCAGAAAACTGAATAAGCATTGAGATTTGGCAATGTTTACTAAACATCGCGGGCAAGCCGAGGAACCGCCAATCCCCCGACAAATATAGGATTGACTCTGGCGTCCTGATAAGTTAACAAGATAACTAAACAAGCCTCAGTTTAATGAGGTTTTCTTTTGGGGCGGATAACGTCGGCTGGCGTCATGAGAGACAGGGCAAATCCCCGACTCGTCGTCCTCGCGGTTGCGAACATCGCTTTCTTCGCCGTCGGCGCGAACTTCGTTGGCCTTCATCGTCTGCAATCGGCGGTCAGCCGGTCCCCTGAGATGGGCGTTCCCGCCGCCCTGCTGACGCTTCTCAAAATCTCGGCTGACCACGCCTTCGCGTTGTTCAGTGGCGTTTTCGCGATGGTCGCCGCTGTGGCCGGAGGCCGGGCCTCGGCCCCCTCGTCTGCACTTTGGGAGAAATCGGCGTCGGAAAGTCGACGTTGATGAATGCGCCTGCCGCCGGAGCCGGCGGCGCGCGCAATCGGTGAAGAGAAGACTGGGAATGTGAGGAAACGCGTCGGACGGATCGTCGTCGGGCGCAAGTCGAAGGAGGAAACGTCATGCGGAAGTGGTTGGCGGCAACCGTTTCGGTCGTCGCGTTGGCGGGAGTGGCCGTCACCGGCGTCGCCGTTGCGCAGAAGACCTACAACATCCCGACCATCGTCAAGATCGCCGGCATCCAGTGGTTCAACCGCATGGAAGTCGGCGTGAAGAAGTTTGCGCAGGACACCGGCAACAACAGCTATCAGGTTGGGCCGCCGAAGGCCGACGCGCAGATACAAGTGCAGCTGGTCGAAGACATGATCGCCAAGAAGGCTGACGCCATCACGGTCGTGCCGTTCTCGCCCGAATCGCTGGAGCCGGTCCTGGCTAAGGCCCGCAGCGCCGGCATCAAGGTGGTCACTCACGAGGCCTCAAACATTCAGAACGCCGATTGGGACCTCGAAGCCTTCGCCAACGCCGACTACGGCCGGCATCAGATGGACCTGCTCGGCGCGTGCATGCACGGCGAAGGTCAGTACGCCGTGTTCGTCGGCAGCCTGACCTCCAAGACTCACAACGAGTGGGTCGACGGCGCGATCGCCGAGCAGAAAGAGAAATTCCCCAAGATGGAGCTGGTCGGCGACCGCAACGAGACCTACGACGACCAACAGAAGGCCTACGCGAAGACGCAGGAGCTGCTGCGCAAGTATCCGAACGTGAAGGGCTTCAAGGGCAGCGCCTCGACCGACGTCGCCGGCATCGGCCTCGCCATCGAGGAGCGCAACCTCCAGGGCAAGACCTGCGTGGTTGGCACCAGCCTGCCGTCGATCGCCAACCAGTATCTGGAGAGCGGCGCGGTGCAGGCGATCAACTTCTGGGATCCGGCCGACGCCGGCTACCTGATGCAGAAGATCGCGGTCATGCTGCTCAACGGCGAGAAGATCACCGACGGCATGGACCTCGGCATCGACGGTTACCACCACGTCAAGCTGGACGGCAAGGTGATCTACGGCCAAGCTTGGGTCGACGTGACGAAAGACAACGCCGCGAAGTATCCGTTCTGACTTTCGTTGACCGCATAGGCGTTGCAAAAGAGGCGGAGGGCGCAACCCTCCGCCAAAGGCGAGGAGCAGGAGGAGCGGATGTCGTCGAAGTCGCTGTTGCGCCTCAATGGCGTCAGCAAGTCGTTCGCCGGCGTCCATGCGCTCACCGACGTCAGCCTCAACATCGACGCAGGCGAGGTCCTGTGCTTCGCCGGCGAGAACGGCAGCGGCAAGTCGACTCTGGTCAAGGTGCTCGCTGGCGTGGTCGCGCCGAACGCCGGAACGATCGAGGTCGACGGGCGGATCCGGTCGCACTGGCAGCCGTTCGACGCCACGCGCGCCGGCGTCCAGGTGATCTATCAGGACTTCTCGCTGTTCCCGAACCTCACAGTGGCGGAGAACATCTCTTTCAATTACGAACTCGCCAAACGGCGGCGGCTGGTGGCCTGGCGCGACGTGCGGCTGCGGGCGAAGCAGGCGTTGGAGAAAGTCGGCGTCGCCATCGACCTTGACACGCTCGTCGAGCGGCTGAGCGTCGCCGACCGGCAGGTCGTGGCGATCGCCCGCGCGCTCGCCGGCGGCGCACGCCTGATCGCCATGGACGAGCCGACCACCGCGCTCACCGAGCGCGAGGTCCAGACCTTGCTGGCGGTGGTGCGTCGCCTCAGGGCGGACGACGTCGCGGTCGTCTTCATCAGCCATAAGCTGCCGGAGGTGTTCGCCATCGCCGAGCGCATCATCGTGCTGCGCAACGGCCGCAAGGTGGCGGAGGGGCCGACCGCCGCGTTCGACGTCGCTTCGCTGTCCGAGCATATGCTCGGCCGGAAATTCGATCAGTACGCGGCCGCGCGCAGCCAGGAGCGCGGCCCCGAGTTGCTGCGGGTCGAAGGGCTCGGCCGCGCCGGCCAGTTGGAGAACGTCTCGTTCTCGCTTCGGGCCGGCGACGTGCTTGGCGTCACCGGGCTGCTCGGCTCCGGCCGCGACGCCTTGGCCAAGGCGCTGTTCGGCCTCGCTCCGGCCGATCGCGGCCGGATCGTCATCGGCGGCCGCGACGAACGCGTCGCCTCCCCGCTCGACGCGATCCGGCTTGGCGTTGGCTACGTTCCGGCCGATCGGCTCACCGAGGGGCTGTTCCTGCCGCAGTCGATCAGCCGCAACATCGCCGTCTCCAACCTCGACCGGCTGAGCGGCGCCGCCGGCGTCGTTTCGGGCGCGCGGATGCGCGCGCTGGTCGACACATGGGTCAATCGCCTGCGCCTCGTCACCCCAAACGCGGAGCTGCCGGCGAGCAGCCTCTCCGGCGGCAATCAGCAACGCGTGGTGCTGGCGCGTTGGCTGGCGCGCTCGCCGCGCATTTTGATTCTCAACGGGCCGACGGTGGGCGTCGACGTCGGATCGAAAGCCGACATCCACGGCATTATCGCCCGGCTGGCGACGGAAGGGATGGGCGTGATCGTGATTTCCGATGATATTCCCGAGCTGCTGGCGGTATGCGACCGCATCCTGGTGATGCAGTCGGGCCGTACGATCGATGAGGTCACGCGGTCGGCGGTGACCGAGCAAAGCCTCGCGGCTCGACTGGCGGGATGAACTCGAACCATGCTGCAACGCATCCTCGCCCGCAACGAGACCCTGGTCGCCATCATTCTCGTCGCCTTTTGCATCGTCACCGCCGCGCTCGAGCCTAGCTTCCTGTCGCTGGCGACCCTGTTCGACCTGCTGCGCGCCGGGATCGTCACGACGATCTTCGCGGTCGGCGTTCTGTTGGTGCTCGCGTCGGGCGGCATCGACGTGTCCTTCACCGCCATCGCCGCGTTCTCGATGTATGTCGGCACCAAGGCGATGATCGCCTTCGGCATGGGCGATTCGATCCTCGTCGCTTTCCTGGTCGCTGGCGTGATCGGACTGGCGCTCGGCCTCATCAACGGCTTCTTCATCGCTTCGCTCAGGCTGCCGACGATGATCGTCACGCTGGGGACGCTCAGCGTCTTCCGCGGATTCTTGCTCACCTTCGTCGGCACGCAGCTCATCACCGCAGTGCCGGCGGGCATGCGCTCGTTCTCACGCACGATGCTGGTCCGGATCACCGCGCCCGATGGGACGTTCGTCTCGCTGCCCATTGCTTTTCTGCTGGTGGTGTTCGTCGTCGCGTTGACCTGGTTTCTGCTCAACCGAACGATGCTGGGCCGCAGCATCTACGCGCTGGGCGGCGCGCCGGAGTCGGCGCTGCGCGTCGGCGTCAACGTGGTGTGGGTGCAGTATTTCGTCTATGCCTACGTCGGCGTGCTTTCGAGCGTCGCCGGCATCGTTCATGGTTCGCTGGCGCGGGTGGCGAACCCATTCGACCTGGTCGGGTTGGAGCTGTCGGTGATCGCCGCGGTGGTCCTCGGCGGCGCGCGCTTGAGCGGCGGCCATGGCACCATCCTCGGCACGCTGCTCGGCGTCGCGCTGATTGTCGTCATCAACAACAGTTTGATCGTGCTCGGCATCCCAAGCACGTGGCAAGGCGTCGTGACTGGCGGCCTGATCCTGTTCGGCACGGGCGCCCCGGCCCTGCGCGCGCGCCTCGCCGCGCTGCGCGAAGATTGAGCGTCCAATGATGACAAGCGAACGCGCCCGTTTCTCCTTCGCTGATTGGCTTCGGCGACTGCTTAACGACAATCTTGGCCGGCTAGCGTTGATCACCGCCTTGGTGTTCGTCGGCATGAGCGCGGCGGAGCCCAACCTGTTCCTGACCCGCGTGAACCTCTCGTCGATGGCGTTCCAGTTCCCGGAGTTCGCATTGCTCGCGCTTGGCGTCATGGTGTCGATGCTGACCGGCGGCATCGACCTGTCGGTGGTCGGCCTCGCCAACCTTTCCTCGATGCTGGCGGTGCTGGTGATGCGCAACCTGGCGCCCGATCCGCACGCCGCCGGCGCCGCGCCGGCAATCGTTCTCGGCGTCGCCGCCCTGCTCGCCACCGGCGCGGCGGGCGGTTTGCTCAACGGGCTGACCATCGCGGCGATCGGCATCCCGCCGATCCTCGCCACCCTCGGCACTGGCCTCATCTTCTCCGGCGTCGCAGTAGTGCTCAGCGGCGGCGCCGCTGTGCTCGGCTTCCCAGACGCGATCAGCGTGCTCGGCAATGGCGCGTTGCTCGGCATTCCGGCGCCGGTGCTGGTGTTCGTGGCGGCGGCGGCGAGCGTGGCGTTCGTGCTCGACAAGACGAGCTTCGGCGTGCGCGTCTACCTCTTCGGCACCAACCCAATCGCCTCCCGCTTCGCCGGCGTCGACAATTTCCGCCTCACGCTCGGCGCCTACATGATCAGCGGGCTGCTGGCGTCGCTCGCCGGCCTGATCATCGCCGTGCGCGCCAATTCGGCCAAGGCGGATTACGGCGCCTCTTACGTGCTGCTGTCGATCCTGATCGCCGTGCTCGGCGGGACCGACCCGTACGGCGGTTTCGGCAAGGTCAGCGGGCTCGTGCTCGCCGTGCTGGCGCTGCAATTCTTGTCCAGCGGACTGAACATGCTGCAGATCAGCAATTTCGCAGTCGAAATGACCTGGGGCGCGCTGCTGCTGATCGTCATGGTGATCAACACGGGCGGCCTGAACCGTCTGCTTGGCGGCAGTTTCGTCCGGCGCATTGAGAGGAGCAAGGAATGAAGAAGCTGATCAACCGCCCGGAAGACTTCGTTTCGGAGATGCTGGATGGGCTGGTGAAGGCGCACCCCGATCAGCTCGCCTTCGCCGGCGAGCCGATCGCCATCGTGCGCGCCGACGCGCCGGTGCAGGGCAAGGTGGGCCTCGCCACTGGCGGCGGCTCTGGTCATCTGCCGGTGTTCCTCGGCTATGTCGGCCGCGGTCTGTTGGACGGCTGCGCGGTCGGCGACGTTTTCGCCTCGCCGAGCGCCGAAACCATGCTCAACGTCACCCGCCGCATCAACGGGGGCAAAGGGGTTGTCTACATCTACGGCAACTACGGCGGCGACGTCATGAACTTCGACATGGCCGCCGACATGGCGTCGATGGAGAATATCGAAGTGCGCACCGTGCTGGTGCGCGACGACGTCGCTTCTGCGCCCCCGGCGGAGGCGGCGCGACGGCGCGGCGTCGCCGGAATGGTGTTCGCCTTCAAGGCGGCGGGGGCGAAAGCCGATGCCGGCGGCAGCCTCGAGGAAGTCGCCGCGGCCGCTGAGCACGCGCTCGCAAATTTACGCACCATGGGCGTGGCGCTCTCGCCTTGCACGGTGCCGCGAGTCGGCAAACCGACGTTCTCGATTGGCGAGGGCGAGATGGAGATCGGAATGGGCATCCACGGCGAGCCCGGAGCGAAGCGAGAACCCTTGGCGACAGCCGACGAGGTGGCGAACCGCATGGCGGAGGCCGTGCTGTCCGATCTCGGCGCAGCCGCAGGCGATCGCGTTGCGGTGATGGTGAACGGACTCGGCGCCACGCCAGCCGAGGAGCTGTACATCCTTTACCGACGCGTTCACGGTTTGCTCGCCGATCGCAAGATCAGCGTTCATCGCGCCTATGTCGGCGAATTCGCCACTTCGATGGAAATGGCTGGCGCATCCGTGACGATCATGCGGCTCGACGACGAACTGGCGCGGCTCCTCGACGCGCCTGCCCGCTCCCCCTTCTTCTGCCAGTCGTAACGCCATGACGACAGAATTCGAGAACACTCAACTTGCTGCCGTCATGACGCGGGTGGCGGCGGCTCTTAAAGCCAACCAGCAGATGATTACCGAGCTCGACCAGGCGGTCGGCGACGGCGACCTCGGCATTACCGCCGTCAAGCTCGCCGAGACGCTCGAAACCGCCGCCGGCAAAACGGGAGTCGCCGATGTCGGCAAATGGCTGGCGGAAACGGGGATGGCGATCAATCGCGCCGCCCCCTCGACGATGGGCACGCTGACGGCGATCGCCCTCATGCAGGCGGGCAAGGTCGTGATCGACAAGGGAAAGCTCGCCGTCGCCGATCTGCCGCTGCTTCTCAACGCGGCGACAACCGGGGTCGAAACGCGCGGCAAGGCGCGGCTCGGCGACAAGACGCTGCTCGACGTGCTGCGCCCGGCCTCGGACACGCTCTCCGCGGAGTTGGCGGCTGGCCAGCCGCTTGCCGTTGCAGGCGCAGCCATGCTCGCCGCGGCGCGCGACGGGCGCGACCGTGTAACGCCGTTGCGCAACAAGGTCGGCCGCGCTTCATGGCTCGGCGAAAGAACCGAGGGCAAGGTTGACCCGGGATGCGCCTTTGCAGTGATCGTGCTAACCGCGATCGTCGGCGCGTGATCGAAAACGCACGGCAAAGGACCCTAGGAACGCCTCGACAATGTCGGCAACGATCAGGGATATCGCCAAAACCGCGCGGGTTTCCGCCGCGACCGTTTCGTTGGTCCTAAACGGCAAGCGCGGCATTTCGGCCGAAACCCGGGAGCGCGTACTAAGCGTCGCGTCCCACTTAAACTATACCGCAAGAGAGCCAAGGTCTCAACGGCTCGTGCGGTCACGCACGTTACGCTTTCTTAAGATCGCCAAACACGGGCACACTGTCAATCGTGACCATAATACCTTCATTTCCGACTATATCGACGGCATGTCTCAAGAGTCCGTTCGTCGCGGCTATAAGCTGGAGGTTGTAAGCTTCGAGGGCAAGCCGATCAGCGAGATCGTCGCTTCGCTGCCGACAAACGCGCTCGGCGGGGTGATCGTCCTCGGGACTGAACTGAGCAGCGACGACATTCAATTGTTCAACGTTGTTGCGTCACCCCTCGTCTTCATCGACACGTTCTACGACAAGATTGATGCAAATTTCGTCAACATGAACAACAAGGATGCGGTCGACAAGATCATATCGTATTTCATCAACCAGGGCTTTCGACGGATCGGCTTTGTCGCCAGCAATGTGGCGACGATCAACTTTCAGTTACGAACCGAGGCATTCCTCGAGTGCATGAAATTCCGCGGTCTATCCGTCTCGCCGTCGGACATTGTTATTGTCGATTCGACTTATGACGGCGCCTACCAGGGCATGGCAGAGTGGCTGCGAAAAGGGCCAATACTTCCGGAGTGCTATTTTTGCACGAACGACGTTATCACCTACGGATGCATCAAAGCGCTACGCGAGTTCAATTTCGAAATTCCAAGGGACGTCTCGATCGTCGGATTCGACAATTTGCCGATGAGCAGCGCTATGGCGCCGCCTCTGACCACGATCGACGTTTCGAAGAAGCAAATTGGCTATCTCGCCATTAGCGTGCTCGACGATCTTGTCCTCTCGTCCGAACCTTGGCCGCCCGTAAAAATTCTTGTCGGCGCCCAGTTGATCATTCGTGAGAGCGTTGCGGCGAAACGCACGTGACCATCTCGATGGCGAACAGGTCTGCCGAGACACGCCACAGGCGACCGACGACGGAAAGCATCGACGCGGAAATCAGACCGTCGCCGTCAATCACTGAGCCGAAACCGCTCGACGCTTGGCGCGAACCGGCCGCCTTCCTTCCGATTGCGCCTGGCTCTTGGCGGAGTCCGAAAACCGACCGGCGTTGCGACGGCTTGAGACGTTTGCTCATCCCGGGATCAAAACCGTGCCGAGCTACGGAACGGCGCAGTCTTTTGAATTTGAAGCGGCGCCACGAAGCTTTGAGCTGGCAAACCAAGACGTGAAGGAGTGACGACATGGACATCGCATTCATCGGCCTCGGAACCATGGGGCGCGGTCTCGTTCGCAATCTGCTCGCGGCTGGACATACCGTTACGGCATGGAACCGCAGCCCGGTTGATCTGCCGACGGAACTCGACGCGGCCAAGCGCGCCAAAACGATCGCCGAAGCGTTGGCCGGCAAGAAGTGGGCGATGGTCTGCGTGACCGGCCCGGACGCCCAAAATGCGATCTACAAGGGCGACGACGGCGTGATCGCCCATCTCGGCAAGGGCGTTATCGTCGCCGACGTCACCACGACGGCGCCCGAAATGTCGGTGGCGCTGGCGGCGGCGGTCGCAGCGAAGGGTTCGACCTATCTCGACACGCCCGTCTTCGGAAGCAAGGGCGAAGCCTGGGAGGGTCGGCTCGACTTCGTCTGTGGCGGACCGAAAGCGGCCTTCGAGCAGTTGCAGCCGCTGCTCAAGCCGCTCGCAGCGACGATCCACTATATGGGCGCTTCCGGCGCCGGGGCCGCAATGAAGCTCGTCGGCAATCTGCTGGTCGCCGCTCAGATGGAATCGCTCGGCGAGGCTCTGTCGCTGGCGACCAAGGCCGGGCTCGACGGTCAGGCGGTGATGGGGGTGCTCGATGTCGCCGACTACAGTTCGTCTCTGATCCGCAACGTCGGGCGGGCAAGTCTGGCGCGCGACTTCAGCCCGAGCTTCTATCTGCGCCACATGCTCAAAGACGCGCGCCTGATCAGCGATTTCGCGCGGCGGCTCGCGGTTCCGGTCCCCGTGACCGCAACGATCGGGGAGCTCTATCAGGCGGCGGTGAACAAGGGGCTCGGCGAACTCAACGCTTCGGGCGTGCATAAGATGTTGTTCGAAATGTCCGGCCTGCGCGACTGACGCAGCCAGGCTCGCGCCGGGATCGGCGCGCAACCGCCGGGACGAAACCTCGCTGCGGCCGGACGCCGCAGCGCCGCCTTTGCGCGGCGCCGCTTTGTCTGACGCCGGCGTTCGATCGACCGACGTCAGATATGGATCGCTCGACCGTAGGCCGAGAGCACACTTTCCTGCATCGCTTCGCTTAGCGTCGGGTGCGGGAAGATTGCATGCATCAAGTCCTCCTCGGTCGTCTCGAGTTGCATCGCGACGACGAAGCCCTGGATCAGTTCCGTCACTTCGGCGCCAATCATGTGAGCGCCGAGGAGCTGGCCGGTCTTGGCGTCGAAGATCGTCTTGACTAGGCCGTCCGGCTCGCCGAGCGCGATCGCCTTGCCGTTGCCGACGAAGGGGAAGCGGCCGATCTTGACGTCGTAGCCGGCCTCGTTGGCCTGCTTTTCCGTCAGGCCGACTGATGCGACCTGCGGGTTGGAATATGTGCAGCCCGGGATCTTCCGCTTGTCAATCGGGCGAACAGGCTTGCCGGCGATCGCCTCGACGACGAGCGCGCCTTCGTGTTCGGCTTTGTGAGCGAGCATCGGCGGGCCGGCGACGTCGCCGATCGCATAAACGCCGGGCACGTTGGTGCGGCCGAGATCGTCCGTCGTCACGCAGCCGCGGTCGGTTTTCACGCCGAGCGCCTCAAGGCCGAGGGCTTCGATGTTGCCGGCGACGCCGACGGCGGAGATCACCCTGTCGACTTCGATCTCCCTCTTCGATCCGTCGCCAAGCTCCACGGTTGCCGTCACGTCGTTCGCGCCCTTCTTCAGCGCCGTGACCTTTGCGCCGAGCAGAAGATGGATCCCCTGCTTCTCGAAGCTCTTCTTGGCGAGCGCGGCGATCTCGGGATCCTCGATCGGCAACACCTGCGGCAGCACCTCGATCACGGTCACCTCAACCCCAATGGCGCGATAGAAACTGGCGAACTCCACGCCGATGGCGCCCGAACCAATGACCAGCAGCGAATTTGGCGTTGCCTTCGGCGCCATCGCTTCGACATAAGTCCATACCAGCTTGCCGTCTGGCTCCAGGCCCGGAAGAATGCGCGGCCGCGCGCCTGTCGCGACGACGATGTGCTTGGCGCTATATTCGCCCGGGCCGAGCGCCGCCTTCGGCGGCGGATTCGGCTTGCCGTACTCCGCATCCTTGGCGGGCGCGACCGCCACGACCCCGACCTTGGCAATCGAGGCGCGGCCCCAGATCACGTCCACCTTGTTCTTCTTGAGGAGGCCCGCCACGCCAGCGTTGAGCTGGCCGGAGACGCGGCGTGACCGCGCGACGACGGCGGCAAGATCAATCGATACGCCGTCCGCCTTCAGCCCGTAGGCCTGGCCATGACCAGCGAGTCGATAGACCTCGGCGGAGCGCAGCAGCGCCTTGGTCGGGATGCAGCCCCAGTTGAGGCAGACCCCGCCAAGATGCTTGTTCTCGACGACGGCCGTCTTGAGGCCGAGTTGCGCCGCGCGGATGGCGGCGACGTAGCCGCCCGGTCCGGCGCCAATGACGACGACGTCGTATGCGTTCATATCCATCCTCCGATCTGAGGCGCTTCGACCAAGCCTGCCGGCGGCCGGCGCTAGAGCAGCATTCGCCGGACGTCTTCCACCGCGCCGCAGAGCCGGCGCGTGAAGCGGGCCGCGGCGGCGCCGTCGATCACGCGGTGGTCGTACGAAAGGCAGAGCGGCAGC
>Ga0181520_10003958_pt1 | contig 25361 bp, 23 predicted proteins | sample PEATcosm2014_Bin_29_FD_132451 | JGI IMG/M metagenome (GOLD analysis project Ga0181520, IMG submission 132451) | Peatland microbial communities from MTU Mesocosm Facility, Houghton, MI, USA - PEATcosm2014_Bin02_30_metaG | ecosystem: Environmental > Terrestrial > Soil > Wetlands > Peat | place...
CCCACTAGCAATAGGCACACAGCATTATTCTCCTTTTGATCGCACAGACGTGTCTCCTTTTGATCGCACCACGACAGCCAATCTCATCACCGGGCATCCGTGCTCCAACCGACTGGATTGCCGGCGGGCAGCCTGACGCAGGCGACTTTGCCTGGCTGAGCGGGTTGCCAGGCATCATCCAGGTGGACTTTGGTGATGCGGCCCGGATCAATCACCACCGGCACCAATACGCTCGGGTAATCCTTCGCTTCGGCCTTCACGAGATATTTGCCGGGTGGCAGACTGATGAGGCGGGGCGAGCTGGCGTAATAACCGACGGTGTTGTCCACATGTTTCACAACCACGCCGTGCTGGTTGTAGATGGTGTAATCGGTATGTTGAAACCAGGTGGGATTATTGCCTTCAGTGTGTCCGGCCAGGGCGGAAAAAACTTCAAGCTGGCCGTTTTTGCCCGGGTTTACCAGGCTGGCCGGGTTGGGTCCGACGGGCGCCACTGCCACGGGCGTGGACGAACAGCCGAGCAACAATGAGGTCAACGCGGTTCCTACGATGATGGGAATATGTTTCATAATTCATGCCTTTCATGCTTCGGGAGAGGGTGAGGCGCTGTGCCTGAAAACACGCGCGCCTTCGCCTGGAAGCAGCGTCCGGACGGCTGGAGCTGGACTCAAGGTCGCTTCGTCGTGGCGGGAGCCGCGTCCAGTGACGCTTCTCCGTCTATAGAATTAGACTGGGCGAAGATTAAATGCTTCTGAATTTTAGATTAAAACTTCCAGCGATTGAAAAGCTTTGCGGGTAAATTGGGCCGGCGTGTTTACGTGGCGAACAATTACCGCAGCGTGCGGCAATTGCCGGTGGGGGACTCGTTGAACATGGGCGCAACCCGGCACCCGCACCGTGGTAGCGTCAGGCATCCCTGCCTGACGTAAAGGGCGCGCTTCCCAGCCGCCCGGAAGAAACGAGTCTTGTCCAAGTGACACGCGATGCTTGCAATGGACGCCTGTTTCCGCCGGGCTGGAAGCACCGGCTCTACGGCAGCCAAGGATGGCCGCCACCACGGTGCGGGTGCCGATCTGCGCCCGTTGAACATTCAGCAGCCACAATTTACTTGACGGAAGTTTAAGGGTGGCTAATGTTTTTGACAGACGAAGGCTGGTTCGTATATCGGCCTGACGATGAGTTGATTATGAATGGTTTGCAAGAGCTGCGGTCCGGCAAAATACCATTTCAATATACGAACCGGCGGTTCGTATATTGACGCGCTATGTTTAAGTCCAGATTGTATATCGCGGTGCGGGTGGTTCTGGCACTTGGTATCTGCTTGCTTGCGTGGTTGTGCGTTCAACAAGCGGTTGAGATGGAGCAGTTGAAGCGTGATTTGATTCAAGCTTTACAAGATTCTCCCAAATCTCACCTCCCGGGATTTCTCTGGCAGCATCTGGTTGTACTGTCTGTCTTTGCGGTCTCCATAGCCGTTGCCGCGCTGCTTTATCTGTTTGTTTCAAAGACGCAGCGCAATGCCGTGGCGGTTGCCGTAGTGGCACTGGTTGTTTTGCTTGTCCAGTTGCTGGTCGTCGCCCCGGCGGTTGTCTTGCCAGCGGTGCAGTTGAAGGAGCAGCTCCAAAATTCATAGTTACGCAATGAGAGTCATGTGGCATAACACCGCGCCGGAGCCAGCGCTGATTGCGATTTGCATTTCGCTTTCGCGATTGACATCGCAAGTCCAGCCTATAAGGTCTAGGTCATCCGGCGCGCGTCAGCATGAGCATACTCAAACAGGCATGGTCGGCGACCAAGATTATCGCTGGCGCGTTGTTCGCTGTTGGCACCAGTCCGTTCGCACGTATGATGGCATTGTGCTTTCTTGTTCCCATGACGGTCGTCTGTGCGTTGGTGTTCTGGGCGGGATTTCCAGCCAATTTGCTTTGGCGCACCGCACTGCCTCTTTTGCTTCTCAGCGTCGCGCTCTCCTTCCGCCGGGCATTGAATCGCAAGCCAGAGAAAGGTGAAGGGCCGGTGGTATATGACAAGGCAAAATATCACTACGATGGCGACTATCTCAACGGGTTGGCCCGTAAGCAGGCGTTTGTTCACACCGGGATGTTCGTCGGCTGGCTGGTGGAACACGACATGATTGCGAAGGATTTCCTGGCCGAGACAGAGGGATTCAAAGAGCGGAGGATTACAGGACCTGAGATTTACGAAGCATGGGATGGTTGTCTTATCACCGATATTTTGACGGACGAAGGGAACCGATTTGCCGCCGATTACTTCGATTTCCAGCATGGTGAGTTTCTCAACGACTATCAGGAGGTTCTCGCCAAAGGCCTGCCTTCATTGTATCACGTCAAAAACACTTGGCAGAATTACGAAGCCATCAGGCAGAAGATCAACCTGCGATATGAGAATTGGAAGAAAGAGCAAAAGCGAAAAATGGCCTGACATGCTGCCGGAGCCAATCCGGATAAATCGGGACGCTTTCATTTTCCGACCTGGCGAGATTAACGTCGCGCGTCGGCGCTGGCCAATATTCCTAATTTTTTTATTCCTGCCGTTGGCCGCGATGGCGACAGCCGACCCTGTGCCCGCGAATGATAGCATTGGCACCCCTTTTGGTTTGTTGGTTGTGCTTCTCATATTCGCCGCGTATCTCATTCTTGTTGGCGTTGGAATTATCTTGGCGTTGGCGGGGCTGGCATTTTCGGCAATCCTCGTTGCGTTTGGCGTTGTCTCGACGTCAACATTCGTGGCGTTGGTTCGTCGCCGAGTGTCAGCCGGTCTTCGGGCTTTTCATTACCAACTTTTTGCACTAACCGCTGCTCCATGTGGAGTGATGGTTCTTGGATTAGGCACATGGTTGTTTCATCTCCACCTTCGTCAAAGATATATTCTATTATTTGGTTCGTTTGCTGGAGTTGGCGCTGGAATCGCTTTGGCTTTTCTTTTAGACCGCATTGTGCATTTGATTTATCATCGCTTTATATCGCGTAATGAGTTTGTCTCAACACCTGGATCAAATGCCTGACCATGCGCTGGAAGTATCTGCCGTTGACGCTCGCCTTTCCGCTACGCGGTCAACGCCACCGCTCGGCAGTTGGCTCAATGGTCGCTGATATGAATCTCCTGCACCGAACAAGTTGGCGATTCTGGACATACCTGTTGGCTGCTATCCCGATTTGTTTCCTGGACATCACCTGGTTCACTGGCTGCCGCTGCTGGTATGGTGCCTGGGAGAACTATCAGGTCGCAGCCGCTCTTTTGGTCGTCGGTCTTGTGGGGATGAGATTTGCAGGAGCCTGGCTCTTTGCAGAGCAGAACAGCGGTTGGAAGTATTACGTGGCTGTTTTGATTGCGAGCCCCTTTCTGGTTCGGGCCGCATTTGCGATTGCAAAGCTGGCGTTGCCTGCTGATTTGCAGGTCCATCCTGGAGGTGGAGAGTGACAAGGCATAACCATTCGCTTGATCCATCGCTGACACCGGCGGCGAGAACGCTATTGGCGGTGCGTCGGCACAATTTCACGCTTGCAGTCCTTCGCGCCGTGGCGCAGGTTTGGGGCGTTAGACCACATTACACTTTATGAGTTATCATTGTCCAAAGTGCGGTCGGGTGATTTACAACCGACGCCTCAAGGCCTGCGGCTATTGTGGAGCCGAGTTGCCGCCGGAGTTGTTGTTTAGCCCGGCGGAGATCGAGGTGCTGGACAAGAATGCAGCCGAGCACACCGCCGAGCAGCAGAAGATACGCGCCAGGCTTGAAGCCGAGGAGTTGGAGCACCGGAATGCAGCGGGGCGTCAGGGGGTATTTATGATGGGCTATTTTGGTGGCTAACTATGACCATGTGGATTAGCAATTCTCTGGAGCCATCGCTGATTGCGATTTGCATTCCGCCTTTGCGGTTGACATCGTCAGCGCTGCCTGATTGAGTTGATTGTCAGGCGGCACGATGTGTTTGGAACTTCAAACTAAAGTCAAGAATCGGAACTTTTCCAGACGGGAGTTCCCGGCTTTTACCTTGATCGAACTGCTCGTCGTCATTGCCATTATCGCCATTCTGGCGGCCTTGCTGATGCCCGTGCTGTCCAAAGGCAAACAAAGGGCGCAGGGGATTTTATGTTTGAACAGCGGCAACCAGCTCATGGTGGCGATGACGCTTTACGGCGGCGACAACAGCGATTATTTCCCGCCCAATCCGGACGATGGCAACACCAATGCCGGCTATAATTGGTGCAGTGGCGATGCCGAAATTGGCGGGCCGGAGGAATTCAATCCGGATGTGCTTAAAGACCCCAAGTTAAGTCTGTTGAGTACGTATATCGCCGGGAACACGTCGTTGTTTCACTGTCCCGGCGACAAGCGAAGCGGACTTTATCAAGGTTCGGATCCGACCTTAAAAGGCCAGGTTGTGCCGGCGTCGCGGACATTTTCCATGAACCAGGCGGTGGGCACCATTGATCCGGGGTTTGACGTCGGCGGGCCGGGACCGGCTGGGATCAATTCCCACAGTGGTGTGCCGACCCTGCCGGTCAACGGTCCGTGGCTGAACAATCAGTTCAATCATCGCCGCAATTCGCCGTGGTGTACCTACGGCAAGTTTGCCAGCCTGGGCCACCCCGGCCCGGCCATGACCTGGGTGTTGCTGGACGAGGACCCGGTGCATATCAACGATGCCGCCTTTGCCTTCGGCATGGAAACGCCACAGTGGTTCGATGTGCCGGGCATTTATCATAATTTGGGCTGCGGTTTTGCCTTCGCGGACGGACATTCCGAGGCTCATAAATGGAAAATGAGCACGGAAAAGCAGGGCTGGGGAGCGCCGATTACCAATCCGAGCGATCACCAGGATTGGATCTGGATGCGCGAGCGGACTTCGGCTGACAGCACCGGCACCATGCCCCCACCTCCGTAAGCTGATGAGCAGCCTGTTGAAAAACGCCCGGTGAGGGCACCGGGCCTGCAAATAATGGAGGGCCGATGGGAGAATCCGGCTTATTTCGCCTGCTTATGTCATTTTTTATTTGGACTTCTACTCGGGAATGGTCAAAATGACCCGCGAAATCACAAGGCTCGCTGTGGAGCGAGACAATCCAATTTTTTTATGAAAACGCACATAAAACTTTTATGCCTCCTGCTTGCGCTGACGGGCCAGATGTTCACGCTGCGGATGTCGGCGCAGACTTTCACCAATCTCTATTTTTTCACGGCTGGTTTCACCAACAAAGATGGAGCGGAACCGTCTGGCAGCCTGCTTTTATCGGGCAATACCCTGTATGGATCAGCCGGGGCTGGCGGCACCAATGGCACCGGTTCCATGTATGCCATCATGACCAATGGCGTGGGTTTTACCAACTATCATAGTTTCTCCGCCCGGACCGCCAATAGTCTGGGGCACGCCACCAACAGTGATGGGGCCGGTCCTACGGGCGGTTTTATTTTGTCAGGCAGTCTCCTGTATGGGACGGCCTTCGCGGGTGGCACCAATGGCAATGGCACCGTCTTCGCCGTCAATACCAATGGGACGGGATTCACGGTGCTGCATTATTTCTCCGCGGGAAAGACCAATGCCGTGGGGCTGTTGACCAACAGCGAAGGCGCCACGCCTTATACGGGTTTGATTTTGTCCGGCACGAACCTATATGGAACGGCGTGTTATGGCGGCGCCAATGGCTATGGCACGGTCTTTGCCCTCAGCACCAATGGCTCAGTTTTTACGACCCTGCACACGTTCACGGCCTTGACGCCGGTGACCAGCAACAACATTGACGGAGCCAATCCCTACGCGGGGCTGTTGCTGTCGGGCAGCACGCTGTATGGGACCACGCAATTCGGCGGCACCAACGCCACCGGCACCGTGTTTGCCATCAACGCCAGCGGCTCAGGTTTTACGAACCTGCATAATTTCGCCGTGGCCGCGCCCAATGCGGCCAACCACATCACCAATAGCGATGGGGCCAACGGCCGGGCGCGGCTGGTATTGTCCGGCAGCACGTTGTTTGGAACGGCGACTTTTGGCGGCACCAACAGCTATGGCACGGTGTTCGCACTGCAAACCAATGGCACAGGTTTTACCATCATCCACCAGTTTTCCAACGGAGCGACCAATGCGTTGTTCATGTTAACCAACACCGACGGAGCATATCCGCAAGGCGGCGTGATTTTATCCAGCAGTAACCTGTATGGGGCGGCTGAGTATGGCGGCACGCTGGGTTTGGGCACGCTGTTCTCGTTGAATACGAATGGCGGCAATTTCGCGGTGCTGCAGGCTTTTCCGGCGGCAAGTTTCAACCTCAGCTTTTTTGCTGAAACCAACAGCATCGGAGGTTATCCGCAGTCCGCCCTGATGCTGGCCGATGGCGTTCTGTACGGATCAGCGGCATTGGACGCTCCCTATGGCTCCGGCTCACTGTTCAGCTTCACATTGGGGCCGGTCGTTAGCACGCCGATGATTGCCATCAGCCATTCAGGAACCAATGTGCTTATGGCGTGGCCGACCAACTTTACCGGATATGCTTTGTATTACACCACGAACCTGGCTCCGGCTGACTGGATCATCGTTTCTCAGACACCCGTCATCGTCGGCGCTCAGTACGTGGTCACGAACCGCAATTCCGGTGCCCATCTTTTTTACCGGTTAAGCCAGTAGCGCAAGGGTTTGCTTGCATGGATTGGCCACGCCAACCAAGGCAGGCCCAAAATCCACCGGCAGGCAGGGGGAGGCCGCATTCCCTTCGGGATTGTTGCGGGGCTGCGGCGTTGGTCTGGCATAGGAAATACGTGGCCACAAAAAGTCTGCCGGAAAGGCTGGGGAATCGAGCGCCTCATGCGCAACGGGCGCATCTCAGTTTTGGGGAAGTGATAGGGGCATGTCGCCCCTGACGGGGCTTTTCTCTTTATGTCCGTTTTCTACATAGATTACGCCCCTAACGGGGCTGCAGAAATGCGGTTTGAGTGGCCGCGTTATACTTTCAGCGCCGTGGGCGTGGTATATTTGTAGTCAAAAAGCCGTCAAAAATATCAGCCCCGTTAGGGGCGGCATGGTCACGGTACAAAAAGGGAGATGTGCCTGGTGAGCTTGAACCACAATTCACTGGACTGAATTTCAAGGGTGGCTAATGTTTTTGATGGACGACGGCTGGTGCGTATATTAATAAGTTAGGCCACACTACAATACCATGCTCTCCAATAAAGACACAGCTACTGAGGTTGAGATGATGATGCGCCAGTGTTCCGAGACCCTTAACGCGTCTATTCGGCGTGTAATGGATACGTGTCCAGAGGACGAGTTCAAAGCTTATCGGCGAGTCATCAGCCAGATTATGGGTTCGATTTATCTGGATGTGATGCAGCCCATTCATCGTCAATATCCAGACCTTGAGCCTAAGGAGTTGCGACGGCCATGACGGGGATGTGGCATAAAGGTGATTCGCCTGTGCGGGGATTCTGTTTCAACATTTAAAAATAGTGTTAGCGGCTACGTGTTCTTTTTTGGGGAATGCGTGTAGACTCGTGGGTGAATGCGACAACCTTTAACGCAGCAAATTGGCGGGCGTCGGTTTTGCCCCGCGTCGTCGAAGCCGGTAGATGGCCGGCCTGCCGGCCTGCCGGTTGAGGTTTATCCGACTAAATCCCACCAAATCCGACTAAAAAAATTAGCAAAGGCCCACAATGTCAAAAATAGACAGTTCGTAAAACCTGTCGCAGCCGACGTCACAGGCTCCAACCGTCTTGTAGGGCACGACGTCAGGAGTGCTGCATTATCTTGATTTGTAGCCGCTGACGTCAGGGGGCATCAATTGAATGCATTGCTCCCTCATCAGGCGCGGTTTTCAACTGTCCCGGTGGGACTCTCGATGTCCTTGTGCTACGGATTCGAGTCCCCCCAAATGAAAATTCCATTGTTACTTTGGGCAAAAAAAATAAACTATGCGCTCGATTTCATGAATACATACAACATTGCAGCGCTCGCGGGCGACGGCATCGGCCCGGAAGTCATGCGTGAAGCCATCAAGGTTCTTCGCGCCACCGAAAAACGGTTTAACTTCAAGCTCATCATCACGGACGCGCCGGTGGGCTGGGCCGGCATTGATTTTGCCAAAAAAGCGTTGCCGGACAAAACGCTGGCCATTTGCAAGGCCTCCGACTCGATTTTGTTCGGCTCCGTGGGCCTGCCCGACCGCGACCCGACGATTCCCAAGGAGGAACGGCCCGAACGCGCCGCGTTGCTGCGATTGCGCAAGGAGTTCGGCCTGTTCGCGAATCTGCGACCGGTGAAATTGCCGAAGGTGCTGGCCCATGCGTGTCCGCTGGCAAAGGAACGGCAGGGCGACGGCATTGATATTCTGGTGGTGCGGGAACTCACCGGCGGCATGTATTTCGGCCAGCCCAAGAAGACCGAGGACCTGGGCGGCGGCAACCAGCGCGCGATTGACACGATGGTTTATACCACGCCGGAGATCGAGCGCATTGCGCATGTGGCGTTCAAGGCGGCCCAGTTGCGCCGGAAAAAACTGACGAGCATTGACAAGGCGAACGTGTTGGAGAACGGCATCCTCTGGCGCGAAGTCGTGACGCGCGTGGGCAAACAGTATCCGGACGTGGCGCTCGACCACATGTTTGTGGATAATGGGGCGATGCAGCTCATGCTCAAGCCCACGCAGTTTGACGTGTTATTGTGCGAAAATATGTTTGGCGACATCTTGAGCGACGAGGCGGCGGCGCTGGGCGGTTCGCTGGGCATGCTGCCGAGCGCCAGCCTGGGCGCCACGAACGGCAACCAGACGTTCGGTTTCTACGAACCGGCCGGCGGCACGGCACCGGACATTGCCGGCAAGGATCTGGCCAATCCCATCGCGCAGATTTTGTCCGCAGCGCTGATGTTGCGGCACAGCTTTGGCCTGAACGAGGCGGCGGCGGCGATTGAAAGCGCGGTGGAACACGCGATTGAATCGGGGCACCGCACCGGCGACATCTACAGCGCCAGCGAGCCAAACGCCCGCCGCGTGGGCACGCGCGCCATGGGCGACGCGATTGCGGCAGTGATGTAGTTTCCCTGCACTGCTTAGCGTTTCAAGTTTTAGTGCAGCCCCAGACAGGCGGGCGCTGAGTACGAGCCATGCGGTTGGAAGGCTTGGGAGCGCCGCTTGCGCCCGTGTTTTCCGCGAGGGCGCGGAAAACAGCACCCGGGGCGGGCGCGCTCCCCGGCGGGATGCGATTGCGGCGGTGGTGTAGTTTCGGGCACTGTTTATGGCGGGAGAAAAGTTTTTATGGGCGGGTGAACGCAAACTCATTATGCTGCGTCCAAGTCAAATTATGCGAAATCAACGCTGCCTGAAAAAACGGCTCTGCCTGCTGACCGTCCTCGCGGCGCTCCCGCTGGCCGCCGCCGAACCTGCGGCCACGAACGCGCCTGCCAACAACAACGAGCTGGCGGCCATTCCCGATGCCGCGCACCAGCCGGTGTTCACCACCAATTCGGTGACCATTGCGGGCGAGCGCGTCACTTATGTCGCGGAGACGGGCATGTTGCCGATTCTGAAAGCCGACGGCACCTCGCGCGCGTCGGTTTTTTACGTGGCCTACACGCGGCGGGGCGCGACCAATGCGTCGGTGCGACCGGTGACGTTTTGCTTTAATGGCGGGCCAGGCTCGGCGTCGGTCTGGCTGCACCTGGGCGCGCTCGGTCCGCGCCGCGCCAAAATGAATCCAGACGGCTCGCAACCGGCGCCGCCGTTTGCGCTGGTGGACAACGAATTTTCCGTGCTCAACGCGAGCGACCTCGTGTTTATTGATCCGGTGGCCACGGGTTTCAGCCGTCCGACCAAGGACGAACATCTCAGCGACTTTTTCGGCGACGCGGCGGACCTGGATTCCGTCGGCGAATTCATCCGGCTGTGGACCACGCGGCACGGGCGCTGGCTCTCGCCCAAATTTTTGTGCGGGGAAAGCTACGGCGTTTTCCGCGCCGCCGGGCTGGCGGAACATCTGCGCGGGTCTTACGGCCTGTATTTGAACGGGCTGATCCTGGTTTCGGGGGTGCTGGATTTTGCGACCATCAGCGGCACGACGGGCAATGATCTGCCGTATCCGCTGATTTTGCCGGCTTATACGGCGGCGGCGCATTTCCACAAAAAACTGCCGGCGGATTTGCAGGCGGATTTGGACAAGGCGCTGGCCGAGTCCCGCACTTTCGCGCGCGGCGAATACACCGCGGCGCTGCTGGCCGGCGCGGACCTGCCGGCGGCGGAGCGGGAAAAAGTCGTGGCAGAATTGTCGCGGCTGACAGGCCTGCCGGCCCGGGTGATCGAGGACAACCAGTTGCGGGTGGATGCCGGCGTGTTTCGCAAACAACTGCTGCACGACGAGGGGCTGATTCTGGGCGCTTACGATGCGCGGCTGACCGGACGCGACGGCAACCCGGCGGTGACCGAAGCGGAATTCGATCCGTCGTCCACCGCCGTCATGGGGGCGTTTTCGGCGGCCATGAATGCGTATGTGCGCGGCGAGCTGAAATTCAAGGACGATTTGCCGTATGAACTTCTGGCCGGCGTGCAGCCGTGGAGTTATGGCGCGCCCAACCGGTTTCCCAGCGCCAGCGACCGGCTGGCCTCGGTGATGAATCAAAATCCGTACCTGAAAGTGCTCGTGTGCGGCGGCCGGTGCGATCTGGTCTGCCCGATTGACACCATCCGCCACAGCCTGGCTCACATGCCGCTGGCGGAGGCGTATCGCACGAATATAACATTCGCGGAATTCGATGCGGGGCACATGATGTACATCAACCAGCCGGATTTGCAGAAGCTACAGGCTGAAATCGAGAAATTTGTGCAGCCGTAATTTTGGAAAATTTAAAACGGCGGACGTCGTGAGACAGCCGCCGATTAAATTTGAGGTGACCGAATCGAGGCACAGCCTCGACGCTACAGCTACATGTGGGCGATGATGTTGTCGCCAAATTGCGAGCATTTGATCTCGGTCGCGCCTTCCATCTGGCGGGCGAAGTCGTAGGTGACTTTTTTGGAGCCAATCGCGCCGTTGAGGCCTTTCAGGATCAGGTCGGCGGCTTCCGTCCAGCCCAGGTAACGCAGCATCATTTCGCCGGAGAGAACCACGGAGCCGGGGTTCACGACGTCCTTGTTCGCATATTTTGGCGCGGTGCCGTGGGTGGCCTCGAAAATGGCGTGGCCGGTGAGGTAATTGATGTTGCCGCCGGGCGCGATGCCGATGCCGCCGACCTGCGCGGCGAGCGCGTCGCTCAAATAATCACCGTTGAGATTGAGGGTGGCGATGACGTCGAAATCCGTCGGGCGCGTGAGCACCTGCTGGAGCGTGATGTCAGCGATGGCATCCTTGATGATAAGGCCGGCGCCGGGTTTGCCTTCGGGAATCTTGCACCACGGGCCGCCGTCAATCTCCACCGCGCCGAATTCCTGCTTGGCCAGCTCGTAAGACCAGTCGCGGAACGCGCCTTCGGTATATTTCATGATGTTGCCCTTGTGGACAATCGTCACGGACTTCTTTTTCTCCGCTATGGCGTATTGGATGGCGGAGCGGACCAGGCGTTGCGTGCCGGTTTTGGAAACGGGCTTGATGCCAATGCCAACGACGTCGGGCGTTTCGCCGAAACGGATTTTTTTGAAATCCTTGGGAAAATTGGCCTTGAGAAATTCGACCGTCTTGAGCGCCGCTTCCTTGCCGGCCTCAAAATCAATACCGGCATAAATGTCCTCGGTGTTTTCGCGGAAGATGACCATGTTCACTTTTTCCGGGTGTTTGACGGGGGAGGGGACGCCGGAGAACCATTGCACGGGGCGCAGGCAGACGTAGAGATCGAGCATCTGGCGCAGCGCGACGTTCAGCGAGCGGATGCCGCCGCCGACGGGCGTGGTGAGCGGGCCTTTGATGCCGACGAGATATTCCTTGAACGCCTCCACGGTGTCGTCCGGCAGCCAGTTGTTGAATTTCTTAAACGACTCTTCGCCGGCAAAAACCTCGAACCACGAGATTTTCTTTTTGCCACCGTAGGCTTTGGCGACGGAGGCGTCCATCACGCGCACGCTGGCGGCCCAGATGTCCGGGCCGGTGCCGTCGCCGCGGATGAACGGGACAATGGGCTGATCCGGCACGTGGAGCTTGCCGTTGGTGATTGAAATTTTTCCGCCGACGGGCGGGGTAACGTCTTTATAAGCCATGATTCAGGTCAAATAGTTAAATCCTTCGCCGGAATGAAACGGTGAAATCCGCGCAAAATCAAGGAAAGAAAAGATGCTTCTGTGAATTATTTAAACTGTGCTGGGAATTCCGGTTGTGGGCGCAGCCTGAGACGCGCACCATTCGTGGCGTCGGGCATCCCTGCCCGACGTGGAGGGCGGCATCTTTGCCGCCCGGAAGGGCATGAATGTTTATTACGCGCTGGCAGGTTCCATACGCTTCGATGGAGGTGAGTTTTTTCCGCCGGGCTGGGAAGCCCGGCTCCACGGCAGCCAGGATGGCCGCCGCCACGCCGCGGTGGGACGGCTTGCCAGGCACGCTGTCTCAATCTATTTTCGGAGCATGAAATATCGCCGCTTTGGCCGGACCAATTTGCAGATCCCCGTGATCTCCTGCGGGGGGATGCGCTACCAGCATAAATGGCAGGATGTGCCGCCGCAGGACATTCCCCGCGCCAACCAGGAGAATTTGGAGGCGTGCATCCAGCGCGCTCTGGAGCTGGGCATCAACCACATCGAAACCGCGCGCGGCTACGGCACGTCGGAAATGCAACTCGGCGCGCTGCTGCCGAAATTGCCGCGCGACAAAATGCTCGTGCAAACGAAGGTTGGCCCGCGCGCCACGGCGGCGGAATTTCTCAAGGCGTTCGAGACTTCGATGAATTACCTGAAGCTGGAGCACGTAGATTTCCTTTCGCTACACGGCATCAACAACCGTGAAACATTCGACTGGTCGCTGAAAAAGGACGGCTGCCTGGCGGCGGCGCGGAAATTGCAGCGCGAAGGCCGGTGCCGTTTCATCGGCTTTTCCACGCACGGCACCACGGACATTATTCTTGAGGCCATCAACACGGGCGAATTTGATTACGTCAACCTGCATTGGTACTTTGTGAACGATCTGAACTGGCCCGCGGTGCAGGCGGCCCACAAGCTGGACATGGGCGTGTTTATCATCAGCCCAAACGACAAGGGCGGCAAACTTCAGGAGCCGGGGGAGAAGATTAAATCGCTTTCCGCGCCGCTGACGCCGATGCAGTTCAATGACCTTTATTGTCTGAACCGCCCGGAGGTTCACACGTTGAGCTGCGGTCCCTCGCGGCCCACGGACTTTGACGAACACGTGGCTGCGCTGAAGTTTTACGACAATATTCCGGAGACGATTGCGCCAATTGAAAAGCGCTGGCGCGCGGAAATGGAAGCCGTGCTCGGCGCGGACTGGTGCGCCCGCTGGCCGGAAGGCTTGCCGGTCTTTCGCGATGTGCCCGGCCAGATCAATGTTTCGGAAATCCTGCGCCTGTGGACCTACGGCAAGCCGCTGGGACTGACCGCGTGGGGCAAAATGCGCTACAATCTGCTGGGGCAGGCCGAGCACTGGTTCCCGGGCGAAAATGCCGCGAAACTGCGGGAATACGATCTGCGCGCGGCGCTCAAAAACAGCCCGTTTGCCGACCGCATTCCGGCCATCCTTGAGGAATCGCACCGAATGTTTTTTGAGAAACCGGTGGAGCGATTGAGCAAAAGCTGAGCGCTGCAAAATCCGAAATCCCAGTTCCCGAAGTCCGAAAGAAATCCGAAGTCCGAAATCCGAATGGGCGAAGTTTATCGCCTGGTTACCAGTTGTCGCGGTGGGTGGCGTGTTTTTTGCGCCATTTCTTCAGCCGGGTGTGGGCTTTTTTGAGCTGCATTTTTTTGAAATTACCGGAGCGCTCCATCCGCAGGATGATGCGCTCGGCAGCGTTTGGATCGCCGCAATGATGGCCGTGAGCTTCGGCATAACGCAGCCATAGATCAAAATCTTTGGGGGCGGCTTCGGCCTGCTGCTTGATCAGTTCCACTGCCGTGCCCAGCCGCCGTTCCAACAGCAGTTTTTCCACGCGGTCAAACACGCCCGTGGTGTCCGGCGGCTTGCCATAGGACTGTTTCACCCGTTCCATGTAGGACTCCAACGGGTCGGCGGAGCTGGTGGGCCCGGCGTTCTGGGTGATGGGCGGGGAGAGGATGGAAATTTTTTTTGAACCGGGTTCCGGCGGCTCCGCCGGGCGCAGCCAGCCCAGGAATTTTCCGCGCTTGACGGTGCTGCGAATCGGGAGCCGCAGCCATTCATCGAGCGACCGTTCGAGAAATTCCAGCAATTTCGGACTGAATGTGTCCCTGGCTCCGGCAATTAATTTTTCCGCCGCCGGACGGTTTTTCAAATCCTGACAGTACAGCCGCACCAGTTGGACGAAAGCCGGCTCGTTCAAGCAATCATCCTTCAGCACGTCCTGTAACATGGCGGCGGCCTCGGCGAACCGGCCTTCACGGCATTTCTGCTCGACCTTGTTGGTCAGCTCGGTTGGCTGCAAAGGAGGCCGCTCGATTTGAAATTTGGCGGCGTTGAATTCAAAGCCCGCCGCCGCCATCCAGCCCTGCGCCAGCGCGACCGCCACGGTGCGGTGGTCATAGGGAAATTCTTCGCTGACACAGAGCTGCCGCAGAATCGCCAGCGCCTCGTCGGGTTTGCGGCGGTAAAGGATGGCCGTTTCCATGGCAAAAAGCCAGATGGGGAGGGCGCGTTCTTCTTTGACCAGGTGCGCCTGGGCCGCCTGCCAGGCTTTTTCCACGTCGCCCTGATCGCGCCAATGCTGGAGCAGGAGCATTTCGGGAAGATGCTTTTGTTTCCGGGGTTTTTCCGCGAAGCCGCCTTCGGAGAAAACAACGTCATAAATAAAACCGCCGAGGCGTTGTCCGGTGACATGCCTCAACCAGCGAAAAAACACCAGCAGCAGGGGCAGACCGGCAATAATCGCGCCGACAGCCGCGCCAGACCATGGACTTCCGGCGAGTTCCTGCCGGTGCCAGAGGTGATAGCCTCCGATGCCGCCCAACACGCCCAACGCCAGCCAGCAACACAGGAAAAAGAAGAAGGCCTGGCGGTGGGCGGCCAAATCCGAGTTGTTATAAAACTGGCTGAAAGCCCAGGTGGCCACCGCCAGCATCGCCCAGGCCAAAACCTGCCAATGGAACAAGGTGGCCGGATCGGACAGATAATGGCCGTAACCCTCCTGCCAGCCGAGCCAGAGCAGCGCCAGACTCATGGCCAGATGAATTTGTTGCGCCCAGGGATGATCCGCAAAATCAGCTTCGCAATAATAACGGCGCAGGGAAGATGCCAGACACAGGATGGAGAGCGAAAAAAACAAATTTCCGACGCCGAGAAATTCCAGACCGGCCACCGAAGCCAGCAACAGCAGATATACGGGGAAAATCCAGCGATGCGCCACCGCCAGCGTCGCCAGGCGATTCGCAAAATCATCGTCGTCTTCCTGCTCAAAAAAATAACGCCATACCCGCCGCGCCAGAAATGCCAGCACCAGCAGGAACAACAGCCAGCGTTCGATCAACATTGGCCAGGAGATGCCATCCGCCGCCGCCGGGTGGCTGACAGATGCCTCGTGGTTTGCGGAGGCCGAGATCATACCCGTTGCAGTGGCGTTCGTTTCTGAACGGGCAACGGCAGCTTTAACATTCTGGAGAATCCGCTCAATAAGGCCGGCGTCGGGATTGGAGACATTCGCGCTGGCCAAAGCCGTCACTTTGGCCTGGTAATCCGGATTGGTGACGAGTGTGGGATTCATCACCAGACTGACGCTGAATGGAGACAAGGCATTGCCCGGCGGATTGGTGACCAGATAGGGGTCGCCGAACCAATCGGAACGGGGGATAAATCCCAGGCTGGATTCCGCGGCGCAACTGGTGGTCGCTGCCCAAACCAAGCCTGCGAAAAGGAACAGCCACAAAACCCGCAGCATTTTTGCAAAATACCTTCTGGGCGGAAATAATGGCAAGATCATTTTATGGTCAAAATCGGCAAATCCGCAACCGGCTGAAGGGAATGTATTCACCATGTCAGATTGCGCCAGTCCCGAAGCATGGTTTCCACCTGGGCGAGCGTTCCGAACGGGACCAGCATTCGCCAGGTATAATTACCATTCCAGCGCCTGCGGCCAGCGCCCGAAGCCAATGGCACATCCTTGGTGAGCAGATAATCGGAGAGGGTGTTGGTGTTCCGCGCGCGCTGGCCATCCGAGCGTTCTCCCGGCGCGAGCCAGAACGCCATTTGTGTGCGCGTGTGAAGATGATTTTCACGGGCGACCAGGTCGAGCAGCCGGCTGGTGGAATAGTTTCCGGCGCCATCCCGCAGCGAACCTGCTTGGTGGGATTAAATGTTTCCGCAATGCTCACGGGCATGTTGTCGAAGGAACAGGCCGATTGCAACTGCCGGCCATGATCGGTGCTGTTGATGAATTCGTGGCCATTCCATTGGAACGAATCAATCGCCCCGGCCAGCCGGCGGGTCGTGGTGATAACCACGGCTGAATCGTTGGTCACGGCGCGAATTTGCACGTTGCCGTCCGCTGGTTGGGCGAACAAGGGCAGGGCGGCAGTCAGGAGCAGTTCCAAGAATAATGTGCGGGCCATGCCTTTCACCGGTTTGGTCGGTGGCGCCCACGGAGTATGCAAAGGGCCATGCCGCAAGTTAATGAGCCGCGCGCGTTTTAAAAAGCTGAAAAACCGAAAAACTGAAAAGCAAATTTTGGACAGCAGGAATATTCTCCCGCCGGAAATTACCGCATGAGGCGGCAATTAAAGTGAGAAAGCCCGCGGGCGCCGCTGTGGAGCCAAATGGCGGGCCGACTTGCGTGAATACGAGTCAATCTGAAACCAGAACCATGCAATGATGCGGGAACAACCGCTCAGGCCATGAAAAAATGAACCATGCCATGGGTGATCCGTTTTTGTTTTTGTTTTCGCAGCGTCAAGGAGCGCCGCCCTCCTGCCGCAGCTACGGCACCGGAGATTGCGCAGTTGTGCCGGATGGAGCCGGGGCAGAAACCAGCTTGCGTTTTTGCCGCCAGAGCCAGAACAAGGTGGCGTAACTGCCAATGAGCAGATACGCCAGAATGATTTTCATCACCGTATCGGCGGTTTGTGGCGGAATATGCAGCACATCGGTGAGATTACCCATGCAACTGCATGGCCGGTGCCACCCCATCCACCACAAAGAGAGGCGATAGGCCAAAAAGTTTGTTGCCAGCCAGGCCACCAGGATGGCCGCCGGAAACGTTTTCGATTTTTGGCCCAAACATACAACCGCGACAAATAATTCGAAAATTCCGGCCAAAAACATCAACCAGCCAAATTGCAATCCAAAAACAGGATCAGGATTTTCCAAAATACGGGCGCCTCCAAAAGCGCTCACTATTTTGGCCACTCCGGTAATACCAAGTATAATCCCGGCACTGATGGTAAATACGCGTTTTGGCATGGTTGAATAACTTACCCCTCCGCTTGAAAAAATGAAGCGGATTGGCCGTTTCAAAAATACCCGCTCAACCTCCAGCTAGATGGTGCCGCCTCCGCCGGCACAAGAGCCGGTGAGCACGACCGGGCAATAACCGGAACTTTCCGGCGTGTCCGTTGTGGAGCCGTCGCAAGCGACGTAAACATCGGTCCATGTGCAGTAGGCCATGACGCAGTACCAATATAGGCCACAGGTTTGAGCCGTATTGTAGGTATGGCTGCCTGCATCGGCACAGACATTCTTAAAGTCTGCATCAGAAGAATAATCATACCAACTGCCTTGTCCCTCCCCACAAGAGCCGGAACTAAAGTAGTTCACACAGGTGTCGGGCAGGGTGGTCCAACACGCCTGCGAACTTATGGCGCTGAACAAGGCGAGGACAGCCACGGCCTTTATCCGCATGTTTATCCGCTTCAGGTTGATTTTGTTTGTGATGTTTTTCATTTTTGGTTTTTAGTTAGCTTGTTTATTTTTTGCGGGACTTCGAGGAAAACATGATCAGGGCAACCAGCGAGGCAGTTGACGTGGCTACAAGAATGACAGCAAATGTCCCTTTTACGGGCGGTGGAATTTGCTTTGAAAAGCTTTTTACCAGAGCCGGTCGCGCAACCACCTGCGTGCCTTGAATTTCATAATCCATGCCGTTGGAAAAGAAGAACATTCTTGACACATTCGTGCCATAGAGTTGGGGCGTCGTGGCCGGAAGGGGCAGGGGCACTCCTGAGTTTTCACCATAGGCGTTGTAAATGGTATGAATGGCTCTTAAGGAATAGAGTCCATCTCCCTTAGGACTGACGTCAATGATTCGCGTCGGATACCAAATACAATTGGCAAACTTTTTTTCGTAAAAGAGGAGGAAGATGCGGGCCCCATAGTGTTCGCTGGTTCCATACGTGATCTTATCCACCAGACCGGCCGCGTTTGTGTAAATTGTCCCGGCCATGTGGTCTCCCCGGATTCCCAAACAGGTGAAGTTGTTTCCATCGAAAACATAGGAGTTAAAAACAACCCCCTCGTGTCCCAAATTTTGAAACCTTAAATACTGTCGGAAATCAATGGTGGCCCGTTCGAGCACATCGTTATGCGTGGAAGAAATCGTTACCGGCTGTGACGACGCATCAATACAGGCCTTTTTAAATGCGTCCAAGTCGCCAAATTCCATGGATGACAACCTTCCACCGGGCCGCATAACGTAGAACTTGCCATCAATCAGCTCGTCACTCCGGACTTTGGCGCGGTTATTTATTGGCTGCCATGTTTGCAAAGAATAACTGTCGGGTGGACAATCCAACTGTTCCACTAAAAACTGATTTGAGCTGAAGTTGATGTGCGAATGTAAATTTGTAAAAATAATCCTTCCAAACTGTTTAATCTCCCGGGCCGTTTCCGCCCGGCTGGCTGCCGTTTCAGTCGTTGTTGACAGCCGCATTGAGAAACCCGGCTTGCTTGAAAGATATTTTTTTATCAACTCCACATTGTTGGACAGGCCGGATTGGTTGGGATATTTCTGTAAAAGGTTGGTGTATGAAACTGTTTCCATGAACATGGGTGGGGGCAACTGGGCTTTCAGTCCCGTGGTTCCCAAAACGAGTGCCATAAAAACCAACGCCATTTTACTGATGAGATGAAGCCGTGCCGCGATGGAAGGAGACGAATTTGCAGCCGGGTCGTTCCCGGCCTGCTGGCGCGATGACGGCGCCCGGCTCAAATGGCTTTTTCCAGAGTTCATCTTGCCTGACGCAATAAATAGAACAAGGTGCGCGGCCTCTGGAAGGCGAATGGTTGATCATTTTTCCAAATTATTAATCATTTTTCCAAGTTTTGGGAGCGGTTGAGCATAGAGGGCTGGGACGGGCAGACCCCCCAATACTCTTTAAACTTGCGGGTGAAATTGGTCTGTTGCTTGTAGCCCAGACTGGCGGCGGTTTCCTTGATGGAAGACCCGTCCCGCAGAAATTCGATGGCCTGACGCTGGCGTTGTTCGGCCAACCAGGCCCCGGGAGGTTTCCCCAGGTGCTGGTGAAAATGCTGGCGCAAGGTTTCCTGGGAGACACGGCACAGTTTTGCCAGCGCGCTGGCAGACCAGTTGGCCTGCCGGGCGAGTTCGGGCCAGTTTTGAATGTTTTTAAGCCTGGTGTTCATGCTTCAAATCATCCGCAGATTTCATGGGTTTGCGCAGGGGGAAATAGCTCGACGCTCACATCCCGCGGCCACAATGCGCGGCGGGTTTGGCAACGGAAGCTGCCCTCGGCATGGCCGGCCGCCAGCGGCGAAATTTGCGAAGCCGTCAGGTGTTTGTTCGTGCCGGTTTCTTCAAAGCAATGTCCATCTGGCAGTGCGGGCAGAAGATTTTTTTGGCAGTGGATGGGGATGGAAAATTCGACGCGTCCCTTGCAGAAATCCCAGGTCAGACCGGCTTTCCGCAAAGTGTGTAAAGGGGCTGAAATTATGAAACTCGTTTTCATTTAGCTCCCATCCCAAAGAGGTCAACTCATGGCACAGTTCATATTTTGCAGGAGTCGCCATTGCTGGAGTGCTCATCCATTTATGCAGTCGGCCAGGGGGCTCTTCAAGGTGCCCAGATGCATCCCCGGCGCGCCTGCTGTCTGGATCGAAAGTTTCGTCCTCCTCCCGGCGCAACCTTGCGACTTTATCCTGCCTCAAACAGTTGTAGGCGTCAAGTTCAGCAGCCGGTTTTGGGATCGTGGGATCGTGGTCAGCCACGAAGCGCCAAAGATTCCCGATGCACCGAGGGCAAACTTCATCGTCTGTCTCGTGGCGGCTTCGATCTGCGTCCGGTCAAACTTCCAATGGCAAAAACAGGAGGCCACCCTAATGCCTGGCCGTCGGCGAGGGGAGGGGGGTAGGAAACTGGTCAGACCGTGTGGTTGCAGGTGGCCACGTCATTATTGATTGAGTAACAGCATTTTGCAGAGGCGCGGGTAATGCCGAGGAAAACGTAGCCGACCAGCGTGAACACTCCAAGCAGACAAAGGGCACGGACGACGGTTAAACGATAGCCGATCCCCGGGACATTCATAAACCAATGTGGGTAGCTTCCCGTCAACGCTCCGCGCACCAAAACATAGATGAAGAAGATTGAGCGGCCGGCGCGATGGCGACCAAAGTGATGAGGACATTCGTCAAGGTGCTGAAAAAGCGAAGATATTCGGCCAACCCCATGGCAACAGATTTGCCTTTCACCAGCTCAAAATGCACCGAAAGCCAAAGCTGCAAGCCAATGGCAAACCACGCGACGCCCATCAGCAGTTTGCGCATCGCGAATTCGTAACGTCTCATGTCGTAGCACATTTGTGAGCTCTTAGACGCCACGAGTGATCATTCGTTCATTTTTCGGGTTTTTTCAAGTGTCCGCGAAACGCACCAATCAAAGTGGTATTAAAATGGAAAATTTGACTCTTTGAAAAACTGAAACGCTGACAAGCTGCAATTGGAACAGCACTGGAAATCGCACCCGGGCCATGACTCTCACCAGTTTGGTCAGGTGGTGCGCCATTGTAAGGGGATTACCTGCGCCTGTTCGGGATGATGCGGGTCGAGGCAGCGCAGTTCAAATTCCGCGCCGTCGCGCGCGAGCGTGGCGCGCACCCAGCCGCTGGGACGGCCCGCCTGAAACGGATAGGCGGTCTGTGGCAGGTTGATGAGATGCACGCCGCTGGGATGTTGCGCAATGTTCCAGTTGTGGGTGTGGCCAAAAATGAACGCCTTCACCTGCGGGTGCCGGATCAGCAGTTCCTCCAGCGCCGCCGAATCTTTCAAGCCGAGCAGACCAGTGACATCCAGGGGATGATGACAGACGACCAGGGCGGGCTTGTCCGGCCGGGCCGCGAGTTCGCGCGCCAGCCAGTCCAGTTGGGCCGGGCCAAGCTGGCCGGGCGTATGGGCGGTGAGATCGAGCGAATCGAGGAGAAACCAGTTCGCCCGGTCACAGGCAAAAACCGCCGCCTGTTTGTCGGGCACGGTCGCCAGGCGCGCGGCGTCATCCGGGAACGCCTGCCAAAAATTCTGCCGCTCGTCATGGTTGCCGAGGGACAGATGCACGGGCGCGAGGGCGCGGACCGGATAAATTAATTTTCCAAAGGTGGTGTAGTCTTCCGGCTTGCCATAAGTGAAGGCGAGGTCGCCGTTGACGATGATGGCGGCGGGCTTGACCGGCCAGGCGATGAGTTCGCGGGCGCAGCCGGCCAGGTTGTCGGCCATGTTGACGTCGGCGTGATTTGCCCGGACATCGGCGGCGATGTGGGCATCCGAAAAAAGGGCGAAGGTATGTTTGTCGCGCGCTTTGCCAAACAGTCCGGCGTAACTGTGCGGGGCGGCGAAGGCCGCGGCCCCGGCGAGCGCGGCGCGTTTCAAAAATGCGCGCCGGGAAAGTTGGGGCAGGGTGACGGGCATGGGTGCATCCGGTGGTTCATCCTCTGGCCAGTTCCGCCCGCAATTTCGCCGCGATGTCGTTCAACGCATCCGGCACGACGCCGGTGCCGGCGATCACCGGCATGAAATTCGTGTCGCCATTCCAGCGGGGCACAATGTGGATGTGCAAATGTTCATGAATGCCCGCGCCCGCGACTTTGCCGAGGTTGATGCCCACGTTGAAGCCGTCCGGCTTCATGGCGGCCTTTAGCGCATGGATGCAGCGGCGCACGAGCTTCCAGAGATCGGCGATTTCGTCATCGGTCAGGCCGTCCAAATCCGGGGATTCCTTGTACGGCACGACCAGGAGATGGCCGCCATTGTAGGGATAACGGTTGAGCAGCGCGAAACAGGTGCGGTCGCGGACGACGACCAGGTTGGCCACGTCATCGGACGATTGTGCAATGCGCGCAAACAGGCCGGTTTTCAATTCCGGCTTCGGCGACAGAATGTATTCGATGCGCCACGGCGCATGCAAAGAGTCCATGCCGCCAAATTAATGAGCCGGGCATGTTTTAAAAAGCTGAAAAGTTGAAAAGTTGGCCTGCCTGCGTCAAACATCCGCGCGGCAAGAATGCTGAAATTGAGAGGTTGGAAATTGGAAGGCCGATGGGAATTACCGCACGCTGCGGTAATATCTTTGGGGCGCGCTACTTAGATGAAGATGCACAGCCCAGATCGTATTACGTCATTTGCTCCGCTGGCGGGTAATTTTATTGCCAGTCTCCATTTGAAAAACAAACTTTTGATCGTCAAGACTTAAAACTTTGTTACGAGTAACAAAGCCAACGGCTAACAGGTTTGAATTGCTGGTTGTCTGGATGATTTCAATCAAAAAACCATTTTTCACCTGCCATGTCCCAGTGTAATTCATTACCAGTTCGCGCTCTCCCCTGACATACTTGGCGTTGCACGTCACACTGCCGTCTTTGAGAATTGAAACTGATCCACTTGATTTTACGCCAGAAGGGGCTGTTTCATTAACCTTCCAAACACCCACAATTCTTTTCAAAATATCCGTATCAGACAAAGGCTTTCCACGGTCATAACCGTGGCTACAACTTGTCAGCAGCAAGCACATTGAGAAGATTGCGAATATGAGTGCATTCATATTTGTTAACGACTGGTCAGTCCGCGAGCAATTCTTGTTCATTCATGTGGCGCGGGCGAGTTTCAGGCGGGCATGAAGAAATTTTTCAACTTCAGTGGCATTCGCGTCGGGATGCTGCCGGCGAATCCCGGCACGGGCGATGTTGCAGGACATTTCATGCAGGTCGAGGGCAATTTTCAACCGCTGCTCGCCCGTCATCTGACGATAAAGTTCGATTTGCTTGTTCAATGCCGTTGCCGCAGTCATGGGTTTTTAATAAACCAATTTTACACCGATTACAACTCCACTCCGTATGCGTCCCGCACCGATCAAGGCGCGTATTCAATGAAGGCGGGGAAGCGGAGGAACCGCGAAATACTCAAAATACGCGAACGGAATTTTTGAACTGGGCTGGCAGAGCGGCGGCGGTGGTGTTTTGAAATAATTCGTGCGGTCCGGTTTTCAAGCCACGTTCAAAAAGCGGCGGAGGGCCGCCGCACTCCAAGACGCTGGCGCGAATGCCAGTGACTCCCGCCCGCGCGAAGCGTCTTGGAGTGCGCCCAGCCCTCTGGCGCTTTCGTGTGGTGTGCCTCGCGTTTAAATTTAATCGAAGCACGATTTTGTCCAATCACAACTTCAAGTCGTCATCCGTGACCGCGCCGAGGGAGGCGCTGGTGACGTGGGCGGCGTATTTGGCCAGCACGCCGCGGGTGTAACGCGGGGCGGGTTTCTTCCACGCTTTGCGGCGGGCGGCGAGTTCTTTCGCGGGAATGGCCAGCGTGATTTCACGTTTTTCAGCGTCAATGGTGATGGGGTCGCCGTTTTTCACGAGCGCAATGGTACCGCCCACGTAGGCTTCGGGCGTGATGTGGCCGACCACAAAGCCGTGGCTGCCGCCGGAGAAGCGTCCATCGGTGATGAGGGCGACGTCTTTGCCGAGGCCTTTGCCCATGATGGCCGAGGTGGGCGAGAGCATTTCGCGCATACCGGGTCCGCCCTTGGGTCCTTCATAGCGGATGACGATGACATGGCCTTTTTTGACGGTGCCGTTGAGGATGGCTTTCATTGCCTTTTCCTCGGATTCAAACACGATGGCCTTGCCGCTGAACTGCAGACCTTCCTTGCCGGAAATTTTGGCGACCGCGCCTTCGCTGGCGAGATTGCCGCGCAGGACAACGAGGTGGCTGTTCTTTTTAATCGGATTATCGAAGCCGTGAATGATGGTCTGGCTGGCGGGGTACGGCTTCACACTGGCGAGCGTCTCGGCCACGGTTTCGCCGGTGACGGTGAGGGCGTCGCCGTGCAGCAGTTTCTTGTCGAGCAACATCTTCATCAGAGGCCGGATGCCGCCGATGGCGACGAGTTCGGACATCAGATGTTTGCCGCTGGGCTTCAAATCGGCGAGCACGGGCACGTGTTTGCCGATGCGGGTGAAGTTGTCAATGGTCAGCTTGACCCTGGCGGCGTGCGCGATGGCGAGCAGGTGCAGCACGGCGTTGGTGGAGCCGCCGAGCGCGATGACCACGGTGATGGCGTTCTCAAACGCTTTTTTGGTGAGGATGTCGAGCGGCTTGATGTCCAGGTGCAACATTTTCACGACGGCGGCGCCGGCGCGGCGGCAGTCGTCCATTTTCGCGGGGGAAACGGCGTTTTGGGCGGAGCTGTTGGGCAGGCTCATGCCGAGGGCTTCAATGGCGCTGGCCATGGTGTTGGCGGTGTACATGCCGCCGCAGGAACCTTCGCCGGGAATGGCGCATTGCTCCACGGCCTGAAATTCCGCGTCCGAGATTTTTTTGTTGGCGTGCGCGCCGATGGCTTCGAACACGGAAACGATGTCAAGTTTCTTGTCCGGGGCGCTGGTGATGCAGCCGGGCAAAATCGTGCCGCCGTAAACAAACACGGCGGGGCGGTTCATGCGCGCGATGGCGATGAGCGAGCCGGGCATGTTTTTGTCGCAGCCGCCGATGGCCACAAAGCCGTCCATGCCCGCGCAGCCGACGACCGTTTCGATGGAGTCGGCGATGACTTCGCGGGAGACGAGCGAGTATTTCATGCCCTCGGTGCCCATCGAGATGCCGTCGGAAATGGTGATGGTGTTGAAGATGATGGCCTTGCCGCCGCCTTCATTGACGCCTTGCTCGGATTCGCGCGCGAGCTTGTCAATGTGCATGTTGCAGGGCGTGACATCGCTCCAGGTGGAGGCGACACCGATGAGCGGCTTTTTGAAATCTTCGGCCTTGAAGCCGACGGGATAAAGCATGGCGCGGGCGGCGGCGCGTTCATCGCCGTCGA
>Ga0181520_10003959_pt1 | contig 25357 bp, 22 predicted proteins | sample PEATcosm2014_Bin_29_FD_132451 | JGI IMG/M metagenome (GOLD analysis project Ga0181520, IMG submission 132451) | Peatland microbial communities from MTU Mesocosm Facility, Houghton, MI, USA - PEATcosm2014_Bin02_30_metaG | ecosystem: Environmental > Terrestrial > Soil > Wetlands > Peat | place...
ATACTCTCCTGCGCCACGCCCTTCTACCACCGCAACTGGACTCCATGCACAACAACCCTGTAACGCGGGGCCTGGTGAATTCCCCCGAGGACTGGCCGTGGTCAAGTTGGAGGTTCTATTATTGGGAGGATGCGTCAATTCTCCGCATGGACCGTATGGGCGAGTTCAACTTCTGAGCAGTCCCTGGGGGAGATCGCAGACTCCCAACGGCAGGAGTCTGCGCCAGCGCTCTCATATATCCAGAGCGATTCTTAATGCGTGCGAGAGGCGCGAAAGCTTCGCGGGCGTGAGGCTACCGACGAAGTCGGTTAGCCGGCTCTTGGGGACGCTGACCAGGCCGTCGCAGGCAATCCAGCTCGGATGTTTCAATCCATCCTCCGGCCCGACGTTGACCTCGGTTTCGAGCCCGTGGCCGTGTGTGAACACCGGAGCGCATACGACCGTGGGGAAGCGGGAATCAACGACGGTCTGGCGGCTAACCACGGTCATCACCCGTTGTTTCTTGGGGTCGCCGCCTCCGGGATGGCGCAGCAGATACAGATCTCCGCGCTTCATCGTTTCTCCCAGAGGTGGTCGAGCGACTGGTAGGCGAGCACATCCTGCATCTCGGCGTTCAGCTCGTCGGCAAAGCGGTTGATTTTCTCCGCGTCGCGGGCGTTCGCGGCGGCGCGTTCGCGGTGGGAGAGATACCCGCGCAGCACATCGTCGACCACCGCCGACCGAGAACGCTCTTTTCCCGCCACCCGGTCGATGCCTCTCACGACTTCGCGCGAGAGGGTGAGGGAGGTTTTCAATTTCGTCTTCATACTACCATTATACTACCTTCGGGAACCCTGGGACGGTCACTTCGTTACACTCGTTTTCACGCTGGTGGCGGCTGGAACCGTCGCGGTGAGAACTGGTCTAACGAGGTGACCGTCCTCGGGTTCCGTCCCCGGGCTCAATTTCAAAGAAGTGATGGGCCCGGCATAGTGTACAGCGCCACGCCAAACTTGAACGTTCCGGGGCTCAGTAGTGGTGTCATTTGGTGTGCCACGGCCATCTTGGCCGTGACCGTTCACGGGCGGGACGCCCGTGGCACTTCCACATGACACCACCCGGGGCTCAGATAAAGATGCCTTGACACTCGATGTCTGTTACAATGTTCCTATGCGTTGCTCTCTTGCCAACGCGGTTTTCTTGGCCTGCCTCTCAGTACCCTTGAGTTTATATGCGCAGCCTCGCGGTGGGGGTCATTCCTCATTTTCCAGGTCCGGCGGGGGTTATCATAGCCACACGGTCGCGCCACGGCCGTTGGCTGGACGCGCCAGTTCCGGGACGTCGCATGCATCTTCTCTGAGGATTCCGTTTGCGCCCTTGACCGGCTCGTCCCTGATCAATCCCGGCGAGGCGTCATGTCTGCTCAACCCCTCCTTTGCGGGTTCCTATTATTGCCGCCAATATTTTCCCCGAGGCGCCTCCCTGGGATTTGAGCCCGTGTATCCGGGTTGGTTTCCGACGGTAGGATACGAGACGGATCAACCCGCGCCCTCGACTGCTGAGCCGGAGCAGGACTCTCAACTCGCGGCGCAGGTGGGGAACTTGGCAGGGGAAGTTGAGATGATGCGTGAGGACCAGGCGCAACGAGATTTGCGCGGCGCACCGGCGGCTCAGTCGCCTCGGGAAGCCGAAGAAAAGCCTCCCGCCACTCTCTTTGTGTACCGAGATGGCCACCAGGCAGAAGTCCAGAATTATGCCATCCTTGGCAATACGCTCTGGGTTTTTGCCGACAAGGCGACGCGGCGAGTTCCGCTCGCCGACCTCGACCTCGCTGCAACTCAGCGCGCGAATGAGGCACGCGGCGTCGACTTCGCAGCTCCAAACCAACAATAAATCCACATTTGCAATTGGGATACAACGGGGCGGCTTAGCTCGGATTTCTCACGTGAAAATTCCTATACTGCAGTATGGCCGCTGCCTTCAGCCCCAACGGGGCGAACTAACAAAGCCCAGGCCAACGGCCTGGGTTTAGAGATGAGCCTTACCCCTGAGCGTTGAGCCCTGTAAGGGCGAACTACAGTCTGTCGCGTGGAGCGTGGCGCGCCCCTTCAGGGCTCCATCGCTCCTCCTTCTGCAAACCCAGGCCTTTGGCCTGGGCTTCGTTAGTCCGCCCCTTTGGGGCTCAAACCGGGACGCATCCTCGGGGCTCAAACCCGGATGCCTCCGCATCATCGATCTGGTGAGAAATGCGGGTTAGTACTGCTTCACGGAAACCACTTGGTCGCCGTCGAAGGTAACGAAGAGTACGTGCGGAGCGGTCCCGTAAATCCAATCTTCCTGCTCGACGCCGTCTCGAACTTCGCGCACACGGCGGTCCGGAGTGCCTTTGGCGGAAAGCACCGCATCTCGATCCATCCCTACCATGACCTCGTGATTCTTGATAGCCTCTTTGAACTTGGGAGGGAGGTTTGGCGAGTACAACTCGGTGGGCGCGTGCCGCTCGAAATCCAGCGTGCTCGAGAGGATCGTCTTAACCTGCGCGACGGTCAAGTCGGGAAGGGACTTACCAAAATCCACGGTGATGGATGATCCGAATGCCGCGGCCTGGGGCTGTCCCGATGCAACCGGCGTGACTCCCATGCCCCCATCGATCTCGATGTGCTGGTACCACTTCTCGCGGGTCCGTCCGCCCCCGTTGACCTCAAAGGTGACCTGGTTCGACTTGAACTCAATTTTGGTGATCACGGCGGGCGCACCGGGCTGGATGGCCACCCCGTTCAAGTGCATTTCCTTTTGGGCGGCCTCCTGGTCCAGTTTTCCCTTCGCATCCACCCGCACGCCTCTCTTCCCGCGAGGCAGCGGAACTTTGGTCACCGCCATTTCCCGGAGGAGACCGCGAATGATTTCAATGCGGGCGTTGCGATCCATTCCCTCTTTGGAAAAACCCAAGGGAATAACAAGGAGGGCGCTGGCCAGCCACAAGCCCCGCCATAGCCAACTCCGGGTGGCTCTTTCCCCGTGGCCGGAAGTCTCTGCACGCCAGCGAAGCATGGGACTCAGTCCTTTTTCGACTCTTCCTCGAGGGGGGCCGAAAAAATTGTGATCGGCGGGTCCGGCGCCAATAGTTCCGCAGGACCAAATACCAGAGCTTTCATTTTATCACTCGTATAGATGCTTTTTGTAAACGACACGTACACGATCGCGACCAAAATAACGCCCGTAACCAGCAAGCCGCCTTCCGGCCCATAATCGCCTCCGGTCAGCCATACGGGACCGCCCACGCGCGCGGTAAGAACGCTGGCTGGAACGACTAAGCCACTCACGGGCAGTCCCAACAAAAAGCCCAGGAGATAATTCCAGATGAAGTGCATCCCGATGGGCATCCACAAAGAGCGGGTCCGCAAGTAGGCGACGGCGAAGGGAACTCCGATCAGAGCGGTGTTGAGGGTGGACACCCACGTGCTGTGCGGGTTGGAGAGATGGGCAATGCCGAACAATGTGGAAGTGGCAATAATCGCCCCCGCTGGAGTGATGGACTCCGTCAATCGCTGGAAGGGATACCCGCGAAAAATGGCTTCCTCATTGACCGCCGCCAAGGCGAACACGGCGAATGCGAAGAATCCCGACCGCGCCATCGGATGCGGAGAATAGAAGAAGTGGGCAAATCCGCAAGTTCCCTCCAGCCCGGTTGCGAGGAATAGCATGACCGCGCCCACCAGCAGGCCGCGGCTCAGTTCCCTCCACCACCGAGGGTGGAACGCCAGGCCCACGGAACCCAGGGACCGTCGATCGAAAACCGCCGTCATTAGCTTGAATGAAGTGAGGACTGCTAACAACGTTGCGAGGGATTGCCAAAAAAGCGCGGCAAACAAACTGGGATGGGCCTTCCCGCTGAGGAAGATGACTCCCACGACTTCCGCAGCAACGATGAAGGCAACGAACAGCAGGACGACAGAAAGAAAGAATCGCCAGATAGGACGGAGGCGGTTACCCACAAGGAAGACTTCGGCCGAATTCATCGCGCCTCCACGGCGCGTTCGACCTGATCGGCGTGAACTTCCAGGCCGGTCCTGGAGATGCCGAAGTTAATGATCTGCCCCCCCATTTGGACCAGGGCGTCTTCCACGGCAGGCTTGGTGCCCGGGCGAACCATGAAGACCACGCATCCGCCGCCCCCGGCTCCGCAGACCTTGGCGGCCATGGTTCCCTGCTTGCGCGTATGCTCAATCATGCGGTCGATCTTGGGGGTGGAAATACCCTTGAAGTTGCGTTTGCGATTTTCCCACTCGAGCGCCAGCAACTCCGCCACGTCATTCCAGTCCCGCGCCAGCAACGCTTCCCGCATCTGGCTGGCGATGGTGGTAATCTGATCGAAATTCTTGAGGACGGCCTCGTCGTTGTCGATGTGGGATTTCATGACCTCCCAGTTGTTGATGGCGGAATTGCGCGGCTGTCCCGTGTAGCAGAGCACAAATCGCTTTTCCACGTCGGCGAAGGGCAAAGGCAGGCGCTCCACTTTTACGCCGTCGCGCTCCAGATGGACCGAGTTGGCGCCCCCGTAAAGCGCGGGGAAGTAGTCCTGCCAACCCGTGGGCACGCGGATGACAATGGCTTCCACGTTCTTGGCAATTTCCAGGATTGTGGCGCGGGTGCAACGCTTGCCCGTGACCCGCGCCAGGCCCCCGCACAGGGCGATATTCAACGCCGAGGAACCTCCCAGTCCCGCGCCCGCCGGCACCTGCGAACTGGTCTTGATGTTCAATCCGCGGCGGGGTTCAAAGAACATCACCAGTTCCCGCAGCAAGGGCAATTGCGACTTGCCGAGGGAGAGGTCGGTGAGGTTTTCCCAGCTTTCCTTAAGCCCCTGGTCCTGCGACGTGAGGACGATGCGCCGGTCCGCACGCGTATCGATAACACATGAGGCATAGCACCGGATTGCAATATTAACTGTTTGAGCTCCGGGATGAAAAAGGTAAAGCGGCCAGATGTCCACAGTTCCGCCGGCCAAATCAACTCGGGCAGGCGCTTTTGCTTCAACGCGCATGATGACCTCTTCAGAAGTGGATTAAGAACTCACGTAAGAGCAGTCAGCTCTCAGCTTTCAGCATTAAGCTAAGGCCCCCCGCGTGGCGCCGGCTTCCGGGATCCGTTGGGCATTGTTGGAGTCCGAAAATCGGAGCCTCACCTGCCCCCTCCTTCGCTTGAGAGAAGGGCTCCGGATGGAACAGGTTGAGCTGAGAGCTGATTGCTGAAAGCTCATTGCTGTGCTACCTGCATCGTCTCATCAATCGTCAGAGTCGGCCAACCGGCTTTGGCGGGCTCCGCGGGCACGGCGGTAATCTTGAAATGTTGGCCATCGTCCACTTCCGCAGTGTAATTGTAGCCGCGCCGGTTCGCGCCGGAAAACGTAATCGAGCCATCCTGCTGGAGTTCATCGACTGAGGCGTACGACCCGTGGCTTGCCAGATTCATCCTCTCGGCTTGGCCGATGGCGACCAGATCGCTCTTTACGCCCACCACGTCGATGACTTCTTTAGGCGCCTGCCCCGCCGTCGGCCCCTGGGAGAACTGCGATTTCATTACAAACCAGATAACCGCCACCACTATTAATAATCCCAGGATGCTTCCTGCTGTTTTCATAAACACTCCTGTCCAGGGTTGGTCGGAAGGTCGGCCCTATTTTGACGCCATGTGCGCGCGGATGCAATAAGTTAGGGTTTTTTCTCGGCCGCAAGCAAGCTAAGATGTCGGCCAGCGCAGTCCGTGTGAATTTCACGATTGGAGGCGGCGTGGCAGACACAGCCGATGTGGTCATCGTAGGCGGAGGGATTGTGGGCGCCAGCATTGCATACCATCTCGCTGAAGCCGGCTCCACAAACGTCTTCGTCCTGGAGCGGGAGCCGCACCTGGGCCGTGGCTCAACGGGTAAGAGCATGGGCGGTGTACGCGCGCAGTTCTCCACGGAGATCAACATTCGCCTATCGATCTACGCCCTCGATTTCTTTGCCCGATTCGAGGAAGCCACCGGTTGCCCGGGCGGCTATCGTCCGCAGGGCTACCTGTTCGTCGCGACGAATGAAAAGCACCTGGATTATTTGCGCGCCAATTACCAACTGCAAGTCGCGTGTGGGGTGAAGACGGCGGAGCTGCTTTCGCCCGCCGAGGTTCTCCGCCGCATGCCGCACTTGCGTTCCGACGATATCCTGGGAGGCAGCTTCAGTTCCACCGACGGTTTTGTGGATCCCTACAGCGTCATGACGGGCTTCATGCAACGCGCTACGGAAAGAGGCGTGCGCTTGTGGAAGGGAGCGGAGGTCACAGCAGTTTCGCAGGATGGCAGGGGAATTGCGGGCGTCGACACCACGCGCGGCCAAGTGGCAACGCGCACCGTGGTGAACGCCGCCGGACCCTGGGCGGCCCAAGTGGCTGCGCTGGCCGGAGTGGAGTTGCCCGTGCAACCCCTGCGTCGAATGTTAGTTCCCACCGAGCCGTTCCCTCTCATCGCGCGCGAAGCACCCATGACCATCGATATGGCCACCGGCTTTCACTTCCGCCCCGAGGGGCTGGGAGTGCTGCTCGCCTGGAACGATCCGGAAGAGACTCCAGGCTTCAACCTGAATTTCGATCCGGCGTTCATCGAGAAAATTCTTCTGCGCGCGGTCGACCGCGTTCCGTGCTTTGACGCGCTGGAAGTAAATCCCAAACGCGCGTGGGCCGGCCTCTACGAAATGACTCCCGACCATTACCCCATCCTCGGGCCGGTGCCGCAAGTCCCCGGATTGTTTCTCGCCAATGGCTTCAGCGGCCATGGCGTGATGCACTCACCCGCCACGGGGAAGGTCCTGGCAGATTTGATCCTGCGCGGCCACTCCGATCTGATTGACGCTCACGCTCTCGACCTGGCCCGCTTCGCCGAAGGCCGGCTGATTCATGAGACCGCTGTGCTGTAATCGCGGCGATTGCGTGGTCCCGGGTTTCGCCTGACGCTCCGTCGGAATCTTCCGACTCGCAAGGTGCTAGAATAGGTCCCCGAAAATCAGAGTCAGCAGGAGGAACCCTGGTATGGCAACACGACGTGTATTTATAAAGAAGGCTTTGGGCGGTTCGGCCGCTCTAGCCGCATATGGACTTTTTCCCTCCGGCCGTGTGTTGGGAGCCAACGACCGCATCCGCATCGGACTCATCGGCGCAGGCGGGCGCGGAACGGCAATCTTCAAGACAGCCTTGAAATGCCCCAACGTGGAGGGCGTGGCCGCCGCGGACATCTATACCCGCCGCCTCGAAAAGCTGAAGGCGAGCATCCCGTCGATCCAAACGTACGGTGATTTTCGCAAATTGCTTGACGACAAGAGCATTGACGCAGTTCTGATTGCCACGCCCCAGCACTTGCACGCACTGCACTTCGTTCCGTCTATTCACGCGGGAAAGGATGTCTACCAGGAAAAAACGATGGCGTTCAATCCCGACCACGCCAAGCGCATGCGCAAAGCGCTCAAGGGCTCGGGACGCGTGGTCGCGGTCGGCATCCAATCCACCAGTTCGACGGCCATCCCCAAAGTACGTGAATACCTGCAGCCTGAGCGCATGGGCGTGATCACGCAACTGCACACTTTCCACTACCGCAATGCTCCCTATGGCGGCTGGAAGCGCGAAATTCCCGCCGACTGTGACCCCCAGCACGCGGACTGGAAGGCCTTTGAAGGCGAGGCGCAAGACTATCCGTTCGATCCCAACCGCCTGATCAACTGGCGCTTTTTCTGGGACTACTCCGGAGGGAACGTTTTTGAAAACATGGTGCACCAGGTGGGATTCTGGTTCAAACTCCTCGATCTCAAGATTCCGCAAAAGGTAACGATGGTGGGGGCCAACTACCTTTCGCCCGACATGCAGCCCCCCGACACCATGGACGTGAGCATGATTCAACAGGAAAAGATTCTCTTTACGTGGAATTCCATGTTCGGCAATAACCTGATGGGTGAGGGCTACGACCAGGTGCTCGGCAATAAGGGGACGATCGTTCGCGACGATAACGACAACGTGCGCTACCTTCCCCAGGAGAGAAAGTCCGCGGCCCCGAGCATGGGCGAAGCGGCGGGAAAAGCTCCGGACATTGTCGGCGCGGGTGACTCCACCTTGCTGCATATGCAGAATTTCTTCGACTGCATGCGCAGCCGCAAGGAAACCGACTGCCCCTTCGAGCTGGGCTTCCGTGCTGCGATCACCTGTCGCATGGCGGTGGATTCCTACCGGCAAGGTCGAACTCTGAGTTGGGACGACGAAAAGGAAGAAATCGTTTAGGAGAAAAAGCGAACCCTGCTGATGGAGCAACGCATGAAAAAGATACTCAATGAGCCTTACGCTTACGTTGACGAGATGCTGGAGGGCCTTTGCCTGGCCCATCCGCAGTACTACAAGCAGACCGGCCCGGCGGGCCGTGTGATTGTGCGCGCAGACGGGCCGGTCAGCGGCAAAGTGGGAATTGTTTCCGGCGGCGGTTCCGGACACTTGCCTGTCTTCACCGGATACGTGGGCAAAGGTCTGCTGGATGCCTGCGCGATTGGCGACGTCTTCTCGTCCCCCGCGGTTGACCAGGTCGCGGAGGCCATTCGCGCCGCCAATGGGGGCGTCGGAGTGCTGCGCCTTTACGGAAACTACGGAGGCGACAACATGAACTTCGATATGGCGGGGGAGATGGTCGAAATGGAAGATATTTCCACCACCACCGTCCGCGTGGCCGACGATGTAGCGAGCGCCCCACTGGCGGAGCGCTCGAAGCGGCGAGGCGTCGCCGGGTTGGTCTACGCGTACAAAATCGCGGGCGCGAAGGCTGACCAGCGCGCAACGCTGCACGAAGTAACAGCCACAGCGCAGAAAGCCGCGGACGCCTGCCGCTCGGTGGGCGTAGCGTTGACACCCTGCACGGTGCCGGCGGTGGGCCGCCCGACATTTGAAATCAGCGATACGGAAATGGAGATTGGCATGGGGATCCACGGTGAGCCGGGTGTGCGCCGCGGCCCGATGCGGCCCGCCGACGCCATCGCAGAAGAAATGCTATCACTTCTGCTGGCTGACCTGCCTTTGCATTCCGGAAACCGCGTTTCAATCTTGGTGAACAGTCTGGGCGCGACGCCTCCGGAAGAGCTTTACATCGTCTACCGTTATGTGGCCCGCAAACTGGCCGGCATGGGCGTGGAAACCGTCATGCCTTTGGTGGGCCGCTATGCAACCTCCATGGAGATGGCCGGCATGTCTCTCACGATTTGCCAACTCGATGCGGAGTTCGAAGCCCTGTTAAAGGCCCCCTGTGATTGCCCATTCTGGAAGGTCTGAAGCGCGCCGATAACCGTGGCTTCGATCGGTGTGCCGGGTGTCCCTTACGATCCATGGACACTGCATACATCCTACCGCGGACGCCTCAAATCGGAAATGCCTCGTCACGGATTAGACTCCCCTGCCGCCAAATTGATGTTGATTTTGAGGCGTGGATGTTGTAAATAATTTAGGTGTCATTTGTAGATGATTTAGGTGTAGGATTCAATTATGGGTAAACCGTCCGATTTGCTCCAGGGAACACTCGACCTGCTGATCCTGAAGACAATTTCGCTCGAACCGAAGCACGGGTGGGCCATCGCCAAGCGCATCGAGCAGGTGAGTAACGACGCGCTGCAAATCACGCAGGGTGCCTTGTATCCCGCCCTGCATCGGCTGGAGCAGCAGGGCTGGGTGCGCGCCGAGTGGCGCTCAACCGAAACCGGTCGCGAAGCCAAGTTCTACAACCTCACGAGAGCAGGCCGCGCCCAACTGGAGAAGGAACTCGCCCAGTGGGAGCGGCTCTCGAACGCCGTGGGGTTGGTGATTCGCATGGTATAGGAGAACGTCGAAGTGAAACTGGAACGCTGGTGGAATCTCATTCTGATGCGGCTACGCTCCGTCCTGCGGCGAGGCCCGGTGGAGCAGGAACTGAACAAGGAACTGCGGTTTCATCTCGAGGAGCAAGTAGAAGAGAATATTGCCGCGGGTATGGCGCCTGACGACGCGCGTTACGCTGCTTTGCGCAGGCTTGGCGGCATGGATCAAATCAAGGAGGAATGCCGCGACATGCGCCGCACGAATTACCTCGAAAACCTTAGGCAGGATCTCCAGTATGCCTTCAGGGCACTCCGTAAGAGTCCCGGATTTGCGGCAGTGATCCTGCTGACGCTGGCCCTGAGCATTGGCGCCAACAGCGCGATCTTCAGCGTTATCGACGGCGTTTTGTTGAAGCCGCTTCCGTACCCCGAGCAGAATCGCATTGTCCGCGTATTCTTCACCAGCCGCACCTTTCCCAAATTCCCCCTCAACCCATTTGATTTTCGCGACCTTCGGGCGCGCAGCCATTCCTTCGATTCGTTCGCCGCCTTCACGCGTGCTGATCTTCAGCTTTCAGGCACGGGGCAACCGGCAAAACTCAATGCGTTTCGGATTACTGCCCGGTACTTTCGCGTGCTCGGTCTCGGCCCGGAGCGTGGGCGCGAATTCGATGAGCACGATGAGATACCGGGAAACGGAAGGCTGGTGATCTTGAGTGACAGGCTGTGGCGCACCGAGTTCCATGCCGCGACGGACATCGTCGGAAAAAGCATTACGCTGGACGCACAGCCGTTCACGGTCGTCGGCGTCATGCCGCCTGGCGCCGAGCATCCGGGGAACGACTATCATCCGCTCGGTTATGGCGACACGGTCGATGCCTGGTGGCCGTTCACATTTGAAGGCGATCCCAACGATCGCGGGCCGCATTATCTCGAGGTTATTGGGCGGCTGAAATCCGGTCTGAAACCCGGGCAAGCACAAGCCGAGTTGAATGGTCTGCTCGCCCAGATTCATCGCGAACACAACGATCAAAACTCGGACTGGCGCTTACGGTTGATTTCCCTGTATCAGGAAATCGTCGGCCCTAGCGAGCGCATGCTGTTGGTACTACTGGGGGCAGTGGGCGTGGTCTTGCTGATCGCGTGCGTGAATGCCGCCAATCTCCTGCTGGCGCGGGCTGCGGCGCGTCATCGAGAACTCGCGGTGCGGTCGGCCCTAGGTGCGCCAAGGTCGCGCTTGATCCAACAGATGCTCACCGAGAGCCTGCTGATCTCCCTCCTCGGTGGAGGCCTGGGGGTTGTAGTTGCCCTGGGCGGGGTGCGAGCTCTCGTCTCCCTGCTACCCGCGGACTTTCCGCGCGCGGACGCAATCCACGTCAACCTTCCGGTACTGGCGTTCACCCTGCTCGTGGCCGTTGCCGCCGGATTCCTTTTCGGTCTCGCGCCCGCCTTGCAGATTTCGCGCACGGATCTGCAAAAGGGCTTGCGCGAGGGCGGGCGAAGTTCCACCGGAAGCGGCCGCCATACTCGGGTCCGTAGCGTTTTGGTGGTCGCGGAGGTGAGCCTTGCTTGCGTGCTACTGATTGGAGCCGGTCTGATGCTCCGAAGCTTTCTAAACCTGCTCCGCATGGACCGAGGATTCCGTCCGGAGCACGTTCTCACCGCCAGTATTCCGCTGCCGGAGGCGGATTACAAACCGGGCGAAGCGGCTTCCCGCTTCTATGACCAACTCGTGACCAACCTGAGTTCCATTCCGGGTGTCAAGAGCGCCGGCGCGGGCAGCGACTTGCCCTGGACCGGCTACGACGAGAACACCGGGTTCGACATCGAAGGGAAGAAGCCCCCTCCGCACGAAGGATTTCATGCGCGCTACCACGGCGCCACACCGGACTACTTCCGCGCCCTCGGTATTCCACTCATCCGCGGGCGCTTCTTTACTGAAGCCGATAACAAGGCTGCGCCGCGGGTGTTAATCATCAACCAGGCCATGGCGGCACGCTACTGGCCGCACGAGGATGTGGTGGGGCACCGCATCACCTTCAGCCATGCGCCAAAAGAAGCCGACTGGGCCAGGATCGTGGGCGTTGTGGGTGACGTGAAAGACAAGCCCAATAGCAGCGGCGCGGAGCCGGCATTTTGGATGGCGGTCCTCCAGTGGGGCAACACTCGTTTGTCGATTGTGGTGCGCGCCGACTCCGACCCCCGGCGAGTGCTGGCGGCGGTGCGCCGTGAAGTCAGCCGGCTGGACCCCTCCCTGGCGTTGGGCGATGTCCGATTGATGGACCAGATCACCGATGCCAACATCTCCGCGCCTCGATTCGCATTCTTCCTGGTCGGTCTGTTCGCAGTGCTCGCCATCGTGTTAGCGGCCATCGGAACCTACGGGGTGATCTCGTACTCGGTGAGCCAACGCACCCACGAGTTCGGATTGCGCATGGCGCTGGGTGCGACTCCCTGGGACGTTCGGCGCCTCGTGATTTCGCAGGGCGTCAAACTCGCATTTACCGGCGTGGCGCTGGGGGTCTTCGTGGCTCTCGTGCTGGCGCGCGTCTTGCGAAGTCTGATCTACGAGGTCAGCTCTGCCGATCCGCTGACCTTCACGACAGTGTCCATGCTGGTCATTTTCGTTGCGCTGCTCGCATGTTACCTCCCGGCCCGAAGGGCCACCCAAGCGGATCCGACCGTCGCGCTGAGGGCAGAGTGACGGCGCTAATCGGCGAGTACGGCGAAGTAGCCCTTCACCCGGCCCGCGACGGCTGATGAGAACGCCTGTCGCGGTCCACCTTCTTCCCTTGGGAGAAGGTCGGAAGAATCAGGCGCTCCTGCGCCCGGAGAATTCTTTCCCTCTCCGCAGGGGAGAGGGGGCCCGCCGCGGGCGCCTTCACCAGCCGCGGCGAGACGGGTGAGGGGGCGCTTCCTTTGCTTTCTCCGCCGATCGCCGCAGTTCCGCCGAAACCTCCCTCGAAACGGACAATTTCGCTAGCGAAGATGTCCGAGAATCAAGCGCACCGGGTCGGCATTGTTCCATAAGTGGTATATATTTCAACAACCCAATACTATTCACTTGACAGACAGTTTAACACGGTCTAAGCTAGAGTCGGGGGCCTATGTGCGTCGGCAGGGTGGAACGACCGTGCAACCTCTGCCACGAAACGGAAGCCAGAAGCCGTGGGCGGGGGAGCCGAGCGCCGGATGCCAAGCATTCAGCGGTGGGCACTCGTCGCGGGCTTAGAAGGTCTTTATGTCCTTGGTCCGGATACCCGAGATGCCTAGCGAGAACTTGGCTGCCTCTGCGGCAATCGTGGACAAATTGCGCGAAAACGGACGTTCCAAACATCTCGAAAATGAAGGTTCATCCGGGGATGTTGATGAAAACAAAGGAGAGCAGGTTTCAGGTATCGGGTGTCAGGCCCAACGCCAACTGTTAGCTTGCCGGAGCCGGGGGAATCTATGCCGCTTAGGCAAAAGGGGTACGACTCGCGGCCATAATTTCCATGGATCAGTGTTTGCGCTTCGGGCCGGGGAGCGAAACGCTCCCACTCAGGCGGGTCGGATGCCCGCGCTCCCTGACCCGAGCTCCACGGCGGCGGTCCCTGGCGGCGCGCCCAGGCAAGGGAGCCCAAGAATGGCTTTGATTCCCCAACGAAATCCCGCGGCGGCACCGCCTTTGCGCATTTTCACACCATGGGGGACATGATGACCGTCATTTTACGCATTGATGCGAGCCCAAGTTCAAACCCGCTGTTCCTGGCCCGGACTATCAATGGTCTGCTAAGTGGTTTAGTTTCAATAATGATTATTTTGGCGGCGTTAACCTCGTCATTCCGCGCCGTTTGGCATACGGTTTGCGATATGTACGGTTGCGAGGGACTTCGGGTCCTAGGAACCCGTCAAAAGACGGGTTGGGGGTTGGAGATAACGGAAATCGGACGAACCGGGATCTTCAACCCCCGTAATAATTACTGGCGCAGTTCTCAGGCAAACCCTCAGCAGCCAAAACCGATTGTTTAGAGGCAAGTGATGTTGGACATCACAGAGCTCAACCGCTTTTATTCGACGGAGGTAGCCACCGCGACCAGCAAGCCAGCGCTCTGGGCCGCTGCCCCTTCTCATTTACTGTTAGCCCTTGCGAATTCCAAGCCCCTAGTGACGTGGCGAGTGACCCGGTCCTGCAACCTGAGTTGTTCGAGTTGCCTCTACGACTCGCAGCCCCGGCGCTACGGAGCGGAGCTTAGCACGGCTGAAGGATTGGCGCTCATCAGCGATCTCGGGGGAATGGGTGTTTCCCGCTTGCTGTTCGCGGGTGGCGAGCCTCTGTTGCGGGCTGACCTCCTGGAATTGGTGGCCTCCGCGAATGATTGGGGAATCCAACCCACGCTGCTTACCAATGGCACACTCCTCAGCCCTGAGCGGGCAGCGGGGCTGAAGCGCGCGGGATTGCACTCCGTCAGCATTCTGCTGGAAGGGGTCGGTCGCGAAGTGGATCGCCATCGATGCGCGCCGGGCGCGTTCCATGCGGTATTGGATGGGAATGAGAATTGTAGAGCCGCCGGACTTGCCGTTGACGTCCGGATTCCGCTGAATCGCTGGAATTATCCCGAACTCGCCAACATTCTGGATTTTATCGAGCGGCGAGAAATTCAGAAGGCGGTTTTCGCCCACTTGGTCTACACCGGGCGGGGGAATCGGCCCGAAGACGACCTCACGCACGAGCAGAAGCGGCGCGCCCTTGACTTGATCCTCGAGCGTACACAAGCCTTCCATCGTCGAGGAGCTGCGATCACTCTTGCGACCGACGAAAACCATGCCGACGGAGTTTACCTTTTCCTGAGATTGGCGCGCGGCAATCCCCAGTGCGCCAAGACCGCCTATCGGTGGTTGCAGGGGTGCGGAGCCCATGTGCAAGGCGCGGGCGTAGGACTGGCCGGAATTGATTCCGCAGGTAACGTCCATCCTGACGCTTACTGGGCAAACCACACACTTGGTAATGTGCGGGAGAGACCCTTCCCCCAAATTTGGGAGATGTCTACGGATCCGCTGCTGCGCGGATTGCGGGATCGCCTCCCGTTATTGCAGGGAAGATGCGGTAATTGCCGCTGGAAACAAGTGTGTGGGGGAAATCTCCGAGTTCGCGCGGAAGAGTTTTTTGGCGACCCTTGGCAGGCGGATCCCGCTTGCTATTTAACGAATAAAGAAATTATCAAGGGAGTTACGGAACAAGTTGAGACATTGGAAGACGACGTGCTCTTAGAAGAGCAGGCTGCGTAAAACAGCCAGTTTTAGTTTCTGAGTCGTGATTATCTGATGAAAACGTTGACACACAAACCGCGGCTCATTTTCTGGGAGGTGACAAAGGGTTGCAACCTGCGTTGCATTCATTGTCGCGCCACCGCTACGGAACTCTCATCAATCAATGACCTACCTACGACCAAAGCCCTGAACATAATAAAGCAAGTCTCTCAGTTATCCCTACCTATCCTAGTTCTAAGCGGTGGCGAACCTCTTTTTCGTGCAGACATTTTTGAATTGGCCAGCTACGCGCGCGATTGCGGATTGCGTGTAGCCTTGGCGACGAACGGAACGTTGGTGACTCAGGAAGTTGCCCACAAGATCGTGGATGCCGGCGTGCGCCGCGTCTCCATCAGTTTAGACGGAGCGGACGCCGCTACCCACGATGCCTTTCGAGGCATCCCGGGAGCATTTGACCAGGCCGTGCGCGGTTTGCGAAATCTGAAAGACCTCGGCATGTCCGTGCAAATCAACATGACCATCGCGCGCCACAACGCCCATCAACTTCCCGCTGTGCTGGAAATGGCGCGGAATCTGGGCGCCGACGCCCTGCACACCTTCCTGCTGGTTCCGGTGGGCTGCGGCGTGGGCATTGCGGAAGAGCAGATGGTTCCTGCCGAGGAATACGAAAAAATCCTGAATTGGTTTTACGACCGCGCACAGGAAGGCGGCATCGAGCTAAAGGCAACCTGCGCGCCACACTACTTCCGCGTCGTGCGCCAACGCCGCGCGGCAGAGCGCCGGGCCGCTTCCCTGGCGCAGCCCTCTTACTCGAGCAACGGACATGAGATCGGTCCCACGGATATGACGATGCCCGGCTCGACGGGGATCGGACTTCACCCGCATGCGCACCCCACTGGTGCGGGTCGCCCGGATAGCATGCAGGCCATGACCAAAGGCTGTTTGGCCGGCACCGGCGTGGCGTTTATTTCCTATCAGGGCGAGGTTTATCCCTGCGGTTACCTGCCGGCCCTCGCGGGGAACCTCCATCAACAGAGCTTGGCGGAGATATGGGAAAGCGCTCCGGTGTTCCAGCAGCTCCGTGACACGGACAATCTGAAGGGGAAATGCGGCTATTGCGAGTTTCGCAATGTTTGCATGGGTTGCCGCGCGCGCGCCTTTGCCGCTACGGGAGATTTCCTTGACGAGGAGCCCTTCTGCGTCTACGAGCCCCGTACCGCCGCAAAAGTTGAGAGCAAGATTGTGGTTTTGAACGGCGTTCCGCCTTCCGGTGAGCGCTGCTCGACACTGTGTGCTGAGGGGGCAGTTGAGGAGGAAAGCCATGCTGCAATTCACTGATCTGGTACGCGGCGGAGAAGCGGTGCGCGACGTCAAACAGAAATTCCCCGAAACCGCGCCCGTCTTTGACCAGTTTGGACTGCGGCCCTCCTGCGATGACTGCTCCATTGAAATGGCCGCTCGCAAAGTCGGCGCTTCCTTCCAAGACCTGCTCGTTGAAGTTAACAAGTCAATTTACAAAAGCCGGGGAGTGACTGCCCGGGCGTCATGAGGTTTGCTGACATGCCCAGCGCTACTCCTATCCTTAGCTTGCTGGCGAGCCCGCGTGGGCGCTCTTTCTTCTTGCCGCGTGAACACGGGGCCTGGGGAATGCTTTTGGTCCCTTTGGTCACCGGCGCCGCTGCCGGAAATCCTCGCGGGGACCGGATCATCTGGATTTTCTTACTCGCCGCGGTTGCGTTAGGCCTGTTCTGTCTGCGCACGCCAGTGGAAGCTGTATTGCAAGTTTCACCGGTGCGTCCGCAAAACGATGTGGAGCGGAGGCTCATTCATTACTTCATCTTTATCTATTCCTCCGTTGCCCTCTTGGCCCTGACAGTTCTCATACTTTGGGCGCACGCGTACGGACTCCTGCTGTTAGGCGTGGCCGCGGCGATAGCTTTTCTTCTTCAGCCCGCTCTGAAAAAACTCGGTCGGCAAACGCGCATGAACGCGCAGTTGACCGGCGCCATCGCGCTGAGCTCCACTTCAATGGGAGCTTATTACCTGGCCACGGGGCATTTCGGCACCATAGCCGCGATGATCTGGTTGGCCAATTGGCTGTTCGCCGCTAATCAAATTCATTTTGTTCAACTGCGAATTCATTCCGCGCGAGCCTTGACCTCGGGGGAGAAGTTCCTTCAAGGAAAAGGCTTCCTGATCCATCAAGCGTTACTCCTGTTGTTCCTGGGACTGATTTGGCGAGCCGGATGGCTTCCGGGGCTCATTCTGGTGGCCTTCGGGCCGCTGTTGGTCAGGGGCTTCGCGTGGTTTCTCGAATCACCCCGGCCACTTCGGGTTCATCGGCTGGGGGTCAGCGAGTTGCTTTATGCCATCGCCTTCGGGCTATTTTTCATCGTCGGGTTTCATCCCCCGATTGGATAGCGATATCTCATCTATGCGCGAAAATGCCGGCGCGGACAGCTTCCGCGCCCCCAAAAAAGCCCCGTTGGACGTGGGGCCATTGTTTCCCTGTTTCAGTGCGCAGGATATCTCTGACGATTGCCTGGGGCGCGTCATTGAGGTGGCTCGCCTGGCGCCCTCGGAATGGAATTTGCAAACCTGGCGCTGGATCGTGGTGCGTGGCGATGCCGCCAAGAAATACCTCGAGGCCGCCGCTTACATCAAAGTGCCCCTTAGCTCGGCGCCCGTCATTCTGATCTGCCTCGCGGACACCCTGGCCTGGAAGTCTGCGCCTCAGTATTTACAAGAGATGATTGCCGGCCGGAAAATCACGGAGGAAGAAGGCCGCGAGGCCTTGCGCCGTCTTCGGGAATACTATTCCGCCTCCCCCGATATTGCCAAGCGTACTGCTCTAGCCAACGCTTATGTGGCCGTCCACCAAATCCTTCTGGGCGCGGCGGAGTGCAGCCTCTCGGCATATTGGGTGACCGAATTCGACGAAGCCAAGATCAAGACCCACTTTCATATTCCTGACCACTTCTTGGTTGCCGCGTTGCTTCCCATCGGTTACCGGGAGGAAACTGAGGCTTCGGTTGGCGCTAAGCTGCCTTTGCGCGCTTGCATCTACAAAGAGAAATTTGGCGAGTCCCTCGGCCCCGCCCCCGAGTGAGAAACCAGCGAATGAATTTGGAGTTAGTCCGCTAGTGATACACTTCAACGGCTGCCATCGGTCCCATTACTTTCGTTCCATTTTCTGTTTTGCCAACGCCCAACTATAATGCCCGGGTGTATGTCACCCTCGTCGTTTGCTGCCTGCTTTTGAACTCCGGGGGCGCGGTGTATCTGCTGGGTAAGGCGAAGCTCGAGCGCCGCAAGAAAATACTCTTCGCGGTCGCGGCCCTCGCTTCGATCGTGCTGAAGCTGCTCCTGGCAAGACAATGGAGCGACTTCGATGTGGGCTCCTATAGTCTTGTGGCTTCTCTAGTGCTGCATGGCAAGAGCGTCTACGCGAATACCGAGTACTACAATTACGCGCCGCTTTGGTCCATCTTTCTGGCAGGACTCAAGCAGATTTCCAACTTGCTCCCGGCCGTCGGAGGCAAGGTCTTTCACTTCTACATTGCCGCCTTCCTGGCGGTTGTAGATGTTGCCCTGGCCGCGCTTCTAACCACAAAATACCGGTACGCCGCCGGCATGTTTTTCCTCTGCTGCCCGGTCACCGTAATCCTAACCGGCTCCTATTCTCAATTCGATAACTTCGCCTTGCTCGCCGGGCTTGCGGCTTGGCTGCTGGTTCGAGAGGGCAACGCCCCGTGGCGCCGCATCCTGCCATCCGCCGGCTTGCTCGGGCTGTCGTTGATCATCAAGCACATTTTCTTCTTGTTTCCGGTATGGATGCTTTTCTGGCCTAAACTCGGAAGCTTGCGAAAGCGAATGGCATATGGGGTGATCTCCTACGCGCTCTTCGCCCTGTCGTTTCTGCCCTGGGCCGCCGATCCCTTGTCGCGCGCCGGGATTTTGCAGCACGTCTTTCTTTATCGCTCCCGGTTGTACTTCTCCGTGCCTCACCTCCTTGCGGCCTCCCGGCATTTTTGGATGATTTCCCCCACGGAGACGTCGTTCCTTACCCTCATCTGGATCGCCGTGCTGATTGCTGCCGGCATTAAAGTGGGGCGGACTGAGGGTGAACTTTTCCCGATGTATCTGCTGGTGATGTTCGCGGCCTCGCCAGCCCTGAATGATTACTATTTCGCCTTGCCGATGCTCGCCTGCGCGATTTTCTACCCGGGTTGGCCGATATGGGCCTTAACTGGAACGACGGTAATAGTCTTGTTTGGTTCTCCTGGCGGCATCTATAGTCTTCCCTTCAACAGGGTTTATTACCTCGCGATCCTCTCCGGCCAGGTCGCGGCCTGGGCCCTGTTCATCGTTCAGCAGAGGCAAGCGGGTCTGCCGGCTCCCCTTGCGCTCTCCGCCCAAAGCACCGCGAGAAGAGCTATGACTCTTGCCTTTGCCAGCATGACAATGATGTTCCTCATTTTGGTGATCAAAGCGTGGGTATTCGGCCTGACAAATTCAACTTGGGTTTTACCGGTGGATAACGGATGAATCAGACAAACCCCGACGATCGTTTCGAGGCCGCCCCCCCCGGCGCCGCCCCGAGCGCTCCAAAAAAGGTGTTGACGGTCCTTATGCCCGCGCACAACGAAGCGGACATCATCGCCGCCGCTGTTAAGGAGTGGCACGCGGAGGTCATCGCCAAAATACCTGGTTCTCGCCTCTTGGTGATAGACGATGCCAGCACCGACCGCACTCCGGAAGTATTGGGACAACTCACCACCACCTTACCCGGCTTCGACTTTATCCACTGCGATGTGAATATCGGGCACGGAAAGGCGCTGAGATTCGGCTTCCGCGAGGTGGAGAGCGACTTCGTATTTCAGACGGACAGCGACCGGCAACATCGCCCCTCCGATTTTTGGCGACTCTGGGAACTACGCAATCAATATGATTTTGTGTTCGGGGTTCGCGCAAAGCGTCAGGACGGCGCCTTCCGCCTGGTGGTGACCCATCTGATGCGCGTGGTGAACTGGCTGCTCTGGCAGGTCTGGATTTCCGACGCCAATTGCCCATTCAAGCTTATGCGGCGCAATGCCCTCACGGCCGCGCTCAAGCTTGTCCCTGAAGATTCGTTTATCCCCATGGTGATGCTCTCGATTCTGGCGCGAAAATTGCGCTTCCGTGTGACGGAGGTTCGCGTTGAGCACCTGCCAAGGCGCGGCGGCACACAGTCACTGCGCGGGAGGGCGCGATGGGCGCGCGTCACTTGGCGGTGCACCCTACAATTGGTCCGGCTTCGCCTCCGCCTTGGAACGGCCTCGACTGCCGGTTATCCCGACCGCCGCCCGGAGTTGGCTCTTCCCGCCACGAACCCCTCTACCTTCCATTCTCCAAGTTAGCCGCCCCTTCTTGTAACCCTTCACATTCGCAGGAGAGGCGTGGCACGCCAGAGGGGGAAGCTGCCTTGCGCGAATCTGATTGACTTCGAATAGAATCTTCATATAATCAATCACGACTGAGCATGGTGGTTTTTCGATGCAGAGTTCTAAATCCAAGGATTTGGCGCCCCAACGGTTGGAAGAGCTTCGTGGCATTCTTGGCCAGAACCGGGTGGTGCGCGTCGAGGAGCTTACCGGGCAACTTGGCGTTTCGGCAGCCACCGTCCGCCGCGATCTGGGTGAACTCGAGAGACTGGGCGAGGTACGTCGGGTCTATGGAGGCGCCGTCAGCACCGGCGGCCGTCTCGATGAACCGCTGTTTGACGACAAGACCTCCGTGGCCGCGGCGGAGAAGCGGCGCATCGCCGAGACCGCGGCGACGTACATCAAGCCCAATGACACGATTTATCTGGATGGCGGCAGCACGGTTCTGGAGTTGGCTCGCCTCCTGAAGGATCGCTCGAACATCACGATTGTCACCAATTCCCTGCGCGCGGCGGTGGAACTGGCGGGTAGGGGACCGCGCCTGATTCTGGTGGGGGGCGAACTGCGCCGCCTTGCCCAGACCACCGTGGGGCCGCTGACACGCTTCATGATCCAGGAACTCCATGTGGACAAGGCGTTTATGGGAACCATCGGCCTGACCATAGAAGAGGGCCTCACCACCACCGACCCTACCGAGGCTTATACCAAAGAGCTGGTGATGGAACACGCCCGAGAGGTCATTTTGCTTGCCGATAGCAGTAAGGCCCACAAGATTTCGTTCACCCGCGCCGGCCGACTGGAGAAGGTCCGGGTGCTCATTACCGATAAATCGATCGATCGGAAATTATCGAAGGAATTGCGCAAGCAGGGGATGGAAGTCGTGATTGCTTGAGGACTCGGGATACGGGACACGGGTTACGGGACACGGGACACGCGATCGATTTGCGATTCGGTTCGACTAGGGCAGTCGGGTTTCTCGAATTTCGATTTCGGAGAGATAACGAGCCCCGATCCTCGTGTCCCGTATCCCGTATCCCGTATCCCGATCATTCATGGAGAACCGATGACGCCAGCTTATTTGCAAAATTCAAGACCTCAATTCGCTCCTTTTGAGATTGATTGCGGATCGATTCCCGCATTTCGTTTCCAGGGAAATCTTCAGAGCGAGCTCGCCGCCGGGCGCATCGACAGCGCGACGGCCGTGGGACTGCTGGAAGACATGCTGATGATCCGCGAGCTGGAGGACATGATCGTGACCGTGCGGTCCGGTGCCTACGAGCCGCTTGCGGGTTTCAATTATCGCGGTCCCACGCACGTCTCCATCGGGCAGGAAGGAGCTTCCGTCGGAGCGTGCAGCGCCCTGATCCTGAAGGATCACATCACCAGCACGCACCGCGGCCACGGAGACAGCGTGGCGCGTGGATGCTGCGCCCTGCGCGACATGCGTGATGAGCAATTGCGGAAACGTCTTCCGCACTCGACCGCCGTGGCACATGACGAGCTTCTCGACCAAGCTTTGGAAGAGCATGTCTATCGCACCATCGCCGAGCTCTTCGGCAAGGAGGATGGCTATTGCCGGGGGCGCGGCGGCAGCATGCACATCGCGGACTTCACGGTCGGCCACCTGGGCGCAAACGCCATCGTGGGCGGAGGCGTGCCCATCGCTACCGGCGCGGCAATGGGTTTGCGCTACCGGCAGAGCGGCGGCGTTGTTTGTTGCTTTGCCGGGGATGGCGCCTACAACAACGGCGTCGTTCTGGAATCGCTAAACTGGGCGGCGCAGGCGCAATTTACCAATGAATTTGCCGGCGACCGGCCCTTCGGTGTGCCGATTATCTTTTTCGTTCTCAACAATCACTACGCGATGACCGGGCGGTCCGATAACGAAGTGACCGGAGTCACCCACTTGGCCCAGCGTGCGGCCGGCTTTGCCGACAATCGCATGCACGCAGAGATCATCAATGGCATGGATGTGCTGTCCACCCGCGACGCCGTCCTGCGGGCGGCGAAGGGCTGCCGCGAAGGCCAGGGGCCTTACTTCTTCGACGTGGACACTTACCGCTACTTCGGCCACTCGTTGAGCGACCCGCGCAACGAATATCGCACGCGCGACGAAGAGACAGCATGGAAAGCGGTCGACCCCATCGCAGCTTTTGAACAGCAGCTTCTGGATTGCGGAATCCTGGACCAAAAAGGAATTGATGCTCTAAAAGCGAAAGTGCGGGACCGCAATGCCCGAGCGGCGATTCGCGCTGCGAAAGCCGCCGACCCTCCCCCGGCAGATGTCATCAAGTACATGTACACCAGCACCTCGGTGGAGACGGTGCCGCCCGAGTTTGCGCATGTCGAGGTCCTTGAGCCACTGCCTCCCATCAAGCGGGTCAATGGCGAAATCACCTACCGCGACGCCATCAAAGAAGCCGTGATCGAAGAGATGCTCCGCGATTCGCGGGTCATCTTTTATGGCGAAGATGTGGCCGAGTACGGCGGCGCTTTCAAGCTCTCCAAGGGATTGCTCGAGATGTTTGGCCGGGCACGCGTTTTCAACGCTCCCATTTCCGAAGCGTGTATCTGCGGCACGGCGGTGGGCGCGGCCATGGTCGGACTGCGGCCAGTGGTGGAGTTGATGTACATGGATTTCCTCCTGATGGCGGGCGATCAGGTGGGCAACCAGGCGGCCAAGTGGCACTACATGTCGGGCGCGCAGGTGGAAGTGCCCATGGTCCTACGTGTATCGGTGGGCGCGGGGAAAGGGTATGGCGGCCAACACTCGCAGACGCTGGAATCGACGGTGGTCCACGTTCCCGGGCTCTACGTGGTCTACCCCTCCACCGCTTACGATGCCAAGGGTTTGATGAAGTCCGCTATCCGCGACAATAACCCCATCATGTTTGTCGAGTCGCAGGGCCTGTACAACGAGAAGGGTCCTGTACCCCAAGAAGAATATCTCCTGCCGCTGGGCGTTGCGGATATCAAGCGTGCCGGAAGCGATATCACTCTGGTGGCTTATGGTCCGGCCGTGCCCCTAGCTTTGAAAGCTGCCGCTCGCTTGCAGCAGGAATCGGGCGTAAGCGCGGAAGTGGTAGACCTTCGCTGTCTGGTGCCGCTCGACATGGAAACCGTGCTCATGTCCGTGCAGAAGACTGGGCGCTGTCTGGTGGTGAGCCAGGCCGTGAGCATGGGCAGTTTCACCGGCGAGGTCGCATCGACGATTCAGCAGCAGGCCTTTGATTATCTCGATGCGCCGGTGGCGCGCGTGGGAGCGAAGAACGGTATCGCTCCGCAATCGCATGTGCTGGAAGCGGTCTTCTATCCGCGGGTCGAGGACATTCTCGCCGCGGCGAAAAGCATTTTGTAGCAGACGGCATGCGGCGTACGGTAGAGGGCGGACACGAGTGTCGCGGCCCCGTATCCCGTCTACCGTCTACTGTCTGCCGTCCGGCGACTTCTGGCTCCTGAAGGAAACGTTGGTATGGTTAAAGCAGTGATCATGCCCAAATTAGGGCAATCGGAAGAGACCGTCAAGATCATCAAGTGGCGCAAACAGGTCGGTGATAGCGTCGCCAAGGGCGACGTTCTTTTCGAAATCGAGACCGACAAGGCCGTCCTGGAGGTCGAGAGTTTTTATGAGGGCACGCTCCTGAAAATTGTCGCGAAAGAGGGAGTGACCGTCCCTGTGCAGGCTAAGGTGGCCTTTGTGGGGGACCCCGGCGAGCCGGTTCCGGAAATACTACAGTCCGAAGTCCCAAATCCGAAGTCCGAAGCGAAGCAAGGCCCCAAGCCACCAGACCAGAGAAGCCACCCACTCCCGGCGCACGGCCTACCCGACGTGCGAGCGCGAGCCACGGTTCAAATCCCACCTCCCTCTACCTCGGGGAAACCGGCACCTGAGGTCTTCGAGCCGCAGTTGTTCCGAATCAGTCCCCGCGCCGCGAAGTTCGCCCGGGAATCTGTCATCGATCCAACGCCTATAGTGGGAACGGGCCCCAGCGGGCGGATCGTCGAGCGCGACGTAAAGCAATACCTTGAGGCCCAGGGTTACAGCCGCCTGCGCATCACCCCCACCGCGAAACAATTGGCGGCGCGCGAGGGAATCAATCTGCTGAACCTCGTGCCGAAAGAAAATGGCAGCCAGACGACCATCGAGGACATCGAGCGCCTCCTGGCTGAGCGGCCCAAGCCCATGTCGCGCATGCGGCAGATCATCGCCCAGCGTCTCACGGAAAGTTACACTCACGCCCCGCACTTCTTCGTGACGGTATCCGCCGACGTGACCGACTTGGAATCGCTGAGGGCGGGGTGGAAAGCGCAGGGAGTGTCGTATACGCTGACGGACTTCGTTGTGAAGGCCACGGCCCTCTCGCTGGAACAATTTCCTCTCGTCAACAGCACCTCCGACGGTGAGAGCATCCGCTGGCGCAGTAATATCGACCTGGGCCTGGCGGTGGCGCTCGAGCAAGGGTTGGTGGTCCCGGTCATTCGGCGAGCCAATGAACTGACTGTGGCGGAAATTCACTCGCGGGCGCAGGGACTAACAGCCAAGGCGCGCGCGGGACAGCTTACTCCGGCGGAAATGACCGGCAGCACATTCACTATTTCCAATTTGGGAATGATGGACGTGGAGAACTTTACCGCGATCATCAATCCTGGCGAGAGCGCGATTCTAGCTGTCGCGAGCGGCACGAAGCAGCCGGTGGTGAAAAACGATCAAGTCGTGATCCGCACGATGATGAAGATGACCCTGTCGAGCGATCACCGCTTGATCGATGGCGCGCTGGCGGCGCGATTCCTGAACTCGATTCGAAAAACCCTTGAGGAGATAAGCCTGTGGCAGCGTTCGATATAGTGGTGATTGGC
>Ga0181520_10003960_pt1 | contig 25355 bp, 21 predicted proteins | sample PEATcosm2014_Bin_29_FD_132451 | JGI IMG/M metagenome (GOLD analysis project Ga0181520, IMG submission 132451) | Peatland microbial communities from MTU Mesocosm Facility, Houghton, MI, USA - PEATcosm2014_Bin02_30_metaG | ecosystem: Environmental > Terrestrial > Soil > Wetlands > Peat | place...
CCCCCGCCTGCGGGCCCTATCGCCCTTTCACATACACCCAGGGCCATCCGCGTAAACCGGCGTGCCGTGCATTGTCCAGAATGTACTCGACTGCGTGAGTGAACTCCGCCTCATCGCGAATCAGATCGCAGGATTCGCACTGCCATAGGGAGCCACACGCCGGAACCCCGGGGTAGGGCTCTCGGCGCGCCTGCGGCGCTCAGATCAATAATCGGGCCATGCTCGCACTCTCAGTTACCGTTCGGATGGGATTAACATGAAGGCTCGACGGGATCAGTCCCGGGAAGTCTTCTGGGAAATTGCTCCCCAAAACGTTAGTTCAAGCCGGCAATGCCCGAACCACAGCCCTGGCGCCGTAGCCAAGGACGATTTGAGCCACCCCCGAGCTGCTGGCCACGACTAGCGTGTCCTCGGGTGCCTGCTTTTCCTAAATCATTTCACGACCTGAAATGATTTAGTTCATGACATGGAACGAATTAGACCGCGCTGGTTCAGTCGCACTGCGACCTAGCCTTTTTTCATCCAGGTCCAGACCGGGGCACCCTCTTTATCGCGCATCACAAACTCGTTGCCGTTGCGGGTAATATTGCGCGCCAACACTAACGAGTTGCCGTCTTTGCTTACCTTGGAGCCAATGATCTTCAACTCTTCGCCTTTGGCAAAGGTAATTTCCATGTCTTTCAGGAAGCCGACGGGAGCGATTTGCACCTCCAGCGTACCCTCGCTGGTCTTCAACATGACATGCAGACCGGTTTCTCCGGCGCAACTGTTGGGAACTTCCTTTACGTCGTCCACCACCCCTTTCAGAGTGGTTTCCGTGGCGGGGTCGTACTTGGGACCGGTCACCTTTTGCGCGACGGCCACCACCGTCAGCAGCAGCAAAGCTAGAAGAAACAACACCCTGTATTTCATTGCTCCTCCTTCCGCCCCTCCCGAACCGCACCCGGCACGAAAGAAGCACGCTGGCACACCTGTATGCTTCCGAATTAACGCCTGATGGGGCGCCGCTGGCAGTGAGCGCAATCACACGGGAAAGTGACTAACTAGGCTGATTCGCCCAGGACGGCATCTTGCGCCAGCTTCATTTTGCGGCGCAGCTCGGCAACATGCTCGGCTTCAAAGCGTGCCAGATCGGCGTAAAACTCGCCGAATTCAGGTTCCTCGGCGATCTCCGCCAACCGCTCATAAAAGCGCACGGCACCCTCCTCGGCGGCCAAGGCAATGGCCAATCCTTGCATCCGCGGCGCGGCCGAGACGCCCGCGCGAGAGATGGCAAAAATATTGCCATCGGGGAAGTGCGGCAATTCAACCAGATCTTCGACTTCCTCGGCGGTAATTTCGCAGGGCGCCTGGCCAAAATGCTGGCGGTAGCGGTTCTCCAACTGTGCCCCGTGCGACACTTCCTCGGCGGCCATTTCGGCAAATACGGCCGCGATTTCGCGCGAGTCCACATCCGGGAATCCGCCGAACAGTTCAGCAAATTGCCGGTAAATCCTGGCATTCCGTTCTTCGACAAAGATGGCGACGCGTAGCGCCTCTTGTGTGTTCAGCGAAGTGAAGTGTCTTTTCATCTTGGCGGTAGGCAGAAGCCCAATTCAAATTACAAATTACCAGATTTCAAATTACCGGATTACAAATAAAAAGGCTCTCCGCCCGATTCAGGATCGACCGACGAAGAGCCTTCTTCCGCGGAAAAAACACAGTTTCATGCCCGCGACATATCGTCCTTGGCCGCCGGAGGCGACGACACTACAACCGGCCGGATCGCCGGCTTCCGCCGGAGAATGCGCCGCAGCAACATAAGCACTAGAGCAATACCGCCACTCAAGCGATAATCGGGCGCCGAAATCACCATCAGAGACTCAGGAATGGCGCGGATCGGATGGGCATTCGACTTCACGACTCCAACGAACAAAAGCACAACGAATGCCGTAGCCACCACCCACAAGATCCATTTCAGCAGCCCAATTCCACTCACCTTTTCTTAGATGCCGCGGAATGTTGTGGGATGCGCGGGTTGATCCGTTTCACGTTCCTCGGTTCACGTTTCACGAACCGGCACCGAAAGTCGCGAGTTCACCGTTATATTGCGGGCGGGGAACGGGAGACGGGGAACGCCCCTGCTACAGAATCAAATTATCAATGAGCCGCGTTTCTCCCAGATAGGCGGCAACTACGACCAACGCTCCGGGCGAGACTTCGGCTAACGGATCGAGGGTTTCCGGATGGACCAGTTCGAAATAGTCCAGACGCGCCAATCTCTCCGCGAGAATCAGGTCACGGCCGGCTGCGGCCAGCGCTGTGGCGCAGCGCTCCCCTTGCTGAAAAAGGTCGCGCGCACGCAACAATGCGCGATGCAGCACGGTGGCGGCGTGGCGATGCGGCGGATCGAGATAGGCGTTGCGCGAACTCATCGCCAATCCATCGGCTTCCCGCATGATCGGGCAGACCGCAATTTCCACGGGCATATTGAGATCGCGCACCATGCGGCGGATGATCACCACCTGTTGCGCATCCTTTTGCCCAAAGAATGCGGCGTCCGGAGCCATGATATTGAACAGCTTATTGACCACCGTGGTCACGCCGCGAAAATGTCCGGGACGCGTTTTGCCTTCCAGCTTCTGTGAAAGTTCGGTCACCTCCACGCAGGTCGAGGGGGAGGCGGGATACATTTCCTCGGGGGATGGCGCGAACACTAGCGTTACGCCTTCGGCTTCCAATAGGCGGCAATCCCGTTCCAGATCGCGCGGGTAGCGTTGCAGGTCCTCGCTCGGCCCAAATTGCAGAGGGTTTACAAAAATGCTAAAGGCCACCACGTCGGTTTGAGCGTGAGCCGCGCGCGCCAGCGACAAATGCCCCGCATGCAGAGCACCCATGGTCGGAACCAGGCCCAGGCGCTTGCCTTGACTCTTAATCTGCCGGCAAGCGGATTGCGCTTCCGCAATGGTTTTGAGAAGTCTCATTTGGAACGTCTCCCGTCTCCCGTCCCCCGTTTCCCGCCAGCCGGAGATTCTCGCTCCAAACAGACACTCGATTCCGCCTTGCCGCCAGTCCCGAACCAAGCAAGCGAGAGGACGGAACTTAGAGCGGGAGACGGGGGACCGGGGACGGGGGACGTCTCTACCGCCGGTGCTTCAACTCCACAACCTGTTTGCGTTCGCGGATAGCTTCCAGATCCGCCGCCGTGTCCTGAGGCAAGTGATAGGACTCGGCGTCGTTGGGATATTCGCCCGCCTCGACCTCCTGCTTGTACGCTTGCAGGGCTTGACGAATGACGTCGCCCACATTGGCAAAAGCGCGCACAAACTTGGCCGGCGGAGTAAAACTCAAGCCCAGCAGATCATGGTAGACCAGGATTTGCCCATCGCACTCGGGACCGGCGCCAATGCCGATGGTGGGCACGGCGACTTCGGCGGTGATCATGGCGGCCACCTCGCGAGGAATCCCTTCCAACACAATGGCAAACACGCCGGCACGCTCCAGCGCGGTAGCGTCTTTCATCAACTGCTCGGCCGCGCCCAGGGTTTTGCCCTGAACCTTATAGCCGCTCATCATATGCACCGACTGCGGGGTAAGACCGATGTGTCCCATCACCGGAATTTCGGCGTCCACCACCTTGCGGACCAACTCGCAGCGCTTCACGCCACCCTCAATCTTTACCGCTTCCGCTCCGGCTTCCTTGATGAAGCGGGACGCATTGATCAACGCCTCCCGGCAGGTGATGTGATAGGAGGAATACGGCATGTCGGCCACCAGCAGGGCGCGGCGCACGCCGCGACGAACCGCCTTGGTATGGTGCAACATTTCTTCCATGGTGACCGGCAAGGTGTTCTCATACCCCAGCATCACCTGGGCGAGGGAGTCACCCACCAGAATGACGTCAATGCCCGCTTCATCCACCAATCGCGCGCTGGCGAAGTCATAGGCGGTCAAGCTGCTGATCGGTTGATGGTTGAATTTTTGTTCTTGCAGAGAAGCGACGGTGACCTTACGGCCCCCGGTGGGAATGACTACGCTCACTTATGCCCTCCAGTGCCCTTCCGCAACTCGCGGATGGAGCCTGTTCGAGTTCAATCCTAAATGCTTAGATGCGGAATGACCAGAGGAGCGTTTCACGTTTTTCGTTTCACGTTTCACGTTTCACGTTATTGAACATCACGTTATTGAACAATGGCCCTGCGGCGATCCGGCTAACGGGGACAACCCCGGAGGCCGCTCACATCCGGATCGCGGTGGGGCAACGAGGAACGAGGAACGAGGAACGCGTGTCCTACGCTCCCACTTCCCCGGTACTGCCGGGCAGCGGAAGGAAATATTGGGTGCCGCGAATCGGCTCAGCCAGTCGTTGCAAGAGTTCCTGCAAGTCCTGGTTGCGGTCGACAAAGTCGATTTCCGAAGTATTGATGATCAGCAAATCCGACGCGGTGTAATGGAAGAAAAAGTGCTCATAGGCGTGAACCACGGCTTCCAGATAGTCGTCACTGACGGCAGACTCGCCCGGGGCACGCTTCTTCTTCAATCGCTTTTTTAGTACCTCGGGGCTGGCCTGGAGGTAAATGACCAAGTCCGGCGCCGGAAGTTGCTCATGAAACAGCGCGTAATAGCGGTTATATACTTCGAGCTCTTGATCGTTCAGATTCAGACAGGCAAAAATTTTATCTTTTTCGAAGATATAATCCGCCACGATGGTGCGGCTCCGTTTGGACCCCGCATCCAGCGCCTTGAGCTGTTCAAAGCGGCGAATCAGGAAGGCGAATTGGGCCGGAAAAGCCGCTCCGGGCTCGCCATCATAGAACGAGCGCAGGAAGGGGTTCTCTTCCGGTTCCGTCACCAGTTGCGCATTGAGACGGTCAGCCACAATCGTGGTCAGGGTACTTTTCCCGACTCGAATGGGGCCTTCGATCGCTATGTAACGAGGCAGTTCGAAAAGGTTTGCCATAGCCGACTAACCGGCAGGATAGCGTGTACGCGTCCCAGAAAGCAATTGCAGAATGAGTAAATATCGTCGTCGGCCGTCGGCCAGAAGCGAATCTCCTACGTTCCACCTCCCCACGTTCCCTTTCCTGTTAGCAAGAGAGAAGATTTGGAGTCAATCGGAAGTTGCGGGTTTTTCTGGCCGACGACCGACGACCGAAGGCCGACGGCTGCCACTGCCTGCTGCTAAAATCGGGCCTGACGCAAATGATTGCTGCTCTTTTAACAACGGCTGCTCTGGGAGGCGCGAGTGCTCTCGGCTACAGTGCGATGGCGCCACGGTCGCAATGGTTCGGTCGTACCTTTACCGGGAGTTCCGCGGAGTCTCGGCAAATCGCGCTGACCTACGACGATGGCCCCAATGACCGGCAAACCTCGGCCCTGCTGGAGATTCTGGATAAGCAGGGAGTCAAGGCCACATTTTTCATGGTCGGCCGCTATGCCGGCTTGTATCCCAAGGTGGCGGAGGCGGTGGCGCAAGCCGGCCATGTGATCGGGAATCACACCTACACCCATCCCAACCTCATGCTGTGCTCACGCACGCAGATTCGTCTGCAATTGGAAGAATGCGAGCGGGCATTGCGCGGCGCGGTGGGAGAGCATTCGCGACTGTTCCGCCCTCCCTTCGGGGCGCGCCGGCCACAGGTATTACGCGTGGCGCGCGAAATGGGCTTGACCCCTGTTATGTGGAGCATCACCGGCTACGATTGGAATGCGAACCGGGCGGATAAGATTACCGCCCATGTCGTCGGCCGGGTGCATGGCGGAGATGTGATTCTGCTGCACGACGGTGGGCACCTGGCCGCTGGCGCCGATCGTTCGCAATCGGTGATCGCCACGGATCGGATTATTCAGCGCTGTCGCGACTTGGGGTATACCTTCGTCACGGTGCCGGAGATGATAGCTGGGGGAACCAATCTCGCCCCTCCAGACGTTAAGCGGCAATTTTGAGGTTACCAAATCAGCAATCTGTCTGGCGTTGCGGGATGCTTTTGGTGTGCCCGGGTCTTGTCAGGACGGCATGCTAGGATTACCTTTGACTAATCCGTTAAACTAGGGGAACATCGGGAGTTACTGGCAGGGAATATCCCGGTCTACGGGCCAGCGCGGCATGGTGAGCGGAGCTTTGCAATGAAGAATATTTTCGATGTGCTAAGACAAAAGGAAGCGGAGCTGCAACAGATCCAGAAAGAAGTTGAGGCTCTGCGCGTAGCAGCACGCCTGTTGTCGGACGAAAGCGAAGCTCGAGCCGAGGCGGTAGTACGACCGCCGGCCCCTACGCTTCCCGGTCCGATAGCGGCACCCCGCGCCAAGGAAGTGGCAACGGGATTCGACACCAGTCCACGACAATTTCCGTGAGGTAAGTAATGGCCATGGCTGCCAAAGTGCCGGAGCCGGGCGCGGCCGGAGAGAGGCGGCGCAGCCGGCGCAAGAACATTATCGGATCACAGTTGCTCACGGTAGACGTGGCCCTGGGCGGGACCACGGCTGAGCGCCAATGGCAGCGCGGCATCGTCATCGACCTGAGTGAAGTCGGCATGGCGATCCAGCCCTTCTTGCCGCTCACGCAAGGTACCGTGGGCGATGTTCGCATTGAATTGCCGGGCGATCCCAAACCCGTCACCAGCGCCGGCATGGTGGCCTGGGTCGGACAGGGTGGACGAGCCGGTATCCGCTTCATCGACGTACCCGCCGAGGCGCGCGAGCAGTTACGCGAATGGCTCAGCCGTAATCCCCGCGGCGTCCCCCAGGAAGAAGAACTGTTTTTGCCGGAGTCTGCGGCGAGCGCCCCGCTTTTGAGCCCGGAATTTGAGGACGACACCAATCTCGAGCTCGTAGATTCAGATGAGCAAGAATCCGAGTCCGAGGAAGTGGATTTCCAGGCGGCGCTACAACTGATCGCCGAGCGGGCACAACTGATCACCTCCGCCAGCGGCGCTGCGGTTGCCATTGGCGACAACAATGGCATGGTTTGCCGGGCCAGCACCGGCGCCGCTCCAGATGTGGGCGCACAGCTCCGGCCGGATTCGGGACTTTCCGGATACTGCCTCAACAGCGGAGAAATCGTGTACTGCGCCGACACGCAGGCGGACCCGCGCATTGACGCGGACGCGGCACGTCAGCTCGACTTGGGTTCGATCATTATCGTTCCGGTATTTGTCGCGGGACGGTTGGCGGGCGTGCTGGAAGTGTTGTCTTCGCACCCGCAGGCCTTTGACGATCGCCAGGTAATCCGCTTGGAACGATTTGCGGAGCTGCTGGGCGCCACCGTTGAAGAACATCAACACTCGCGGAGCACGGAAACGGAAGACCGCGAAGCAGCTGGTGGCAACGAGGATCTGAAATTCACCTCGGCCACCGTTCCTCAGTTGGATCCGCCCGAACTCGCCCACCCGCTTACGGCAAGCGAGGCGTTGTGCGAGTTAACGGAAGCAAGCACCGAGACGGCCATAGTTGTCGCCCCGCCGCCCAGCCCATCTTTTGTGTTCGATAGCACCGTAACCGCCTTTCCCGGCACAACCATAGTCCCGGCAATAGAAGCAGCCCCCATGGCGGCGCCACCACAACTCGAACCCGCGGACGACATGGTAACTCGCGTTCTTAGCGTCACAGCGGCCGCGCCGGAGCCGATAAAACCCACGAAACCCTCTGGGCCGATATTCCTGGCGACCCCCACGGAATGGACTGCCTGTAAGGCTTGTGGCCATCAGAATCCACCTTGGGCCAAGCTGTGCGAAAACTGCCACAGCGACGGCAGCGAAAAATTGGCAATCCCACCGGGGCAGCCGAATGCGAGCGACGAGGGAAATGCCGTCGCCGAGGGAAGGCGCATCAGTGACGACGCCGAGGCCCCACTTTTTGCCTATAGCGCGCCGTTGCCCGGAATTCGTTGGGCACGCTTGGCGTTAATCGCCGGCGTCATCATTCTGGTAGCCCTTGCGGGATTGGCTGGCTTGTATTTTGGCCGCCGGGCACGCTCCGAACCGCCCCCGATTCCAACCTCGGTGGCACCGGCTTCCGCTATCCTGACGCCACCGGCGCTGGCTCTGGACTCGGCGACTGCCGTGACTCCTAAACCGCAATCTGAACCATCTGGACCGCCCGCACCCGTAGTCGCGCAAACCAAGTCCGCTGCTCCTAAAGCGGCAGCCAAAGCCATAGCCAAGAAACCCGCCGCACAACTCAGCGCCGCCGAGCGCAAGACGATGTGGCCGGAAAAAGGAAAGCAATAAGCTTCAAGCAATAAGCAGTAAGCCAAACCAAACCGCCTCTGGCTTATTGCTTATTGCTTGAAGCTTGTTGCCGCCTCTGGCTTATTGCCTATTGCTTATTGCTTGAAGCTTGTTGCAGAGCAAACGCTTCTCTTGCCGCCATAATCGTTTGCTCAACATCCTGCTCGGTGTGGGCCGCGCTCAAAAAGGCCGCCTCAAACTGCGACGGTGGCAAATAAATCCCGGCTTGCAACATGCCCCGGAAGTATTGCCCGAAGGCCGCGGTGTCACAGGTTGCGGCATCGTTCCAGTCCTTCACCGGGCGCTTGGCAAAGAACCAGGTAAACATGGAGCCGACCCGATTGCAGGTCATCGGCACGCCCGCTTGGCGCGCTGCCTGCGCCACGCCTTCCACCAAGCGCCCGGAAAGCTTTTCCAGTCGCTCATAAATGGCGGGATTGTCGCGCAAGCATCGCAAGGTGGCTAATCCGGCGGCCATCGCCAGCGGATTGCCGCTCAACGTGCCCGCCTGGTAGACCGGGCCTAACGGTGCGACCATGTCCATGATCTCTTCCGGGCCGCCATAGGCGCCGACGGGAAGACCGCCGCCAATGACCTTGCCCAGCGTAGTCAGGTCGGGTTGCACGTCATACAACTGCTGGGCGCCGCCAAAGCTGACGCGAAAGCCGGTCATGACCTCATCGAAGATCAACAGCGCGCCTTCGTGGCGCGTGAGTTCGCGCAGGGATTGCAAATACCCCGGCGCGGGGGGAACGCAGCCCATGTTTCCCACTACCGGCTCAACGATTACGCACGCGATTTGATCCTTGAACTTGGCGAAGGCCTGTTCCAGCACGCTCACGTTGTTGTAAGGCAGGGCAAGCGTGAAGCGGGCCAACTCTTCCACCACTCCGGCCGAACCGGGGATACCCAGGGTAGCCACACCGGACCCAGCCTTGACCAGCAAGGAATCGGCGTGCCCGTGATAGCAGCCTTCGAATTTGACGATATATTTTCGCCGGGTATAGGCGCGGGCCAGCCGAATCGCCGACATGGTAGCTTCGGTCCCCGAACTGACGAAGCGGACTTTTTGCATGCTCGGCACCGCCGCAATTACGGCTTCCGCCAGATCGACTTCCGCCGGCGTCGAGGCGCCAAAACTGGAGCCGTTGCGGGCGGCGCCGACAATGGCTTCCACCACTTGAGGTTCGGCGTGGCCCAGAATCAGCGGCCCCCATGAACCAACGTAGTCCAGATACTCATTGCCGTCGGCATCGTGGATGCGCGCTCCCGCACCGCGCACAATAAACGGCGGATCGCCCCCCACTGCTCGAAAAGCACGCACCGGCGAGTCCACCCCGCCGGGAATTACGGCTTCCGCCCGTTTCTGCAAGGCTCGCGATCGCTCAACTTTTTTCGTCATACTCACTCCTGCTTATGAAGACACAATATAGCAGTTGGTGAAGGCAGAATTCAGGAGTTAGGAGTTAGGAGTTAGGAGTTAGAAGAACACCCCCTGGATTCTAACTCCTAACTCCTGCATTCTAAATTCTGCCCATTTGCTCCCTCCGGGGCCTTCCCTTTACGATGGACTGGCCAAGTTGGGCACAGCAGGAAAGATAGTCGGCCAGCGTTCTGCCGGAAAATGGTGGCTCTCTGCGCTAAAAACGGCTCGAGGTAACTTGAAGACGCTGCTCGCGATGAAGTTCTGGACCCTATTGCTGGCGCTAATGCTGTGGCCAGGAGCAGCGTTATGGGCGCAGCAATGGCCGGCGCCAATCGCCCAGTCCGCTGTGCAGACCGCGCCCGCCCGTGCCCCCGGCGAGCAGCAGGCTGACACATCCGGCGAGCAGCAGTCTCCGGCCGACGACACGCTGCTGACCATGTTTCCCCAGCATCAGTGGAATCGCTTTTGGATCTCCGGCCAGATCAACCTGATTGAGCAAGGACATGGGGATTTCCCGGCGCTCTACAGCGGACCCAACAGCTTTTCCAACGTGGGCGAGCACGCGCTGTCTCGCATTTTCACTCTATACACGGCGGCGCGGCTGACCAAGTACAGCGACCTGGTCTTCGATCTGGAAGAAGCCAGCGGCCTGGGTTTATCGAACAGCTTGGGACTGGCGGGCTACACCAACATCGACGTGGTCCGCATTCCCGGCGAAGGCTCGCCGTTGAGCACCGCGCCCTATATGTCGCGGCTGATCTTTCGCCAGGTGATTCCGCTGGGCCACGAAAGCGAGGAAGCCGAAGTGGGACCGCTGGGCGTTCTCCCCCGCCTGCCCACGCGCCGGCTGGAGATTCGCCTGGGCAACTTCGCGATGCCGGATTTCTTCGACGTCAATTCGGTGGGCAGCGATAGCCATCTGCAATTCATGAACTGGACGGTGGTGAACGACGGGGCGTGGGATTATGCCGCCAACACGCGCGGCTATACCTGGGGCGGAATAGTCGAGCTACACGGCGGGCCAGGGTGGTCGCTGCGCTTTGCCGAAGCGCTGATGCCGAAGATCGCCAACGGATACGACCTGGCATGGGACCTCCGCCAAGCCCACGCTCACAACCTGGAATTCGAATTGCGCCCCCGTCTGCTGAAGGATCGGCACACGGCCATCCGTCTGCTCGGATATCGCAACATCGCCGACATGGGCAATTATCGCGAGGCCATCAACGACTTCCTGCAGCACCTGACGCCGACGCCCGACGTCATCAGCACACGCCAGCCAGGACGCAGCAAGAACGGCGTGGGCCTGAACCTCGAGCAGGAACTGACGCCGCGGCTGCGCGCTTTTCTGCGCGCCGGCTGGAGCGACGGCAAGAACGAATCCTTCGCCTACACCGAAGTGGGCCGCACCGCCGTCTTCGGCGGCGACTACCTCGGCGAGCGCTGGCACCGCAAGCACGACAAGGTGGGCGCGGCCTTCGTGGTGAACGGCATCTCGGCCGCTCATTCGCAATATCTGGCGCTGGGCGGACTCGGCTTTCTGCTGGGCGATGGCGCCCTGCGTTACGGCCACGAGCAAATCTTCGAGGGCTACTACACCGCGCACCTTTGGCGCGGAATCTTCGGCGCCCTCGATATGCAGCATCTCACCAATCCGGGATACAACCAGAACCGCGGCCCCGTCTGGGTCGAGACAGGCCGGCTGCACGTGGATTTCTGAGACGGGTTAAATTTCAAATTTCAAATTTGAAATTAGCCTTCCGTCCCGATGGCCGCAATCAATTCCTGCCGGCTGATGGTCGCGGTACCGCGTTTCATGACCACGAGGCCTCCGGCGAAATTCGCCAATTGGGCGGCGGATTCGGTGTCCGCGCCGGCGGCCAGAGCCGCGGTAAAAGTGGCGATTACGGTATCGCCAGCGCCGGTCACGTCGGCCACCTGATCGCTGCCGAAGATGGGGATATGCACCGGTTTATGCCGGCGCTCAAAGGCAACCATGCCATCGCGTCCGCGGGTGATCACCAGAGATTGCAATTTCATGCGCTCCAGAACCGTTTTGCCGGCGGCCAGGAGTTTCTCCGTATCGGTGCCGATGCTGACGCCCAGCGCGGCCTCCACTTCCGGCTCGTTGGGCGTAGCCGCCGTCGCGCCGGCATACTGCAGCATGCGATAGCGGGAATCCAGCGAGATGGGAATATTCTTGGCCACGCCGCGCACCTGCTGAAAGATCTCGGGCGAAGCCGCGCCATAACCGTAATCGGAAACCAGCAGCGCGTCGGAGGCGCGCACGTACTCGCGGGCCGCCAACACCACCTCCCGCTGCGTGTGCGAATTGGGGAAGCTTTCGGGTTCGCGATCCACCCGCACCACCTGCTGCCGGGCCGTATGGGTCATACCCGCCAATATGCGTGTTTTGGTCGTGGTGGGATAGCCTTTGACCTTCACCACGCCAGTCGTAGGAATTTTCTTTTGCCGGAAACATTGCAGCAGGAGACGCCCAGGCTCATCGTCGCCCACCACGCCCACCGGCAAAACGTTTACTCCCAGAGCGGCCAGGTTATAAACGGCGTTGCCGCCGCCGCCGGGAACCACAGTGCGCTCCCGGTGCTTAAGGATCAGCACGGGCGCTTCCCGCGAGACGCGCGAGATTTCTCCAAAAATAAACTCGTCAGCCACCAAATCCACCAGCGCGGTGACCGTAACCTGCGGGAACGCTTCGACGATTTTTCTCAGCCGTTCCGATTCCTTGTGATGAGGCTTCAAATTCTCTCCCCTGGTTTCAAGGTTTCAAAGTTTCAAGGTTGCAAGGTTTCTGGCACTCAGTAGTGTTCTGTGCCACACGAATCTGAAAATCCGACTCCAAAACCTGGAATCGCGTCGCAATTGGTCATTCTCCAACCTTGAAACCTTGAAACCTTGAAACTTTGAAACCTTGCCGTCCTGCGATTACAGTCAGCATAGCATCGATTGCGGCGGTTGCTTCCAGCAACTCCATGGTGGCCGGCACGATGGCCAGCGGTTGCAGCGCGTCGGCCAGGCCGCCCAGATTGATGGCGTCTTTTTCCGTGGTGACAAATCCCTCGGCCCCGGACTGCTGCTTCCGCTCAAGCAGCGCGGCAATGTCCTCCGGCGTGTACGCATGATGATCGCGAAAGCCGATCTCCGCCACAGGCTGAATTCCCGCCTCCCGCAATTGTGAAAAAAACCGCCGGGGACGGGCGATGCCGCAGAACGCCACCGGGCGGGGCGGGACTGGTTGCGGACAAATACCGCGTCGCACCTGCCATATGGGTTTCCCGGTCACCGGCAAGCCATCCAGCGAAGCGCCCGGCGTCAGTACGATGGCGTCGGCGCGCCGCAGCGCACACAGGCTCTCCCGCAGCCGGCCCACTGGCAGCAGCCGATCGTGCGCGTCGTCCGGGGTGACCAGGACAATATCGAAATCGCGCGCCAATTGCCGGTGCTGGAAGCCATCGTCCAATATGTGCAGCCGTGGTCCCAGGAGGCGTTCGGCCAGCAGGCCCGCCTCATAACGGACTTCGCCCACAAATACTGGCACTCCCAGACGGCGGGTGATCAACAGCGGTTCATCGCCAAACTGCCGGGCCGAGCCACCGGGATCCACCTGCGCGGCGCCGCGCGAACTGCGTCCATAGCCGCGCGTGAGCACGTCAAACTCGATGGCGCGCGCCCCCAATAACTCGCCCAGCGCAATTACGAACGGGGTCTTGCCGGCGCCGCCCGTCGATAAATTGCCGACACTGATGACTGGGCCGTGCAAACGTTGCGCGCGCAACCGCCCCCGGTCGTAGAGCGCGTTGCGCACAGCGACCACGGCGCCGAAGAGGGCGGAGAGCGGGTTCATAGCAGCCTCGCCAATTCCTGGGCCGTACGCACGGTGGCGCCGGCGTGGGAGCGCAAGGTTTCGCCGGCGCTTCGGCCCAAGCGTTCGCGCTCGCCGCGATCTTCGATCAGCGCCAGGATTGAATCCGTCAAATCTCCCTTTCTGCCGTTTTCGCGGAAGGCGTGGACCACCCGCACCGCATCCTGGGCGCGGAAAATGGAAAGAATATCGCGAAAATTTTCGGTGTGCGGACCCACCAGGATCGGCACGTCAAAAAAAGCCGGTTCGAGAATGTTGTGCCCACCCCGCGGGGCCAGACTACCGCCGACCAGCGCCAGCGTGGCCACCGAGTAAACCGAGGCCAACTCGCCAATGGTATCCAGCAACAGCACGCCGCCCGCCAGCACTTCTTCCGGCGGCAATTGCGAACGGCGCCAGCAGCGGATGCGGGTGAAGGCTTTCAGCAGCCGCTCGACCTCCTCGAAGCGCTCGGGATGCCGCGGCGCCAGCACCATCACGGCCTGAGGATATTTTTCCACCAACACCTGGAAGCTGGCCAACAGCGGCAACTCTTCCTCTTCCACCGTGCTGCCGCAGACCAGGACCGGAAATGCGCTCGCCTGCTCCAGTCGCCGCTTCAATTCGGCCGCAAAAGGCGCCTGGGAGGGCGGCGCCACATCGAACTTCAAATTACCGGCTACGCGCACCCGTTCCGCCATTGCGCCAATCGCGATTAAGCGTCGCGCATCCTCCTGGCCCTGAGCCAGAAACAGATCCACCGCCGAAAGGACCGGTCGCAGAAGCCCGCGAAACCGGCGGTAACGGGGGAACGAGCGATCCGAAATGCGCGCGTTCACCACCGCGATCCGCGCCCCGGAAGCATGTGCCAGCCGCAAAAAGTTCGGCCAGAATTCCGTTTCGGCGATGATCACCAGGTCCGGCTGCAGGGCGCGCAGGTATGGACGGATGGCAAAGGCGAAGTCCAGCGGGAAATAAAACACGTTCTTTTCGCCAAAGCGATGGCCCGCCAGCATCTGCCCGGTATCGGTGGTGGTAGAAACCATGATCCGAGCCCGCGGCCATTGCTGTTGCAGCGTCTGAACCAGTTCGGTTACCGCCAACACCTCGCCCACCGAGACGGCGTGGACCCAAACGCAGGGAGAGCCATGGCCGCTTTTTAGGAGTCTCTCCGGTACGCCCCCAAAACGCTCGCGCAGTCCGGTGCGGTATTTCCCGTGCCGCAGCATAGACCATAACCACCAGGGCGTGCTCAACCCCAGGACGACGGTTAAGGCAATGCTGTAAAGGAAATACATTGCAAGCATTGTAAACAACGTTGGCCGTGAGCCGTCGCCCGTTTCACGTTTCCCATCCGCAAGGCGGTGCCCGGTCTCGTCGCCCCCACAGAACGACCCTTTCTTTTCACGATCCAATATGCGACCATTAGCACCTTCCCACGAGCAGTTGGTGTCCGTATTTGGGCCGTGTTATTTTTGCTTCGCATCGCGAACAGATAGCGCACCGCCGCGAGGTGCGTGCGTTTGGTTTTGACTTCATATCGAAGGACGAAAAGATGCTTCGGAAGATCGTGGTAGGCGCAGTGTTGGGAATACTGATTCTTTTAACCGCTTGCGGGGCTGGTTCGGGAACGGGTAGGTCGGCTGCCCCGGCCTTCAGTAGTATAGCCCCGCAAGTGGCTTCGGAAGGTGCCCGCTACACCTATACGATTGCCGTTACGTCCCCGGACGGAAAGCCAGTCACCTACACGCTAACCACCGCTCCCGCCGGCGCCACCTTGAACGGTGACACCGTGGCTTGGACACCGACTTCGGCACAGTCGCCCATCGCCAATCAGTTCGCGGTAACGGTTACTGCCGCCTCCGGCCTCTCCTCCAGCCAATCGTGGACCGTCACCCCCAACGGGACCATTTTTGTTTCCGAGATCAATACCAACTGGACAGCGCAAGGACCGGTAAACGCCTCCCATAACCTGATTGCCTCATCTGACCAAGTCGTTCGGGCATTTCTACCTCAATCGGATGGGTCCTTGCAAGTCTGGCCGGGCAATAGCAATGCCGACGGATCTGTTTCCATTCCTAACGTTCCCGCCGGCTACTTCTGGCTGCAGATTGGCGACTCCTTTGAAAACTACCTGTTCTGGACCAAGCAAAGCAACTTCGACTTTGGCTGGGATTTGATTGGCCGCCAGCCCCTGGGCCATGGGACCAGCACTTTTAATGTCTCCCTGGACGGGCTTGATCCATGCAGAAGCCTTGGTTGGGTTTCCTTGGTCTGCCCGAATGTCGGCTGGAGTAATGACTTGGCGATAGAGGGAGACTGCATTCCGACATCGAGTTCAAATCCTTGTCCACCAGCGCTTGCCTACGGCGCGACCACGGTGAATGCCGTCGAATCCCTCTCCGGTCCAGCCATTGATCCTTCCGAGGGAGACGCCTGCTACGTTCTCCAAACTGAATCATACGGGCCTATCTCCCCCGGCATGGGCGCTACGGTGCTGGGAACCGCTTTGAGTACCCCATCCTTGGCGACAAGCAACGGCAGCACGGCCAGCATCGCGGGAACGATGAGTGACTCATCGCCACAATCGCTGGACATTAGCATAAACGGATCGGCCTGGGAACAACTAGCGCAGGAACAAACCAACCCATTGAACTGGGTGAACAACCCCTCCACCAGCGTTTCGGCTCAACTGATTTTGCAGCCATTCGTAGCCGACAGGGTAGCCGCGTTGCCCAGTTTCGGAGGGTTCACAACTTTAGCACAACCTATCTTTCTAATTACACGGCACCATTGCCTTTGGCACAGGTTACGACATACGACCTCGCGGATGTCGATTTTGGAACGATGCGCTACGACAATCCCTTCCCCAACACCTGGCTACCCGTATTGGCCGCCACTGAAAACTTATGTTTTTTCCCATCAAGTCAAACCATCGCCGTTAACGGACTTGCCCTGTGCGCCAGCAGTGGCTTTATGACGACAACCTTGACTGGCCCGATCGCCCCGCTCATTTCTCCCGTGCAGAACCCCACGTTGAATGGAACCAGCTTATTCAATGCAACCGCATCAAGTACCACCACGCCCACGCTGGGCTGGAATCCGCCGACTGGTTTGACGCCTTCCGGGTATGCTGTCTTCGTGATCCGCATTGGCTCCACGAACGTGACCTCTCTATTCACCACAGGAACTTCGCTGACCATCCCGCCCGGCTTCTTGTCGGAGGGAAGCATCTACTACTTCATCATCCAGGCAGTCGCGAACGGCAGGACTGATTTCACAACCAGCCCCAACCGCTCCTTGTTTCCTTATGCTTTTTCGCAGGTAACTTCGCAATTGATAACGATTGGGAATTCTGCGACTCAGAGTTCCGTCAGTCTGCAGGCCGCTCGGCCAAAGCGGCAAAGCTCGCAGCAACAATTCGGACTCGCCAATCCTGGTGGGCCCGCGCACCTCGCCATCCAGTGATCGAGAGCTTCTGTAACGGAGCTTGCAGCTCCTACGATAGAAGCACCGGGCAGTCGAGCGTCCAGGACAACTCGCCAACCCTGCTTGTGGCTGGAACAAGAATGGTCGGCGACTGGGAACTTCGTGGTCTTTGAAACCTTGGGAACCTTATAATTCCCCCATGCGTCCCCTGCGAATCCTCGTTCTGTTTTTATTGACCGCCGTACCCATGGCTTTTGCCGGCAAGGAGTTCACCAAGCCGCGCGCGGCCGATGCCGGCACCTACCCGGCGCACGAGGAACACCGGGAAGAACGTGTCACCGTAGCCATTGATCCCTATGATTCCGTGCCGAAATCCGAAATCTTCAAAATCAATTGGAAGGGCTACGGATATCTACCGGTGTACTTCATCATCACCAATTACGGGGATCAGCCGATTGCGCTGACCAAAATGAAGATCCAATGGGTAACCGCCAACCGAAGTAAGCTGGAACCGGCTTCCACCGCCGATCTGGTGCGCCGGTTGTCGCAAGTCAGGGGCAGCGATCCGCGGGTTCCTCTTCCGCTCCCAGGGAGAGGGATGAAACCCAGCGTCAGCAAGGAAGCGCGCAATGAGATCGAGGCCGCCCAGTTTCAGGCCATGTCCGTCGCGCCTCACACTACCCAAGCCGGCTTTCTATTTTTTGATGTCGGGGATATTCGCGAGCCACTCGCCGGGGCTCACTTTTTCGCCGACGGCATCAAGAATGCCGATGCCAAGGAATTGTTCTATTTCGACGTGCCCGTCGATAAGTACCTGGGGACCTCGGCGGCTAACTAGGTCGCGAGTCGCGAGACCCGGGTCACGAGAGGCCGGTCTCAGGGGCGGTTCTTTGTGCTCGTGACTCGCGTCTCGTGTCTCGTGACCTTTAGCGGCTTTACACTAGTAAGCTCGAGGGTTACTAAGGTAAAGCGCGATTTGTGACATAGATCACAGATTTGAAAATCGGTTTGCAGGCATAGTGTCAGGCAAAGAAGCGGGGAATGGGACCCCGCGAGCCGCCGGAAACGGCGGAGGCGATGTAAGATCGACGGGTTGCAGGTGGTCCTGCAACCCGTTTTGTATTGCTTGAACTTTCCGCCGGGCGGCTCTCCTACGCAACTCCCAGGGTTTTCTGGTTTTTGTAGCGCCGACCTCAAGGTCGGCTGTCGGTGCGGACTCCAGTCCGCACCCTGCAAGCATTTGCGCGGGCGTGGACGCCCCCGCGACAGCCGGTCTGGAGACCGGCGCTACACCGGCGCCACAAGTTTCCCGCACTATGGACCCGCCGCTAGGCGGGCCGGCAACTCCGTGGTGGGTGTTTCCGGCGGGAAAGGGGGGATGGGGCCGACCCCGCTCTCGACTCGCCACTCGCAACTCGTAACTGTGGTTCCTGTGGGTTCCATCGGCTTAAAATAAAATGAATCACTCATTGAAATTGGAGCTTTCCTCATATGTCCAGCACTGAATCCGACGAACCAGGTGCACCGGCCACGTCTCCCTACGACGCCGAGCAGCTACACGACTATGCCGAGGATTTCCGGCGCACCGCTCACCAGGCAGTGGACTGGATCGCCGATTATCTGGAACATGCACGCCGCTATCCGGTGTTGCCAAAGACCAAGCCGGGTGAGCTGATCGATGCGCTGCCCAAATCGGCGCCCGAGCTGGGAGAGCCGTTCTCCGCAATCATGCGGGACTTCGAAGAGCAGATTCTGCCGGCGGTGACACATTGGAACCATCCCCGGTTCATGGCCTACTTTGCCTGCACCGGATCGGCCCCGGCTATCGTGGCGGAGATGTTGGCGGCGGCGCTCAACACCAACGGCATTCATTGGCAGACCTCGCCCGCCGTCTCCGAACTGGAACAGGTCGCTTTGGGCTGGCTACGCCAATGGCTGGGACTGCCGCCGGAATTTTTCGGCATCATTTACGACACCGCCTCGGTGTCCAGCATGCATGCCATTGCGGCCGCGCGCGAGATGGCCGATCCACAGGCGCGAGTGGAAGGCAGCCGCTCCAATCTGGTGCTCTATACCTCGGAGCAATCGCACTCTTCCATCGAGAAGGGCGCCATTGCCATCGGCATCGGACAAAAGAACGTGCGCAAAGTACCGGTGGACGCCGAATTCCGCATGCGGCCGGGCCTGCTGCGCGATATGGCCGCTCAGGATTATGCCGCCGGACTGCGCCCCTTTTGCGTGGTGGCGACCGTCGGCACTACTTCGACCACCAGCGTGGATCCGGTCGCCGACATTGCCGACATTGCGCAACAATACAATCTCTGGCTGCATGTGGACGCCGCGTATGCCGGCGCCGCAGCCATCTTGCCTGAGCAGAAGCATATTCTGGCGGGAGCCGAGCGGGCGCATTCGCTGGTCACCAATCCGCACAAATGGTTGTTTACCCCCTCCGACTTGAGTATTTTGTATACCCGCCGTCCCGACATCCTTCGCCGCGCCTTTTCGCTGGTGCCCGAGTATCTGCGCACCGAGGAACATCCGCGAGCGATCAATTTGATGGATTATGGAGTTCCGTTGGGCCGTCGTTTCCGCGCCCTCAAGCTGTGGTTTGTTCTGCGTTATTTCGGCCGCGAGGGCATCGAACGCTTGCTGCGAGCCCACATTGCCTGGGGACAGGAATTTGCCTCCTGGGTAGACGCCGACCCGCGATTCGAGCGCGTGGCTCCCGCACCGTTCTCCACCGTTTGCTTCCGCTACAAGGGCACGGATGAGGAGAATCAGGCGCTGCTGGAACGCGTCAACGCCGGCAGACAACTGTTCATCTCACATACGGAGTTGAATGGCCGCTATGTCTTGCGCGTAGCCATCGGCAACCTGGCAACCACCCGCGAAGACGTGCAAGCGGCGTGGGAGATTATTCAGGGCGCGATCATTTAAACATCCACCACGGAGACACGGAGTTACACGGAGAAAATTCAAAACCAAAAATCAGAAAACAAATATCTAAAATTCCGCTCCGTGTTCTCCGTGTCTCCGTGCCTCCGTGGTGGATGTTGTTCGAATTCCCGGAAACTTCGCTACAATATCGACCATGGCCACCACCTCTGAAGTCAACAGCCCCGTCAGCACCAAATGGGAGCCGGTAATCGGACTGGAAGTACACGTCCAGCTCCTCACGAAGACCAAGATCTTCTGTTCCTGCTCGACGCAATTCGGCGCTCCCCCGAACAGCAATGTGTGTCCGGTGTGTCTGGGAATGCCGGGCTCGTTACCAGTGATGAACCGGCAGGTGATGGAATTTGCCGTATTGGCCGCCGAAGCCCTCAAGTGCACCATCAATGAGCGCTCCATCTACGCCCGCAAGAACTACTTCTATCCCGATCTGCCCAAGGGCTACCAGATTTCGCAATATGACCGGCCCCTGGCCGAGCACGGCGTAATCGAGGTCCCGGCCAATGGCGACTGGAAGAAGATCGGCATCACACGCGTGCATCTGGAGGAGGACGCCGGTAAGAGCCTGCACGAAGTTCCGGGCGTCGAGTCCGACCGCACCTGTATCGATTTGAATCGTACCGGAGTGCCGCTGATTGAGATTGTGAGCGATCCGGAAATCGCCACCCCCGACGAAGCCTATGAATACCTCACGCGCTTGAAGGAAATCATCCTGTACACCGGAGTCAGCGACTGCAACATGGAGGAAGGTTCCCTGCGTTGCGACGCCAACATCAGCGTGCGTCCGCGCGGCCAGAAAACACTGGGCACCAAGGCGGAGGTTAAGAATGTGAACTCCTTCCGCTTTGTCCGGCAGGCATTGGAATACGAGATCAAGCGGCAGATCGGCGTGCTCGAAAGTGGCGGCTCCATCGTGCAGGAAACACGGCTGTTTGACTCCAACGAAGGCCGCACCTACAGCATGCGCACCAAGGAACATGCCCACGATTACCGTTATTTCCCCGAGCCCGACCTGTTGCCGATGGTCGTAGATACCGCGTGGAAAGAAAAGATTCTTCAAGATCTGCCGGAGCTGCCGGAGCCGCGCCGCCACCGCATGATGGCGGATTACGGTTTGACCGAAGGCGACGCCTACACGCTGACCACAACCCGCGCCTTTGCCGACCAGTTTGAAGAGGCCGCCAAGGCGGCGAAAAACCCCAAGCGGGTAGCCAACCTGGTGCAAGGCGAACTATTGGGACGCCTGAAGGCCAAAGGGCTGGCCATCGAACAATCGCCCATCAGCATGAAGGGCGTAGCCCTCTCCGCCGATCTGGTCGAGGGCGGCACCATCAGCGGCAAGATGCTCAAGGATCTGTACGACAAAGCCTTCGATCGGGGAACGGATTTTGCCGCCACTTACGAGGCCGAAGGCCATCCCCAGCAATCCACCGACACCTCGGCGTTGGAAAAGACCATTGACGAATTGATCGCCGCCAACCCGAAGCAAGTCGAGGGATATCGCGCCGGCAAGAAGACGCTGATCGGCTTCTTTGTGGGCCAAGTCATGAAAGTGAGCAAAGGCCAAGCCAATCCAGCGCTGGTCAATGAGTTGTTGACGAAGAAGCTGGAAGGATAAGGATCAGGAGTTAGGAGTTAGGAGTTAGAAGTCTGGATGCAAATTCTCACTCCTAACTCCTAACTTCCGCGTTCTGCTTTGTTGCCTCGCATCCAGCCCGCGAATGCGGGCGGAATACGGTAGCCCACGGCGCAAGCCGTGGGAAAGACGAGGAAACGGCGGTAAGCCCCCAACGGGGGCGTGAGAATGTGCTTTCGAAAATCATGCAATGTGTGCAACCTTCTTTCGCCCTCTTCGAGGGCTTTTTTTGTTCTCGCATTTACCCACGGCTCACGCCGTGGGCTACCGTATTCCGCCCGCATTCGCGGGCTGCCCATTTTCCCTGACGTGCTTCTCCTTCGCCAATCAGCTTCCGCCGTACACTGGGGCTGAGCCAATTGCCAATCGCCAACCGCCAATTGCCGCCTCTCCCCGGCTTGCGCACCGGGATATAATCAAGCATGGGGACTATCCGCCAACAAGTTGCGACCGGCGTCCTGACGGCCACTAAGTACCGCGAACTGATGAAGTTACTGCGGGAGAACCGGCCCAACGACGACGTAAGCGTGGTGGAGAGGGCGTATGAATTCGCCATGCGCCATCATGCCGGGCAGCAACGCGCCTCCGGTGAACCCTATCTTTCCCATCCTCTGGAAGCCGCCCACATTGTCGCGGAGATGAAACTGGACGCCATCTCGGTGGCGGCCGCGCTATTGCACGACACGGTGGAAGATACCGGCGCCACTATCGAGCAGATCACCAAGGAATTTGGCGAGCAGGTGGCGCACATCGTCGAAGGCGTCACCAAGATCAACAAAATAGACTTCGCTTCCAGCGAGGAGCGCCAGGCGGAGAACGTCCGCAAGATGGTGTTGGCCATGGTGGACGACATTCGCGTCGTCATGATCAAACTGGCCGACCGGCTGCACAATATGCGCACCCTGGAGTTTCTGGACCGCACCCGCCAGGAGAAAGTGGCGCAGGAGACCCGCGAGATCTATGCCCCGATTGCCCACCGGTTGGGCATGGGAAAAATCCGTGGCGAACTCGAAGATCTGGCTTTCCAATATCTGGATCGGGATACCTATCAGCGACTGAAGCAGCAGGTCGAGGTGCGACGCAAGGCCGGTGAGCATTACTTCCTCAATAAAATCGAACTGGTAATCCGCGGCAAACTGAAGGAAGCCGGCATTGATGCGACGGTGGAAAGTCGTATCAAGCGCCTGTGGTCGATCCATCAGAAGCTACTGCGCCAGCACATTACCGTCGAGCAGATTTACGATCTTTTCGCCTTGCGCATTGTCACCAAGTCCATCCACGACTGCTACGCCGTGCTGGGCATTATCCACAATCTGTGGCGGCCGGTACCGGGACGCATTAAAGACTTCATCGCCATGCCCCGGCCCAATCTGTACCAGTCTTTGCATACCACCGTGATTTCGGAAAACGGCACCTCGTTCGAAGTGCAGATCCGCACCGACGAAATGCACCGCATGGCCGAGGAAGGCATTGCGGCACACTGGAAATACAAAGACGGTCCCGTCTCGGCGAAAGACGAGGAACGGCTGGCCTGGTTGCGGCAAGTGGTCGAATGGCAGCGGGAAGTCACCGACCCCAGCGAATTCCTCTCGGCGTTGAAAATCGATCTTTATCCCGAGGAGGTTTATACCTTCACGCCCAAAGGGAAAGTAGTGGTCCTGCCGCGGGAAGCCACGCCCATCGATTTTGCCTATACCGTTCACACCGAGGTGGGGCACAGTTGTGTGGGGGCCAAGGTCAATGGCCGCATGGTGCCGCTGCGCTACAAGCTGCGTTCGGGCGATATCGTCGAGATCATGACCCAGACGGGCCATCAGCCCAGCCGCGACTGGTTGAACCTGGTGAAGTCATCGCGCTCGCGGCAGAAGATCAAACACTGGCTCAACGTGCATCAGCGCGAGCGCGCCATTGAAATTGGCCGCAAGCTGATCGAAAAAGAAGCGCGCAAGTACCGCGTTTCCATCAAGGACGTCAAAGAAGCCGACTTCCAGCGCGTGGCCCAGGATTATGGCTGCGCGCGTCCGGAAGACTTAATTGCAGGCATCGGCTATGGCAAGTTCTCCGCCCGGCAGCTCTTGGGACGCCTGTCACCAGCCAGCGCCGAACCGCCCGCCTCGGTCGAGGCGGAGGTTGAGAGCAGCGGTTTAAGCAGCGTGGTAAGACGGGTATTCGGCGCCAGCAATGCCAACGCGATTAAGGTTAAGGGACATGACGACCTGCTGGTATACCGGGCACGATGCTGTAATCCCATCCGCGGCGAGGAAATCGTCGGCTATGTCACCCGCGGCAAAGGAGTCGCCGTCCACGCCAAGGACTGTTCCAACGTGCTCAACCTGGTAGGCGAATCGGAGCGCCGCATTGCCGTGGAATGGGCGAACATGCCCAAGGACATCCCGGGACAAGGCTTCCCCGTCAAGTTGACCCTGTTTTGCGACGACGTCCCCGGCATGTTGAAACAGATCACCACAGTGATCAGCGACGAAAATATCAATATCCGCAACGTCGAGGCACGTACCGCCAATAGTCAGGCCAACATCGACGTGGTCATCGATGTCGAACACCTCAAGCGCCTGGAACACATCGTCACCGGTTTGAAAAAACTGCGCGGCGTGCGCGACGTCCAGCGGGTACAAAAGTTGTAGGGAAGCAAGACGCCTCAAGCAACAAGCAACAAGCTACAAGCCGGCAGTCGGGTTTTCTGGCTTGTTGCTTGTTGCTTGAGGCTTGTTGCTATTCCATCGCCCGCAGTTCCAACACCGTTTCCATCACATCGGCATCCTGAAACAGCCGAATGGCGGCGATGCCGGCGGCGCCTGCCTGCAGGCAGGATCGGGCATTCTCCAGCGTAACGCCGCCCAAGGCCAATACGGGCATGCGTCCGGCGTCCACGGCTCCCTCGACGTTGGTGGCGGCAGTCGCGCCGGTACAAGCCTCGCGCAGGGCTTCCAGACCACTTCCCTGCCGCCGGGGCGCCGTGGTTTTTTCGAATACCGGCGCGAAGACAGCAAAATCCGCGCCCTGGGATTCGGCCATGCGAACTTCGACCGCGGTGTGGCAGGAAACCGCTAGGACAAAATCGCTGCTCGCCCGATTCCAGATCACGCGCGCTTCGCTGGCCGCAATATCGTCGGAGCGCAAGTGAACTCCATCGACGCCCGTGGCCATAGCCACATCACTACGAGAGTTAAGAAGTAATTGAGTACGACGATTACCGAGGATCGTTAATTCGTCCGAACTTGAATCTTCCCGCACGGCCCGAATGGCGTTCACCGCTTCGCGCGCCAGCAGTTCCAGATCGCGTATGCTCAGATCCCGCTCGCGCAACTGGATATAGTCCACGCCCGCCCGCGCGGCTTCCGCAATCTTAGTCAGCAGTCGCTCGCGCCGGGTCTTCTCGTCTCCGGCAAACTGCGAGCGGTCGGTGATGTAGTACAAAAGCACCTGCCCAGTATAAACAGGAGGGCAGCCGTCGGCCTTCGGCTGTCGGCTCTCGGCCCAGGCAGCAGGCTCACTCTGATACTCGCTATTCCCGGTAGTGGCGATACTTTTGTACTGACTTTGACAGGAGCGGCGCAGCCGCGCCGAGAATCCTAGCCAGGGGTGGAGTCCCGCGGAGCGGGACGAAACCCCTGGAAGCGTACAAATAACGGGTCGCGCCCCAGCGGGGTAATGTCACTTACAATCGCGAACGAACGAGCAGAAAGCACTACAAACTGTCATCCTGAGGCCGCTTGCGGGCGAAGGACCTGCTGTTTTCGTGCGCGTGCACGGGAAAGCAGGTTCTTCGCTGCGCTCAGAATGACAGATAATTGTGTTCCCATCGCCAAATCAACCCCTAAAACCGCG
>Ga0181520_10003961_pt1 | contig 25352 bp, 23 predicted proteins | sample PEATcosm2014_Bin_29_FD_132451 | JGI IMG/M metagenome (GOLD analysis project Ga0181520, IMG submission 132451) | Peatland microbial communities from MTU Mesocosm Facility, Houghton, MI, USA - PEATcosm2014_Bin02_30_metaG | ecosystem: Environmental > Terrestrial > Soil > Wetlands > Peat | place...
ACTTAAATGACGATATCCGGGCAATTACTCCTGGTCAGTCGACTGTAGTCTATGAAGATGAACGTGTAGTCGGCGGTGGTATCGTGGTCTAGTCACTTTTAAGGTATAATTTGACCGAAAGCATCAGATTCTGGCGACTTTGTCGTATGCTAGACTGCGCCAAAACTAAATAAGGTATATATGACTGCGCAAGAAATCCGTAAAAATTATTTAGAATTTTTTAAAAGTAAACAGCACGCTGTTATTCCCAGAGCTTTATTAGTGCCGCAAGATGATCCAACGACACTATTTACCGGATCGGGCATGCAGCCGTTACTGCCATATCTTCTTGGACAGGCACATCCTAACGGCCAGCGACTAGTCAATTCTCAAACCTGTTTAAGGGCTCAAGATATCGATGAAGTAGGTGATAGTCACCACACTACGTTTTTTGAGATGCTCGGTAACTGGAGTCTGGGAGATTATTTTAAGCAAGAACAACTGAGCTGGTATTTCGAATTTTTAACAGAGGTAATCGGTCTAAACCCAGAACGGTTGTATATCAGCTGCTTCAGCGGTTTTCCCGACTACCAGATACCCAAAGATCAGGAATCAGCCGATGTCTGGCGAAGATTGCTGGAAGCCAAAGGCTTATCGACTAAAGAAGTTGATATCGGATCAATGAAAAACGGTTATCAAATTGGTGATGATGGCGGCCGGATATTCTTTTATGATGACAAAAACTGGTGGAGCCGGGTAGGTAGTCCGGCCGATATGCCTGACGGCGAACCGGGTGGTCCGGATAGTGAGGTATTTTACCGCTTTGATGAGGTTATGCATGATCCCAAATGGGGAGAAAAATGCCATCCCAACTGTGAATGCGGTCGCTATGTCGAAATTGGCAATTCAGTATTTATGGAATATATCAAAAAGGCTGGCGCCTTTGAAAAGCTGCCGAAAAAGAATGTCGATTTTGGCGGCGGACTAGAGAGACTTACTCAAGCAACTATTAATTCGCCGGATATTTTCCAAACTAGTTTACTCAAGCCGATCATTACTAAATTGGAAGAATTATCCGGCAAGGATTATGCGGCTCATGCCGAAAATATGCGGGTTATTACCGATCATTTACGCGGAGCGACTTTCTTGGCGGTTGACGGAATCGTTCCGAGTAACAAAACTCAAGGTTATGTTTTACGCCGCCTAGTGCGACGTGCCATCCGGTTTGCCTTTGAACTGGGGATTGAACAAAACTTTCTGGAGATGGTGATTCCTGTCATTACCGACCTTTATAACCAGAATTATCCGGAAGTGGCCGAAAATCAAACCAGAGTTATTGAAACCCTAGCCAAAGAAGAAAAGATTTTCCGCCAGACCCTGCGTAAAGGACTTACCGAATTCTCGAAATTAGCAAAAGAAAAAATCGGCGGCGAGTTATTATTTAAACTTTATGATACTTACGGCTTCCCGGTTGAGTTAACTAAAGAAGAAGCCTTTACCAGAGGCATAAGCATAACTGAGGATGCTGACACTATTTTTCAAAAACTAATGGAAGAACAACGCGAACGCTCTAGGACTGCCACTAAGGGAGAATTTAAGGGTGGGTTGTCTGACCAATCTGAAATAACTACTAAATATCACACCGCCACGCATCTGTTGTATAAGGCACTAAAAACGGTATTGGGAAATCAGGTCGTCCAGCGCGGGGCAAATATTACTGCCGAGCGGATCCGCTTTGATTTTTCAAATCCGGAAAAGGTGACACCGGAGCAGATTACTGAGATAGAAAAAATCGTCAACCAGCAAATTGACAAAGATTGGCCAGTTTCCTGGCGGGAAGAAAACACCAAAGAAGCTTTGGCTCACGGTGTAGCTGGAGCCTTTGGCGACCGTTATGGTGAAGTAGTCAAAGTTTATACTATCGGTGACCCGGAAGGAGATAATTTCAGCCGGGAAATCTGCGGCGGTCCGCACGTTGAACATACCGGAGCTTTAGGTGAGGGTGGCAAACGCTTTAAGATTATCAAAGAAGAATCCAGCTCTGCTGGTGTCAGGCGGATTAAAGCTGTTTTGACTTAGTGTTTTTTAACGACTTTGACGGCTGTTCCATAAGCGGCTACTTCATTCATGACTTTGGCGATGTCACCGCTGTCAAAGCGCATCATTAAGACGGCATTAGCTCCTTTATCTTTAGCTGCCTGAACTAAGCGCTCCATGGCGTGTTCCCGGCTTTTAGATAACATTTTAGTATAGCCCCCAACCTCACCGCCGAAAATAGTACGGAAACCGGCGCCAACATTACTAAAAATATTGCGGCTGCGGACAATTAAGCCGAAAACTACTCCGTAAACTTCGACAACTTCGTAACCGGGCAATTCGTTAGTAGTGACAACAATGACCTCATCCATATAATTTTCCTTGTTATTAATATCTTCTTACTATAGCTGATGACGATCGGGTACCAAAGCCACACAACTTAAGATTTATACTGCTAATGTTGTTTTATAAAACTACCCCTGTGGATCTTCAGCTTTCTTTGCGTTGCTTGTGCTAGAATGAAGTGTATATGCTTGATAGATTCAAGAAGCTTAGTAGTGGCTTCGGCCACGAAATAGCCAACCGAGCGTCCAATGTAGCCAATAAGGCTACTCGAGTAACTGCTAACAGAACTACTAAAAAGACAGCCAGTGATCATCATATTGTGGCTCTGGATATTGGTACTGAATATGTCAAGGCGCTGATTGGCCAAATAGGCGACGACGGTATGAGCGTGGATATTATCGGAGTTGGCCGAACTCACCAGGAACTAAGTGATATGCAGGCTGGAGCAATCTCAGATATTGCTCGGGTAGTAGCTAATTGCGATGAAGCCTTAAATGAAGCCGAACAACAGGCCGGTGTCAGTGCTCGTCAGGCGATTATTGGTATTGCCGGAGAACTAGTGAAAGGGACAACTACAACAGTCAAGGTTGCTCGTAAAGAGTCTTCTAAGAATATCGATTTTGACGAAATGGAACGAATCATCCATCTGGTTCAGGAACGGGCTGAAAATAAGGCTCGAGAACTGCTGACGGTTGAGCTTGGCGGTAAAGATGTGGAAGTTCGCTTAGTCAATAGTGCCCTAGTGAATATTGAGATTGATGGTTATCCGGTAACCAATCCGATTGGCTTTCAAGGAAAAGAAGTAGTAGTGCAGCTTTATACCGCTTTTGCACCGATGATTCATATCGGGGCATTGGAAAAAACCGCCCAGGAACTAGACCTTGATTTACTGGCGGTCGCCGCCGAACCTTTTGCGGTGGCTCGGTCAGTTATCGGTGACAATCCCAATACCAACCTAAGTGCTATCTTAATGGACGTCGGCGGTGGAACGACTGACATAGCCGTAGTTAACGATGGCGGTGTACAGGGCACGAAGATGTTCGGTATCGGCGGTCGTGCTTATACACACGCCATTGAGCGTGATTTAAATATTAATTTCGATCAAGCTGAGGAATTAAAACTGGGCTTAAGTACCGAACGAGTACCGCGGTCGAAAATTCCGGCCATTGAAGCTGCTCTGCAAAAAACCATTGATGTCTGGATGAGCGGAATTGAATTAGCTCTTGGTGAATTTGATAAACTTGATCACCTACCGTATCACATGTTTTTATGTGGCGGCGGCTCAAGTCTTGATCTGTTAATTAATACCTTGGAAGAAACCGACTGGTACCGTCAGCTACCCTTTACTCGTAAACCGGTAGTCAGGCGTATCCGTCCCGAACAAGTGGCTGGAATCAACGATCTCAGCGGTAAGATTACTGATCATACTTTCATTACAGCTATGGGGTTATTAAGAGTCGGAGTCGATACTTTGAACTTTAATAATACCGGCTCCACTTCAATCCGCGAAAAAATTGATAAAATGTTACAGGTATAAATCATGGCAACACTTCCAACCGACAAAGACACCATTTACGTAGATGTCGACGACGATATTACTACCATCATTGATAAAGTCCGCAGCAGCGGGGGGAAAGTCGTAGCCCTGGTGCTACCGAAAAGGGCAGCGGTTTTTCAGAGTATTGTTAACATGAAATTGCTCAAAAAAAGTGCTGAAAATGCCAAGAAAAATGTCGTCCTAGTCACTTCTGAACCGGGACTCATGCCGCTAGCCGGTATTGTCGGATTATATGTGGCGGCAACTCCTCAATCTAAACCGGAAGTTCCAATATCGATTCCGGTAAATACCAATGAAGATAAGGCTGATGAATCGGTCACTCTAGATGAAGGTGCAACTGAAGGTTTTACTGCGGAAAATGCTGGCGATAAACCAGTCGGTGAGTTGGCCGGAGCATCAATCCCAACCCGTCCGGAAGGCATTGAAACTATAACTTTACCAGATGAAGATAAACCCGAAGAGGAAACTGATGAAACGGCTGATTCAACCAAGCCCAAAAAGGTGCCCAAAGACAGGCACTTAAAGGTACCGAATTTTAATAAATTCCGTCTACGCTTATTTTTGGCATTAATAGTGATATTGATAATAGTTGGACTATTTTTGGCATTATCTGTTCTTCCTAAAGCGTCAATCAAAATCAACACCAATACCAGTGATGAAAATGTCAGTTTAACAATGACCTTGGATCCATCGGCTCAAGCATTAAACCTGAACACATTAACTATTCCAGCTAGAGTAGAACAGCAACAACAAACTACTTCGCAACAAGTAACTACCACCGGTCAGCAAAATAATGGGAATACCGCAACGGGTACGATTTCAATGACTGCTGTAGAAGGTTGTAATGGAGCTACATATACTTTCCCTGGAGATATACCTTCTGGTACTGGAGTGAGCGCAAACGGATTAACTTATATTACTCAGCAAAATACGACATTTTTTGGAGGTAAGCAATCTAATAAAAATAATTGTACTTACTTCAATGCCGTATCTTCGACTACAATAAACGCCCAAAGTGCCGGTACTAAATATAATGTCTCTAACACCTCGTTTACAGTTAATGGACGGCCTGATGTGACTGCAACCGGATCTGCAAATGGAGGTACGGATAATATTGTTCAAGTAGTCGCTCAGGCCGATATCGATAATGCTGAGCAAAAACTGGCCAATCAAAATACGACAACCGTGAAAAGTGCCTTAGAGCAACAACTGACCCAAGACGGCCTATACCCAATCCCAGCAACTTTTAACGCTCCGTCGCCTACGTTTACAACTAGTAGTAATGTGGGTGATCAAGCTACCAGCTTAACGGTAACTCAGTCGATAACTTATACCATGTACGGAGCCAAAAAAAGTGATTTGGAAGCCCTAATTACCAATAACGTTGATGGGCAAATCAATACGGCCAGCCAGTCAATTACCGATGATGGTCTTTCTAGTGCCGCATTTAGTGTAGTTAATACTTCCGGTAGCGAACAAGTTTCCATCCAAACGACTGCGGTGGTGGGGCCAGATATTCAAGCAGCGACTATTAAAAAAGAGGTAGCCGGTAAGAAAATGGGTGATGCTCAGACTCTAATTAGTCAAATTCCAGGTGTAACTAGTGTAAAAGTTTACTTAAGCCCATTCTGGGTCAGCTCAGTTCCTACCAATCCTAACAACGTAACTGTAACGGTTGGTAAATCTGATTAGGGGTTATGACAAACGACAGCAATATCTTAGCGCTGGATTTTGGAGAAGCTAGAATTGGACTGGCTTTGGCTTCCAAAGAAGCCCGTTTAGCTCACCCAATTGGAGTATTGCCAAACGATGACAGCTTAATGGAGAAGTTGAATAAGCTGTGTCAAAAAGAAGGAGTAAGCCGGATTGTAGTCGGATTACCTCGGGGTTTAAACGGACAAGAGACTAATCAAACTGTAGTTTCTCGAACATTTGGTGCAAACCTGGCTAATTATCTAAAGCTACCGATCAGTTGGCAGGATGAAGCGGTCACCTCAGCTCAGGCTGAAGCCGAGCTCAAGGCCAAAAACAAAGATTATCAAAAAGCCGACATTGACGCCTTAGCAGCAACGTATATATTAGAGGATTTTTTAAGAGATGAAGTATAGCTTAAAAAACAAAATTCATCGAGTCCCTAGGCACCTGCTGATAATCTTAGCGGTTCTGGTAGTATTAATTGCCGGGGCAACCGTTACTGTCCAGCGCATCTATTTTGACAACTTACAGCCGGTGAATAACAGCAATAAATTGCAATATGTAACCATTGCCAGCGGTTCTGATGTGGCTCAGATCGCTAAACAGCTGCAATCAGATGGTCTAATTCGTAGCAGCCAAGTCTTTACCTGGTACATAACAATTCACAATGACCGTAGCAGCCTGCAAGCCGGTACCTATAGCTTATCGCCCAGCCAGAGTACCTCAGAGATTGCTGAGGCTATCGTTAATGGTAAAGTAGCTACCAAGCTAGTCACTATTTTATCCGGCCAGACCATCGCCCAGATTCGTCAGACTTTTATCATGTCTGGTTTTGACCCGGCGGCTGTTGATACCGCTTTCAATGCTAGTCAGTATCTGGGCAGCTATCCAGCCCTTGCCGATAACCCGACTTCAGCCAGTTTGGAAGGCTTTTTGTGGCCGGATTCTTATCAAAAGACTTCCAGTACCGAGCCGCAGCAAATAGTGGAGGAGGCCTTAACCGAAATGCAGCAGCATCTGACCCAGAATATTCGAGAAGAATTTACTAATCACGGTTTATCGGTTTTTCAGGGAGTAACCTTAGCTTCCATTGTCGAGCAGGAAGTGGCCGATCAAAACGACCGGAATCAAGTCGCCCAAATATTCTTAAAACGGCTTCAAATCGGAATGATGCTCGGTTCGGACGTAACCGCTTATTATGGAGCGGCATTAGCTGGGGTCACACCTTCGCTTAATTATGATTCGCCTTATAACACGCTTATTCATGACGGCTTGCCTCCTGGGCCGATTGGTACAGTCAGTGACAGCTCACTAGAAGCGGTCGCTTATCCGGCTAATACCGATTGGTTGTACTTTGTCACTGGTGATGACGGAACGACTCATTATGCTCAAACTCTCGAACAGCATCAAGCAAATATTAGTCAGTATTGTCAAAAACTCTGCTCCCAAGAGTAATATTTATGAGCTTAAAAGTGACCAACAACTTGCCTGTAACGCTGTTTTTTTGCTAAAATGCAACTCATAACGTAGTGCTTACCGTTTCTTAATACCTGCTGCGTTATACTTTTACCGGACAATTACGAAGAATAATCAAAAAAAGGCTAATCAGCCGTGTCAAATAACACCGGTAAAAGATCAAACCGCAATCGCGGCCTCAAGGAGTTAGTATTAGTAATACAATTCCGAAGAGTGCAGTGCACTCACATTTGACTTTACCCTTGGCGGCTCCCGGGGTCTCTAAACTGACACTAGTACGTGGCCAATTTAAAAAACGATCTATTCGCCGACGGGCGATGCGTTTCGGCTTGATTGGCTTAAATTTATTATTACTTTTGGCAGTTTTAGCCGTTGTCGTGCTTTATCCCAACCACTCCAGTAGTGCCAATCAGGCACCATCTGCCACAAGCGACGGTTCACAAGCCGTAGCCGCTCCAGTTGATCAACTGGCTTCAGTTAACATTGCCCTGACAGTTGCCCGTATGGTTAACTTGCCGGAAGCAGCTGCGGTGGCCAATCAAGCTGATTCGGAAAACATTGAGTTATCCTTATCATCGGCTAACAATACCATCGTTAATAAACCGCAGTCGGTAGTTTCAGCTTTTATCTCAAATAAGGATATTCATACTTATATAGCTCAACCTGGCGATAGTGTACCATCGGTAGCTGCCAAGTTCGGGGTGACGTCCAATAGTATTTTATGGTCTAACAATTTGGTTTATGACAGCTTAAATGTTGGCCAGAAACTATTGATACCGCCGGTTAACGGCATTGTATATACAGTTAAATCCGGAGACACTCCAGCTACTTTAGCGGCAAAATATCATGCCGATCAAACCCAAATCATTGCTGATAACGATGCCGAAATTAATGGCTTGCAAGTTGGCGAACAGATTATCATTCCCAATGGTACTGAAACTCCGGTAATTTCATATTATTCATATGGTTTTGCCTGGGGATCGAGTGCCATTTACGGCTTTAACGGCTATGACTGGGGGGAGTGTACTTGGTATGTGGCAACCCAGATTGCCGTACCGGCTAACTGGGGCAATGCCTCAACCTGGGCCGAAGGCGCTAAAGCCGCCGGTTGGACTGTCAGTTCCACCCCATCAGTCGGAGCAATCGCCCAAACGCCTTACGCTGCCGGCGGACTCGGTCATGTCGGAATTGTCGTCGCCATTAGTGGCGATCAAGTTGAAATTAGGGATATGAATAATTACGGCGACGGCGGTGGTTATGATCGAGTCGGCGAAGGTTGGGTATCGATTTCGACCTATCCAAATTACATTACCGCTCCCTGATCTTCCCAGCCTGCTTTATACTAATAATTAGATGAATTTTATTGATAAAGCTGAAATAACGGCTATTGCCGGAAATGGTGGTGACGGGCGGACCAGTTTCCGCCGCGAAAAATTTATTGCTCACGGCGGTCCAGACGGCGGTGACGGCGGTAAAGGCGGAGATGTCATTTTGGCAGCTAACCGCAATCAAAATACTCTGGCTCAATTTCGATTTCAAAAAGAACTACGTGCCAAATCAGGCGAAAATGGCGACAAACGCCGTAGGCACGGTAAAAGCGCGGCTGATTTAGTGATCGATGTGCCGGTTGGTACACTGGTTTTGTCCAGTGACGGTGAAGTTTTAGCTGACTTAGTCGAGGATGGCCAGCAAAAGGTTATTGCCCAGGGTGGACTGGGCGGATTTGGCAATGCCCATTTTGTCAGTAGTACCCGGCAAGCTCCCCAGTTCGCCGAGAAAGGTGAAGCCGGTGAACATTTTAATTTGCAGCTGGAGCTAAAAATGATTGCCGATGTCGGACTAGTCGGATTACCGAATGCCGGTAAGTCAACTTTACTGGCCCGACTTAGTAATGCCCGGCCGGAAATTGCCGACTATCCCTTTACGACTCTGACTCCCAACTTGGGTGTAGTTGATATCGATAAAAATAACAGTTTATTGTTTGCCGATATACCCGGTTTGATCGAGGGTGCCAGTCAAGGTAAAGGATTGGGGCATGAATTTTTACGCCATATTGAGCGAACCGCGGTCATTGTTCATTTAATCGATGCTTATCAAAATGATGTCATCGGGGCTTATCAGACGGTGATTAATGAACTGCGTTTGCATGATAAAACCTTGTTGTCTCGTCCGGAAATTGTAGTTCTCAATAAAGTTGAAGGTTTAGACGAAGAAATCGTTGATGATCTGATGAGTCGCTTAAGAAAGGCCGTACCCAAGCAAACTCCGCTTTACGCGATATCTGCTAAATCCGGCACCGGTTTGAAAAATCTGCTATTTACCGTCGAAACTACTGTTCGTGAAGCTCGTCAAAAAGCTATTAAGCCGATCCCAAAAGAGACAATTCCAACTCATACTCTGCCGGGTTATTCCGAATACTGGACAGTCGAAAAACAAGGCGAAGTGTTTGTGGTGCTGGGTGAGAAGATCGAACACCAGGCCGCCCGGACCGATTTTACTAATCAAGAAGCCGTTCAACATTTACGGGACGTCATGCGCCGCCAAGGGATTATGCATGAACTGATGCGCCAAGGTATTACTGCTGGACAGATGATTGTCATAGACGATAAGGGTTCGCTGAATTATTAACCGGTTTAAACCTTATAGCTTAAATTCCCAAAAAATCATATTCTAGCACTATGACCTACTTCTTTTACGATGTTGAAACTAGCGGCATTAGTCCTAAACAAGACCGGATCATTCAATTTGCCGGCCAACGCACCAATGCCGAATTGCAGCTGCTTGGTGATCCGATTAACTCTTTAATCAAACTGTCTAAAGATATTCTGCCAGATCCGGAAGCGGTACTAATCAATGGGATTACACCGCAAATGACTATTGCTGAAGGCTTAACTGAAGCTGAATTTTTACGGCTTTTTACGGAAAAAGTAGTCGCTCCCGATACGGTCTATTTAGGCTTTAATTCGATTCATTTTGATGATGAGTTTATGCGTTTCTTGCATTATCGAAACTTTTACAGCGCCTATGATTGGCAACAAGCTGATGGTTGTTCACGCTGGGACTTATTGGACGTCACTCGCATGACTCGGGCGCTACGGCCGGAAGGTATCGAGTGGCCAATAGATAGTACTGGTCAACCCAGTAACCGACTTGAACTTTTGGCTTCCGCCAATAAGCTAGAACATATTAATGCCCACGACGCCCTAAGCGATGTTAAGGTAACAATTGCCCTAGCTCAGCTGCTCCGGCGCCAACAGCCAAAACTGTTTGATTTTTTGCAGTCTATCTCTAGTAAATCTGCCGTTAGTAAGCTGGTTTTAAGTGACCAACCTTTGGTTTATTGCGGCTATGCTTTACCTAGTGAATACTTTAAAACCACGGTGGTTGCCCCACTTGACCAGTTGCCAAAAAACATTGGCTCGGTTGTTTATGATTTACGCTACGATCCTAGTAAATTGTTAAAACTAACTCCAGAAGAACTGGCAAAACTCTGGCCCGGTTATCACCAGAAAGATTTATCTCAGCCCTGGCCGGTCAGCACCATTCGTTATAACCAATGCCCGGCGTTGGCACCGCTGGGTGTCTTGGATAAAGCCAGCCAAAAGCGCTTGCAACTGGATATGGATAAAGTCGAACAAAACTACCAGCTTATTAAAAAATCCGAAGAGTTTGCCGCTAATCTGATAAAAGCCTATGAATTAATTGATCAAGAGCGGCAGAAGGAGTGGGCTAGCGAGCCGACTACCGTTGACGGACAGCTGTACGATGGCTTTTTCAATGATCATGACAAAGGATTACTGCCAGCTATCCAACACGCCGAGCCTGAAAAACTAGATAGCTTTAGTGAACAGTTAAACGATCCTCGCCTAAAGGCCTTGCTGCCGCTATATAAAGCACGTAATTTTCCGACCAGTTTGAAGGTTTCAGAACGGGCAGCTTGGGATAATTATTGCCAGAAACAGTTGTTTGCTGGTGCCGAACACAGCCGCTTAGCTCGCTACCTGCAGCGAATTCAGGATCTTGCTGCTCAAAACCCAACCGCTAATAAGACCTATTTATTAGAAGAATTAAAATTATATGGCGAGTCAATTATACCGACGGAGACGACAGACGAGTAGTACGGATAGCGCGCCTGATAATAAACAGAATCATCAGCTCTTGGGCCAGTTTTCGCCGATAGGCAATATAAAAAAGGGTCAATACCAGCAAGACAGCTGTACAAATCAGCCAGCTGTTAAAATTAATTTGAATGTTAGTGCCTGGGATTATTCCCAGAAACAGTAGCGCGATCATCTGGTCTCCCTCAGTTGTGGCCGCATTATAGTATGTAATTGCAAAGAGTGCAATAAAATATTTATAAAGCTTATGTTTATCGAAAATTAATATCTTCGGCGGGGACTAGAATAAAAGCTTTTAACAGCGTATAATGGTTGAACTTATGGCTAATAATATCGTTGTTAAAGGAGCCCGGGAGCACAACCTCAAAAACATTGATGTGACTCTCCCCCGCGAAAACTTCATTGTGATTACTGGGCTCAGCGGCTCGGGTAAATCCAGCTTAGCTTTTGATACCATTTACGCTGAAGGTCAAAGGCGCTATGTCGAAAGCCTGAGTGCCTATGCCAGACAATTTTTGGGACTGATGGAAAAACCAGATGTCGATCAAATTGACGGATTAAGTCCGGCGATTTCAATCGATCAAAAATCAGCCACCCGAAATCCCCGCAGTACGGTGGCTACTGTGACTGAAATTTATGATTATCTACGATTGTTATTTGCTCGAATCGGTATTCCGCATTGTCCGGTTGACGGCCGCGAAGTAGTCAGGCAAACCGCCGCCAATATTATCGAAAAAGTGGCCGAACATGACAAAGGTGCCCGGTTAATGGTACTCGCGCCAATCGTCGCTGATAAGAAAGGGGCCTTCGAACATATTCCCGAACAATATCAAAAAGTTGGTTTTGCCAGAGTCCGGGTAGATGGGGTGGTTTATGCCCTGGATGAGTTTCCGGAATTGGATAAAAACTATCGGCACACAATTGAAATTGTGGTTGACCGTTTAATTAACGATCAAGACAGCCGTACTCGGCTGGCGCAAGCAATTGAGCAGGCTCTAGATGTCTCGGAAGGCTTTGTCAACATTTTTAATGCCGATTCCAACGAACGTACCGAACATAGCTTAATGTATGCCTGTCCAGACCATCCAGATGTGGCTATTCCGGAACTCGAACCGCGGACTTTTAGTTTTAATAATCCGCACGGAGCTTGTCCGGCCTGTACCGGGATCGGCTCAAGGCTAGAAGTTGATCCGGAATTGGTCATCCCCAATGGCCGCCTTTCGATTGCCGAAGGAGCCATCAGGCCGTTCAATCGTTTTTATGCCGATGCATGGTATATGAAAAAATTACAAGCGGTAGCCGATCGCTATCACTTTTCCATGCATGTGCCGACTGGACAAATCAGCAAAGAAGATATCAAGCGCATTATGTACGGCACCGGAACCGAAACTTATCAAATATCTCTGGGCAGTGGGCGGTCATTTACTACTACCTATGAAGGGGTTGTGACAAATCTGGAACGGCGACACCATGATACCGAAAGTGATTTTATCCGGGCCGATATTGAAAAGTTCATGCAAGAAAAACCGTGTTATGCCTGCCAGGGCCGCCGCTTAAAACCGGAAGTCTTAGCCGTAACGATTTCCGGTAAATCAATCATGGATGTATGTGATCAGTCGATTGATGTAGCCAAGGTTTGGTTTAGCCAACTTAAGCTAAATGACAGGGAACAAAAAATCGCCAGTCAGATATTAAAAGAGATCCATGCCCGTTTACAGTTTTTAATCGATGTTGGGCTAAATTATTTAACTTTGCTGCGCAGTGCCACCACTTTATCGGGCGGCGAAGCCCAACGTATCCGTCTGGCCACCCAAATCGGATCGGGTCTGATGGGTGTGCTTTATGTACTGGACGAACCTTCGATCGGTTTACATCAACGCGATAACGGTCGGTTAATAAAAACTCTGAAAAATTTGCGTGATTTAGGTAATACGGTGATTGTTGTCGAACATGACGAAGAAACAATCCGCTCGGCGGATTATTTACTGGATATCGGTCCGGGTGCCGGTATTCATGGCGGTCAAGTAATTGCCTCCGGACACCCGGATGAAGTAGTCAAAGTCAAAGACAGTATCACAGCTCAATATCTATCTGGGAGGTTAAAAATAACCACACCAAAATCCCGCCGCTCTGGTAATGGCAAGTCTTTGGTAATTAAAGGCGCTCGCGAAAACAATTTAAAAAATCTTACCGTTACTATTCCGCTTGGTAAATTAGTCATTGTCAGCGGGGTTAGTGGTTCGGGAAAATCCAGTTTGATTAACGATATATTAGCTAAAGAACTGCTGGCGCAGCTGCATCGTTCCAGCGTGGCTTCGGGCCGACATGACGTTATAGAAGGTATCAAGCAATTAGACAAAGCCATTATTATCGATCAATCACCAATCGGGCGCACTCCGCGTTCTAATCCGGCGACTTATACCGGCCTTTTTACGCCGATTAGGGAATTATTTTCCCAGCTGCCGGAAGCCCGGCTACGCGGCTATTCTCCCGGCCGTTTCAGTTTTAACGTCAAAGGCGGACGCTGCGAGAACTGTTCCGGCGACGGCATTATTAAAATTGAAATGCATTTTCTACCCGATGTTTATGTGACATGTGAAGTTTGCCATGGTAAACGCTATAACCGGGAAGCTTTGGAAATTCACTACAAAGGGCAAACTATTAGCGATGTTCTAGATATGACTTGCGAGCAGGCCCTGGAATTATTCAGCAATATTCCGACAATCGCTAACAAACTTCAGACTTTAGTTGATGTTGGACTTGGCTATATTCACCTTGGTCAATCGGCCACTACGCTGTCTGGTGGTGAAGCCCAGCGGATTAAATTATCTACTGAGCTGTCTCGTCGGGCGACCGGCCGAACGCTATATATTCTTGATGAACCGACTACCGGCTTGCATATGGCAGATGTTGAGAAGTTACTGCATATGCTACATGCCTTAGTGGATGCCGGTAACAGTATTATCGTGATTGAGCATAATCTGGATGTAATTAAAAATGCTGATTGGGTAATTGATATGGGCCCGGATGGCGGGGATGCCGGCGGCCAGATTGTGGCTGAAGGAACGCCAGAACACATCACCACCGTTAAGGGTTCTTATACCGGACAGTATCTTAAAAAGGTAATCTAAACTGCTTATGTCAGAGATTATTTGGGAACCAGATCAGGAAGAAATCATGTGCGGTGAGGAAGAATATATTCGCTATTTAGGCGGTGTAGCCATTTTAACCGCACCTAGATCGAGATTTTCCAGAAGTATATACGAAGGTCAACTTAATCATGTCAAGCTCGAAGAACTATTAACCGATGCCGAGGATTTAATGGTCTCTGGATTAAAAGGAGTCATTGCTTTTGCTAATATGCCTGAGGATAGAACGGCTTTATATGCAAGAGCCCAATGGAAATATCAACAAGCCCGTCCTAACATGCGTAAAATTGTCGAGTCAACCTATCGAGATCAATCTTACCGAGTTGGACGTATTAGCGAGGTCGTATTTGACTTCCAGCCGGCACCCATAGTGGGCAACGAAACCATTTATAAATTACTCTGCCATGGGCACTATTCTAAGCTTAAAACCGCAAGCTTACTTGATAGAGTTCCCCCGTCTCGGTACTTTAAAAACCTTATTGCCAATCGTAATCTATCCGATAGAAATAATTCAAATGAATAGATTTTAGGTATAATAACCTAAAATTTTAAGAATCGTTTAATTGCTACTCTAATTCTTGGATCTTTCAGGTTGTGATAAATAATTAGCGTTAAAATCACTAAAATTATAAGCACAAATACCAGATCAATATAATGACTCAGTCCCGGAATTCGTTTGCCCAGGAAATAGCCTAAACTAGTCACAATAATTGCCCAGCAAATATCGCCAATAGCATCAAAACCCATGTATTTAGGTATAGACATTTTCCCAGCCCCGGCGGTTAACGGGGCAAAAGTCCTAACAATTGGTACAAAGTGGGCCAGCAGCATCGTTTTACTACCATATTTTTCGTAAAAAGTTTCAGCCCGCATGACATATTCGTGACGGAAGAATAAACTATCGGGTTTACTAAAAAGGCGTCTCCCAAACTGTCGCCCAAAGTGATAGCCGGAATTATCACCTAAAATTGCCGCTACCGCCGCTACCATTATCGTTGGGATGATCGGTAGTTTTCCGCTGGCCGCTAGTACCCCGGCACTTAGCAGCAAAGTATCGCTAATCGGAACTAAAAAACCAATTACAACACCTGATTCAACAAAGACAATAATAGCTACAATTAGCAACCCGCTAGCCTGGACCAAATGCGAAACATCAAACACTATTTAATCCTATATGGTTTCAACACTACCGTCTAGCAAAAAGATGATATACTGTAATATCGCTATTTAAAGAAGTAATGGAATCCATATGGCAGATGACACAATCAACTTGGAACTAACAGCCCGTTCAGTAACCGGCAAAGCGGTCAATCGTTTACGCCGCGAAGGTCAGTTACCGGCGGTTATTCATGATCATGGTAAGAATTCAATAGTGGTACAAGGTCCTTATCTGGAACTTTACCGAACTTATCAAAAAGCCGGTAAACATCACCCAATTAATTTAACGGCCGGTCCGAATAAATATACCGCTCTAATTAAAACGGTCACTTTTGATCCGAGAAATAATCAATTATCCCATATTGTTTTTAATGCAGTTGATAAATACCAAAAAGTTGAAGCTGAAGTCCCGATCCACGTCCATTACTCGGAAGGTAACGAATCCAGTCCAGCGGAACGCAGCAGCTTGATTGTTTTGGAACAATTAGCAACCGTAGAAGTCCGAGCTGTTCCAGATAAATTACCGGATGCATTGGAATATGATGGTGAGCGCTTAATCGAAATTGGTGATCAGGTGACGGTAGCTGATCTAATCATTCCAGAAGGGGTTGAAGTCATAACCGAACCGGAACACGTCATTGCTACAGTTTATGAACCTAGTGCTCTGGCAGCGGCCAATGACGCAGTTGGTGGTCAAGCTGAACCTGAAGCAGCTGAAAATGTACCTGCTGAAGCTGGTGCACCTGAAGAAGGTGCGGCCGAAGAGGGAGCTGAATCCGCTGAGCAAACCGGAAGCGAAGCTACAACCGATAAACCTGACGATAAATAATCATTCAGATCTTTGCAAAGTAAATTTCGTTCCTGAGCATCTAGATTAACGGGATTGGTAAGTCGACTCTACACGACTTATAATAATCTCTATTAAACTGTTGCACGGTAATAACGGTTACTAATCAATGGAACGAGATAATTTAAAATCAGCCGAATATAATTTATCTTCTTCTAGGCTTGGAGAAGAAACTGATGTTGAGTCAAAAAAGAAAAAGCGTAAAAAAGCCCTGTCTGCCGAAGATAAAGTAAAAGCCGAACTTTCAGAAGATAAGACTGTTGAAGCTCAAGCAAAGCCAGCCGAAACTATGGAAACCTGGTGGCGCCGCTCGCGTAAAGCTGCCAAGCTTACCGACCAAAAAGCTGCCGAATCCCAATCCGAAACCGCCGAAACTACTAGTAATGAACAGTTGGATCAATTAAGTACGACCGAAATTAAAGAAGTGGCTGAAGATTTTCTAACGGCCAGACGCCAGGAAATCGCCCACGAACTGATCGAACAATCGTCTGATCCCGAAGCCGAAAATGAAGCTCAAGCAGCCCTGGCAGCCGACACTTATTTAGCAGCGATAGAAAATAAACTGCAGGTCGATCCGGATATGACCGTTGCTGAGGCTACCAATGAAGCTTATCAAGAAACAGTTCAAACTTTTGCCCCGGAGCATTTCATGACAGACAGCCAGGCTAATCAAGAAGAGCCATCGGACGTTAAAGCAGGAGATGGAGGTCAAAGCCAGCCACCGAGCTGGTCACGTTATGAATTACCGCCAGACAGTCTTTACCCGACCTATACGAAATCGCCTAATCTCATAACAAAATCAGAGATTACTCCAGAAGATGCCAAAGCGACCGAACGCATTGCGGCTGTCAGAGGTTTATTACTGGGAGGCATTATCGGTTATTTAATTGGCCGGCGCCGTGGTCGAGTTAAGTCCGAAAGGCAACTTATCCCCATTCAGAAAAAATTAGAACGTGAAGTACTGGCACTGCGTAACTCCATTGCCGTCAAAGAAACCCAACTACGTCAATTGGTACAAGAAAAAGTAAAATTAACCGAACCGGAGAAAGTGACAACTATTCCATCAACCCGGCCCATTAATGAAACCATTGCCTATAATCGGAATCCACCAGCAGAACAGCTTGATCGAACTGATCGGGAACAAACAGCATCTAGTCAACCGGAAGCGCTGAATCAGAAATCGATCAAAAAAGAAGCGCTCGACCGCAATCAATTGCTGGAAATTAGCGAAAAAATAATCGTTGGTGCTACTACCTTACGCCGGGTTTATGAAACCGGCTTGATAAGTGAGCGCGGGCTGCGCCGGGTAGTTGAAGAATATTCTAAAGGCGGAGAGGTCCAGGCGGTATTGACCGAAGAGATGTTACTTAAAGAGCGCGGTTATGAACTTGATCCTTTATATCGGGATCGGCTACCGAAATCAGTCCCTTCAGTACCGGTAAGTTCGGTCCAGCCGTCTGAAACTCCGTCAGCATATACACCCAGCCTGGCTAAACTGCCGATCATGACGGACTATCCCGAGGCTAATCTACCGAGTGCGCCACTGGCTCCGGTTCGCGCACATCCGGTACCGCCGCTGTTAATTACTGCCAATATTGTGGCACTGCTGATTTTGGCAATTTTACTGATAATTTTATTATTTGTGCGTTAGTTAATTATTATTTAATAGGAATTTAGATCATAATTTCTCGGTCTGAGAAGTTATAATTAATGCACTATGACCGAACAGCTTGCCCAAAAATTAGCTAATTTACCCAAAGCCCCCGGGGTTTATTTTCATAAAGATAGCCAAGGGGAAATTATTTACGTCGGTAAAGCTGCCGTTTTGCGTAACCGGGTTCGGCAGTATTTCCAACACTCCCAGTCAAACGATCCCAAAACCATTGCTTTAATCAAAGAAATCGCCGATACCGATTGGATGGTAGTAGATAGCGAAATTGAGGCTCTCTTTTTAGAGGGAGAAATGATCCGGCGATATTTGCCGCGTTACAATATTTTGCTGCGCGATGATAAATCGATGGTCTACGTCCGGATTGATTATCAAAGTGATTTTCCGACCGTCACCACTACTCACCGGCCGTTGGATGACGGAGCCAAATATTACGGACCGTATCTCAGCGTAACGAGTATCCGACAGGCGCTCAAGGCCCTCCGGCGTATCTTTCCGTATGCCACCAGGCGAATTCCGGGACAAAAACGGGCTACTCTGTATTACCACCTGGGGTTAGATCCTGGCCTGGAAGAAGGGAAGACCACTTTGGAAGAGTATCGGACAAATTTACGGAAGCTGATTGCGGTGATTGAAGGTAAGCGCTTAAGCGTCGAAAAAGAAGTGGAAAAGGAAATGAAGACCGCCGCTAAAGCCAAGAACTTTGAGCTAGCCGCTAAGCTGCGTAACCAATTGTTTGCCCTTAAAAACTTAACACGTCAAGTGATATTTAGTGATAAAGAATTTTTAGATATCAGCAAAGATCATGCCCTTAATGAATTAGTTGACATGTTAAGTTTATCGGCAGTACCGCAGCGGATTGAGGGTTATGATATCAGTCATATGCAAGGAACCGATGTAGTAGCCAGTATGGTGGTCTTTACTAACGGAGTCAGTAACAAGCGAGAATATCGTAAGTTTAAAACCAAACTGGAGCAAAATAACGATTTTGCAAATATGTATGAAACCATCAAACGCCGCTTAAGCGAAAAAAACCTTAAAGCCTGGGGAAGTCCGCAACTGGTTTTAATTGACGGCGGGAAGGGGCAGTTGGATGCTGCTTGCCGGGCGCGGGATGAAACTAAAATGAGTCACCTGCCCTTTATCGGACTAGCTAAACGTGAAGAGCAAATAGTAATTGATAAAATCCGTTCTAATGTCAACATTAATTACCCGGCCTTACATAAACTGGGCGGTTTTGTGTCCGGCAGCGGCACCTATATACTGGTAAATTTGCCGTTTAGCACCAATATGGTCAAGTTGCTACAAAGAATCCGTGATGAGTCGCACCGTTTTGCGGTTAGTTATCACTCTAGTCTCAAATCGAAAAGACAGACAGCTAGTCTACTGGATAATGTTCCGGGCATCGGGCCGGCCACCCGCAAGAAGCTGCTGAAAGCCTTCGGCTCAAGGCAGGAAATGATTCAGGCCGATGAGGCTCAGTTGGCCAAAGTTATCGGCCGCCAGAAAGCTTTAACGGTTCGGCCCTATCTTCAGCAAAGCCGAACGCGTCTAGTACAATAACAATATGACTGCACGAACCCATGATCTCGGAGCAATCACAGCCTTAGGCATCATTACGATCATTGTGCCACCAGCCTCGATTACCCTATCAACCGCCCTACTGGCTATTTTAGCTAATCAAATAGGCGGTATTGCACCGGATATTGATCAGCCGACAGCACCGCTTTGGCGTAATCTTCCCAGCGGCAGTTTTGTCGGTAAAATCGTCGATAAAGTTCTGGGTGGTCATAGATTCTTAAGTCATTCTTTAATCGGGGTCGTTTTATTTGGTTTAATAGGCGCCTTATTGCTGCAGGTGCTTCACCCCCTCATGGCGCATGTGGACATCAATATAGTCTGGCTAGCCTTTATGATTGGTTTGTTGTCACACTTAATATTAGATAGTTTTACAAAAGAAGGGGTACCATGGCTTTTGCCATTTCCCTGGAAAATCGGTTTCCCACCACTAAAGCGGTACCGAATCACCACCGGTAAACATATTGAAACGCTGTTCGTTTTTCCAGGCCTGCTAGCGGTCGATATTTGGCTTTGTGCCAGTCATTACAACCAAATTACTGCTTTTATTCAGCAGCACCTGATTCACTAGCTGCTTATTGACTCAAATTACCAATCTGACATTAAAATATTTAAATCGTCTTATGAACCCAATCTTTACTAGCGAATTTTTTATCAACAATCGGACGCGCTTGAAACAAACGGCGGAAACCACAGCACCGGTAGTGATTACTGCCAATGGCTTATTGCAGTCTGGCGGCGATACCAGTTATCCCTTTAATCAAGATGCTAGCTTTTGGTATTTAACCGGTTGCGATATGCCAGATGTGATTTTAGTTTGTCACCCGGACGGTGATTATTTAATTGTCCCATCTCGGGCTGGATCGCGGGTTGATTTTGACGGCCAAATTGATCATCAACGGCTGGCTAAAGTTAGCGGTATCAAGCTGATTTTAGACGAGACTAAGGGCTGGCAATTACTGAATGATCAACTAAATAAAGCCAAACAGGTAGCTACCTTAGTAGCCGCACCGGTCTACATCAAAGCATTTGGCATGTATACCAATCCTGCCCGGCAAACGCTAATCGAAAAGCTTAAATTAAATCGCCGCCAGTTTAATGTTTTAGATCTGACTAGGGAGATTGCCCAGCTGCGGGTTATTAAACAGCCAACGGAAATTATAGCCATCCAAAAAGCGGTCGATATTACGATCGCTAGTTTAGAACATATTCAAAAACGCGCTAAAGCTGGTGCTTATCACTTTGAATATGAAGTTGAAGCCGAACTAAATCGTGATTTCCGCCGTCTGGGAGGCAGAGGTCATGCTTTTGCCCCGATTGTAGCCGGCGGAATCCGAGCTTGTACACTTCATAATGTCCAAAATGACGGGCAACTGCAACCATCCGAGCTGTTACTGTGCGATGTGGGGGCTGATTATCAGCACTATGCTGCCGATTTGACTCGGACATTTAGTATAGGTGTCCCGACTAACCGCCAACAAGCGCTCTATGCAGCAGTCTTAGAAACCCAGGTTTTTGCATTAGCTATCTTAAAACCGGGAGTCTTACTGAAAGAATACGAACAAAAGGTCCGGCAGTTTTTAGGCATAAAACTGCGTGAGCTTGGTCTTATTACTATAGTCAATCAGAAAAACATTAGCCGTTACCTGCCGCATGCTGTCTCGCATTATCTGGGACTAAATACGCATGACATTGGTTTTTATAGCGAACCGCTAAAGCCGGGCATGGTTTTAACGGTTGAACCAGGTATTTATGTACCCAAAGAAGCAATCGGAATCCGGATTGAAGACGACGTGTTGATAACTGAAACTGGCAACCGGGTTTTAAGTAGTCATTTATCCCATGGACTGAGCTAGTTTACAGTCCGACTTGTTGGATTAGCCTAAGCTAATTACAATAGGAGATGTGAGTCACCTCTTGATGCGCTTTGTATTTCGCTGGCTGGTTTGTTGTCTGGGACTTTGGATTGCGGCTGGACTGCTTGGTGGACGGCTCAGTTATGGCGGCAGTTTAGGGGTCATACTGATTGCCGGAGCGATACTAGCCATTATTAACATTATTCTGAAGCCGATACTGGTAATCATCTCTTTGCCGGCGATATTAGTCACGCTCGGTCTGTTCATGATTATTATTAACGGCTTGACCGTTTTTATAGCTAGTCAGCTGTATCCGTCGCTGCATTTCAGCAGTTTTTGGGCAGCGATTGTCGCCGGAATCATCATCGGACTGGTAAACTTTCTAGTGACCGCTATAATTGGATAATAATATGTCGATATTTAATTACATTACACTGGCTTCGATGATTCTGATGACGGTCCTGATTCTAGTGCAAACCCGTGGCGCTTCACTGGGTGCCGGGATTGGTGGAACGGGCGAAATCAATACTACCCGTCGTGGCACTGATAAAACCATTTTTCAATTAACTATTATTTTGGCGGTGATTTTCACCCTTTCGCTAATACTCGGGATCTTCGGCTAAACAGCCTAGGAGTGGGATGTCAGCATGAACTTGCGTGCCTTGAGGCTCCGTTCTCGTCGGTTATGGCGCCGTCGCCAGATCCAAATTGAGATTATCAGTCAGAATACCGGTATTCAATTTGAAAAAAATTTCCTCGGCCGATTTAACAGACTTAAATCAGTTTGGCGTTTTACAACTCTTTGGGTAATGCTATTTGTGCTGCTGGGTGGCTGCGTGGTCGTCCAACTCTCGGCCCTTAAAAACTATTATCAAACGGTTCAGCCGGTAGCCGGAGGGATTTATACCGAAGGCATTCAAGGTTCATTTACGACCGCCAATCCGATTTATGCCGTCAACGAAGTTGATTCCTCGGTGGCAAAACTATTATTTGCCAGCTTGCTGACCTATAACGATCACAATCAGCTAGTCGGGGATTTGGCCAGTAGTTGGCAGGTTAACAGCCTGGGAACGGTCTACACGGTCAATTTGCGGCCTGGCTTAACCTGGCAAGACGGCCAGCCCCTAACGGCTGCCGACGTCTTATTTACTTATCAGACTATTCAGGATCCGGATGCTCAGTCGCCGCTGTTTTCCAGCTGGCAGAACGTTAAAGTGGCACAGTTAAATAATCTTTCGGTTTCCTTTACCTTGCCTAATCCATTAAGCTCATTTCCTTATAGTTTGACTAACGGCATTATTCCTAAGCATATCTTAGGCTCAGTTAACATCGCCGATTTGCGTTCGGTTAATTTTAACACATCTGATCCGGTAGGAGCCGGACCGTTTAAATGGGGGAGTATCGGCGTCAGTAACGATCCCAATACTCCCGAAGAACAAATCAGCTTACTGCCTTTCGATGGCTACTGGAGCGGTATGCCAAAACTCAATAGCTTTACGATTGACGCTTTCGCCAGTACAAATGCCCTGGTGGCTGCATATCAAAACGGCCAAGTCACGGCGATTGTCGAGCCGGACAGTTTGCCATCAACTATCACCAGTAATGCTGCCAATATCGTCTATAACTTACCGTTGACTGCCGGAGTCTATGTCTTCTTTAAAAGCTCCGATCCGCTTTTTTCCGACTTAAGCATCCGCCAGGCTCTAGTTGATGCCGCTAACCGAAGCGCCATTATCCAAAAGCTCGGCTATCCGGCTATCGCAGTCAATGAACCGCTGCTAAATAATCAGCTTGGCTATAACGCAGCCTATGCTCAAATTACCAATCAGCCCAGTTTAGCCGTTTCTAAACTGAATGCCGACGGCTGGCTAATTAAATCCGACAACTTCAGATACAAGGGAAGCACTCCTTTAGCTTTTACGCTGACCATTCCAAACGAATCTGAGTACCTAACAGTGGCTAATACTTTAGCCGCTGAATGGAAAGCCATCGGGGTGAATGTGAGTATTATGCCCGAACAATCTTTGGATTTTCAGAGCAGCCTTTCGTCGCACCAATACGAAGCCGTGCTTTACGGTATATCGATCGGGGTTGATCCGGATGTTTACGTTTATTGGGATAGTGCCCAGGCTAATTTAAATTCGACCGAACCGCTGAACTTCTCGGAGTATCGGTCCGATGTGGCTGATGCAGCCTTAGAGGCCGGTCGGACCAGGCTGAGTGTACCGATCAGAATTATTAAATATCAGGATTTCTTGCAAGCTTGGCAACAAGATACTCCAGCCCTGGCTTTGTACCAACCACGCTTAATGTATGTCTCGCATGTGACCATCTACGGGCTCGGGACAAATCAAATTAATACTGACCCGGATCGTTATAATAATGTTCAAAACTGGGAGATTAAGACCGGCTGGGTAACAGATAAATAGTGATTTATTTTATAGATTAAATCTGTTTATTTCGTGCCACAAGGTTTATACTATAAAATGCTAATGCGTAAATAGCTAGTATATGCGATATAAATATCGTAAAGCCTATAACTGGAATACGGATATTGCTTATTTTGCTGGTCTTATGGCGTCAGACGGTTGTCTATATAATGATGGGAGACACATTAATATTACTTCGAAGGATTTAGAAATAATTGATAATGTTAGAAATATCGTTAATGCATCTACTAAAGTTACAACTAAACTAGGACAATATCATACTTCTACCTATAATTTTACCTTTGGTGATGTTGCTTTATATGATTTTTTATTCGAAGCAGGAATAACCCCACACAAAAGTAAAACCATACAATCAGTTACAGTTCCAGATAAATATTATCCTGATTTTCTTCGAGGCTTATTTGATGGTGACGGGACAGTATACGGATATCTCGAACCATATTGGGGATGTCACAAATACTACGTAGGGTTTTACAGTGCAAGCTATAATTTTCTCCTTTGGCTTCGAAAGGTCAATCATCGTCTTTTAAACTCTACCTATGGATCAATTAGTAGAGCAGGACGTGTTTATATATTGCGGTACGGTAAAGCTGATTCACAAATATTATTTAATGCAATGTACTATCTAGGTTTTGGATCACGTTTGACAAGGAAATACTTAAAGCTTCGTGATTTTATCTCTGCCGACCCTCGTGCTAAAATAACGATCGAAGCGCGAGTGCTGTAATGGTAGCCAGGTCAGGTTCAGGACCTGATGAGCATAAGCTCGTGGAGGTTCAAGTCCTCTCTCGCGCACCAAGTTTTTATTGTGACTACTGCTTTATACTCGGATGATTATTATAAGATTCAATCGCCTGCCAATCGTGTTCCATAATGTCATATTTAGCCCGTTGTTTTGGGTCAATCCATAAAAACTGATCATGTTCTTCACTTAATCGAATTTTATTAGTTGAAGCCTGACAGGCCGTGTATATACCAATTATTTGATGGGGTTGACCCTTAATGACTGGATGCCACTCGTCCACGAATATCGGATATAGAGGTTTAATTTCTAGCCCAACTTCTTCAATTACTTCCCGTCTTAATCCGTCTGCGTAAGTTTCGCCTAACTCAATCCGACCACCGGGCACACCAAAATGACCAATGTTAGTGCCATCACTATAAGTCGAAGCCTCGCGCACAATTAATACCTGACCTTTTTCGTTGACGATAATCGCTTTGGCTGCCACTCTTAACTTCGGTGTTGGCTGATCCATATATTCTCCAGATTTTAATAATATCCTCAGTCTAGCATGGATATATAGATCCAGAACACCCTAAATTCTAGAACCAAACGCAACCTGCGCTAAGTCTAGCTGTTTATCCGGGTTCTGTGCAAGCCAGTCGTAGACTTCTTGTGGCGTATGCCACTTAAGTCGTTTGCGGGGCTTGTTGTTG
>Ga0181520_10003965_pt1 | contig 25332 bp, 18 predicted proteins | sample PEATcosm2014_Bin_29_FD_132451 | JGI IMG/M metagenome (GOLD analysis project Ga0181520, IMG submission 132451) | Peatland microbial communities from MTU Mesocosm Facility, Houghton, MI, USA - PEATcosm2014_Bin02_30_metaG | ecosystem: Environmental > Terrestrial > Soil > Wetlands > Peat | place...
AATCCGGCCCCCGCTTGCACGAGGGAACCCGTACCGCTGATTCCGGCCGCGCTGAAGTCCGCGCCTTGAGTCACCGTGTTGCCGCGGTTGAAAACGAGCGTCCCGTTATCGGCGATCGAACTGTTGGCCGGGAGTGAACCGGTGGCCCCACCGTTGCCCACCTGGAGCGTGCCGGCCGAGATCGTGGTAGCGCCGCTGTAGCTATTCGAGGCAGTCAGGACCAATGTCCCCGGGCCGATCTGCGTCAGGCCGCCCGGGCCGCTGAGCGTGCCACTATAGGTCGTACTCGCACTGCCTGCCAGTTGCAACGTAATTGGAATACTCGTCGTATCGTTCAAGGCGATGCCGCCGCTGCCGGACAGGCCGCCCAGATTGAACGTGCCAATGCCCGGTGCGAAGGTCAAACCGTTCGCGACCGGGGCGACCACGGCCGTACTGTATTGGAGCGCGTCCGCGTTGGCCAGGACAAGCGTTCCGGCGTTGATCGTGGTCGTGCCGGCGTAAGTGTTGGCGGCGGCCAGCGTGAAACTGCCCGTGCCGTTCTTGGCCAGCGATCCCGGACCGCCGATCGCTCCGGCATAGGTTGTATTCGCGTTGTTGCCTCCAATGACCAGGGCAATTGCACTGCCCGCGGTGTTGCTCAAGGCCAGACTGCCGCTGCCGGACAGGCCGCCAAGATTGAACGTGCCAGTGGACGCGAAGGCGAGGCTATTAGCCGCGTTGACTGCGGCGGTGCTGTTTTCCAGGGCGTTGGAGTTGGCCAAGACGAGCGTTCCGGCGCTGATCATTGTTGTGCCGGTGAAAGTATTGGAGCCACTGAGTACCAACATGCCTGGGCCGGCTTGCGTCAAGGAACCCGAGCCGCTGATGACGCCGGCGAACGTGCTGTTGTCCAAACAGTCGAAGACCAGCGCGCCCTTATCAACGATGTTGCCGGCAACGCTGCCTACCGTGCCACCGCTGCCGATTTGCAGGCTTCCGGCGCTGATCGTCGTGCCGCCGGTGTAGGTGTTGGCCGCATCGAGCACCAACAAACCGGACCCCGCTTGCACGAGGGAACCCGAACCGCTGATGACGCCCGCGAAGGTGGGGTTGTCCGAGCGATCGAAGACCAGCGCGCCGTCGTCAACGATGTTTCCGGCAACGCTGCCTACCGTGCCGCCGCTGCCGATTTGCAGGTTTCCGCCGCTGATTGTTGTCGTGCCGGTATATGTGTTCGAGCCGCTGAGGATCAATGCGCCGCCACCGCTGACGCTCAAGGAAAAACTGCCGCTTATGCCCCCGGCGACGGTCAACGAGCCGCCGCTCGCGACGCCCACGCCGAGGTTGCTCCCCAGCGCGATCGGCGCGTTGATCGTGTTGCTGCCCGTGTCGCTGATCGTGGCCGTCCCGGCCGTCCCGGCAGTGCTCGCCAGAGTCAACGTGCTTGCGCCCGATGGGCTGATCACATAACTTGCACCGGCCGAGGGGCTAAAGCTGAGGCCGCTGAGGGTCCGGCTGGCGTCCAAGGTCACCGTGGCCGTGCCGCTCGTCAGGACCGTGCCGAAGAGGGCCGAATCCTGTGCGGTTCCACCGGCAACGCCCAGGGCGAGCATGGCTGTGGTGGTCAAACCGGGGACCGCGACTCCGCCGGGGACATTGGAAACCGCCCAGTTGCTCGGCGTACTCCAACTTCCGCCGCCGTTGACGCCCCAAGGAACCTGCAACGAACCGGTGCGCGATAGGATGAATGCCTGGCTCTGTCCACTTGCATTGATCCCGTAACCACAGATTTGGCCTGAATCATTGATGCCGGTGGCCTCCACCAGCGTCAATCCGAAATTGGCAGGGATCAAGCTGTTCAAGTCCTGCATCGTGCCACCGCTATACAGGAACGCGTGGTACGCACCGCTGGCAGTCAATTCCTCGCCCACTACTTGCCCAAGGTTGTTGATGGCAGTGGCTTCTCCGGCCCCGAGGTTCTGCATGGAACCGCCGCTATAAAGGAACGCGTGAGGCGCATAGCCGTCGGTATCGCCGTATCCCACCACCTGTCCGAGATTGTTGACGGCAGTGGCGACACTGGCGGGTTGGGTTGGAAGCGTGCCGAGGCCTTGCAGGGAACCGCTGCCGAACAGGAAGGCTTGTGAGCCATACCCGCTGGCGCTGTTATAAGCTGCCCCCGCCACCTGTCCCTTATCATTGATGCCGTTGGCTACACTCATAATGTTGTAGGGCGTCGAGAGCGTGCCCAGGCTCTGCATCGAACCGCTGCTGTAGAGGAACGCTTGTGGGCCGTCGCATACCGCGACCTGCTCGAGGTTGTTGATGCCCGTGGCACAACTGGCGGCTGCGCCCAGGAGCGTGCCGAGGTTTTGCATCGTTCCGCCGCTGTAGAGGAAGGCCTGAGCGGCGCCACTGCTGGTCAAAGCCTCACCCACTACCTGCCCGGCATTGTTGATGCTGGTGGCCGAACTTGCCTCGCCACCCAGTGTGCCGAGGTCCTGCAAGGAACCGCCGCTGTAGAGGAAGGCATTACCGTAACCACTGCTATCGGCAACTCCCACAACGTGCCCAAGGTTGTTAATACCCGCGGCGGAACTCGTGCCTCCCGCCAGGAACGAACCCAGGTCAGACGCGACATACTGAAGCCGCTGGCCAAAGGCATTCTCGGCTGCGACCGCCGCCAAAAACACAGAAGATACCACGCACGGAAACCAAAAATTGCGTCCTGACATAGCAATCTCCCTTGCCGTAGAAGTGGAGCAGCGTGCCGTCGCCGCCGGGACACGAAATCAGAGAATAGGCCTGTCGTGCGCTCGACATTCCTGTCTTGCCGCACCGCCTGGGAGTCCACAACCTATTGGGTGCGGTTACCGAGGGTAGGAGTTAGGCTAATTACCCTACCTGTGATGTCAAGAGAATTCTGGTTGGCTCAGCCGCTTTTAGGATGCGCTGGAGTCCGCCTTTAGGCGGAATTCAAGGAAAATCCATGAGTCAAAGGGTAAGACCAGCAGAAGGCCGCTGCTCTTGCCGGTTACCGCGTCGCTTCAATCTGTGGGTCGTGGCTAAACTACCAGTTCAGTTGCATGCCGGCGAAGGGGCCGTGGTAGATGAGTGTGCCGCGGGTGTTCATCTGCGGTTCGGCGGCGGCAGTGGTAAGAATGTTAAGGTCGGGGGCGTAGTTTCTCCCCGCTAAGGCGATTTGATCGACCCAAAGTGCCCGATAGCCGATCTTGGCCGTCAGCGCGGAGGTCGGCCGCCACATGATGGCCGCATTGATGTCGGCAACGGAAGCCGTGTTGGTTTGGTACACTCGGGCGTGGTCCGATTCTATCCCATTGACATTGGCAGCCAGATTCAGATTGCTCTCGTTGTCGCAAATCGCCGCCCTGCCGTCGACATGGATCCAGACGTCCTGATGACCGTACTCAATGACCCCGCCGATTTGAGGGCCCCAAAGGTCGTTGTTCGTGTGGGCGCGCACGGAGACCGGATTGATATTGCCTGTCGGCACGGACGCGTAGTCGAATTCCTCGCGAATAGCGACATGCCGCACGCCGAACATCAAGACAATCGTGGGGTCTCCGGCCGGCAGGGGTATGGCAGTCTTCACATTGAACTCGCCGCCTTCCAGGCGTGATATCTGGTGGATTGAGACCGAACTGTTGTCATCGACTTCGGGATTTGCTGTCGGCGAACCCCAGTTCGTAAACGGCGAAAACAGATTGCCTTGCGGCGAAATCGCCTGGGCGGTCGTGTTCCAGGGAGAAAGCCAGAAATACGACACCTCGACCTGGTAGGGCGAGTCGTCAAAGGTATGGCCTATCAGCAGTTGGGCACCGCTCTGGAAGGGCTGGTCGAGATCGTTTTGCGTCAAGGCCCAGGCGGCGGTCGGACTCACGCCCAGCGAGGCGACGGGGCCCATTCCCGTAAACAACCGCTGCATGGCCATCGCATCCGCACTGACATACCACGGATTGCGGGGAAATGCCTCGCTGCCGGTCCAGAAACCGGGCGGGTTGCAGCCGTCATTGCAGCCACAAGGGTCGTCGGCAAGCGCCTGCCCGCCTGCGGCGAAGGCCCAGGCTGCAAGGCCCAGGGCGAGGATCGTTCCCCATCTACCGATGCCCGGTGGGAAGACAGTATGCATGGCCACAACTCCGTGCGAGTGCCACATTATTCGGGATAATCGTTCCAGTCTTCTTCTTTGATTCGGTACTTTTGTTCGGAAAGATCAATATATCCGCTACAGCCCCACCCCCCCGAAGGAACTGAATCAGGGCTTAGCGGTCGTCCGGCACATAGACCACGTCGCCGGACTGTAGACGATAGGCCGTGCCCAGGCAGTATTAGAATCTGAGGCCCATGTCCAGATTTTCGACATGCGTGGCGGATTCCTCGGCACAGCGACCAAACACCGTCGCAAGCCGCGCAGCTCGCTATAGGCTTTTCTATGCGTTCGCTTTAGTGCTGGCACATTTCTCGCAATTGGTACGAATACTGCTAGCCAACACCTACGATCGCTCAGAGGCGCATGCCGGGGAGAGTTGCCATCTGGGCAACTGTCGCTGGCGGCATGGGGGTTCGTCGGTAGTCGCGGTGGGCTTTCACATTAACACACGTTCTTGGGAGAATTGCCATGAATTGTCGAGGTTCGCGAATCAACCAGCAGGCTCTTATAGTGCGGGAGATCGGCGGTCGACGGTCGCGGCACGCTTTTACGTTAATCGAAATGATGGTGGTGATCGTGATTGTCGCGATCTTGGCGGGCCTGCTGCTGCCGGCGGTGCAGCAAGCGCGAGACGCGGGGCGGCGTTCGTCGTGTGGGAACAATCTCCACCAGATCGGCCTGGCGATGCTCAACTTTGAGAATGCATACAAAGGGCTTCCTCCGCGCCGTTATGGGCCTGCTTGGACGCCGGTGGTAGCCAATAAGGGATATTGCGGCTGGGGAGCGGTGATCCTTCCCTACCTGGAATTGAAGAATATTGAGCGTCTCTATAGCTACGATGGCAACTTCTTCGATCCGGCGAACCAGGCCGCCGTTAACAAGTCGATTGCCGTCTACAACTGTCCAGCGACTCAGCCGAACCGTAGCATGACGATTTCTGATAACAACGGGAATTCTTCTGGGACCGGGATCGCGGGCGATTACTTCGGTCCCAATGCCGTCCAAGCCTGGTGGTTCGCCGACTCGGCGACCAATACGGCCTACTCGAAGAATACCGAGACGGCCATGGCCGACAACCGCTTCAAGGCATTGTCCGAAATCACCGACGGACTGAGTTCCACGTTGCTGATTACGGAGCAGGCAGGACGCCCCAACTGGTACATCAAGGGCGCGATGCAATTGACCACGAGTTCGAGTTCCTCTCCGAATAGCGCCACGACCACGATCAACGGGAACACGTACACGCAATCGAACCCCGCGTGGTGGGGCTGCTGGTCGTCTTACCAGGTCTTCTCGGTCTGGACCTATGCAGACGATGGCGTGACGGCGAACGGCAACAACACGATCAATATGAACAACTCGCAGGGCATCTACAGCTTCCATCGCGGCGGCGCCAACGCCGTTTTCTGCGACGGCGCCGTACACTTCCTGGGCGAGAACCTGGCGCCGTCCGTACTCGGCGCCATCATCACCGCACGGAGCGGCGGCGTGGACTCCCCGGACGTTGAAGCTGCCGAGTCACTTGGCAATAGTGAATTCTGAGCCGTTTGTCGGATGTCCCACAGCAGAAGGAAGAAACTCCATGACGATACCACGAACACTTCTTGCTTCCGGTTTGTGCCTGATGCTTTGCGGCTGCGGAACGAAACACAGCGACCGGCCGGCAGTTCATCCGGTCGGCGGCAAGTTGCTCGTCGCCGGGAAACCCGCAGTCGATGCGCAGGTCATTCTGTATCCGGTCGCGGGCGCGGAGAAGCTGGATCCATCCCAGGTGCGTCCGCGCGCCATCGTCGAGGCCGACGGCTCCTACCACCTGACCACGTTCGTGACCCGCGATGGAGCACCTGTTGGTGACTTCGCCGTGACCGTAATCTGGCCGGGGCCGCGGGACAAGGGACAAGGCGAGGACGAACCAGGGCCGGATCGCCTTCAGCAACGCTATGGAGACCCGAAGAAACCCGCCGCAAGCGTCCATATCGGGAGCGAAACCACGGAACTGGCCACGATCGACTTGAAGCCGGTGGAAGACAAGTCCAAAGCAGCAGCCAGCCCCAAGCCGAGCATGGAACAATAAATAGCCCTTCCCAGGAGTTTCTTTCGTGTCGACAGAGCAACCAACCGGCAAGATTCCCGTTCGGGTGGAAGGCGCGACCAAGCGTTTTCGTCAGGGCGAGTCGGTGGTCGAGGCCATCAAGGATGTTTCCCTGCAGATCGAAGAAGGGGAATTCGTCGCCGTCATGGGCGCCAGCGGCTCGGGCAAGAGCACGCTGCTGCACGTCATGGCGGGGCTCGCCAACCCGGATGAAGGCCGCGTGGTCATCGACGGCGCCGACCTGTCGACCATGTCGGACGGACAACTGACGCGGTTCCGCCGTCGCAAGATCGGCCTTGTCTTTCAGGCATTCAATTTGATCCCTTCGCTGACCGCCGACGACAACATCACCCTCCCCATCCTGGCCGACGGGCACAATGCGCGGATTGACGAGCGGGTCGAAACCCTGCTTGATCGCTTGGGGCTGGCCTCGCGGCGGCATCATCGGCCCGACGCGCTTAGCGGCGGCGAGCAGCAGCGCGTGGCAATCGCCCGTGCGCTGGTCAACGATCCGGCTTTGGTCCTGGCCGACGAACCGACGGGCAGTCTCGATTCTGTCAGCGGACAGAAGATCTGCCGGTTACTGCGCAAGTTGTCCGAGGAACAACATCGGACGATCGTGGTTGTCACCCACGAACCGGCCGTGGCCGCCTGGGCACAGCGCGTGGTGGTGATGAAAGACGGGCATATCCTCACGCAGTTCGGCATCGGTGAATTCAAGGACGCGCAAACGCTGGCGGCCCATTACCAAGATGTCGTAAACGTCGCTGCCGCCCCCAAATCACTGGCAACCCCCTGACTCCCAAAGCGCGGAAGTAGTTATGACTAGAGGCGAGTTTGCGGTTGTTGGCAAGCTGGTCATGGCCGACATTCGGCGACGGCCCGGGCGATTGTTGTTGACGATCCTTTCCACGATCGCTGCCGCATGCGTCGTGGTCTGGGTGGTAAGCGGCTACGATTCGCTCGTGCAGAGTTTTCGGGAATTGACCGAGAAGTACTTGGGTAGGTACGAACTGGTCGTCCTGCCCGTGGGCCCCGAGGATTCTCCCTTGCCGCCGCTGTCGCGGGAGGTGGTCGACTCGCTGCGGCAAGACCCGGCCGTCGCCGCGGTGGATCCGGTGTTTCAATCCCGCGTGAGGATCAAGGCAGCAAAGAAAACGGCCGGTTCCGACGAGTCAGAAAACTCGTCTGCCCTCAGACCGGAAAACGGGCCGCCCCTCACGCCGGAGAACGCGTTCCGTCGGATGACGCCGCGTCCCGTCGAAACGCCGACCTTGGTCGGCACCAACGCGGCCGAGCCGCCCTATCCGCTGGTGCAAGGCAAGTGGATCGACGCCTCGCACCCGCAACTCCGCGAAGCGGTTATCGGCAAGGGTTTGGCGCAGCAGTTGGGCGTTAGGCCAGGAGACGACGTGATCGTCTCCGCCAACCGGGTCGAAGACGAGTTCACGCTGAAGATCGTCGGAATCGTCGAGCAGCGAAAGAGCGTGCCCAGGGAGAGCTTCATGATTGGCCTGCCGCCGTCGCGCGGTGCGCCCCTGACGCATGGACCGGCTGTTGCCGGGCTGTACGTGCCGTGGACGCTGGCCGAGAACGTCGCAGGCGCCCCGGCGAAGATCGACTTTGCGGGTGTCGTCCTGGCCAAAGGCATTAAGATCGGCGAGTTTCGGGCACATTGGGCCGAGCAGCTTGCCCAAACATATCCGCCGGCGCAGATCCAAGCCCAGGAAGACGTGGGGGCCGAACTCCAGCAGAGTTCGACGTCGGAGAGTGTTCGCGGACAGGCATTGTCGGCTACCGGCATTTCACTCATGGCGGCGTTGTTCATCATTTTCACCACGCTCAGTATGGGCGTGGACGAGCGCATCCGACAGTTCGCCATGCTCCGCGCAATTTCGCTCACGAAGACGCAAGTCGGCGCCATGATTGCCATGGAAAGTCTGTTGCTGGGGCTGATCGGTTGGGGAGGCGGTCTGCTGGCCGGTTGGGGACTGCTGGAAATCGTGAACCATTTCCGACCGTCCTTTTTCCCGATGGGAGCGTCGCTGGGCTTCTGGTGCATCGTGCTCTCCGGCATCTGCGCACTTGGCGGATCGCTGGCGGCTTCCGTCCTTCCCGCCTGGCGGGCCACGCGCGTCAGTCCGCTGGAGGCCATGGCGCTCCGGCCGCGTGTGCGGTCGTCGCGATTCGCTTGGGGCGCCACCGCAGTCGGCCTGCTCCTGATCTCCGTAAACCCGCTCGTCGTGTTTTGCATTCCGATGCCGGACACCGCGCGTTATGCCGTCTCGGCGATCTTGGGTTGCCCCGCGATGGGTATTGGGTTCGTGCTGTTGGCGCCGCTAACCATCGCGTTTACCGAAAAGCTCTTGGGGCCTGTTATCGCCCGGCTAGTGGGGTTCAACTCGCGGTTGCTGGCCACTCAGCTTACGAGCAATCTCTGGCGGACGGTGGGGACCACGGCGGCGCTTACTATCGGACTGGGTCTGTTCGTCGCCATGCAAACCTGGGGCTATTCCATGCTCGAACCGTTCATGCCCGGCGATTGGGTGCCCGACCTGCTGGTCGGCCTGACGCCCGTGGGCGTGCCGGATTCCGAGATCGAATCCGTCCGACACTTGAAAGGAGTCGTGGCCGATCAATGTGTGCCGTTAGCCATCGAGCAAATGAAGTTTGCCGAGGACGTCACCGGGGCCGGCATACGCGAGTCTTCCTCGCGCCAGGACAACTGTGTCATGGTGGGCGTCGATCCCGAGATGGCGCTGGGGGGCGAGAAGCCCATGTTCGACTTCCAATTCGTCGAAGGATCGCGCCGGGAGGCCCTGGAAAAACTTAAGCGGGGGCGCTACTGCCTGGTTCCCGATCACTTTCAACGCGAAAGCGGCCTGGGAGTGGGTGGCAAGTTCGCCGTGATTCCACCCGAATCGCCGCAGGAGCGCGTGGAGTACGAAATTGCCGGCGTGGTGTCGATGACCGGCTGGCACTGGATGAGCAAGGGCCTGCGTCGCGGCCGATCGGCGGCGTTGATGTTCGCTCCGCTGGTCGAGGTGCGGCGCGACTTTGCCATCGATCGGACGACGTACTTCTGGATGAATCTGGATGGCACGGCGACCGAAGACGAGATCAAGGAATCGCTGCAAACGATTGCCCAGCGAAACTTCGACATCAACTTTGCGAAAGCGCGGCAACGCGGCCGCGGCCCGATGGGTGAGATGGGCTTCGGAGGCGGTCGCCGGCGCGGTTACACAGCGAGCGTGAACGTGCAATCGGTCGAAACGGTTCGCAAAATAATCAGCGCACGCGCCGACGGCATCATCTGGACCCTGAGTCTCTTGCCGTTGATAACGCTTGCCGTGGCCTCCCTGGGCGTCGTCAACACCGTGCTTTCATCGGTCCGTGCCCGCCGATGGGACATGGGAGTGCTGCGCGCGATCGGCGTGACGCGTTTCGGGCTCTTCCGCATGATCCTTGCGGAAGCGATCCTCGTCGGCATCGTTGCTTGCCTGTTGAGCCTTGGCCTCGGCGTCACGGCCGGCTATTGTGGTACGGGCATCACGCGTTACACAAATATCCGCGGCGGACAGATCGTGCCGCTGATCATTCCCTGGGCCAAGCTGACGATTGGCTTTGCCGCCACGCTAGGTCTGTGCTTGCTCGCGGCCCTCTGGCCGGCCATCACCACCGGGCGCACTGAACCCTTGAAGCTCCTGCAAGCAGGGCGGGCGGCGACGTGACAGCAAGGAGAATTGCAAAGTCTGGCAGGACAGCCCTCCGTAGCACGGAATTCATTCCGTCTTGCCCTAAGAAGGGGAAGGCCACGGAATAAATTCCGTGCTACGAAGGACTTTGCAATTCTCCTGACGTGACAACGTGGCAACTTGACGCTGCTCGCTGACCGGGATTATAATTCGCCGGAGTGGCAGCGAACTTCCCCCCACTCCTTCCATCGCTTCCGCAAGGAGGGTATCATGCTGGAAAAATCAGAAATGGGCCGATTTTCCGTCGACTTGGTGATTGCCAACAACCGCGACGTGGTACTTCTTGGGGATAGCGAAAATGTGCTGGATGAAGTCAAGCACCTCGTGGTCTCGGGCGTTGTTGATAGTGGGGCCGCCAAACTCGTCCTGCCGCAACGCGTGGTGGACGAACTTCAATTGAAAGTCCATAGCGAGACGATGGTCCGGTTTGCCGACAATCGTCGCGAGAAACGGCAAATCGTCGACAATGTCTGGCTCCAGTTGCTCGGCCGTGACGGAGTATTTTCCGCCGTGGTTGAACCCACGAGGGACGATGCCTTGATCGGAGCAATCGTCCTTGAAGAACTTGATCTGCTGGTGGATTGTAAGAGCCAATTGCTCTATCCCCGCGATCCCAATTTGATCCTGACCGAGATCGAATGAGAGAGTAACCAAGTGGGCTTCATTCGAAATCTGCTCCTGGTGGCCCAAATGTCTAATTCTTCGGCCGCGCTTGCACGACCAATCGGCACGTTGGCGTCTCTGCGCGGTGTCGGTACGCCAATGCTCGTGCGCCAGCGGCAAGAGACATGTGCCGGAACTGCACTGCGCTTGTTCCGGCGGGTTGTCACAGACGAGCCAGAAGCTTGTCGTTGTCGGCGTGTTTGCCGATCCAGAACGAAATCGCCGCATCGCCATCCAGAACGCCAACCGCTCGGTAGCTGATTCCGACACGTGCCGAATACGTGGGAGGATTCGCATGGACTTGCTTGAAATGGAGTCCTGGATGAGCCGGATCTTGGCGAAACAACCGATATGCTTCCCGGGCCTGACGCTGAACCGAGGCGGGAAGCTCTGCGAATGCCTCACGGAAACCCCTCGTTGTGAAGGAATTCATAGAGCGTCCGTATCCAGTTTCTGCGTGCGCCCCGCACGGTGATCGGCGATAGCTTGCCGAGCGAGGTCCGCAAGTTTTTCCCCCGAAGCCGCGATGGCCCGGTCAAAATCATCCTCTTCCGCCAATTCGGCGAGGAGGCGACTGGCCAGGACCTCCTGTTCCGGCGGTGGCAGTGCAGCCGCCATTGCAAATGCCTGTTGAAGTAACGTAGTCATGATTGTTCCTCCTTTCAGACCATTATAGCAGGCGCCAGCGACAACAAACCAAGCTGGAACTGCGCTGCGCTTGTTCCGGCCTACGGCTTGTTCCGACCCCTTGGCACAGAATAAATTCCGTGCTACGTAGCCAGCCGCTTCTGCAGTTCCTTCCGGCCCAAGTCGAGGGCTTCGCCCAGCTTTTCCGCCAGCTTGCCGCCGGCCTGGGCCATGTCGGGCCGGCCGCCGCCCTTGCCGCCGACCAGCGCGGCCGCGGCGCGGATCCACTGCACGCTGTCCAGTCCACGATCGACTAAGTCGCGGCTGAGACCCGCAATGAGCATCACCTTGCCCTCCTCCTGCTTCGTGCCTAAGAGCACCGCCACAGGGGCCACCTTGCGGCGCAACTGATCGATAAGATCGCGTAACGATTGCGGCGTGCCGCCGGGCACCTCGGCGGCCACGATCCTCACGCCCTGCACCTCCACGGCGTTGGCTACCAGTTGATCGATCCCCGCTCCGTCGGCCTTGGGCGCAGCCGTGGCTTTCTTCTGCAACTCCCGCACCTCCTTCGCCAGTTTCTCGACCCGCTCCGGCAGGTCCTCGGCCGCCGCGCGGATCGTCAGCGCAATCCGCCGCAGCAGGGCCTCGTCGCGCTGCACGCGCTGGACCGCCGCCAGGCCCGTCAGCGCTGTGATCCGGCGGATGCCCTTGGCGATGCTTTCCTCGCCGACGATCTTCACCAGGCCCGTCTGCGCCGTGTTGGCCAGGTGCGTGCCACCGCACAGTTCTTTGCTGTACTCGCCCATCGAGACCACGCGAACGATGTCCGGATACTTCTCGCCGAAGAGCATCATCGCGCCGAGCTTCTGGGCCTCTTCCTTGGGCATCAGCGTCCACTGTACGGGCACGGCCTCGATCGCCCGGGCGTTCACCTCGGCCTCGATCTCGGTGAGTTGTTCCGGCGAGAGGGCCTGGTCGTAGTTGAAGTCGAAGCGGAACAGATCGGCCTCGACCTTGGATCCTTTCTGGTGCGTCTGCGTGCCAATCGTCTTGCGCAGGGCGTATTGCAGCAGGTGCGTGGCCGAGTGCGCGCGGCGAATGGCCTGCCGCCGCGGTGCATCGACGGCCGCCGTCACTTGGTCCTTGTACTCGATCCGGCCCTCACGAAGATGGCCGACGTGCAGGACGAAATCGTCCTCGATCCGCGTATCGGTGACTTCGAAGCGGCCCTTGTTGATGCTTGTGATCCAGCCGGTGTCGCCCACCTGGCCGCCCATCTCGCCGTAAAACGGCGTACGGTCCAACACGATCACCGCGGGCAGTTTGCTGTCCAACTCGTCCAGCTTGTAGGCCAGCTCGTTATTGACCAACAGTCCCATCACCAGCGCGTCGGCCGATTCAGACTCGTAGCCGACAAACTCGCTGGATTGCAGCGTCTCGCGGATCTTATCGAGCGGCCCTTGCTTGAACAGCTCTTTCCGCTGCCCGGCGCCGGAGGCGCCTTCGTGTCTTACCTTCTCCTTGTTGAAGCCGTCCCAATCAATTTCCAGGCCGCGTTCCAAGGCCAGGGTCTCGGTTAATTCAGAGGGAAAGCCGTGGGTCTGTAAGAGATCAAAAGTCTCGCGGCCGGAGACGATCTTGGACTTTGCCTTCTGCGTTGCTTCGAAGAGCCGTTCCACGCGTGGCATCTTGGCGTTGATCACTTCAAAAAATTGCGATTCCTCGTTCCGCAGGCCTTGGGCCACGCGCTCGACAGTCTCCTGCAACTCGGGGTAAGGGGCTTTCATCAGGTCGGCCACGACCTTGGGCAGTTGGTGGAGAAACGCCTGGTGGATACCCATCTGATAGCCGTCCAGCACGGCCCGGCGGATCAGCTTGCGGACCACGTAGCCCTGCTTTTCGTTGTCGGGATAGACGTTTTCGTGGATGGCGAACGAGCAGGCCCGCACGTGGTCGGCGACGCGGCGGAGGCGGCGGCCCCGCTCGCGGTCCATCTCGTTATCACTTTCCGGCTCATATTTCACGCCGCAGACCGCGCCGGCCGCCTCGACCAGCGGGCGGAGGATGTCGATGTGGTAATTGGTTTCCACGCCTTGCAGCACGGAGGCCATGCGTTCAAAGCCCATGCCCGTATCGATGTTCTTGCTGGGTAGCGGGCGAAGGTTATTGGGCGGCGTGCCGACGCGGTTGAACTGCGTGAAGACCAGGTTCCAGACCTCGACCGATCCGCGGGGCGTAGTGACGTAGATTTCGCTGCACGGCCCGCAGACGCCGTCGGGCCCTTGGCTGGGGGCGCTGGCCGGCCAGAAGTTCTCGTCCTCGTCCAGTCGCTTGAGGCGGTCGGTCGGGAGCTTGATCTCGTTGAGCCAGATACCTGCCGCTTCGTCGTCGTTCAAATAGATCGTGGCCGACAGCCGGTCGGGATCGACGCCCAGCCACTTTTTGCTCGTGAGGAATTCCCATGCCCAATGGATCGCTTCGCGCTTGAAGTAGTCGCCGAAGCTGAAGTTGCCCAGCATTTCGAAGAATGTATGGTGGTAGGCCGTGCGGCCCACGTTATCGATATCGCCCGTGCGGAGGCATTTCTGGCAGGTCGTGGCCCGTGTGAAGTCGAGTTTGCAGCGGCCAAGGAAGTGGTCCTTGAACTGGTTCATTCCGGCCGGCGTGAACAGCACCGAAGGGTCCCAGCGGGGCACCAGCACGTCGCTGGGGCGACGCACACAACCTTTAGACTCGAAGAACGACAGGTACTTTTCCCGCAATTCATCGCTTTTCATGGGAATCATCACTCGACGCGGAGGAAATGGGATAGTTAGAATCCCTTATCATAGCGGGAGATGTGCCGTGTGAAAAGGCCGAGAATACAGATCGTGATTGCCAAAAAGTTACGGCTTCACGAGAGGATTCTCGATTCGTACGGCACCGTAGGTTGCACCGGTCACAAAATCTTCGGACCAAAGCCGATCGCACGACGCATGTTCGGCCGCCGCCAAAATTGTGGCGTCCCAGAAGTTCATCTGATATTGGCCACACAACTCAAGTCCACACCGGATCAAGCCTGGCGTAACCTGGACGATCCTCAGCGATTCCAGCAGGAGAAGTTGCCGCGAGACAACACCCAAATCCCGATGAAGCTTACCGATCGACACAGCCGCGAACTCTTGTAAGACCTGGGGCGAGACAACGCCGCTACCGTCACGAATACAAGCCGTAACAAGATCCACGGCCAGCAATTGTTTCGCCGCATCGCGGTGGTCCACCGAGTAGATGAGGATATTCGTGTCAAGAAGAACGCCGCTCACGGTGCGCCGCTCCGCCGATGGACTTCTTCGCGGTCAAATTGCCACCCCTCTTCGGACTGTACTGGATGTAATCTGGCCAAACGCGCGAATTCGTCGGCCGCTTCGCTCGGATCGATGCGGCGAGCGATTCGCTGCAAGTAGTCTTGAAACAGTTGATTCAACGTCGTTCCGTGTGCTGCCGCATAGGCTTGTGCCTGATCCACCAAGTTCTCGTCGGCGGAGAATGTAAGACTCGTCATGTTGCGGTTCCGAACCCGAGGATAGAGGGGTGGTGGCAATCACCGAATTGCCTCGACCAATTATGTTATCTTCTTCCACGCCGTAAACCTCGGATGCGCATATGGTTTCACCAATTCTGCACCGGATTTTGAGGGGAAAACGTTCTAAAGCCACCGTTTGGGTTCCATTTTCCAGATTTTTGCCATTCCTTACCGTAACGAGATTGTCAGTCCTCACGACGACACGCGAGATAAGATTCCTTATAATCCGTGGAACTCGCGGATGATCTTCCAGGCCGTCTCGGCGGTGTCGGCAAACTCGAAAAGTTTCAGGTCCTCGTCAACGATCACGCCCTCGTCGGCAAGAAAGGCGAAGTCCACGACCCGGTCCCAATACTCCCGGCCAACCAGGATCACTGGGATGTGCTGCATGCGGCCCGTTTGACGCAACGTGAGCACTTCGAATAACTCGTCGATCGTGCCAAATCCACCGGGAAAGACGACCAGGGCCATCGCCCGCAGCACGAAGTGAAACTTGCGAATGGCAAAATAGCGGAACTGGAAGCAAAGCTCCGGCGAAATAAAAGTGTTCGGCGCCTGCTCCATGGGCAGAGCGATGTTCAACCCCACCGACTTGGCGCCGATGTCGTCCGCGCCGCGATTGGCGGCTTCCATGATCCCCGGGCCGCCGCCGGTCATCACGGTAAAATGCGGCTTGCCCTCGGCGTAGCCATTCTGCGAGACCAGGCGGGCGAACTCGCGGGCGATGTCGTAGTAGCGGCTCTTGGCCACGATCCGCTCGGCCTGGGTCACGGCCCGTTGACGAACGGTATCGTCGGGCTGCTGGGCCAGTCGCTGCCGAGCTTCCTCCAGGCGGCGGCAGGCCTCGGCCGGCTCGACGATCCGCGTGCTGCCGAAGACCACGATCGTGTTCTCGATGCCGTGGTCGTCGAGCGTCAGTTCCGGCTTGAGGAACTCCAACTCCATGCGTGCCGCCCGCAGCCGGGGGCTCTTGAGGAAATCGATGTCCTCATAGGCCAATCGATAACTGGGCGACTGAGTGATTTTTTCCAGGCTCTCTTGCGGATCGTGGGGCTGAGTCACGTGAAGGATCTCCGAGGTGTATTTCAGAACAGACTGACTAAGGACCTGTGAATCAACAACTGTCGCAAGTCGACGCCGTAGGGGTGACTGTTATTGGTGGGACTCGCTTTGCGTCGCTTGAAGCGACGCCGCTCGGCCCACCCTACTTGAGACTACCCAAGCCGCAGCCACACTGCAAGCTGAATCCAGCCCAGAATCCACAACAGCGTCAGGGGCGCCATCCATACGCTCGCCACGAGGCGGTGCGCCCATCGCCAGCGGATGGCCGCAATGTGCGAGAGCTCTTCCAGCATCATCGCCAGCGGCGCCAGCACCAGGATAGTTTGCCACCCAAGCACGACGCCGACGATCAGGGCTTGGTCCAGGACTTGATATCCGGGCCTGCCCAGCCGGGAATAACGCTCGCCCATCCACTCGGCGGTTCGGCCCAGGAATAGTCCGGTTCCAAGGCCCAGCAGGCAATCGACCACGCCGCCCCAGGGACTTTCTGCCGCCTCCGGTCCGGCCGGCAGCGGATGCAACCAGGGCCAAAACAGCGGTGCGACGAGACCGACCAGCAGGATGGGCAGGAAAAGCCCTCGTGGCGGTCGCTTGCCATCCCAGCGCATCAACGCGGCGGCCAAGAGCGTACAAAGCAGGCCCAAATGGATCAGGCAGATGGAGAGCGCCTGCGTGGGCGGATAGGGTCGCGGCGCCTCGGGAAGGCGGAGAGGCAGGTTCTGTCCGCCGTGGAGCACTTCGACCATGAACAGGAGCAGGAAAAGCCCCGCCGTGACCGCTTCCACCAGCGGATAGCGGAGGGAAATCGGCTGGCGGCAGTCGCGGCACCGTCCGCCCAGCCAGAACCAGGCCAGCACGGGAATATTGTCCCAGGCGCGGATGGGATGCTTGCACCGCGGACAGTGCGAGCCGGGCCAAGCGATGCTCATGCCGGCCGGCAATCGATAGACAACCACATTCAAGAAACTGCCCACGGCCCCGCCCAGGAAAAGGAACCAAGCGGCAAACATGCAGCGTGCCGATTCGGAGGAAAGCAGATCTATCATGTTAATCTTCGAAGATCGCCTGGCGCTTCTTAGGACGATGCTCGCGATCGTTCCACGGCCGCTGGGGCGCTGTGCCTCGGCCGGCATAAGGTTCGCTATGGGCCTCATGATCGTGCCAATTCGCCAGGTAGCGTTCGGCCAGGCTGCGATCGTGAATCACCAGCAGGTTTTCAGCGTTGTGCTCTTCCGCTTGCCGCGTGAAATTGAACGAACCGGTGATGACCGTCTCGCCGTCGATGATCATGATCTTATTATGGGCGATTTGATGCCTCGCGTCGATCAGCACGGAGATGCCGGAGTTGGCCAGGAAATCGGCCTCCGAGTAATGTTCGCCCTGGTCGCTCTTGTCGAGGATCGTGTGAACGACGACCCCGCGCTTGCGGGCGGCCAGGAGCGCCTCGGCGATATCCTTGGAAGTGAAACTATAGGCCTGGACAAAAACCGTTTGCTTGGCGGCATTCAAGGCTGCCACGACAGCCGCGGTGGCGCCGCCCTTGGGCGAGAAATAGACCTCGATGGGCGGCACAGGGCCCATTCGGACATCGCAACCTCCTGCCGCCGCCGTCAACGCCAGCAGTATCAGCACGAGACGTTTCATTGGGGTTTCCTCCATGAACCATGTTCAGGCGAGAGCACTCAGTACTCGGTACTCGGTACTCTGTTAAGGACTGGCCGCGATCACGGCGACCAAACCGGGCATGGTATATTCGACGGCCTCGACGGCGGGCGGATAACTCAGTTCGCACAAGGTTCGCGACGTGACGGGACTGATGCTAGCCAGCCGGGCCTTACGCAACTCCGGACCAAAAAGGCCGACAATCGCGCGGGCGATGGCGGAACTCGTGACCGTCACCCAATCGACCTGACCGGCAGCCAAGGCCGCGGCGACCTGAGGATCGGCTGTCTCGACGTCGAGGGTCAAGTAGACCACAACCTGCTCCACGATACCGCCGGCAGCAATTAGTCGCTCCGGCAGCACCTGCCGGCCACGGCTGGCACGGGCCAGCAAGAACCGCTTACCAGCAGCCTGAGGGCAAAGGGCGTCGGCCAGCGACTCGGCACGATATTCTATGGGGACAACGTCGGCCGCCAGTCCATAGCGAGCCAATTCGGCCGCAGTGCCCGGTCCAATGGCAGCAAACTTCATCCCGGCAAGCTGCGCAAGGCTGCCACCACGGGACAAAAACCGATCGAGCAACCGTTTCACGCCGTTGCTGCTGCTGAAGACCAGCCAATCGTAACTGGCGACGTGTCCCAAGGCCGCGTCCACGGATGACCAGTCGAGGGGGTCGGAAACAGTGATCCCCGGCTGTTCTAAGACTTCAGCCCCCAGCGCCGTCAATAGCTCGCGGAGTTCGTGGGCCTGCTCACCCGGCCGGGTCACCAGGACGCGCCGGCCGGACAAGGGACCGGAAGCAGGGAGCGAGGAGCAGGGAACAGAGGTTTCCGTCATTCCGATTTCTTGTTTTGTAGTTGTTTCGGATTTCGAGTTTCGGATTTCCTTCCTTCCTGCTCCCTCCTCAAAGCCCCATGCCCAGAAACCCGCCCTGGGCATCGCTCTCGGCACGGAGCTTTTCGAGTCGTTCGATCGTCCGCTTCAGGTCGCCGGCCCGGATATAGCGATCGAACTCGACGCGAACGGCGTGGGTGACCGTCTCTTTGAGCCAGGCAACAGCGTCCGCCGTCAGCCAGTCGCAAACCTCGCCTGTCAGTTCGATCTCCAGGTCGCAGTCAAGCGTTCTCAGGTCGTCGCTGTCGGTGAGCAGCGTGCCTTCAAAGCGAAAACTTACCATGCCGATCTTTTCGTCGTTGGTCAGGTGGAAGACACAATCAGCATCGCGCAGGTAATACGTGTTGAACTGCCCATGCTTCGCCACTGCCCGGCGGACGCGTTTGGCAAATTCCACGGTCTCGGGCGGCGCGTCGTCCAGCGGCACGTCGAAACGGGGCACCGTGCGGAGCGGCAGACAATCGAAAGAGATCTCGACAGCGTTACTCATATTGTAATCTTTACGTTAAGTGATCTGATTTCTCTGAAATTACGCAAGCCCGTTGCCACTGGCAGTATAAAATGCTTAAGGCGATAGAAAAAGCCCCCCTAATGCCAGATTCCCTTGAGTTCTCCGGCGATTAGAGATAAACTAGAGTGTTTATCACCAATTGCAGTCCTGGGACTTGCGCCGCCTCGCGGACGAGTACTTGTATGACGATCGTCAACTCCACCAGCCCCAACATCGCGCCCGGCCATAGCGCCTGCCCGCCCACCAACCGGCCGGCAACGGTTTGTGGCGCGGACATTGTCGTACAGTCGTTGGTGAACCATGGCGTGGATACGGTTTTTGCCTATCCGGGTGGCGCGAGCATTCCCCTACACCAGGCCTTTACGCGGTTCCGCGACAAGCTCCGTGTGATTTTGCCCCGGCACGAGCAGGGCGGCGGATTTGCCGCCCAGGGGTATGCACGCAGCACGGGCAAGATCGGCGTCTGCACGGCCACCAGCGGCCCCGGCGCTACCAATTTGGTGACCACGATTGCCGACGCCAAGCTCGACAGCATCCCCATGCTGGCCATCACCGGCCAGGTGAGCACTTCCGTCATTGGCACCGATGCCTTTCAGGAAACGCCGATTGTGGAAGTCTGTCGCAGCGTGACCAAGCACCATTACCTGGTGACCCGTGTGGACGACATTGCCCGAGTCATGCGCGAGGCCTTTCACATCGCCACCACGGGCCGGCCCGGTCCTGTACTGATCGACCTGCCCAAGAACATCCAGCTTGCCGAAACGGTGCCCAACTACAATGCGCCGATGAACCTGCCCGGTTACCGCGTCGAGCAGTATCGCGCCACGCCGGAGCAGATCGCCGAGTTGGCCGCCCGTATCCAGGGCGCGAAGCGGCCGGTGATTTACGCCGGCGGTGGAATCATTGCCTCGGGGGCCAACGACGAGTTGGCGGCCCTGGTCCGCAAGACGGGCATCCCCGTGACCACCACGCTCATGGGCCTGGGCGCCTTCCCCGGCGACGATCCCTTGTCGCTCAGCTTCCTCGGCATGCATGGCACCGTGTACGCCAACTACGCGGTCGACAACTGCGATCTGCTCTTGGCCCTGGGCGTGCGCTTCGACGACCGCGTGACGGGCAAGGTCGCGGAGTTCGCCAGCCGTTCGCAGATCGTACACATCGACATCGACCCATCGGAAATCAACAAGATCAAGAAGGTTCAGTTGCCGATCTGCAGCGACCTGAAGTACGCCCTGGCCGAGTTGAACAAGGTCGTCCAGCCGCCCGCCGACCTGAGCGAGTGGCATCGCAAGATCGATGCCTGGAAGCGGAGCGATCCGCTGGACTACGACCGCGACTTTGACGGCATCTTGCCGCAACACGCTCTGGATTTGATGTGGCAGTTGACCAAGGACCGTGAGACGATCGTCTGTACGGGCGTGGGCCAGCACCAGATGTGGTCGGCCCAATACTACAAATTCCGCCAGCCGCGCCGCTGGATCTCCAGCTTGGGCCTGGGCACGATGGGGTTCGGCCTGCCCTCGGCCATGGGCGCCAAGGCCGCCCATCCCGACACGCTGGTCATCGACGTCGACGGTGACGGCAGCATGCTCATGAACATTCAGGAAATGGCCACCTGCTTCACGGAGAAGTTGCCCGTCAAGGTGCTCTTGTTGAACAACATGCACTTGGGCATGGTCGTGCAGTGGGAGGACCGTTTCCACGCATCCAACCGCGCCCATACTTATCTTGGCCCCATCGATCATCCCGAGGCGATCGGACTGGGCGACGGCATCACGCCTGCGGAGCGCTATCCGAATTTTGCCGCCATTGCCAAGGGGTTCCAGTGGGACGCCCGGCAAATATCGAAGAAAGAGGAACTCCGCGGCGCGCTGCTGGAGATGATCAATGCTCCCGGCCCGTATCTCCTGGACGTGCAGGTGCCCTACCAGGAACACGTGATGCCGATGATCCCCGGCGGGATGACGGTGAAAGATTTAATCAAGAAGTAGGTCTAAGGACCGGCGCGTCAATAAGTGTCGCAATTGGAAGCTGTAGGGGTGACTTTAGTCGCCCCGTTTTCGGATGGGGCGACTAAAGTCACCCATACATTACGACAGTTATTGATTTGCCGGTCCTAATCCGCCGCGAAGATGCCCGTGGCGTACCAAACGCCATTAGCGCCGAGTTTCATGTCGTAGCCGAAGGCCCGATTGCGGGCTTGGACCGCGCTCCAGTGTCCGGCAGACAATCGCCAGCAGCGGACGCACTCGATGGCCGACTCGATCAGGCTCTGCCCCGGCCAACTCTCGGCACAGACCTCCCGCGGCGAACTTCCCAGCATGGCGGCGATCCGCGGAAATCGCGAGTCCCAGCCATGATGGCCCTGGAGACGGATGCCGGCCTGATATTGCGAGTGGCGCTCGGCCTCTACCAACAGGCGTTCGTCCGGTTGGCCCAGCGCACTGGCAGGCTTCTCCGGATGAATCCGCACGGCATAGATCAAGGTTCGCTGCGTGAGCGTGCCTGGGGGCAGTTCGAGGGCCACTTTCATTTCCGGCGGGCCAAAGAACATGCTGCCGGTCAAAGGAAAGACGCTGACAATGCAGCCGTGCAGGTTGGCGTCGGCATGAGCGAAGTCGGCAATCGCCACGCCAGCGCGGCCCTGCATCTCGCGCAGCGTCGCATGTTGCAGCAAAACGGTATCCTTGCCTTCCATCGCGACCTTGGCGTCCAGCGGCAAGCGGAGACAGACCAGGGATTGTAGTTTCTGCCGCACTTCCCCATCGCCGAAGGTCTCCCTTTCCATGCGTTGCGACTGCGGATCGCTGGGATTATGGAAGAAAATCAAGAGCATCTTCCGCTGCTGGTTGGCAACATCCATCGCATGCAGATAGTCGGTTTCCCAGGCAACTTTGAGGGCAGGAGGATTTGCGTCACCCCACGCAATAAATTGGCAGCAGACGATCCACGACAGCACAATCATGAGAGTTCTGCAAGTGTCGCGCATCGATTTTTGCTCCACGTTGCCAGTCATTCGCGAGTTTGCCGGGGAAAATGCTGCCAAAGCCGGGTTGTGAATATATGGTCTAATTGCTAAATTGGGAAAAAGCAACAAGATTTGCCGATTTTTCATAAGAGGCAAAGATCTTTTCTGCCAGCGGTGTATGATTGACAGTCTAGCGCGGACACACAACTTGGGATAAAGATCCGGCGTGCAGGCGAGTTGCCTGCGTTACCGGAGACCCCCCATTTACAGAAGGAGCGAACCGATGTCGGGTATGAATTTGAGAAACTTGGGTGTACTGGCTGTTCTGGCAACCTTGGGAACCCAGAATCTGCTTTGGGCGCAAACGCCGGCTCCTCCTGCCGCGGCTGCCAATACGGCGGCCGTCGCTCCTCAGTTTCACCCGCTGACTGCGGCCGACGCCCAAGATGCCCTGGCCCAGGTCCGCAGCGCGGCCGACGCCGTCGATCAGCGTTTTGCCACCGCCGGTTCTTCGGCCGACGGCTGGAAGGAATATCTCGCTTGGGACAAGTTCAAGAGTGAACTTGCCAAGGCTACACCCGACGGTACTGTGCTTGCCGACGTCTACAAGAAACTGGCTTCGGGCTATGAAGGGTTGGAATTGAAATGGTTTGCCAATCTGCGGGCGGCGCTGGGAGACTATCTCGCCGTCGCCGCCGGAGTTGGCAGTCCGGATCTGGAGAAGGCCGTCAAGAGTGAGCTCGATGAGCTTACGGGGCAGTTCAAGTCGTTGAGCGCTCATCCCACTGCCACCGAAACACGACGGATCGCCGACCATCTCCTCTGGCTGGAAAGCGCGCGGCAAGCGCCCGAACTGGTGCGCGAGATTCGCGCCCGCTTTTCCACGCCGAACTTCCACGTCCAGCTTGGCGGCGATTTGCTCAACGTGGGTGTCGGCGGGCCTATCGACGACGTCGCGCCTATCGACGACTGCATTTTGGGGACCGCGATCCACGGCACGGGCCGTACAGTGGGCAAGACCACGACTGTACTGACGCCCAATCCCGCTTTTGCCGCCTTTGACGCCATGCTGGACGCGGTCAACTACAGCAATAACGTGGGCCGCAACGGGCCGGTTTGCATTTACTCGACCGGCCAGACCTGGCTAGGCGCCGACAAACGCTTGTGGCTGGACGCAACGGGCCTGCACGCCCATTCGGCCCGGACGGCGGCCGACGCCCAAACGACGATCACCAACATCGTATCGATCAAGGGCCGGAAAATGGTGGAAAAGATCGCCTGGCGGCGGGCATGCCAGCAATTGGGCGAGGCCCAGGCCATTGCCAGCCAGCATGCCGCCGCGCGGCTTGCCGTCCGCGTTGACGCCCAAGCCGATCCCGCGCTCCAGGACGCCAATCTGCAGTATGAAGCCAAGGTACGCAAACCCTTGGACGAGCGCCGCGCGTTTCCCCAAGTCCTGAAATTCGACACGCTGGCCTCGGCCCTGGAGATCCACGGCATGGCGGCCCGGCAGTCGCAACTGGCCGCGCCGTCGGCCCCGCCGGAATTGCTGCACCCGGCCGAAGTTACCGTTCGCGTCCACGAGTCGATGGTCAACAACATGGCAGAAACGGTCCTCGCGGGGATGCGGCTGAGCGACACGATGGTGCAGCAGGCCGCCTTGGAACTGCTGGGACGCCTGCCCGACCAGCTCCAGCCCGATCAGGAACCGCTGACGATCGTCTTTCCCCCGGAACGGATTCCGCGAGTGCCACCGGTCACGATCGCGTTTGCCGAAAACGGCATGACGGTCACGGTCCGGGGCTGGAAATACTTTACCGGAGCACAACAGCAGGAGCAGCCGGGCATGTTCGTAACGGCCGCCTACAAGTTCGAGAATACTCCGGAGGGCTATCGAGCGATCCGCCAGGGCGATATCCAGGTCACCGGCACGAAACCCGGCGAGAAGCTGTCAGCGCGGTTGATTTACATCAAGAACGTGGTGATGAGAAAGTTCGGCAAGCTCTTCGCCCCGGAGATCAAGCTGCAGGGCTTCAAGTTCAATAGCGGCAAGCTGGCCACCGCCGGAAAGTTCGTGCCACATGAAATCATTTCTCAGGACGGCTGGCTGGCGATCGGCTACGCACGCGTGAAGTAGAAGTCGGGCTGGAGCGAGCTTGTAGGCCGGAACAAACGCAGCGCAGTTCCGGCATAGCCTTGAAGTTGGTGGCTTACGCTTGTGCTTTGCCGGAACCGCGCTGCGCTTGTTCCGGCCGGCCTACTGTTGCATCGCGTAGCGCAAGACGTTCAGCCCGATGCGGGCGGCGTCGTCGCGGGTGTAGCCGTGGCATTCCATCGATTCGTGCTTCTCCAGCGCACAGCTCAGGTCGAACTCCGAGAAAATCACCCCGTAGCGGTCGCCGAGACGAACGCCCTGCAGTTCGGGCGGCACGCGGTGTTTCACCGACTGCAGCGGTTCACCCGCCCTGCTCTGCTGGGGGTCGATCCGCATGACCTGCGTGCGGGCCAGATTGGCCCCGCCGTACTTGGCGGTCCAGATCGGGTCGCCGGGCGGAATGTTCAGCAAGCGGTTCTTACCAAAGATAATGTCCATCTCGTCGCGGAACGATCGAGCGAAACTCTCGCTGCCGCAGATGGCGTCGGCAAACAACAGTCCGCCCCGTTCGACGTAGTCGCGCAAGGCATGCCGCTCGCCGTCGGTCAGGTGGAAGGCATTGCGGCCGTGCATGAAGACGACCGGGTAGTCGAACAACGCGGGGTCCTGCATGCCGATGAGCTTGGGATGTGTCTCCACGCGAATCCCCAGATCGTGGCCGGCTTGTTCCATGAGGTTCGCCAATGCCCGGGGTGCGGCGTCGCAGCCGCCGAGGTGCCGGAGTATGGCGATAGCGACCTTGCCGCGCGTCATGTCGTCGCGAGCCCCTTTCACCACGACTACCGCGGGGATTTCGTCCTTGTCCAAAAACTCACGATTGGTGGCATAGGCCAGCACGTTGATGCCGATGGCCATGCCGCCCTGGATCTGCTCCTTGACGGCCCGGCTGTATTTCTCCTTGAAACCGCCTCGCGACAACTCCCAGAGGGAGGCCAGCGACGGCTTGGGGCCGCCAGGCGGATGGCTGGGGGCATATACCACGCTCGTGCGGCAACCGTAGTCGATCCCCAGCAGCAGGCGTTCCTGGCCGACAGGGACTTTCTCCTCCGCACGCCAGATCGGATGCGAACCGTCCAGCGGCCGGAAACGATACTCGGGCTTCTGGAAGACCAGATCCATGAGTTGGCGAAAAGGCTTGTCGAATTCGTCAGAGCAGCTCTCGCCGTCGGCGAAAATGAAGCCACCGCGGTCCACGTAATCGCGGAGGTTGGCGGCCAGCCGCTCG
>Ga0181520_10003966_pt1 | contig 25330 bp, 25 predicted proteins | sample PEATcosm2014_Bin_29_FD_132451 | JGI IMG/M metagenome (GOLD analysis project Ga0181520, IMG submission 132451) | Peatland microbial communities from MTU Mesocosm Facility, Houghton, MI, USA - PEATcosm2014_Bin02_30_metaG | ecosystem: Environmental > Terrestrial > Soil > Wetlands > Peat | place...
CGGGAGTGGGAACGGGAAGGGAACGGGCAAGGTGGCGGGGCAGGTCCACTGTTAGCGGCTGAAGGAGGCAGGGGGGGGGGGGGGGTGGGGTTTTCAGAGCGTCTTCAAGAGTCGTCTTCGGGACTCTCCGGGGTCGCCGCTTCTTCAATTTCCATATCGCGAAATTCTTCATAATCAAAGATTTCGCCACATTCCAGGCACTCGACAAACTCGCTGTCTTCGTGGCGGGAGACGATCCGTACTTGGGGATGCTTGCAGGCGGTTGCCATCACTGTTTGGTCACTGTCGAAGAGGCTCTATGGGCAAGATTGTAGCGGTCAGATAGCCAAAATAGAATGAATATTTTTAGGGGAATCTCATTTGGCATTTCGGCCTTTGAGACGCGGAAATGACTTCGGTGCAAACATCGCTTGAAATGCCGACACATTTAGTCCTATACTGAATGCGGACTGAAGAAGTCGGATATTATGCTCAAGCTCACGAAAAAAGCCGATTACGGGTTGATTGCCCTGAAGTTTCTTGCCGAGCATCCTGAAAAGGGCGCGGTAAGCGCCAAGGATGTGGCGGACGCCTATGGCATCCCCGCGCAATTGCTGGCCAAGATTCTGCAGACGCTGACCCGCAAGGGGCTGTTACGCTCCCATGCGGGCATGAACGGCGGCTATGCGCTGGCGCGCGAACCGCGCGAGATCTCCGCCTTTGAGGTGATTCTGGCCATTGACGGGCCGTTCTTCATCACCAGTTGCAGCAAGGGCGCAAAGAACTGCGAGCTGCATACCAACTGCACCATCAAGGAGCCGCTGGCGCGGGTGAATGACACCATCGCCGGTGTTCTGAAGAGCATCAGCATCCAGGATTTGGCCGAGAAGGAGCCGCAAGGCGAAGCGGCCCCCTTGATTACTCTGACGCACTGATCACGAGCAACGTAGAACGTACTTCCCCCTTCTGCTGAACGCAGAGCCGACAACGAACAGGATGGAGATCGAAATGGGTAATGTAGCGAACGATGTTGTCATCCCCGCCGGCGTAACATTGCCGATCTATATGGACAACCAGGCCACCAGCCCGCTGGACCCCAGGGTGCTGGAGGCGATGATGCCGTATTTGACCACGAAGTTTGGCAACGCGGCCAGCCGCAACCATCAGTTTGGTTGGGAGGCGGAGAAGGCTGTGGAGACGGCGCGCGAGCAGATTGCGCAGCTGATTGGCGCCACGGCCAAGGAGATCATCTTCACCTCTGGCGCTACGGAATCCAACAACCTGGCCATCAAGGGCATTGCGGAGATGTACCGCGAGCGCGGCAACCACATCATCACCCAGGTCACCGAGCACAAGGCCATCCTGGATACCTGCAAGCGGCTGGAGAAGCATGGCTATCGCGTCACCTATCTGCCAGTGAAGGCCGACGGCTTGATCGACATGGAAGACCTGAAGCGCGCCATGGACGAGAAGACGATTCTGGTTTCCATCATGGCGGCCAACAACGAGATCGGCATCTTGCAGCCCATTCGCGAGATCGGCAAGCTCTGTCATGAGAAGGGCGTGCTCTTCCACACCGATGCGGTGCAGGCGGTGGGCAAGGTCCCGTTCGATGTGATTGCGGACAATGTGGATGTGGCCTCGCTCTCCGGGCACAAGATCTATGGACCGAAGGGTGTGGGCGCTCTCTACGTGCGTCGTCGCAATCCGCGGGTGCAGATTGCCGCGCAGATTGACGGCGGCGGCCACGAGCGCGGCATGAGGTCGGGCACGTTGAATGTGCCGGGCATTGTGGGTCTGGGCAAGGCGTGTGAGATTGCGCAAGAAGAGCTGGAGAGCGAGATGATTCGCCTGAAGGCCTTGCGTGATCGCTTGCAGCAGAAGCTGGAAGCGGAGCTCGACTACATTCATGTGAATGGCTCCATGGAGCATCGCTTGCCGGGCAACCTGAATGTGAGCTTTGTCTACGTGGAAGGCGAAAGCCTGTTGATGGGCATCAACGATGTGGCGGTTTCCTCAGGCTCGGCCTGCACCTCTGCAACACTGGAACCATCGTATGTTTTGAAGGCCCTGGGCCTGGGCGACGATGTGGCGCACAGTTCGATTCGTTTTGGCCTGGGCCGTTTCAACACCGAGGCGGAAGTGGATTATGTGGCTGCCAAGGTGATCCAGATTGTGAAGCACCTGCGCGAACTTTCGCCGCTGTACGAGATGGTGAAAGAAGGCATCGACCTGACCAAGATTCAATGGGCAGCACACTAAGAAGCAGCCTCTAGCTTCTAGCCTCTAGCTTCCAGCTTGTTCTTGCAGATGGAAGCAGCATCGTCCTTTCGGTGGATTGGCTAGAAGCTGGAAGCTAGGAGATAACAGCTGTTCTTCCGCGGCTCCCCCCGCACTGAGGAGAAAAGGCACATGGCATACAGCGACAAGGTTGTGGATCACTACAACAATCCGCGCAACGTGGGCGCACTGGACAAGAGCGCGCAGGAAGTAGGCACGGGGCTGGTCGGAGCTCCGGAGTGCGGCGACGTGATGCGTCTGCAGATCAAGGTGAATCCGGTGACGCAGATCATTGAAGAGGCCAAATTCAAGACCTTTGGCTGCGGCTCGGCCATTGCCAGCTCGTCGCTGGCGACCGAGTGGATCAAGGGCCGCACGGTGGACGATGCGTTGGAGATCAAGAACACCGATATTGTGAAGGAACTCTCGCTGCCGCCGGTCAAGATTCACTGCTCAGTGTTGGCCGAAGATGCGATTCGCGCAGCCATTGGCGATTGGAAGAAGAAGAACGTCGCAGCGGAGCCGGTTGTGGCAGAAGCTGCGGTTCAGTAAGAGATCGAAAGAGGCATGACGCAGGTTGTGCCGATGAGTAAGAAATCGACACAAGGGGCTTTGGCTCCTGGGGAGTGCGCCCGAAACGGCGGCACTCTTCCAGCGGTTGAAGCCCAGCTCTTCAGACCTCGCAAAACAGCGAACTGGATAGAGCAGGAAGGCAAGTATGACGAACTTTGTTTCGATTGGGACTAACTCATCCACGGCAACTGACGTGGTGAAGTCGCAGCCGCAGATGGCCGCACCGCAGGTGCCGCAGGTGTCGAAGGCGCCTGTGCAGGGCGTTCTCGTGACCGAGAAGGCCATCAAGCGCATCCGTATTGCCATGGAAAAGGAAGGCATCTCGCCGGCAGAGGGAGGGCTTCGCTTGGGCGTTCTGGGCGGAGGCTGTTCGGGACTTTCTTACTCGATCAAGTTCGACACCCAGGCTCGGGAGCGCGATCGGGTTTATGATTTTGATGGTGTGCGCGTCTTTGTCGATCCCAAGTCGTTCCTGTACTTGAACGGCATGACGCTGGACTACGAAGAAACTCTGATGCGTCAGGGCTTCAACTTTATCAACCCTCACTCAACGCGCTCCTGCGGTTGCGGGTCCTCGTTCTCGGCGTAAGCTTTCCGGGAGTATGGCCATGTTGAAAGTTCTCAATTCCGCGGTACCGGTAGCCTGTTGGGCCTGCTCGATTGGCCACACAGAGTCTACATTGTTCTGTCCCCATTGCAGCAAGATCCAGCCCCCTCCGGGTGGCGATTTTTTCTCTGTATTTAGTTTGAAGACGCAGCTGAATATCGATCTGGTTGCGTTGGAGCATGAATTTCATCGGCTGAGCCGCCGCTTGCATCCCGACCGCTTTGCGCGGGCCGAGGACAACGAGCGCGCGTGGAGCCTGGCCGACACCGCGCTCTTGAACGATGCCTATCGTACGTTGCGCGATCCGATTCGCCGCACCGAATATGTGCTGAAGCTGGAAGGCGCGGCGATCGTCGAAGAGAGTGCTGGCAAGAATCGCACGGATACTTCGCGCGTCCCCGCCGATCTTCTGGAAGAAGTCTTTGAACTCAATATGCAGGTGGAAGAGATGCGCGCGGAGCGCAAAGCCGCGCCCGCAGCGGGCCACAAGGGCGCTGTGCTTTCAGCCGAGTTCATCGAGCTGGAAGGCGCATTGCAGCAGGCCAAACAAAAATTCACCGTGTTGCTGGCGGAAGTGGATCAGAGCCTGCGCGCGGAGTGGACCGTGTGGGACGAAGGCGATGCCGCACACCGCAAGGCCGCACAGAAAGCCATGGTGGCGTTGCTGGATCGCCGCCGTTATTTGAGCAATCTTGTTCGCGATGTTACTGAGACTCTGGGAGCATAAACACACAAATGGCTGATGGACGCGTGGTTGGCATTGACCTGGGGACGACGAATTCCCTAGTCGCTTTTATGGAGGGCGATAAGCCCGTTGTGATTCCCGGTGTCGATGGTTCCAACCTGGTGCCGTCGGTGGTGGCGCTCGATCCGATGATAGAGCCCGGCGCGCGCCCCACGGTGACGGTGGGCAACAGTGCGCGCAAGTCGCTGATTGAGACGCCGGAGCGCGTCATCTACTCCGTGAAGCGGCTCATGGGCCGCGGGCTTTCCGAGATTCAAAGCGAGTTGAAGCACTTTCCCTTCCGCCTTGCCGACGACGTGGAAGAGGGCGAGGTTCCGCGCATTCAGTTGGGTGAGATGAAGTTTACGCCACCGGAGATTTCGGCGTATGTGCTGCGGCAGTTGAAGCGCAACGCGGAACGCTTCTTTGGCCAGCCTGTAACGCAGGCTGTGATCACTGTGCCTGCGTATTTCAACGACGCGCAGCGCCAGGCCACCAAGGATGCAGGCCGGATGGCGGGCCTGGAAGTTCTACGCCTGGTGAATGAGCCCACCGCGGCCGCGCTGGCGTATGGACTGGATCGCGCCAAGGTAGGGACGATTGCGGTCTTTGATTTTGGCGGCGGCACTTTTGACATCTCGATTCTCAAGCTGAACGATGGCATCTTTGAAGTGCAGTCCACGGGCGGCGACACGCACCTGGGCGGTGACGACATTGACAACCTTCTGCTGGCCATCGGGCTGGACGAGATCTATGCCGAGCATGGTGTGGATCTGCGCGCTCATCCCAGCGCCGTGCAGGCCCTCCGCAAGGCCGTCATCGACATCAAGATCAAGCTCTCCACCGAGAACAGTGCGAGCTTTGACATTGAGCTGCCCAACGGCGATCGCTACCAGCGCGAGATTCCGCGCGATGTGTTTGAGCTGCTGATAGAGCCCATTCTGGATCGCACCGCCGTGCCTTGCCGACAGGCGATGGCCGATGCGGGCATTACCGCGGAGCAGATTGACGAAGTGGTTCTGGTGGGCGGTTCCACGCGCATCCCCGCTGTGCGCAAGATGGTGGATGAGCTCTTCAAGCTGACGCCACGCGGCAAGAAGCCGCACACCGAACTGAACCCCGATGAAGTTGTCGCGCTGGGCGCAGCGGTGCAGGCAGGCATTCTGTCGGGCGCATCGCAGGCCACCGATGAGATGTTGCTGTTGGACGTGACGCCGCTCTCGCTGGGCATTGAGGCGTTGGGTGGAACCGTGGCGCGCATCATTCAGCGCAACTCGACGATTCCCGCATCAGCCACGGAGCACTTTACTACAGGAGTGGATGGTCAGACCAACGTTGCCATTCATGTTGTGCAAGGGGAGCGCGAACTGGCGGAGGATTGCCGTTCGCTGGCGCGCTTCGACCTGAAGGGCATTCCTCCGATGTCCGCCGGATTGCCGCGCATCGAGGTGCGCTTTCTGATCGATGCCGATGGCATTCTGCATGTTACAGCGCGCGAGCAACGCTCGGGGCTGGAGTCGGAGATTGAAGTGAAGCCCACCTATGGTTTGACCGACGAGCAGGTGGAAGGCATGATTCTGGACTCGTTTGACAATGCGGAAACGGACTTTGCCAAGCGCTTGCTGATTGAAGCGCGCAACGAGGCGGAGACGATTCTTGCGGCCGTGGAACGGGCTCCGTTGAATCCGGCATGGAAACAATTGGACGATGAAGAGCAGAAGGCAATTGCGGTTTGCCGAGGCTATCTGACGGCAGCCAAGGACAAGGACGATGTGGAATCGATTCGCAACGGCATTGCCGCGCTCGACCAATCCACGCGCCGCTTTGCGGAACTGATGATGGAGTCGGCGGTGACCACGGCGATCCGCGGCAAGACGATGGATGCAGCCGGCAACGATCTGGACGACGGCATCACCGCGCCACATACGTTCGCGCCGGCGGAGTTCAAATGATGCGGAGCTAGCGAAGTTTGCGGTGTTCGCTCGTAGCCTGCTTCGAGGCACCTCCGTTCGTGTGTGTGCCATACTACGAGGCGGAGGAAACGAAGATGAAATCTGTTCTTGGTATTGTTTTTCTTCTTTTTGCTTCTGTTGTCAGCTTTGCACAAGATAGGCCTGCGAAAGAATATCCGCTCAAGGTGCACGTGAGTTCTTCGGAACAGCAGGGATTTGGCATGCAGGAACAGCAGATCCTGCGGGTTGTCATCGAAGGGAAGAAGTATCAGCTGATCGCACTTGGTTCGCGGCCATGGGCACTGCCGGTGGGTGACTACCGGGGGCGCATGTCGAAGGAAAAGCCGGTAGAGGGAGGGCAGTATGACCGGCGCTATGAACTCCTCTTCCCCGACGGAAAGACGGCCGAATACCAGGTCGGCGGCGAATCAGAGTAGAGGCCGGGAACATCTAAAAGGATATTGCAAGAGCCACCGGTGAGCGCGCGGATCGGTGCAGAAGATACCAGCCGCCGCGACCGGAACCCAGTTTGGAGATGCACGTATGAGTCAGAATCCGTCCAGCACGACCTCAGCAATCCCTGTCGACAAGCTCGTCCGCATTACCTTCCAGCCGGAGGGCAAGACGGTTGAATTCGAGTTCGGCACCCTGCCGTATGACCACCACGGCAAGCCGATGTCGTTTTTGGATGTCGCGGAGAACAACGGCATCTTTCTGGACCACGCCTGCGGCGGCGTCTGCGCCTGCTCCACCTGCCACATCTTGGTGAAAGAAGGCGCGGCGGGACTGACCGAAGCCGAGGACGATGAGCTGGACCGCCTGGATATGGCCGCCGATCAGCAGTTGAACTCGCGGCTTGGTTGTCAGGCAGTCATTACACGGCCGGGTAACTATGTGGTGGAGATTCCCAGCTGGAACCGTAACTATGTTACCGAAGGCAAGCCGTTGACCGTGACGGAGAACACCTAGAACAAGCGTTGTTGCTTTCCCAGGTCTCAAAAGCGAGACCTGGGGCACCCCGCCGCTTTCGATAACTACAAACGAGGAAAAACATGGCACGCGAGATCCATTGGACCGACGCCGAAGAGATTGGCATTCAGCTGCGGGAAAAGTTTCCCGATCTTGATCCGCTGATGGTGCGCTTTACCGATCTGCGTCGCTACGTGATCGAGCTCGAAGGTTTTGCGGACGATGCGCAGAAGTCGAACGAGCCCAAGCTGGAAGCGATCCAGATGGCGTGGCACGAAGAGTTTGAAGACGCGAAGAGCTGAAACGCGAACCCGATGGCCCGCAAGCCGATTCAATTCTCCACGTGTTGCGAGAGCGAGAGGACGTTGCCGTCCGGGTCTTTGAACCACGCCACGCGGTCGCCGTTGGGGAAAGTGGCGATGCCGCGCTCGTCCTGGCCCATGTTCGGGAAGCGGGCAAACTCCACGCCTTTTGCGGCGAGTCCGTCCACATCGGCGGTAATGTCGGCTGACTCCCAACCGAGCACGGTGAACGGTGCTGGCGTAACCGTAGATGCTTTGCCGATGCGCAGCATGGCGCCTGGCATGTTGAAGACCAGTGCGAAGCCATCGTCGCGACGGAAGTTGAATCCCAGTGTGTCGCGGTAGAACGCAATCGCTGCCTCGGGGTTCTGCGTTTGCAGAAACGTCACTACGCTTTCCATCTTAAGGCCTCCATCAAGATTCTTTGTTAGGGTAGTGGATGCACGCGATCGCTTCGGCCGTGATGAGATTCTGGAGCCCCTCCTCCGTGCTCAGAGGTGAGGCTTAACGATCCTCGAATTCGTGCAGGCTGAATGCGCCCTCAAAGTGTGTGAACTCCTTGTCCCTGCCGGGCACCAGATACACACTGATGACATCGAAGCGCAGGGCGGGCCAGCTCTCCATGGACAGATGGCGCACGTACTGGCGCGCGAGCTTGCGGATCATGCGGCGCTTGTGGTCGTCCACGGCGGCTTCGGCTGGCGTCAGGTCGTGCGCGGTGCGGGTCTTTACTTCGATGAAGCAGAGCAGGTCGCCCTGCCATGCAATCAGATCAATGTCGCCAGGCTCCGTGCCCGGTGACCAGCGCCGGGCCACCACCGTGTAGCCCTTGCGACGCAGATAGAAGAAGGCTGCATCTTCACCCTGCAAACCAGTTACCAGATGCGGGGGCAGTTGCATTCCACGCCGCGCGGCAACCCAATCGAGCGCTGCCAAGGCACGCTCCTGCGCGTCGAGTTTGATCTGTCGCAGCAGGTTCATGGCTCTCCATTTTGCTCTGCCTTCCGCAAGCTTGCAACCTGAATCGAACGCGGATGCCGCAGATTCTGCGCCAAAAACCCGGTCTTTACGGGGTTGCCACGCGTCAGGACTTAATGGAAGCATGACTCGAACCTGGAAAATACCATTCTATAAAGCAGATGTCATCCTGTAATCTGGACTTTTCGCGATGTTACCCCAAGGAGTATCCTCACCATGTATCCTCTATTTCGCCTGAGTGCCGGCTTTGTAGCCCTCGGCGCGCTCATCGCGCCTGCCTTTGCCCAGACCGCCCCCAGGGAGCCGATCCGCATTGTGGCCGACCTTACCGACGCGCCCCGGAAGCTCTTTCATGCGGAGATCGATTTGCCGGTTACGGCTGGCCCGCTGACGCTGACCACGCCCAAGTGGATTCCGGGCCATCACATGCCAAGCGGCCCGGTGGGCAACATCACCGGCGTGGTGTTTACGGCGAACGGGCAGACGCTGGAGTGGCGGCGTGATCTGGTGGACTTGTATGAGTACCATCTGACGGTGCCGCAGGGCGTGACCAGCCTTCATGCGCATCTGGACCAGATTGTGACCGGGCGCATCAGCCAGAAGATTGCGGCGTTGGAGTGGGAGGGCCTGCTGCTCTATCCGGCAGGCGTGCCGGTGCGTCGGATTCCCATTGAGCCAGCCCTGAAGGTGCCTGCGGGATGGGGCATTGGCACTGCATTGCAGCATGTGGGCGAGGGCGCCTATCCGGTTCCCGCTGCGGCAGCGACCACGCTCTTTGCCGTGACCAACGTAGAGCAGCTCGAAGATTCCCCCGTGATCACGGGCGAGTTCTTCCACGAGTACGAGCTTGCGCCGGAGGTCACGCCCAAGCATTATCTGGACGTGGCGGCCGACTACCCTGAGGATGCCAAGTTGCGTCCAGAGTTTTTGGCAGGGGTCAACAATCTGGTGCGCGAGGCTTCAGCGCTCTACGGCTCGCATCATTATGGGGTCTACCACTTCCTGCTCACGCTCTCGGATGTGGCAGGCGGCGAGGGCTTGGAGCACGGGCAATCGTCGGACAACGGCGTGGGCGAGAAAGGCTATGCGGATGCGGAGCATCAACTGCGCGAGGCCGATCTTCTGCCGCATGAGTTCACGCACTCCTGGAACGGCAAGTATCGTCGGCCGGTAGGGCTTTATCAGTCGGAGTTTGCCACGGCGCAGCAGGGCGCGCTGCTGTGGGTTTACGAGGGCATGACGCAGTATCTGGGCAACGTTCTGGCGGCGCGAGCGGGATTGGTGACCGCAGCGCAATATCGCGACCTGCTGGCGCTCTCCGCCGCGAATCTGGACTCGAAGCCGGGCCGCGCGTGGCGCTCCACCAGCGATACCGCTATTGCCGCCAGCGTGCTCCGCACCCGCGACATGGCCTGGTCCAACTGGAAGCGTGGGCAGGACTATTACCAGGAGGGCGAACTGCTGTGGCTGGACGCCGACACGCTGATCCGCAAGCAGAGCAAGGGCAAAAAATCGCTGGACGATTTTGAGAAGATCTTCCTCGGCAAGGGTGGCAACACCGGGCCGGAGATTGTGCCTTATACGTTTGAAGAGATTGTGGCCGACCTGAATGCGGTTGCGCCGTACGACTGGGCCAAGTTCCTGGATGATCGCGTGAACAAGATCAATCCGCGCGCGGACGTTGCGGGCATTGAGCAGGGCGGCTATCGGCTGGTGTACAAGGAGAAGCCCAGCGCCACCGAGCGCACGGTGCAGGGTGGTGCGCGCGGACGTGGCGGCTTGAACTGCTGGTATTCGCTGGGCATGCGCATCGCGGGCGACGGGCAGATTGCGGACGTGCGCTGGAATGGCCCTGCCGACAAGGCCAGGCTTGCTCCTGGTGACAAGGTCTTGACGGTGGGCGATCAGATCTTCTCACCCGACGCGTTGCGCGCGGCCATTGTTACGGCAAAGACGAATCCTGCGCCGATCCACCTGATGGTGCAGGCCGACAACTACGTGCGCAGTGTTGATGTGGAGTATCACGAGGGCGAGCGCTTTGCGGTGCTGGAGCGCGTGGACGGAACCCCGGCGTTGCTGGATGAGATTGTAAAGCCGCTCACCACGCTGGAGAAGGCGCCTGCCGCCAAGCACGACGAGGAGTAGAGCCAACTGAGCAGCGGCGCAAGGTTCAGAGCCTTGCACTAGCTGATGTTGAAGCGACGAATCCCGTTGCAGGAGATATTTGGTTTGATGAAGAAGTGGAAGCGTTTTTCCTTTACCGTTCTGGGGCTGATGATGGTTGCCCCGGTGTGCGCAATTGCGCAGCAGCAGCCCGCCGCGGCCGAGAATTTTGTAGCATCGCATTACACCAAGTACGAGTTCCGTATTCCCATGCGCGATGGGGTGCGCTTGTTCACCTCCGTCTATGTACCGAAAACCGGCGGATTCACCGATGCCGGGCCGTATCCCATGCTGATGGTCCGCACGCCCTACAGCGTTGCGCCCTATGGCGAGGACAAGGTTCCGCAGCGCCTTGGCCCTTCAGACGATTTTGAGAAGGGTGGCTACATCTTTGTAAATCAGGATGTGCGCGGCCGCTGGATGAGCGAAGGCGAGTTTGTGGAGATGCGTCCGCACATCGACGTGAAGAAGTCGGCCAAGGATGTGGACGACGCTTCGGACATGTATGACACCATCGAGTTCCTGCTGAAGCACGTGGCCAACAACAACGGCAAAGTGGGCATCTGGGGCATCTCTTATCCGGGCTTCTTTACCTCGGCCTCCATCATTGACTCGCATCCCGCGCTGGTGGCGGCAAGCCCGCAGGCGCCGATGACCGATCTGTTCCTGGGCGACGACAGTTACCACAACGGCGCGTTCAAATTGTCGGCCACCTTCGGTTTCTATCAGTTCTTCGATCCGCAGAAGAACCCTCTCTCTGAGGAACGTAACATCGACTTTGATTTTGGTACGCCCGATAGCTATGCCTACTATCTAAAGGCTGGCAATCTGGCGAGCCTGGCCAAGAGCATGCTGGTGCCCACCAAGCTGTGGCAAGACCAGATGCAGCATGACACCTACGACGCCTACTGGCAGGCGCGCGACCTTGAGCACCACATGAAGAACGTGAAATGCGCGGTGCTGGTGGTGGGTGGATGGTTTGACGCCGAAGATCTTGTTGGTCCCTTCAAGACCTTCAATGCGGTGCGCAAGTTCAATCCGGAGACGCCGGCCACGCTGGTGGAAGGTCCGTGGGTGCATGGCGGCTGGGCGCGTTCGGATGGCAGTCACTTGGGCGATGTCACCTTTGGCGCCAAGACCTCGGAGTACTTCCGCAGCCAGGTGCAGTTTCCCTTCTTTGAGCACTACCTGAAGGGCAAGGGCGCGGCGCAGCCCGCCGCGGTGGTGTTTGAAACCGGAACCAATGTCTGGCATCGCATGGAAGCATGGCCACCAAAGGCTGCTGTCGCCAAGACACTCTACTTCCACGCGGACGGCAAGCTGAGCTTTGACGCTCCGACCGAGGCAGAGAGCAAGGACGAGTACCTAAGCGATCCCGCGCATCCCGTACCCTTTGTGGGCTACACCACGGACACGGTTCCGCAACGCTTCATGGTGGACGATCAGCGCTTTGCCAGCTCCCGGCCTGACGTTGTGACCTACCAGACCGAACCGCTGGAGGAAGATCTGACCATTGCCGGTCCTATCGCTCCGCACCTGAAGATTGCCACCACCGCCACCGACTCTGACTTTGTCGTGAAGCTCATCGACGTCTATCCGGACAACTATCCCGATCCTGTGGACAGCACGCATGGCAACAAGCATGTGATGGAAGCGTCGCCGCTGCACATGGGTGGCTATCAGCAGTTGCTGCGTGGCGAGCCCTTCCGCGCCAAGTTCCGCACCAGCTGGGAGAAGCCCACACCGCTCGAGCCCGGCAAGCTGACCGCGATTGACTTCACCATGCCGGACCTCTTCCACACCTTCCGCCGTGGCCATCGCATCATGGTGCAGGTGCAGAGCTCGTGGTTCCCGCTGGTGGATCGCAACCCGCAGACCTTTACCGACATTCCTTCGGCCAAGCCGGAGGAGTTCAAGAGGGCGACGCAGCAGATCTTTCACCAGAAGACGGCCGCCAGCAGCGTGGCCGTGCTGGTGCTGGCGCAACCGTAAGCGGGCTCACTTGCTCGAAAGCAAGGGCTTCAGTCTCCGCGGGATTCCCCGGGGGCTGAAGTCCTCCTATCGCGAACGCCAGCACAGCGCCCAGAGCATAACGGAAAGAAGATTTCATGAGGATGGCTCCCGGAACGCGCTTACTCTGCTGACGGAGTCCTTCGGCAAGAGCCAATCTCCACCGCCCCGCCTCCACTTCCGCGCAGCAACGCACTCTACGCACCAACGAAAAACGCCAGAGGCCGAAGCCCCTGGCGCTTTACTCTCTGATAAGCCCTCCGGTTGCCCGGATCATCGATTCACCCTCTCAAGACGCTTCACAAAGCCACGGAGCGCTCCGCCTCCTTCCTTCTGCGTCTCTACCGGCGATGGTTCCCCCGGTTGCCCGGGATCCAGCATCCTTGGCTTCACCGGCACGTCGCTTCGGGTCGCCCCGCCGCTTCGCACTCCAGATCCGCCCTTCTGCAAGGTTTCGGGTTGCCCCATTCCTTGCATCCACCGGCCATTCCGCTGGCTGCTTGCCGGGTTACCCCTGCTCGCTTCCTGCGGCGTTGCCGCGGGACTGATCACCGGGTTGCCCCGGCTTTCACCTCCCACAGCACGCACCTCCCGAGCTGCCCCAAGCTGCCTTGGAGTGCTCAACGTGCGTTGCCAGCTTCCACCGCGCGAGGCATGCCTCGGCGGATTCCCCTGGCTCCCGGCCATCAGGCTTCAGGGTTTCCCCTGTTGCCCGACCTTCCGGCACCTCCAGTGGCCGATCTTCAGGTCGCCCCAAATCCTGCCGCTATCCGTGCCAGCAATGCTGCTTGAGGTTGCCCTCCTGCCACATCTTCCGGTTGTGTTGCCAATCGCGTCTCGTGGATATCTCCTCGATCCTGCCCTGGCAACGGGTTCCTCAATGACTCCCCCTTCTCGGCGAACTTTGCATCCTCGGCTTCGCCGCGGATGAATCTTCCCTCCAAAGGAAGACCCGCTTTTTCTCACCTGATCCTGAATGCAAGCTCAACTTCTGTTCGGTTTTCCGCAACCAGCAAGCCAGCTGCAAAGCCCCGATTTCCCTTGATCCTGCATCGTCCTTTCAAGCTGAAACTGCGCTTCCGGGTTCCTTCGAGCCATCAATTGAGATGAATCTTGCGCCTGATCGAATGAGGGTGCAACTGTGAATATTTGGAAATAATTGTGGATTTCACCAACCTCGGTGCAAGAATGGCCATTCGATTTGAAGATCTTCCCACCACTGCTGCAAGGGATGTGCAGAACGCGTTCCAGTCCTCATCAACGCAGCTCTCTTTTCCACTTTCTACGCGCATCAAGCCGCGAAAATCGGGGCCAAAACACCTTCGGGCGCCTTTCCTGTTCGCAAAAATCGCAGACAGAGACGGCACCCGATGCTGTTTTGCACGATGCTATTGATATTGTGAGGCTCTTGCAGAATTCTCTGCAGGAGACGAGAAGCGTCAGGGCACGACTTCAGTCGTGCCGGAAAATGGTCAAAATAGCCCCCGGCTTTAGCCGTTGAGGAACCGCAAGCTATTGAGAAGAAAGATGCAGGGGCTAAACAGGTTGCGGAAAAACTCGGGGTTCAGGGCTTTTTGGAAGGGTACGAGCTTTAGCTCGTACGTTAAGTTCCATTCTTTCAACACGGGGCTTTAGCCCCCGAGGGAATTGGAACTCACAATCCGAGAGAAATGGAGTTTTTCCGCAGCCTGTAAAGCCCGGCTATTTTGGAGCCTCTTTCGGCACGGCTGAAGTCGTGCCCTGACGCTTCTTGCTGCCACAATAAGTTTTGCAAGAGGCCCTTATGTGGAAAAAGCCGCCCATGGTGTTGATTTCCTCTACCCCTTGCGGCGATAAATAATCTGAAACTCGTAGCTTGGATTGGGCGGAAACAGCGCGGCCACATGGCGCAGCCGTTCCGCCAGCGAATTGGCGGACAGCAGTGGATAATCGCGCTCGCGCAGATCGTGGTAGTCAAAGTCCACGGCCATTGAAAGCATGTAAACCGCTAGCGCATCGGAGAAGGTGGACTCCAGATAGGCGTTGCGCGCCCGCTCGTCAATGCCTTTTTGGCCAGGGCGACCCTCCAGGGCACGCCGCCGGTTCTCCCACGCATCCTGGCTGGTTTCACCGCGCACCTGCGCCTCAGCCTGCGACCACACCAGGGTGGAAAAGCTCTCCGGAACCCCCGCGTTTTGCACAAAATTGTGGGCCACGTTGATAAAGAACTCAAAGGCCAGGCCAAAGCGATCTTCCACCAGACGCGTGGAGATAAACACCGTCTCCATGCCGCCAAAGGTCACGTTGCGATGGCAGATAGCGCGATCGCCCAGATCCACCGTATAGCCCGGCGCAACCATGGCTTCGTCCGAGTCGGCCAGCATCAGCGGAACAAAGTAGTAGGTCCAGCGTTCCAGCGCCGGAGCCAACAGGGCCGGAACCGTAGTCACCAGATGATCCAGATCCGACTCCGGCAGCCGGGTTTCACCCCAGCCGGCAAAGTGAATGCCATTGGACGCGGTGCGGGTCTGCACCTGAGTTGCTACCTTCTCCGCGTGCCAAAGTTCGAGTTGTGCGCTGCTTACCATGCATCTATATTCTAGAGCCTGCTCATCAGTTTTCCCACCCGCCGGAAAGTGGGAGCGGGCGCTCCACAGGAGAGGTCGGAACCATGACACGCAATGAACTCCCAGACCCACAAGGCAGCAAGCGCATCCTCGGATTTCCACTGGAGGGCTTTGGCTGCCTCACCAGTCTGCTGCTGACGCTGGCTTCAGCCTTCTTCACCTTCTTTGCCGTCACCACCCTGGCCATCTTTGCGCTGCTCGGCTGGAACCAGCTGGGCGGCCACACGGTGAACTACGCCTACACCTATCTCTACGTCGGCCTGCCCGCGGGGTTGCTGGTGCTGGTTGTAGCCGCGCCTCTGTTCGGCGTGCTCTGGCTCCGGGCCCACAAGAGCAACATTTAGAGCATTTTGTAAAATGGTGTAGACCTTAATTTCTTAGGTGCCCCACCCATTTCCGCAAAGAACGCGGAAATGGATGGGGCACGGAAGCCTATAGCTAAAGGGGAAATGCTCTAGAACTCGGTTTCAGGACCGGCGATGGCGGCGAGCGTGTGCGCCACGGCGCGATGAAAAGGTCCACTTCCTCACCGGCCCCGTGTCTACGTGGACGAATTGACCTTTTGGGTAGTACCCTACGCCACCCGCCCCGAGGGAGAGCGCAGCGTCCCGCAACTTTACAGCTGGAATGCCTGGAACCCTGATGTCGAGCGCATTCGCCTCGATATGCTGGGAGTGCTCAGCGGCGTTCGTGGTTCTACTCTCGCGGAGCGCGTCATTGGTCTCCTTGGTTCGGTAGCCGCAAAGGATCTCAATGACGCTGCCTGATCGATTCACCTTCCTGAGCATGGTGTGGAGCAGGTCGAAGGTGCGGGGATTGTAGCTCTTGACCTCATCATTATGGCTGTCGCGCAGGAATTGGCTGAGATTGTCGAGCGCATCAGGGATGTACGCATCGCCCACCCTGTAGACGACGTCAATGATCTCGCCACTCTGCCGTGCCATCTTGAGCTCATACTTCTGGCCATCCTCAGGCACTTCGTCGTCAGAGATGGAACCTATGCTAGGCAACTGGATGTTGGACAGCATGTCCCTAATCGCGCGGAGGTGAGGATGCCTGGGGCGCTCGATGTCACGTGCGCTGGCGGTGGGACCGACAGCCAGGAGCACGACAAAGGCAGCGAGGGCGCAAACCCGACGGGCAGATGCGAAGCGACGAATGGATGGGACCAGATGCAGCGGCAATCGGCAGATCTCCTGGCTCTTGTTCGTGGCTACGTCACGCAGAACTTTCCACATGCAGGCGATGCAGGACTGACCGGCCCCGCCTGCGCGCGTTGGTTCGTTGCCACTAGCTCTTTCCTCCATTCTACCGGAGCCGCAGCCTCCTCAGGCAACTTCGGCCGACGGGAGTCGTGCGATGTGGAGAACATTGGCCGAAAGAGTCTATCCGTCCATTGGCATCTCAACTGTTGCCCAATCCAACGCGCTCATTTGAACTCCTAGAGCCCTTGAATCCGCCAAGTTAATTTAAATCTGCAAGATACGCTCATAATGGGGGTGACTGAGTGCGTTGGCGTTTCAGAGAAGTTGTCCCGCCGGTTGTGGTTTCACCCGTTTCACGACCGGAACAGGCTCCATCTAACCGGCTGGTTGCTCTGGTCAAAAGAACCCTTGGCCGCGTGAGGCCGAGGGGCGGCGGTTGAAGTGGAAGGCACAAAAGTCGCCGTAAATTGAGGACAAGACTCAGGCCTCTCCCTCCGTCAAGCTAGAATTCCTATATGCCCGCAGCAGCCCTTTCTCCTGAGGTACTGGCCAAGTACGAGACCGTGATTGGCCTCGAAGTCCACGCGCAGCTGTTGACCGCAACCAAGATCTTCTGCGGTTGCGCCAACCACTTTGGATCGGCCCCGAACACCAACATTTGCCCGGTTTGCATCGGGCTGCCGGGCGCCTTGCCCGTCCTGAACCAACATGCGGTGGAGTTTGCCACGCTGGCCTCGCTGGCCATCAACTGCCAGGTCCGCGAGCGCTCGATCTTTGCGCGGAAGAATTATTTTTACCCTGATCTCCCCAAGGGCTACCAGATCTCGCAGTTTGACCGGCCCATTGCCGAGCATGGTTGGATCGACGTGCCCACGGCCGATGGCAGCACCAAGCGCATTGGCATCACGCGGCTGCACATGGAAGAGGACGCCGGCAAGAGCATCCACGACGGCTATCCGGAGTCCGCCAAGAGCACCTACCTGGATCTGAACCGCTGCGGCACGCCGCTGGCCGAGATCGTCAGCGAGCCGGAGATCAGCACCCCGGACGAAGCCTGGGAGTACCTGACCCGGATGCGCGAGATCCTGCTCTACTGCGGCGTCTCGGACTGCAACATGGAAGAGGGTTCGCTGCGCTGTGACGCCAATGTCAGCATCCGTCTGAAGGGCGAGACCAAGCTCGGCACCAAGGCTGAAGTGAAGAACGTGAACAGCTTCCGCTTTGTGCGCGCCGCTCTGGAGTATGAGGTCGAACGCCAGATCGAAATCATCGAGTCCGGCGGCCGCGTGCAGCAAGAGACGCGCCTGTGGAACGTGAACGAGGGCCGCACCTACTCCATGCGCTCGAAAGAGCAGGCCCACGACTATCGCTACTTCCCGGAGCCGGATCTGCCGCCGCTCGTCCTCACACGCGAATTCATTGAACGCAAAAGAGCGGAGCTTCCGGAGCTGCCCGAGCCAAGACGCGCCCGCATGATTGCCGAGTACGACCTTGCCCCCAAGGACGCAGCCACGCTAACCGCCACCCGCGAGTTTGCGGATCGCTTTGAGGCTGCCGCCAAGACGGCGCGCAATCCACGGCGCGTGGCCAATCTGCTGCTGAGCGAGGTGGGTGGCCGGCTGAATATGCTGGGCATCGAGTTCGATCAGTCGCCGGTGACCATGGCTGGCATTGTGCAGGCTGCGGATCTCTTGGACGAGAACAAGATCAGCTCCAAGCAGCTCAAGCAACTCTTCGACATCTGCTTTGAGAAGAGCGAGGACTTTGGCCCCGTCTATGATCGCGAAAAGCCGGAACAGATTACCGACACCGGCGCGATCGAGAAGATGATCGACGAGGTGATTGCCGCCAATCCCAAGCAGGTGGAGCAATACCGCGCTGGCAAGACCACCATGGCGGGCTTTTTTGTGGGCCAGGTGATGCGCGCCTCCAAGGGCCAGGCCAATCCAGCGCTGTTGAACGAGCTGGTGACCAAGAAGCTGGAAGGGTGATTTCTCAGCCGAAACGACCAAAAGCCCCGGAAGTATTTCGGGGCTTTTGCATTGTATGCACATCCTGCGAATGTTCGTGCGCCCCGCCGGGGCGCGGGCGTCAGGCGGCGGCGGTTCCCAGGGTTCCCCCTTCCCCTTCGACTACGCTCAGGGGCAGGGTCCACCCTGGGCTATCCTCGTCCTGCCTCTCCGGGGCATCCGACCACGGAGGGCGCGAAGCGCGGTTGCCGCAGGGTGCCCCATCCATCGAGCGCACTTTGCTCGATGGGTGGGAGACAACAATGCTCGTTCTCGATTCTTTCCACGCAATCAACGCCCGGGAAACCCACGATCAACCCACCCGTATTGATCCGGCCCTCGAAGAGTGTCACTCTATCCCACCCATCCCGCACAAAACGCGGGATGGATGGGGCACCCAGTTGTCAGTGTTGATGGGCCGGATCAAGAGAACTGGCGCGAAGCGGTCTGCCGCACCGCAGGTGTCTGCTGCATGCAATGCCTAGTCCGCCTGGTATTTGTGCAGGCGGCCGAGGCCGTTGAAGGCGGCCACCTTGTAGCACTCGGCCAGGGTGGGGTAGTTGAAGACCGTATCGATGAAGTACTGGATGGTGCCTCCCAGCACCATCACCGCCTGGCCAATGTGGATCAGCTCCGTAGCCTCTTCGCCGATGATGTGCACACCCAGCAGCTTGCGGGTCTCGGGGTGGAAGATGAGCTTCAGCCGCCCGGTGGTGTCGCCACGAATCTGTCCGCGCGCCGTCTCGCGATAGTAGGCCATGCCCACCTCGTACGGAACGTCTTCCTGGGTCAGCTGCTCCTCGGTTTTGCCGATGAAGCTGATCTCGGGAATGGTGTAGATGCCGTAAGGATAAAAGCCGGGATTGGACGTGGTCGCGGTATCGCCGAAGGCGCGCAGGGCGGCAATCCGGCCCTGCTCCATGGAGACTGAAGCCAGCGACGGGAAGCCGATCACATCGCCCACCGCAAAGATGTGTGACACCTTGGTCTGGTAGTGCTCGTTGACGGCAATGCGTCCGCGCGAGTCGGCCTCCAGCCCAGCCGCCTCCAGGTTCAGGTCTTCCACATTGCCCTGGCGGCCCACGGCATAGAGCAGCGCATCGCCGGAGACGCGCTTGTTGCTCTCCAGGTTGGCCACCACCGTGCCCAGCGCCAAGGACTCCACGCTTTGCACCTCTTCGCCCAGCCGCAGGGTCACGCGGCCATCGCGCAGGTGGTAGCTGAGGGCTTCCACAATCTCGCGATCGGCAAAGTCCAGCAGGCGGTCGCGTTTTTCAATCAGCGTGACCCGCACGCCCAGCACCGCGAACATGCAGGTGTACTCCACGCCCACCACGCCGCCGCCCACCACGATGAGCGACTTGGGCAAGGTGTCGAGGCCCAGAATCTGGTCGCTGTTCACAACCGTCACGCCATTGGTGGGAACCTTGGGCGAGCTAGCCGGCTTGGTGCCCACGGCCACAACAATGTGCTCGGCCTCCAGCGTGGTCTCGGTCTGCGGCCCGCGCACCAAAATCTGATGCGGATCGAGGAAGCTGGCAACCCCATGCACCACATCGATGCCATTACGCGAGAGCTGCGCCTCGGTCACATCCAGCTCGTTCTTGATGACCGCCTGCACCCTGAAGGCGAGGTCGGCCATGGAGATTTTTTCCTTGATCTTGTAATTAACCCCATAGATGGAGCGGTAATTGTAGCCGGACAGGTGCAGCACGGCTTCGCGCATGGTTTTGGAAGGAATGGTGCCGGTATTCAGACAGACTCCGCCCACAACGGTGCGGGCCTCCACCAGGGCAACACGCTTTTTCATCTTGGAGGCGGCCACGGCTGCGCGCTGGCCACTGGGACCGGAACCAATAACAATCAGATCGTATTTCACGGCGCTCATGCGGATCGATCTCCCCTGAAGAGGATCTTAGTTTACGGGTTTTGGGAAACAGGCGGGGACAACTCCTGATCGGAGGCTAGCACACGGGCGGGAAGGAGCGCAGAAGCAGCGAAGGAGATTGTTGATCCGGCCCTGGAATTCTGTCCTGGCATCCCACCCATTTCGCGACAAAGCCTGCGCAATGGATGGGGCACGGTGCTTCTGTCGGACAGCCCAAGCAATAGCGCACCAAAGCAAACGCGCTGCCCGCATTGGGCAGCGCGTTTGATGGTAAGGCGGCAGCGTGAGGATACGGCGATGGAGGGGTGGGTCGCCGATACGCAGATCTGTTTCCCTGGCTGCCGCCAGCTTGTGAACTTTAGGAGTGCGCCGAACGGAACGTCTGCTGCCGAAGCGGCTTCTTGGTTCCAGAGAACGATCCGCCGCGCTGCGCATTGTCGTCGAGGGTGAACTGGCGAATCATGCCGTCCATGTCAGAGGCAAGCTCGGCCAGGTTCTTCAGAGCTTCAACAGCCTCTTCAGCGCCTTGCGCGGTCTCGTTGGAGAGCTGCGAAATTTGGCCAGCCGACTCGGAGATTTCGCCCGAGGCCGCGGTCTGCTGGGTGGCGGCGGAGGCAATCAGGTTGATCTGATGCTCCACCTGGCGGCTGGATTCGATGATCGCTTCCAGGCTTTGGCGAGCATGAGAGGTCTCCTGCAGTCCGTTTTCCACTGCCGAGCGGCTATCGTTCATCACCACCATGGTCTCGCGGGTCTCATCCTGGATGGAGCGGATGGTACCGGCAATCTCCTCAGTTGCGCCCTTGGTACGCTCGGCCAGGCGGCGGACTTCACCGGCGACCACTGCGAAACCACGGCCATGTTCACCGGCGCGGGCAGCTTCAATGGCGGCGTTCAGGGCTAGCAGGTTGGTCTGCTCGCTAATCTCCTGAATCACGCTGACCACCTTGCCGATCTCTTCCGAGCGGCGGGCCAAGGAGGTCATCTTTTCAGAGACCGAGCTGGTGGCGGCAGCAATCTTTTCCATAGTGGCAGCGGCAGCCGACATCACCGATCCGCCCTGATTGGCGTTCTGCGCAGAAGTGCGGCTGGCCTCGGCGGCGTTCTCGGCATTGTGGCTGATTTCGCCGATGGTGGCCGTCATCTCCTGCGCGGCGGCAGCAATCTGGTTGATCTTGCTGGACTCCGTGCGGGCGTTGCCGGCGCTCTCCACCGAACGGGCGCTGATCTGGGTAGTGGCGCTGGACAGCGTATCGGCCGAGTGAGCCACCTGCGCCAACACCGCGCTAATGGACTCCGCACTCTTGTTGAAGGCCTCGCCCAGTTGGCCAATTTCGTCGGCGCCGGAGACGTTCAGACGCGCCGTCAGATCCTTGCTGGCCATGCCCTCCAGGGCTTCCTTCAGGTGGATCAGGCGCGGCGCAATCTCTCGGGTCAGCAGCATGCCCGTAAAGGCGCACAGACCCACGATCAGCAGCGTCATCATCACGTCAATCCAAGTAGCGTGCGAGGCTGAACTGGTGGCCGAAGAGGCCGATGCCATGCCCTCTTTGGCGTTCAGGTTCAGATCCTCTTCCGCCGCTCCGGTGGCGCTCTTGAAGACGGAGATGATGTTCTCGGAGGACAGCAGGTCCAGAGCTTCGCCGGCGTTGCCGCCCTTCAGCTGCTCCACACCCTTGTTGCTGATCTCCATGTAGCGCCCAAAGTCGCCGGTAAACTTCTGGTAGAGCGCGCGCTCCCCATCGTAGCTGACCATCGGCTCGTATTCCTTGATCGCGGCCTGGTAGGCATCAAAAGCCTTCTGCCGCTCCGTAATACGTCCACTCACGCAGTCCGGCGACTGGCAAAGCAGCAGATCCAGATCCATGCGCCGGATCACATTCATCGCACTGGCGGCGCGAGAAATGTCGATGGCTGACGGGAACGCGTTCTCGCTGACGTCGGCGCTATGCGTCGACACCGTGTGGAAGCTGATGAACGTATACGTTCCCAGTGCGATACAAAGACCGCACACGATACCGAAGGCATAGAGGAACTTGCGAGAGACCGAAAGGTCGCGTAACCACTGCATGGGTGTAACCCCTTCAACGAAATGTACTCGACTTTTGTATCGGCGGAATCGCAGGGAGCTTCAGTCCTTTCCATCCCGGCCTCAGAGCTTGCACCACAAATGGGGCAAGATGCGTCCGAGCGATGCCAGAATGAGGCTAGCTATCCCCTTTTGGCACGATCCAGATATGCTGAGAGGGACAAAATCGATCCAGAATGAGAACACTCGGTACCCATGAAGATCACCAACCTGGCACGATCGGCCGCTCTTCCGCGCAGACGTATTTTTTTGTTTCTGATCGCGTTCTGTCTCGCTCTGGTCACGGGCGCTCAAGCCCAGCAAGACCAGGACCGCGCCACCGCTGCGGCCGATCGCCAAGCTATGCTCTCGCAACTGGGCATCGGCGAGCTGCGCCCCCCGGTCAGCCAGAGAACCGCCAACTACGACGAATCGAAGGCCAATCCTTATCCCAGCCTGCCCGATCCGCCGCGCATGGCCAATGGTCGGCCGGTCCGCTCCGCTGCCGACTGGTGGCAACACCGCCGGCCAGAACTGCTGGAGATCTTCAGCCGCGAGGTGCTGGGCCGGGTGCCGGCCAATGCCCCGCATGTGACGTGGAAACTGCTCAGCCAGTCGCAGGAGACCGCAGCCGGCCGTTCCGTGGTGGTCAAGCACCTGGCCGGTCAGCTGGACAACTCCGCCTACCCGGCGCTCCAGGTCTCCATTGATCTGTTGGTGGTGACCCCGGCCGAGGCCCGGCATCCCGTTCCCTTGGTGATGGAGGTGGCCTTCCCCCAGGAAGCCATGCCCGCCCTGGCTCGCTACTTCCCGGAGATGCTGCCCGGCGGCAAGGGCAACGAAGGACCCAGCTGGCAGGAGCAGGTGCTCAGCCGCGGCTGGGGATATGCCGTTCTTTTGCCCACCAGCTTTCAGGAGGATTCCCCGCTGGGCCTGCGCCGGGGGCTGATCGGGCTCACCAACCACGGGCAGGCGCGTCGTCCCGACGACTGGGGCGCGCTCCGTGCCTGGGCCTGGGGCGCCAGCCGCGCCATGGATTTTTTTGAAACCGATCCGGCCATCGACGCCCAACACGTTGCTCTGGAGGGCCACTCCCGCTTTGGCAAGACCGCTCTGGTGGCCATGGCCACCGATCCGCGCTTTGCCGCGGCCTATATCAGCTCCGCGGGAACGGGCGGCGGCAAGCCTTACCGCCATATCTACGGCGAGCAGCTGGAGAACCTGGCCGGAACCAGCAGTTGGCACTGGATGGCGGGCAATTTTTTGAAGTTTTCTGGTCCTAAAACGGTGGACGAGCTACCCGTGGACGCACATGAACTGATCGCCCTCTGCGCTCCGCGCCCGGTCTTTATCGGCGTGGGCTCAGCCACCGCGGGCGACGCCTGGGCCGACCCCACCGGCGAGTTCCTGGGCGCAATGGCTGCCGGCCCCGTCTACAAACTGCTGGGCGCACGCGACCTGGGCACAACCCAGATGCCCCCCATGGAAACCGCTCTCACCCAAGGCGATTTGGCCTTTCGCCAGCATCGTTTTGGCCACACCCCCGGCCCCAACTGGCCCGTTTTTTTGAACTTTTTCGCGCGGTATTTGAAGCCAACCAAGTGACAGGACGCTTGCCAAAGCTCACAAGCAACAGCTTGCAGAAACCGATTAGAAGGTAGGGTGACGCCAATAGGTCGATCTTTTCATTGAATTCAGGTCTGCGATGTGGCAAAGTGGCCGTATGGACAAGGGGACCGTTCTGGACACGCTGCGCTTGCACGAAATGGAGCTGAGGGCTGCCGGTATTGAGCATTTGCGGCTCTTCGGATCAGTTGCCCGGGGTGATCAGACACTCTCATCCGATGTGGACCTGCTGGCGGACTTCGATCGCTCTTCGAGAAGAACGTTGATTACCATGATCCATCTGGAAAACCGGCTCACCGACCTGCTGGGTACGCGGGTGGAACTGACACCTGCGGATGGCATGAAAGAGGCCGTGCGCGCGCGGGCCCTCCGCGAGGCGATCCTTGCCTTTTAAGGACAGCTGCGCCTGCTTTCGCGACATCTTCGCCAGCATTCGATTGATCGAGAATTTCGTCGAAGGAATGACGCTGGATAGCTTCCGGTTCGATGCCAAGACCCAGGCCGCAGTCGAACGGAAGATGCAGATCATCAGCGAAGCCGCCATTCGATTGAGCGACAGCGCAGAAAGCCTTTGCCCTGGGGTTCCTTGGCGCGACATCCGCGGCATCTGCAATTGGCTGCGCCACCCGTACGATTTCGTCGACATGGAGACAATCTGGAACGCGATTCAGGATGACCTGCCGGGTCTGAAGATCGCGGTAGAGCAGGTCTTGGCAGGGCCCCGTCTGGAGTAGGCGCACCAGCTAAAGCCGCTTCTCCATCACGATCCCGTGGATCTCCACTCCCGGCTTCACCTCGCGGTTGGGCTTGAAGTCGTTGGTGCCGGTCTCCACAAAACCCCAGCGACTGTAGAGCGGCGGAAGCTCCGGACGCATGTTGAGCACGATGATCTCGACAGCCTTGCAGCCCTGTGCGCGGAAGCGGTCTTCGGCCTCGGCGGTCATGCGCCGGGCAATGCCCAGGCGCTGCGCCTCGGGGTTCACGGCCAGCATGCCCAGGTAGCCGCGCTCGCCGCGCAGCTCCATGAAGAGCGTGCCCACGATCCGCCCCGTCGCGTCTTCCGCCACCAGAATCTCGCCCTTGGTCATCATGTGGGCCAAGCGGTCCGGGTCAGTGCGTGTGCCGCCCAGAAACTCCTCAACAGAGAAGGCAGCGTTGATCATCGCCACCAGGGGCGCGTTGTCGTCGGCGGTAGCAATGCGGTAGCGGAGTTCGGGAGGCGTCGTGAGGTCCATAGAGGAATTCTATAGATCCGGCCCATAAATACGGACAACTGGGTGGGCGGATTCAAGCTCCAAGTGCAACATTTCCGAAACCGGAGATAGTTGCATATGGCGAAGAGCTATCGACACCTCGATCCACAGGAACGAGCGTTGATTGAGACGCAGTTA
>Ga0181520_10003968_pt1 | contig 25321 bp, 33 predicted proteins | sample PEATcosm2014_Bin_29_FD_132451 | JGI IMG/M metagenome (GOLD analysis project Ga0181520, IMG submission 132451) | Peatland microbial communities from MTU Mesocosm Facility, Houghton, MI, USA - PEATcosm2014_Bin02_30_metaG | ecosystem: Environmental > Terrestrial > Soil > Wetlands > Peat | place...
CTAGTTTTTACACCTTTTAGGTGTTTATTAGGGGCAAGGAAGGTCGTCAAACATTTCCTTGCCCCTCTTTATTTTAGCATGGTTTTTAACATATCATCCAAAAAAGAATCGATTAGCTTAGGAGGTTATCAGTGATAATTATGAGCGTTTGACATTAACAACGCCTGACGTTATCATTCAATAATATAATTATCAAATATATCCTTGAAGAAGAATTTCAACAGATACGGCATTAAGACTCTCGAAATTTTTCGGTAATTCCCCTGAATTCCGGCTTGGATTACAGATGGAACTTAATCATTAGCGCTTGACATTCGTTCTTTGAATTAAATATTTTCTTCCGATGTAATAATCCAGATAAAATCATGGTATACCTATTATGGTGAAAAGGGTTGGACAGGATGAATGATTGTCAAGCTTTAATCAGGGCCAAAAAAGGAGATATAAAAGCTTTTGAAACAATTCTGAAAGCTTATGAAAAAAGGGTTTTTGCCCTTGCTTTTTCCTATCTTCATAACAGCGAGGATGCAAAGGATATAGCGCAGGAAGTATTTTTCCGCGCATATAAGTATTTAAAAAGCTTCAATGAAGAAAAGGATTTTTTCCCGTGGCTTTATTCGATCGAGCTTAATTTAATCCGGAATCATATAAATCATAAGAAGGATAACAGGGAAACCTGTTCCGGGGATATCCTGGAAAATGTTATCTATCTTGATGAAGGATTGCTATCGGCGGATGACAAAATCGTATTCTTCAAAGCGCTGGATGAATTGAATGAAGACGACAAGCATTTTCTGGTCCTCCGTTATATTATGGCTCTTGAAATTAAAGAAATTGCGGCGCTTAAAAATAAGAATGAAAATCAGGTAAGGGTCGGAATCTTCCGGGCTAAAGACAGGCTTAAACAAAAGCTGCAGGAGGAGGGGCTGTGAGCAGAAATTCGGAAGCACTGATCAATTTTATAGAAACCCGGGAAAAATGGCTTGATATTGCAGTTCCGCCGGATTTCAAGGCGCAGATTGTTCTGCGCATCGAGATGTTCGAGCGATGGAAATCACTTTTTATGAGGCTGTTAAAGTATGCTACCGCCGAAACGATTTTAATACTTTTCCTGAAATGCCTGGCGATGTAAAACAATCAGGTTATTATGAATAAGTGCCGCTAATGCCACAAGCGGCACTAAGGAGAATAATGTGCAAAAGAAAAAAGATAAGAAAAACATGACTCTTAAAGAAAAGATAATCGATAATATTTATGTAATTTTATCCGCCTATGCTATAGCATTTGTAATCAGGCTGTTCATAATCGAAGCTTACCAGATCCCTTCCCAATCGATGGTGCCCAGCCTGCTGGTAAAAGACATAATGATGGTTGAGAAAATAAGCCTTGGACCGAGGATCCCGGTAATCGATCTGAAGATTCCCGGATTTTTTAAACCCGGCAGATATGACATTTTCGCTTTCATAAGCCCTCAGTGGAAAGATCAGGGCATTTTCGATCAGATTCTATCACTTGTCACATTATCCACGGTTACCCTCGATAATAATTTTGAAAACCCGAAAAATCTTGTGAAGAGGCTGATCGGATTGCCCGGAGACCGTATTTCGATGACGAACAAAATTCTGACAATTAACGGGGATGTTCTCCGCCAGGATTACATCAATTCTATCCAGGAAATACAGTACGATGAAAAAGGCAATAAAATAAATTACTTCCAGGACTACAATCTGTATAACGAGTCCGATAACGGGAAGACTATCGTCGTGCAGCATGTTTCCGGCAAAATGCTTTTTTTTAATCCTCTGGTAAACCAGTTCCCCGAGATTTATATCCCGAAAAAGGGCGATGTGATAAGTTTAAAACAGAACTCATATTACCAGGGGCTGCTGCTTCTTTTGATACAGAGGGAATCCCGCGACACCAACGTGTTTATTAATAACGGCAGATTTTATAAAGACGGCATTGAAATAACCGAATGGAAGGCCGCTCAGAATTATTATTTCGGAATGGGGGATAACAGGGACGACAGCCTCGATTGCAGATATTTCGGATTCATCCCTGAAGACAATATAATCGGAAGGCCTCTTTTCAGATATTTCCCTTTGAACCGCGCGGGATATGACCTGAATGAAAATACTCAAAGCGCCGGACGCAGGCAGGTTCTGGATTAATGTTTAAAAGGAGTATAAAATATTCCATGAAAATATGGAGTGATTTCTTGCCGCCGGTTTTGTGCATGATGCGGAGAATGGCTGTTGATTCAAGGGGGATAAATGAAAAACAATTACGCGCCCGAAACGATAATGGTTCATGGGGATTACGACCCGTTCGAACACAACCGTTCAAGGATGGTTCCGATTTACCAGACATCAGCTTTCTGCTATGACAGTTCCGATCATGCCGCCGGACTGTTCTCATTCAACGAGCCTGGGTTTATATATTCGAGATTGAACAATCCCACAACGGACGAGGCGGAGAAAAGGATCGCCCTTCTTGAAGGCGGGATCGGCGCCGTCGCATTCAGTTCGGGGATGGCCGCTTTATCCGGGTTGATATTCAATATGCTCAAAGCCGGCGATGAAATCATTGCCGCAGATTGTCTTTATGGCTCCTCGATCGGCCTGATGAAGGATACTTTGAATAATTTAGGGATTTCAGTGAAATTTTTCGATCCGGAAAAGCCCGGAGAGCTGTTAAAAAATATCGGTCCGAAAACAAAAATGGCCTTCATTGAAAATTTAGCCAATCCGGTATTGTCCGTTCCCGATTTCGAAAAAATATCACAAATCACAAAAGCAAACAATATTCCTCTTGTCATTGATAATACTATAGCCACTCCATATTTATGCAGGCCGCTGGATATAGGGGCGGATTTTGTGATCCACTCATGCACTAAATACATGGAAGGTCATGGAAGCATAATCGGAGGAATAGTCGTGGATTCCGGAAAATTTCAATGGGACCGGGAAAGGTATCCCTTATTGTTCGATGCGGCCCCGGACGGGCAGCCGTATGCTGAAAAATACGGCCGGATGGCTTTTCTTACAAGGCTAAGGGGAAAAGTATTGATGAATTTAGGCGGCTGCATGGCCCCTTTTCATGCCTTTCTTTTAATACATGGCCTGGAATCCCTCCATGTCAGGATGGAAAGGCATTGCTCCAATGCTTTTCATTTAGCCCGGTATCTGGAAACTCATAAATCCGTAGCATGGGTTTGCTATCCCGGCCTTGAAAGCCACTCTTCCCATCTGAATGCAAAAAAATACCTGAAAAACGGATTCGGGGCCATGATCGGTTTCGGCCTGAAGGGCGGGTACGATGCCTGCAGGAAAGTGATCGACGGGATTAAACTTTTATCGCATTCCACCAATATAGGCGACACCAAGACTTTGATCATTCATCCGGCAAGCACGACGCACAGGGGCATGTCCCCGGACGATAGAAAAGCCGCCGGAATATCCGACGATTTTATCCGTATTTCGGCAGGAATTGAAAATGTCGACGACCTGAAAAATGAGATCGAAAACGCGCTGTAATTTAACAAGGTGAGATGATTTAAAATGAAAATCAGAAAAGAAAATGAAAACGATTATAATGCCGTCGAAACATTGATCCGTCTTGCCTTTGAAAATGAAAAACACAGCGACCATAAAGAACATTTACTGGTCTCAAGGTTAAGAAAAAGCGATGCGTTTATACCGGAACTTTCACTTGTTGCCGATGATGGAATTATAACCGGACATATATTATTTACTAAGCTGATCATAGGCAACGGGGATAAAATATTCGAATCGCTTGCTTTAGCGCCTGTTTCCGTACTGCCCCAGTATCAAAAAAAAGGAATAGGAAGCAGCCTTATTTTAGAGGGCCATAGGATCACCCGGCAGATGGGTTATAAATCGATAATTGTATTGGGTCATAAAGATTATTACCCGAGGTTCGGATATGAGCCGGCGGTCAAATATAATATAAAAGCGCCATTCAATGTACCGGATGAAAATTATATGATAAAATTTCTCGATAATATTGATTTAGATGTTTTTAACGGAAAAGTTATTTATCCGGGAGAATTTTTTGAATAATTGGAGATTAAGATGTCGTCCGATAAAAGCTTTGTCGATTTCATAGCCGACCAGATCGAAAATGTCAGTTACAAAAAGATGTTCGGCGAGTATGTACTTTATTGCAGGGGGAAAGTGGCGGCCCTTGTATGCGATAACCGGTTATATGTGAAACAGACTGCCGGAGGAAAAGCGTTCATTGGAAATGCTGTCGAGGCTTCCCCTTACCCCGGCGCGAAATTATGCTTCCTTATCGAAGATAAGCTGGAAGACGGGGAATGGCTCAGCAATTTGATAAGCATTACAGCAATGGAGCTTCCCGGGCCCAAGCCAAAAAAGAAGAAATAATAACAAGGAATTGAAATGAGCAAGGTTGAAATCAGGATCCTGAACGAAAACTGGCAGGTGGATTTGCAGGAAGCGGCAATGAACACCATCAATAAAAAATGGGACGAGGGAAAGGAGATGACTGAAGATCTGTTCAGGAAATATATAATATCGGAACACAGCCCCATACGGACCGTTGTATTAAGGATAAAGATGAATAATATACCGTACCCTAATTCGGTGCATTTTGCCAGGCATGTCCATTCCATTCCTTTTGTTTCGACAAACAGGCCCGACAGGACGGGGAAAAAAAGGAGCGCGGAAGACCTGTGCACCCATATTTTCGATATAAATATCCAGGGCCTGATAGATATGGCCAGGAAAAGGCTCTGCGAAGGGAAGGTCGATAAAACAACCCTGGATTTTATGATTGAAATTAAAAAGGAACTGACCGGGATGGGCGGTTTTTATAAAATACTGGGAGAAATGCTGGTCCCGAATTGCGTTTACCGCTTCTCCTGCCCCGAATTCAAAGGCTGCAATCTGTTGAAAAGGCTCTTCGACGATAGCGATAATATCGGAGAACTATCCTTCCGCTATGATAAATATAACATGTATTTATCGAAAAATTTTTTTAGAAATTTCGATAAATCCATGATAGAATAATTTCATGGATAAAGGAGAGTCTTTATGACAATAAAGTATATAATAATGTGGGCGGCTATAATCTACGGGATACTGGAAACTGTGATCGGCATCAGGAGCAGGATTGGTTTAAATAAAAACGACAACAAGGATTATGGAAGTTATTTATTGATTTTTTTAGCCTTATTTCTGGGATTCTACATTTCTTTTCAAATTTATTTCAGGAAAACCTCAGGCTCTTTATTCGGTAATCAGGCCTATGCTTTAGCAGCGGGCGCCCTGTTCATGATAACCGGAATAATCATCAGGGCTGCGGCCATATTTACTTTAAAGAAACAATTTACATTTTCAGTCATGATTTTCGATGATCATAAGATGATGATTTCCGGCATCTATCATTATTTAAGGCACCCTTCCTACCTGGGACAATTGCTGATATCGGCAGGATTCGGCATAGCGATGAATAACTGGATCTGCATATGCCTTATGATAATTCCGGTCCTGGCTGCTTTACTTTACAGGATTCATGTGGAAGAAAAAGCTCTTTTAGAAAAATTCGGATCCGGATATTCGGTTTATATGAAAAAGACCAGGGCTCTTTTGCCGTTTATCTATTAAGGGCACTTTTAATAACTGCCCCCCCTACGGGGACTAAAGCCTTTGGGATCAGCTTGGTAGTGCTTGTCCTGGGGCCAGTTAGGCACCAGGGCCCACCTGTCCTGGGGACTGGCGCCAGGCCAGGCACCAGGGCATTGGGCGGAATTATTAGATTCATTATTATGATTGTTTCCTAAAATTCTAGTTTTTAGCCCTTAGGTCCTTAGGGACCTTCAGGGCCCTAAGGGAACCACCCTTAAAAATAATTCTGAGGCGGCATTGTCATGAGTATAGAAATCTACTATTTTTCAGGAACGGGAAATTCCCTGCATATAGCTAAAGAACTGCAGGTCAGACTGCCTGAAGTAAAACTTATTCCGATTGTAAGCCTCCTGGGAAAAGATATAATACAAACTCATTCCGGGACGGTGGGATTTGTATTTCCCCTTTATCTGACAATGGTTCCAGCTCCTGTCAGAAAATTCCTGAAGAAGCTGGATTTGAATTTATCCGGATATTTTTTTTCAATAGCTACGCGCGGAGGATCATTCAGTTTCGCCGATACTTTCGTTGAAAAAATCCTCGGGAAAAAAGGGAAAAGCCTGGATTCATTTTTTGACATTACGATGGTGACAAACACCCCGACAGGAATAAAACCTTCGGCAGGTGATAAAAACTGGATCAAGCTTTTCACAAAAGAAAATATTTCCAAGATGGAATCGTCCGTTCAAAAAGATCTTGACGTTATTCAGAGGGTAATTGCCAATAAGGAAAAATATCCAGGAAAAAGGTCATCCATGCGATTTTTCTTCGGGAATCTTTTCCACTCGCTGACCGATGGCATCAGCTCGCAGTTGAAATATTATGCCGATTCCTCATGCAACGGCTGCGGCTTATGCGAAAAAGTCTGCCTTTCAAATAAAATTAAAATGGCAGGAAAAAAGCCCGAGTGGCAGAAAAATATAAAATGCTATTATTGTTTTGCATGCTTCAACTGCTGCCCGGAGGAATCTATCCTTCTCAAAAATTATACTGACAAACAAGGAAGATATCTTTATCCGGGTATCGCTGCCGGAGAAATCGCCCTGCAAAAATAATGAAAATCTATTAAGGACGCCGCCGGGATACTTTCCAGGAAAAACGTTATAGAAAAGGAAGGTTAGATTGAAAACAAAGTGGCTCATATTCGATATGATGGGAGTGCTGTTCATTGATAAGGACGATGTAAAAACATGCCTGATCCCTTTCCTGAGAAGTAAAAATATAACCTTACCCGATGAAATTATCCGGGAATACTATGATAAAGCCAGCCTGGGCATGATGAAATCCGCCGGTTTCTGGAAGCTTTTCAAGCTGGAAAACCTCGACAGGGAGTTCCTGGATTCCCGGTTGAAGTATGACCCGGAAGCTTTGATAATGGCGCTCAAACACCTGTCCGGTTTCAGATTCGGAATAATATCCAACGATATTTCGGAATGGTCGTCCTATTTGAGGAAGAAATACCGTATTAACGATATTGTGGAAATTGCCGTTATCAGCGGAGACACCGGGATGAGGAAACCCGGCGAACAAATATTCTATCACTTTTTGAAACTGACAAAAGCAATTCCTGAAAACTGCATATTTATCGATGACAATATCAACAACCTCATTACCGCAAGGCAAATAGGCATCAAGAGCGTTCTTCTCGACAGGGACAGGAATTTCAGCGGGAATGAAAATAAGGCAGACTATGCTATCGGAAGCTGGGAGGAAATGGACAATATCCTGAATGCCGTTTCAGGACAAAGAAGCGTTTGACTAATAATCGAATAATTAGTAGCCTTCAAATAGCTTTAGTTTTAAGGGGATTAGTTATGAGAATACTTTTTATGCTCGGGCTGCTTTTCTGTATGTTAACATTAACATCCTGCTTCGAACGTTATGACCGGGACGACAGGCATGACAACCGTGGCGACCATCACGATGACCAGGGTGAACATCACAATGACCAGGGCGACCATCATGATGATAAAGATAAACATTCCTTTATGAATGGGGGAACCCGCTGGATCGCATCGATTGCATGAGGTCTCCCTGATAAAAATCAGGAGGGCCGTGATATGGATAAAAGATCTCGTCCCTGAAGCCATGGAGAAGATCAGTTATCAGATGCCGGCCTACTCGTTAAACGGAATTATTGCCTGGTTCGGGGGATTTAATGACAGTAAAATCGATATCGTTCGGCTCCATTACTGTGAAATGTTCGGCCATACCCCTGTATCGCTTGATGAAAATATTCCCTGGGACTGCAAGGTCCTGATAATCGGAACGGGCCAGAATGAAAGCCTCCCGGTAATGAATGATGTAAAAGAAGCCGCAGAAAGCAAAAAGGTGAAGCTTTCCTTGATGAGCACCCCGGAAGCAGTAAAGCATTTGAATGACGAGTTTACGAATTTTATCCTGCACCTGACATGCTGATAAAATTGCCAATCCTCAGAATTTCAACATGATCTCCATCGGGGTATTCCGAGAATATCTCCGGACTTTTAAAGGGTTATGGAGGATAATATTGATGGGACGTTTTTATGCATAACGATAATATTGTGATAAGACCATATAAATCATCCGATTATGCCAGCATTAAAATGCTGCTGGAAAAAATGTTCGGCTACCATATAGGTCTGGATCCGATTTTCGAACAGGTAAAAAATCAGGATAACATATTTGAAAAATATGCTAAAGGCGAATTAAATCCTGAATATTCGAATATTTTAGTGGCCGCCGATAACGATAAGGTCATCGGCTACATTTTAGGCATTATTCAAGAAAGGTATTATCCTAATCCCAAAACCGGTTCCATACATAATATCAGCGTCCTGGAAGAATATCAGAAAATGGGAATAGGAGAACGCCTCAACACCGGATTATTGGAATGGTTTAAATCCAGGGATGTCGAACAGGTCGAACTTTTTGCGGCCGTAAACAATCCCAAGGCGATGGGTTTCTGGGGAAAAATGGGTTATAACCCCTATGTAGTAAGAATGTTTAAAACCATAAAATAACCGGCAGGCTTCCGGCCGGTCAAAATTTTGATAAAAGCCCGTCCCGGGGTTAAAATGTGTTCAGGAGAAGCGCATGCCGGCACTTGCTTCCTGCGCATCATTTAATCAATCAAACGGAGGAATTTAATGTATACAATCGCTGTCAACGGAAGCCCCAGGAAAAAATGGAACACAGCTATGCTTCTCGAAAGCGCTCTCAAGGGGGCCGCCGAAGCGGGAAGCAAAACCGAGATGATCAATCTTTACGACTTCAATTACAAGGGCTGCATCAGCTGCTTCGAATGCAAGAGGCATGGGGGCAGGAGTTTCGGAAAATGCGCCGTGAAGGACGGTTTAGCCCCTGTCCTTGAAAAAATTGGAAAAGCAGACGCCCTTATAATAGGTTCGCCCATATACATAGGCTCAATAACCGGCGAAACGAGGTCTTTCCTGGAGCGCCTGATATTTCAATATATGCTCTACACCGTCCCGTACCAGTCATCTTTTAAAGGAAAATTAAAAGTCGGGCTTATTTACAGCATGGGGGCCAATAAGGAACGGTTCGACAGCAGTTTCAAAGCCTCGGCCGATATGACCGAATCGAGTCTGAAGAGGTCTTTCGGAAACCTATCAACACTGTTCTCTTACGATACCTACCAGATGGACGATTATTCAGATATCGATTACGGAATGGATATCGGCAAAAAGCTTGAAAGAAGGAAAACGGTCTTCCCCGAAGACTGCAAAAGAGCCTATGAAATGGGCAATAAGCTCTCTCTGTAAAATGGGCAAGGAGTATTCCCTCTACATAGTGCGATGCAGCGACAACACTTATTATACCGGCATGACAAGCGATATTGGCAGGAGGATAGAGCAGCATAACCTCCAGGGGCCTAAAAAACGCACCGGGTCAAAATATACTAAGGCAAGGCAGCCGGTAACGCTGGTATTTTCCGTCTCCGGGATAAAAAAGATAAGGACCGCTATGATCGGAGAGATCTATATCAAGTCGCTGACCAGGCAGAAGAAGGAGCTCCTGATCTGCGGGGATGAAAAAGCTTTGGCGCTGCTCAATGATGTGATCAATAGGGTCTAGTCATCGCGGAGGAGGCTGAATTGTAAGGCCGATAATTTTGATATTTTCACCGACGGGTCTTAAAATCATTGATCAATAAACAGGCTGTAATATGAACGACCAGACCGTATCTGCAAGCATATCCCCCTCGATCAAAAAGAATTACTTCTATAATACCGCGCTAACTGTACTTAACATCCTCTTTCCCCTTGTGACTTTCCCCTATGTTCTGCGGGTATTAGGGCCCGAGAATTACGGAAAATTCGCCTGGGCCGCAAGCATTGTAGGATACCTCGCAATCCTTGCCGGTTTCGGCCTTCCGGCTTACGGGATAAAAGAGATAGCCAAAAGCCGGGACCAGGAAAAGAGCCTTTCGAAAGTATTTTCGAGCCTTTTCCTCATCGGGAGCATAACGTCCCTTTTATCATTAGTATTATTGATAATCCTCACCGCCGCCGTCCCGAAAATACATTCGGATCTTGTCCTGTTCATGGTCGTCGGGTTCACGCTCTTCCTCAATATTTTTTCGATCGACTGGTACTACCAGGGTCGGGAGGACTACGGATTTATCTGCATAAGAAGCCTTGTATTCAAGATCGTATCCCTGGTGCTCGTTTTCACCGTCATACGCAGGGCCGGGGATTATATCCTGTACGCCGGTATTACTGTTATCGCCCTGGGCGGCGCCAATATATGGAACATGCTGAAAAGCAGGAAACACCTCTCGCTTAAAAAGGGCAATATCGACCTCAAGCCTCATTTAAAGCCCCTTTTCATCCTCTTCTTAGCCTCAGCTATAGGCAACGTATACAACATGCTCGATACAACCCTTCTCGGATTTTTGAGCAACAATAAATCGGTCGGTTTTTACCAGACGGATAGAAAGCTTACCCAGCTTGCCATCACTATTGTCATATCCCTGGGTACGGTTCTCGTTCCCAGGCTCGCGTTTTACCTGAAAAATAAACAGCATGACGATTATGCCCGGATGGCTGAAAGATCGCTGCAGTTCATATATTTCCTGGCCCTGCCGGCCCTGGCGCTCTTTATAGGGCTTGCCCCCGAGATCGTTTACGCGATGGGCGGCCCGGCATACGGGGAAGCGTCCCTGTCGCTGATCCTGATATCCCCGATCGTGCTCATAACATGCCTCGACACGTTCTTAGGCGCCCAGGTCCTTATCCCCAACAACGACGAGAAGGCGATACTCTTCGCTAATATAACCGGCGCCGCTGTTAATTTCACCATCAATATACTGCTCATTCCTAAATTTAAACAGAACGGAAGCGCGATAGCTATAGCGGTTTCCGAGAGCGCGGTGCTCCTCACCCAGTGGTTCCTCGGCAGAAAATACATACGTTTCAGATTTTTTAACATGCAGACGCTCAAATATTTAGCGGGAAGCGCTGTTATCGGCCTTATCATAATGGTTTCGAAAACGCTTTTCCACAACCCCTGGATAATCCTCGGGACAAGCGCTTTCGCTTCCGCCCTGTTTTACGGAATATTCATGATTGCCACAAAGGACCTTTTCGCGGGGATATTCCTCCGTACCGCGGCAGGATTTCTCAAGGGCCGGAAAAATTAGTTATCTGCGGGCCTTCTTTGAATAATTTTGTTCTTTATAATATAATAATGCTGCCCTGATGCCGTTTAGCCGTTCAAATTTTTTGTTAAGCGATAAATAAATGAAAAAGAACTTTACACTTCTCTACGACCAGTTTCCCCTTTTGCCGTTCCACCTCGTCAAGCAGATCACCCCCCATATAAACCGGCTTGACCTGTGGAATATGACTATCGTCTGCTTCAAGAATAAAGACAATAAGGGTCTCCCGGACAACATTGACGGTATGAAACTGATCCGCATGAAAAACTGGATGGGCATATTTTCAAGAGTCCCCATAATAAAAAAGCTCAGGCAGCTGTCCATATTCTGGTACCTGCTCCGGAACTCAAAAAAAATCGATATCCTCAATGTTTATCATTTCCAGCATAAAACAGTCATCGACGGGCTGTTTTATAAATTCCTGAATAAAAACGGTTTTTTATACATAGACCTTGACGACGACCTTGTAAACATTAAAAAAAGCGGGACTTTTACGGGTCGGGACTGGAGCCCCATGGAGAAGGCGTTCCTCGGGAAAGCGGACCTGTTTTCCCAGCAGACAATGGAAGGCGTCGTGCTTATAAAAGAGAAAATCCCCGATTTAAGGGATAAAGTAATGTACCTCCCCGGCGGGGTCGACGATTTCTTTTTAAAAAACAATTTCAAAAAAATAAAAAGCTTCAAGGAAAAAGAGAACATCATTTTAACGGCCGGAAGGATAGGCTCCGAACAGAAAAATAGCGATCTGCTGCTCGGTCTGATCGAGGATATCGATTTGAAAGACTGGAAAGTCGTGTTTGCAGGACCCCTCGAAGGCGATTTTTCCGCTAAAGCCGGGGCCCTGATAAAGAGAAGGCCGGACCTGAAATCGAAGATACTCCTGACGGGTTACCTCAAGGACAGGCAGGATTTCTACTCATGGTTCGACCGTTCGAAAGTTTTCTGCCTGACATCGAAGTGGGAAAGCTTCGGGCTTGTTCTCGCCGAAGCCGCTTATTTCGGTGAATTCGTAATAACGACACCTGTCGGCTGCGCTTACGACCTGGTGACCGGCGGCCGCTACGGCCTTGTGATAGACAGGGAAAACGTTTCCATGTTCAAAAAAGCCCTCGAGGATATCATCTCCGGTAAAACGGACATTTCCTCCCATTACGACGGAATAATTAAAAACGCCGGAGAGAAATTTTTATGGAGCAGGATCGCCTGGAAGCTATCCGTTGAAATTACTAAAAGGATAAGGTTCTGAAATGCATAAAAAAACAGCCGTCATTGTAATCAGCTACAACTTCTGGCATGACACGGTGGAGTGCCTTGAAAGCCTCCTCAGGAACGATTACCCCGATTATTTCGTGATAGTTTATGACAACGGCTCCACCGACGGAGCCCCGGACCATATCCGGGCCTGGGCCGAAGGGAAGGAGACGCCTGAAAGAACGGGCGGCGCCTTAGAACGCCTCGTTTTCCCCTTCCTGAAAAAACCCCTGCCCTACGCCGTCCTCGACAATTCCGGGAAAGTTTTAAGGCAGAGCGGTAAAAACCCGATCCTGTATCTCGTAGAGGGCGGGTCTAACCTTGGGTTCCCCGGCGGCAACAATGTCGCAATCAGGATAGCGCTCGATATGAAAGCGGAGATCATAACCCTTCTGAATAACGATACCGTCGTCGAACCGGGCTTCCTGACGCCGTTAGCCGATTTTCTGGGTCATGATGATAAAACCGGTTCCGCGGGCGCCGCGGGCGGCACCATCTGTTATTACAGCCGCCCGGAGAAGATATGGGCCGCCGGCGGAGGAAAACTCCACTGGCTTACCGCAGGCTCCGCACACTACGGGATGGACTTCTCCCCCTCGAACCTGCCCGCCGGACCGGTCAGGCTCGGCTATATTACAGGATGCCTCATAGCCCTTACCGCCGAAGCTATAAACCGGGCAGGGCTGATGGACGATAAATACTTTCTTTATTACGATGAAACGGACTGGGCTGTCAGGCTCAGGGATGAGGGTTTCAGCTTCTATTACATACCGGTATCGAAGATCTACCACAAAGTTTCCCTTACAACGGAGAACGATTCAAAAATAAATGTTAAATACTACTTTACAAGAAACCAGATATATTTTATTATGAAGAACTACAGCGGCTTTAAAAAATTCGTGTCCCTCGCGGTCGTCCTTGCAATCGATCTTGTCCGCATCGCCAACCAGCTTATACTAAAACGTAATGCCCGGAAGGCCAATGTCCTCCGGACGGCGGTCCTGCATGGACTGACGGGCAGAATGGGGCAGTTTACTTTATAAAAAAATAAAAATGAGGTGAAAACCATGAAAAAGTCATCGGTACGCGTTATTATCGTAGCCGCCTCCCTTTTGCTTTCTTCATTCATTATGGCGGCAGGTCAGAAAGAGAACAAGCCGGCCCCCGCCCCCCAAAAACAGGCGGCAAAACAGCAGCCCGCAAAGCAGCAGCCTGCGAAAGGGCCTGTAATAATCAATATAAACAAGGGCTCCAGCGGCGGACATAACCAGAATTTCCCGGTGCAGCACCCTGAACAGCAGAAACAGCAGCAGGTTAAACAGGCGCCCGTTTACGGAAAGCTTCAGACAAACCCGGTGCAGGTCAAAAGGGTCCAGCCCCAGAACATGGGCAACAACGCGAAAGTCGCGGTCGCGGTACACCATCACCCTTATGAACCCAACTACGTCAGAAAGAAGCTGCAGAACCTCGGCGTCAAATCTGCACCAGGATATATAGTCAACAGGGAAGAAGTTATCCATACGGACAGGGATCATTCCTCAATCGCATACCCTAAAACCGGTTTCGATAACCGACCCCTGAACGCTGGGGCATATTCACCCAGGCATTTTAACAATAAGACAATAAGGGCCCAGATGGCCCTCGTAAGCTCGCAGGACTGGCAGAACAGGGTCGCCGGATTCAACCAGTCCGAGACGCGCCCCGACTTTTACTACTGGCATAACGAGAACAATTTCAGCTATTGCCACTATATAGATAATTCAGGCTACCACTGGTACGGCTGGTATACTGGCGGGAAATATTTCTGGACCCGCAATTTCAACAACCGCTGGTGGTGGTACGACGCGGATTTCGACCGCTGGTGTTTCTGGAACGACGGCTTCTGGTGGTGGCAGGACCCGAACCATATAGGGGATCTCTACTGCTATAACGACGCGACTTATGTTCCGGTCAATTCGGCTGAAGACAACGTGGCGGTCGCTCTGCCGGATAACGCCGGCACTAAAAATTACACCAGCCCCGACAATACGCGCATAGTGAAAGTCGTCGCTGACACCCAGGACGCTTTCCTGTACGATGCGGCGAATCCCCCGTCTTTCGCCCCCGTGTACCTGGCTTCCGGAGTGCAGGATGTCCTGTTCTCGAACGCCGGCAACGGTTCACCCCTCGAGATAATCCTGAAGCTCAATAACCAGACTTTCGATATGTTCGACGGCAACGGAAGCCCGTATAACGCATCCGTCTCTGCAGAAACTAACAGCGATACGCCGCAATGAAAAGGATAATTTTCGGAAAATCCGGACTCGAGGTGAGCCGGATCGCTTTCGGGGGAATCCCGATCATGCGCCTCACGGTGCCTGAGGCGATCGATGTCGTAAAGGAATCCCTCGATCTCGGGATCAATTTTATCGATACGGCGGCAGGATACGCTGACAGCGAGGAAAAGATCGGCCTTGCTATCAGGGACACCCCGCGCTCTTCCCTCGTGATAGCGACAAAGTCCATGGCCGGCGATAAAAAGACGCTGCTCGAGCATATCGACAATTCCCTGAAAAGGCTCAAAACCGATTATATAGATATCTTCCAGCTTCATGGCGTTTCCAGTTTTGAGAAGTATGACGCCGTCATGTCTGAAAACGGGGCTTTCGAAGGATTGATGCTTGCCGTAAAACAGGGCAAGGTGAGGTTCCCTGGTTTCAGCTCCCACACCATGAGCATTGCCGTGAAAATGCTCATGACAGGTAATTTCTATTCGGTCCAGGTCCCCTATAATTTTATAGACAGGCAGGCCGAGGAAGAGGTGATCCCCCTGGCAAAAAAGATGAATACCGGCATAATAGCGATGAAACCCTTAGGCGGCGGGCTTCTCGACAAGGCAAACCTTTGTTTCAAATTTATAATGCAGGATGAGGCGCTTGTCCCCGACCCCGGGATAGAAAAACACGGCGAGATGAAAGAGATAGTGCATATCGCGGAAAACCTGTCCCCGCTGACGGCTCAGGAGCTTGAAGAAATCGAGAGGATACGGTTAGAGACCGGCGAAACCTGGTGCCACAGGTGCGATTACTGCCAGCCATGCCCCCAGGATATAAAGATCAGCAACATCCTTGTCGTCAGCTCTTTTATGAAAAGGATGTCGTTCGAGAGGGCCTTCTCGATGGTAAACGACCAGGTATTGCAGGCGGATAAATGCACTGAATGCAGGACCTGCGCAGGAAGATGCCCTTACGGCCTCGATATTCCCAAACTTCTTAAGGAAAACACGATGCGATGGAAGGAATACGTTTCGAAAATGACCGTTTGAATAAATTTTTTGGAATTTATAAACCATGCTCTTGACAGCATGGTTTATTTTTAGTATAATAGATGATACATCATTGATGACGTGTCATTAATTATGGCCTGAGGAGGAATAAATGGAAACTTTTATTTACTATTTCACGGGAACGGGCAACTCCCTCGCGGTCGCGAAAAAAATCGCCGGGGAGATAGGGAACTGCTCCATCCTTCCGATAAAGGAGGAATTGAAGAAAGATTTAATCAAAGCGGCCGGCCCGAGAACCGGTATCTTTTTTCCGGTATATTTCGCCAATGTTCCGCCGCTTGTCATGGAGTTCATTAATAAAGCCGGTTTTGAAAAATCGGAATATATTTTCGCCTTGGCGACATCCGGATCGTTGGCAGGATATTCCTTCGAAAGTATCGGCAGGGTGCTCGAGGTAAAAGGCCGACGGCTTAATTACTCATACAAGATTTCAATGCCGGGCAACTATATAACACAGTGGTATTACCGGCTCGCCAACAGGACTGAAGGGATGAAAAGATCCCTTTATAAAAGGGCTGAAAAAATCATCCCCGGAATAGCGGCGGATATCATAGCCGGGAAGGACAGGATCCATCGCCTGTCATTTTTTGAAAAAATGCTCTCGGATAAATTCAATTCCTACACATCGAAAAATAACTACAGCGGATGGGATGAAAATTTCCATGCAAGTGAAAACTGCGTATCATGCAGCGTCTGCGCAAGGATATGCCCTGTTGAAAATATCGTCATGTCCGGGGGTTCGCCCGCATGGGAGCATAACTGCCAGCTGTGCATGGCATGCATCCAGCAATGCCCTGAACAGGCCATTCAATACGGGGACACGACAGCCGGAAGGAAAAGGTACCGCCACCCGGATGTGTCTTTAAATGAAATAATAGGGTAAACATATGAAGAAATGTTTTGAAAAACTTGAAAAAGTAAAAATAAACGATTCGGATCAATGGGTTCTAGTCCGCGGGAGAAGCCTCTCTGCACCGCTCATTATCCATGTGCAGGCCGGCCCGGGCTTCCCCGGAATCTCCGAATACGGCGCGATGGGGAGGCTGCTCAGGCTCGAGGATGATTTCCTTGTCGCGTACTGGGACCAGCGCGGGTGCGGAAAGTCGTACGTCAAAGACATGGATGCCTCAGCCATGAATTTTCCGCAGCTGACCAGGGATGTTATTTCCATTACAGGCCGGCTGATCGGGACCTATAAAAAAGAGAAAGCCGCGCTTATCGGCTACTCGATCGGCGCTTCCCTTGCCGTTATGGCGGCTTCAGCCAATCCGGGCATATTCAGCTCTCTATTCTTAGCGGGCATCGATATCGATATTGCACAGGCTAACATTTTTGCCATTAATTTCATAAAAAACAGGGCCATGGCATCGAAAAACAGGAAATTGATCAAAGCGGCCGCAGAACTTGAAAAAACGCCTGTTTCCGATTCGAAAACATTCCGGATGAGGGCCCGCCTGCTGACGGACCTCGGGGGAATCAAAACAGGCTCAAACTATAAAAAGATGCTTTTCGGAACCATAGGAAGCGTCCTGTTCAACAGGGCCTACGGCATCGGCGGATTGATCCGTACTGTCAGAGGGATGGAATTCTGCCAGGATGCCCTCGTGCCCGGGCTCGAGACCCTTAATCTTTTCGACGCCGTAAAAAGGATCGGTGTTCCCGTCCATTTTATCCAGGGCAGAAACGACGGCATCGCACCGCCCGATATCGCCATGAAATTTTACAACAGCCTCGAGGCGCCTGTCAAGACTATCGATATTTTTGAAAACTCGGCGCATATGCCCCAGTACGATGAAAGCCGACGTTTCAGGAATTTGATACAAGAAAGGTTTTCCGGTTATAATAATGGATGAACGACATTATAGTCCTGGTCCGCGGCGAATTGAAGGCGCACAGCGATGAAAAGACGAGAGTTGCAGGCCTCCGCTTCTTCAAAGAGGAAATAAAATCCTGGGGCGTATCGTCTTCGGACGTCGAAAAAATTTCAAAAGCCGTTTTCAAGGAGAGTAAAGGCCGACCGGAATGGTCAAAATCCTCCATATTCTCCTTATGCGAAGAGCTTTTAAGATCCGGTTTCATCGAGGAATCCTTCGTAGCATGCCATTGGTCTTATTATATGCGGATGGAATTCCTGGAGGATGACATTAAGGTCTTTAGAAAGTGGATAGATAATTATGTCGGCAACTGGGCTTCATGCGACACCCTTTGCAATCATACCGTGGGCTCGTTTGTCGAAATGTATCCCTCGGGTTTGACAGACTTGAAACTATGGGCAGTATCGCCCAATAGGTGGATGCGCCGCGCATCAGCGGTATCCCTGATAATTCCCGCGAGGAAAGGATTGTTTTTCAGCGATGTTTTGGAAATCGCGGATATTTTATTGACGGACAGCGACGAAATGGTTCAGAAGGGATACGGATGGATGCTTAAAGCTGCGAGCAAACCCTTTCAAAGGGAAGTTTTCGATTATGTAATGAAGAATAAGGCTGTAATGCCCAGGACGGCTCTCAGGTATGCGCTCGAGAAGATGCCGCCTGAAATGAAAAAGCGGGCTATGGCGAAATAATTTATTCGCCGCCGGGGATAGCTTTCCCCCCTCCATGGCGGCCTTTTCCTTTACCGGGGGTCTTTGTCTGGAGTTTTCTGAAAGCGATCGTCAGCACCAGGGCGAAAAGGCTTCCGGTCGCCACCGCCCCCATTCTCTCTAAACCTAACCTCCAGTCATTTTTTTCATTTTCCTGGAGCAGGACGATAATGAGAGCCGCCAGGGCGGTCCGCGTAGCGTTGCCTAACTTGATGAAGGTGCAGAAAAATATAGTCGCTAATATGGCGATCCAGAGCGTGAAGATCCCCGGAATGGGCAGGAAAAACGCGGCAAGCCCTATGAAGGCCCCGATTATATTGGCCCTGATGCGGTCGACTGCAAGTTTTATGGAATCGTTATGATCGGGGGCGAGGACAAGCAGAATGGAAATGATGCTCCATGAAAACTGGAATCCGGGAAAAAGGACATAGAGCAGGTAGCAGAGCGACGACCCGAGCAGGCACTTGACAAGGTAAAGGATGAAATCCTTTTCCCTGAGTTTCGATAGGAATTCCGATGTGAGTTTCCTCAATTTTGCAGCCGGCATGATCGCTCCGTGATTTGATTTTGCAGTAGTATAATTTAAATATCCCGAAAGATCAAAACAGGAGTTTTTGACATGAACAGGAAGACCGCTGAAAAGACAGTGCTGGGCATATTATTCGCGGTAAGCGTCTGCCATTTTTTAAACGACTCGATGCAGTCACTGATCCTCTCGATCTATCCTGTTTTAAAGATAACATTCGCGCTGAGCTATGTACAGATAGGGCTGATAACCCTTGTTTACCAGCTGACGGCTTCAATCCTGCAGCCTTTAGTCGGCGCGTATTCCGACAGGAGGCCGATGCCCTACATACTCGCCGGAGGAATGTGCTTCACGCTGGCAGGCCTGGTAATGCTTTCATACGCGCCGAGTTTCGGCCTTCTGCTTCTTTCCGTAGCCATGGTCGGCGCCGGGTCGTCGATCTTCCACCCGGAGGCTTCCCGGATAGCACAGCTTGCTTCCGGGGGACGCAAGGGATTCGCCCAGTCCTTTTTCCAGGTCGGAGGTAACACGGGAGCGTCCGTCGCTCCCCTGCTCGCGGTCCTGGTCATAGCGAATAACCAGAGGACCCGCATAGTATGGTTTGCCGTTCTCGCCCTGGCGGGCATCATAATACTCATACAGGTCGGGCGCTGGTATTCTTCGATGCTCAAGGAGACCGGCGAAAAAAGCTCTCCCGGCCGCAATGCTTTAAACCCTGCGGCTCCGGCAAAGACGATTGTTTTCGCGATGACGATACTCGCCTTTCTTATATTTTCAAAGTATTTTTACCTGTCGAGCATCAATAATTTTTACATGTTTTACCTGATGGGCAAATTCGGCATATCGATTCAGAACGCGCAGGTTCATCTTTTCATATTCCAGGCCGCAGTCGCCGCCGGGACACTGCTCGGAGGGCCGGTCGGTGACAGGATAGGGCGCAAGTATGTTATATGGATCTCGATACTGGGCGTAGCCCCGTTCACGCTGCTGCTGCCCTATGCGGGCCTCGCGGGAACGGCTGTTTTAAGCGTCTTCATAGGACTGATACTATCATCGGCCTTCTCGGCTATACTCGTATTTGCGCATGAACTCATACCCGGAAAGGTCGGTCTTATATCCGGCCTTTTCTTCGGACTGGCTTTCGGAATAGCCGGCATAGGCTCTGCCCTACTCGGTGTTGTGGCAGACAGGACAAGCGTAAACTTCGTCTACCAGCTATGCGCTTTCCTGCCATTGATAGGGATACTGGCGGTTTTCCTGCCCGATATCGAGCATACGACACGGGCGGACCGCAGGCCGGTTATATCTTCACCTGGTAATATTCGATGACTTTGATCGCGAATCTCGCGGCGACGGCAGCCTGGGCTCCCCCGGTTTCGATCCCGACTTCCACGGCCTCGAGGACCTCGTCATACCTGGCGCCATGCTCCAGGGCATGGTGGATATGCCGCTCGATCATCGGTTCGTTAGCGGCCACTATGGCTATGCCGACCGCAATGAGCTCCTTCACCTTCCTTTCAAGCTTGTTAGAAGTGAAGGTATGTTTTGCCATTTCGAGAAAAGATTCGTATACTTTCGAATGGTTATCGACAAAGTAATTTTGAGAATAATCGCGGTCTTTTATAATCCCCTCTATTTTATCTATGTCCCTTTTATCCATTTTTAGCCGATCCTCCTTAACTTTAATAATTTATCGCGCTTCCACTGATCAAGTCCTCGATGGGCAGGCCCGGTCAATTTCGACTTTAATATTATTTTGCTGCCGGGGCTTATTGTCAAGAAAACCCATCATGATGCAGCCGCGATGGCGCTCATTCCGCCCCCATTTTAAGGCGGACAATATTTGCCAGTTTAAATTTATCGCTGAAATCCATTATCCTGCTGACGCCCCTGTTCCGGACCTCTTGATCCCTTTCTGTCCTGGAAAACAGCGGATACTGCTTCAGCAGTTTTATTCCGCTGTTCCATTTTTCTATTTTTGAGGCGTCTTTAATCCCCCAGAGAAGGGCCGCGGATCTCATGCCCCGTAACATGGCGCCTGTGTTGGCGATGAAATTGCCGAGTTTAGACTGGGTGTCAAACGCCATCTCGCTTCCGGAAAAATTTTCCAGGATGCTTTTTAGCAGGCCTTTTACAAGAATCTCTTCGAAATACGGTAACACCCCGCATGAGATGAATAAAACGCCATTGCTTTTTTCAGGAATCCCCTTTATCCATTCCCTGTCAAAAATCGACCCGGCTATATAGCCTGAGCGGTCTGTTTCCGGCAGGAGGCGCTTCCTCAGTTCAATGACATCGGGCAAGTCGATATCGATCCATTTTATAGACCCGTTATCGACCCTGTAAAAGGCCGTATCGAGGCCTGCGCCCAGGTTGACTATCGTCGCCCCCGGGCGCCTTGTTATAAAATTTTTAATTATATCGTCGATCTCTTTCGCCCTGACAGAGAGCATCAGCTTAACGTAATGCGGGATATTTTTTTCCGTTTTATCAAAATCATACCCGATATCAGCGATGATCTCCCGCGCCTTAGGGTCATCAAGGAGCTTTGCGCGGCTCCACAGGGGTATCAGAAGCGTTTTCCTGACGCCTTCTAATTTTATTTCCATCATATCGAATCCATAATATTTTTTATCAATATCGGAAGCATCTTCCTCTTCCTGTATGAGTATTTTTTTACAGATTTCGAGATATAATTTTTAGCCCATTCGATATTTACGCTTTCAGAAAGATAAAACTTCGAGAAAAGCAGATCGCCTTCGGACCGGATAATCCCTTCTTTCAGAGCGATACCGGCAAGTTCCGTACGGGGTTCGATCCTTATCCCTAGCGAATACTCGATCAGAGAATAATCGATTTCCGGCAGGAGGCTCATCGATTCTTTAATGGTTTGCTCCGTTTCCCCCGGTCCGCCGAAAAGAAGCTCGGCTCCGAATTTAAGCCTGTGCCTGGCGCAGGATGAAACGAAACGCAGTATATCGCCTATATTGAATGGTTTTTTATAAATTTCAAGCATCTTTCCGGAAAATGAGCCGAAATCGACCATTGTGAAATAGCCGCCCGCCTTTTTATAAAGGCTCATGAATTCGTCGTCGTATGAATCCCTTATCGGGTAGAGACGGGTCATAAACCTTATTCCGATATGCTCTTTAATTATCCTTTCCAGCAACCCTTTTGCATAATCCATCGGAGAATTGAAACAGATAGCGTTCATGAAAAAGGAATTGACTTGAAATGTTCTTTTTAAGTTTTTTATATCTTCGATAATTTCACCAAAATCTCTCATTGCAAATTCTTTTCCCATCGTGTCTCTTGTATTGCAGAAAATACATTTATAAGGGCATCCGGTTTTTATAATAACCCCTGCCGCAGGAGTTAAAAATGATTTTCTTTTATACCTGCCGATATCTATTCTGCTCCAGTCCGGACTTATACCCCGGTAACCGTCCATTACAGGCGGATTCGATAATATTTTATCCTTATCCCGTCTTACCAGCCCCGGAATATTTTCACCGCCTGATTTATTTTTTATCGATTCTACAAGCTGCAGAAAACTCTTTTCACCCTGCCCGGCGATGCCGTAATCGGCGTCCATAAAGTTTAGCATCTCCCCAGGGAAAGTTGTAAAAGCTGTGCCGCCCAGGACGGTGATTATGCCCCTGTTTTTTACCATCCTTACGTATTTCCTTGTTTCGGGCAGGCTGTTTTTTAATTTCAGCATCGACTGGCTGTCAAGATTGCGGATTGAAAACCCCGCTATATCGGGCATAAAATCCGATAAAGTTTTTTCAATTTCCCTCTCAGGACCCCTTGAAAACATCAGATCCAATATTTTTACATCATGGCCCTTTTCTACAAGCGGCGAAACCATAAATGATAGCCCTATCGGCGGGGGCGATAAATACCGGTTAGTATTGGCATAAATAAGCAGTATCTTCATTTATTATAATCCCTGGAATTGTTTTTAATCTTTTCCAATAATTTAAAAGCCGACGCTTTTTCATTATCATCAAAACCGCTTAATAATATCTTCTGCCACTCCTCGACGATTTTAAAAAGGTCCGTTTTCAGTTTCAGGGCTTTTCCTGTTAAAACCACCCTCTGCATCCTCCTGTCGCTTTTATCAGTCGTTCTTTCTATAAATCCTTCTCTTAATAATTTGCCTGCCGCCCTTGCCGTAGCCGCCTTGTCAATATTTAAAAGCCTTGAAATCTCTTTCTGGTTCAGGATCCCCTTGTAATTATAAAGGAGCATGAGCATCGGGAGCTGCCCGTTCCCTATTCCGTATTTTTTTAAGCGCCCTGCCATGAATACCTGTGTGTTTTTATCGATGAGCCATATAAACCTTGAAATAAATTCCATAAAGGGCCCCTCGCATATTGGTTGATCCGTCAACCGATATGATAAAGATTTAAAGTTGATTTGTCAACTAAATTTGAAAGATTTTAATTAAAAATAGAAATGACTATTCCAGTGCTGAACAAGGCTTACAGACCCGGCGATGAGGTAGCGCACAATAGGAATCATCTTTATAAACAACCCTGAATTAAGCATATATAAGTTTTTTACCCTTTGGTTCCGGAACAGGTTTTCCATCATTAATGGCTGTTTCAATCCACTCCTGGATTATGATTTTGACGTTTTTCAAGGCCTCCTCATATGTCAGGCCATCCGCCATACAACCTGGCAACTCCGGCACTTCTGCAATATATCTATTGTCTATTTTGCTCCAATAAATCAGAATTTCGTATTTATTCTCCATCTTCCACTCCCAATCCATACCGAATGATAATATCCCTTAACTGTCTTATTTGATAAGCTTTTGCTTTACCATTTTCCGGCTGAATATTTATTCTTTCATCAATACCCGATTTACGATAAATATGGTGGCTTCCTTTTATTGTTTCTTTAAAATTCAAACGTCTAAGAAGCTTGCATAGTTCATCAAATTCGATATTAAAGTCACTCTTTCCGCCTATGATTTTTAATAAGATCTTGTTATATTTTTCCATTTAATATATTATACAGATTGAAATGAAAAAAGGTCAAATTCCGTAATAATTTCCGCTCATCTTATAAAATACCCCGCAAGTTTCAATGATTCGGTTAAATTTCCATGCTTTTAACCCTGACGCCGGGCAGCGCTTCAAGGTCGGTTTGCAACGCTTTCACCTCATCCATGGTCCCCTTGAGCTGGAGCAGGATCAGGCCCTCTTCAGAGCAGCTGGACCCTACCGATTCATGAAGCCCGAGCCTGACGAAGATTATGCAGCCATGCTTGGTAAAAGTTTCCTGGACCCTTGCCGCTTCCCTGCTTCTCTTATCCAGGCAGACAGCCATGATAACGCAACTATTCATATATCCTCCCTAACTGTAATACATACCGCCGTTGACATTAATAGTCTGGCCCGAGATAAAGCCGTTGCGTGCGAGCATCAGCACGGCTTCGGCGACCTCTTCAGGTTCTCCAAGGCGACCGGCAGGCACACTTCCGGTATTGGCAAGAGAATTGTTTACAAGCATATCGGTTTCGATCTGGCCGGGAGCAATGGCGTTTACCGTGATCCCGTCTTTGATCAGCTGAGAAGAAAAGTAATGTGTGAGACCTATAACACCGGCTTTCGCAGCGGTGTAATGGGGCCCCACTATTCCGCCGAGCTGGGCAGCAGTTGACGACATATTGATTATGCGGCCCCACTTCTGCGATCTCATTCCCGGCAGCACCGTCCTGGTAATAAAAAAGACAGATTTTAAATTAATACCGACGATCTCGTCCCAGTCGGACTCCGTGACTTCATCCAGCGCCTGGGATCGCGCGAAACCGGCGTTATTGACTAAAATGGAAATTTTACCAAGCCCGTCCTCAACGGATTTGATCATACGATCGATATCTGCAGAGACTGAAACATCCGCTTGGATAATAACACACCTGCAGCCTAAATTCTCAACCATGGCCTTGACCTGCCCGGCATCACTCACACCGGTGTGGAAATTGACTGCGATATCGGCTCCCGCAGAAGCTAAGGCTATGCTGCAAGCGCGGCCTATCCCCCTGCCGCCGCCGGTGACAAGGGCGATCCTGCCTTTCAAATCCTTCATATTTATCATTTCAGGCTTCCCCCCCATATAAAATGTTGAACAAATCTAATAACGGGACGGGAAATGGGCAAATTTATTTATATGCCTATCAAGCTCATTCAGGTAATACTTGACATTACTCTTTATTTGAGATATAATTATGTATCCTAAATTAAGGGGTATTAAATATGCAGATGAAAGAATTATCATTATTAACTTTTCA
>Ga0181520_10003969_pt1 | contig 25320 bp, 23 predicted proteins | sample PEATcosm2014_Bin_29_FD_132451 | JGI IMG/M metagenome (GOLD analysis project Ga0181520, IMG submission 132451) | Peatland microbial communities from MTU Mesocosm Facility, Houghton, MI, USA - PEATcosm2014_Bin02_30_metaG | ecosystem: Environmental > Terrestrial > Soil > Wetlands > Peat | place...
AAAGACCCCACCTCCCCAAAGCCCAGCCCTAAGATTCTTCCGCAGTTCCGCACTTGTTCCGCACTTTTTGGGGGTTGACATCCGCACTGTAGGACATCAGACGATGCGGGCGTGAGCAAGGAAGACTACCTCAAAAGCAAACGTGAGGCCGCCCGCTACTTGGGCGTCTCTATCGGATCGCTGGAGCGCATGATGCGGTCTGGCCTGGCCTACGTCCGCGTCGGGAATCTTGTGAAATTCCGCCCCGAAGATCTGGCCGATTACATCGAGCGGCGACGCGTCCAGCGCTCGGGTGAGGCCACCCAGTGAAACTCCGTAGCGCCCCGCTCGATGACGTGCACAACGAACTCTTGTTCTTGCTCGATGAGGACGGCGGCGGGTATGCGCGTGTCGTGCGCCGGCTGGTGGACGTGTTCTACCGGGCGCACCACGCCTTGCTTCTGGCCTGGCTCCGGTTGCCGTGGCACCCCTACTCGCGCCGGCAAGGGGGCGAGACATGCTGAACCTGCCCGGCCGGGAACTTGAGCCGCGCGACCTCGATAAACTCAACGCTTCGGGTATCTCGCGGGAGTTGGCGTCACAGGCCCGCTTGCGGCGGGTGGCGTCCCAAGACGGCGCTGGCATCGTGGGCCGCAACGGCGCCGGAGATTACGCCGGCATCGTTTTCCCGTACATTTGGCCTGGCGACGAGAGCGTCCGGGAGTATCGGCTCCGACGAGACCGCCCAGAACTCGAGTACCATGACGGCAAGCCGCGTGAGAGGAACAAGTACATCTCACCGCCAGGCCGCGGCAACATGCTGTATTTCGTGCCCGGCACGCCGGCGGAATGGCTCAGCGACGCCAGCTTGCCCCTTGTCATCACCGAAGGCGAGAAAAAGACGCTGGCGCTGTGGGCGCTGGCCTGGCATGGACTCAGCGATGCCACAGACCGGCCGCGATTCTGCCCTGTCGGACTCCCCGGCGTTTGGAACTGGCGCGGAACAACAGGTCGAGCCACGGGGCCGGACGGCAGCCGGCGCGATGTGAAGGGGCCGATACCGGATCTTGACCGCATCACCTGGCGCGGGCGCAAGGCAACGATTGCCTTTGACGCAAACGTTGCCGCCATCGAGAGCGTGCAAGCCGCGCGGGCGATGTTGACGCGCGAACTGCAAACGCGTGGCGCAAAAGCAGTCTGGATGGAGTGGCCCGCGCACGTTCCCGCTGGCGTCAACGGAATAGACGATTACATCGGGAGCGCAGGGCCGGAGACGGCGCTCGCGTTGATTGCGGCGGCGTCCGCGGGCGGCCGACGAAACGCAAAGCCGGAGCGGCCGGAGCCTCAAATCGTCACAATCGAGGAATTATCGCGCATGGACCTTTTGGGCGAGCACTTCTCAGACTACGGGAATTCGCGCCGCCTGATTACGCTCCACGGCAAAGGGATGCGGTACTGCCACGCCTTCGCCAAGTGGCTGGTATGGGACGGGCGGCGCTGGGCCGTGGACGATGGCGAGCGCGCCCGCGATCTGTCACAGGCCACCATCTTGGAATTCGCCCGGCAAGCCCTTGCAGCCAAGAACGAAACCGCGGCGAGATTCGCGGCCGGTTGCCTGAACTCGCAGCGGATCACGAACGCTTTGCGCGAGGCGCAGCCGCACCTTGCAATCCGGCCGGCGGAACTCGACACCCACGCGGACCTATTGAACTGCGAAAACGGAACGCTGGACTTGAGAACCGGCCAGTTGCGCGAACACCGGCGCGAAGACTTCATTACCAAGCTGGTACACCACGATTACCGGCCGGACGCGGAATGTCCGGTCTTCCTGGCATTCCTGGAGCGCACCACGGCGAACCATCCGGGCCTGATGGGGTATCTACAGCGGGCCTTCGGCTACAGCCTGACGGGTCACACCATCGAAAAGGCCGTGTTCTTACTCCACGGCAAGGGCGACAACGGCAAGAGCACCTTGCTTACCGCGTTTCTCAAGATTCTGGAGGAGTACGGGGTACTTTTGCAGATAGACACCCTCATGGCGCGGCCAGAGTCGAACAACACTCAGGCCGATCTTGCGGACCTTCGCGGCGCGCGGTTCGTCATGACTTCCGAAACGGAGGAAGGGCAGCGACTCGCCGAAGGCAAGCTCAAGCGCATTACTCAGGGCATGGGCCGTATAAAGGCAACGCGCAAGTATGAAAACCCCGTGGAGTTTCCCGAGTGTCACAAGCTCTGGATTGATGCGAACCACCTGCCCATCATTCGCGGAACGGATAACGCCATCTGGAACCGATTGCACCCGGTTCCGTTCGACGTGACGATAGCCAAGGCCGAACAGAACAAGGAACTGCCGGCGAAGCTGGCCGCCGAAACGGAAGGCATTCTCGCGTGGGCCGTTGCCGGCGCCGGGCGCTGGTACGCCGAAGGGCTCGGCAAGCCTTCCGACGTGCAACAGGCCGGGGATGCATGGCGCGCGCAGTCAGACCAGATCGGGCGGTTCATCGCAGAGGCCTGCATGGTCGGGAAATTTGCCCAAGCCCGCGGGCGACAGGTGTACCAAGCGTACCGGAAGTGGGCGGAAGAGGCCGGCGAGCACCCGGCAACGGAAACAGCGTTCGGCCTGCGAATCATTGAGCAGTTCGAAAAGCGGCACACGAAGGCGGGAACGGTGTATCAGGGGGTCGCATTGCGGGCGGAGGTGACGGGTGATGGGTTGTGACGGCATTTTCCCGAAACTTCTTTTGTGGCGCTATATAGGGACTTCCTGTAACTACCCGTCAAAACCCGTCACCGATGGGAACCCGTCACCCTTGGAATCGGTCTGCCGTAGGAATTTCGACACCGCTACACGCGCGACAGGAACCATGAGCACAGCGAAGCGAGCGACGGGGCATTACTGCGAACCGAACGAACTGTGCGCGCGGTTGATCGCATCCTCCCCCGCGACATACGGCGGCGCGGGTTCGCTCGTGTTGCGGTGGGCGGAGGGCGTGCTCGCGCGCGCCGAGGCGTCGCCGCGAACGGAGGGGCTCCTATGACGCCCGGCTTCGACTTCGATGCACTCCTGGAAACCCTGGCCGCCAAAGTTGCAGACAGGTTGCGCCATGAGTTGACGCCCACGGCCGGCGCATCGGTTCGCCCGCGCCTCCTGACGGCGGAGCAGGCCGGCGTCTACCTGGGCCGAACGAAGGCCAGCGTGCAGCACATGATCGCGTCGGGCCGTGTTCCGGTTGTGCGTGCCGATCGCCGCACGTTCCTCGACGTTCGCGACCTGGATACCTGGATTGAGCAGAACAAGCAGGCGGGGGTCCTTTGACAGCGGCTTGCTCGCGGCGCTATACCTGTAGCCCTGATCCATTGCGGGTCAGGGAAGGGAGCAAAACGGTGAGATGAAGAGAAAACCCCAGTTCGGCTCGATCTTCAAACGCAAGAAGAAGCAGTCGGACGGAACGGTCATCGAGTTGGGCCACTGGTGGATCAAGTTCTCGGCCGCCGGCCAGCTTTTCCGGGAGAGCAGCAAGTCGGAGAACTATGCCGACGCGGAACGCCTGCTCAAGAAGCGCATCGGCGAAATGGTGACCGGCGCTTTTCATGGGTTTGGCGTCGAAAAGGTCACGGTCTCAGAGTTGCTCGACAGCGTTCTCCTGGACTACAGCACGAACGGCAAGGCTGTGCGGTTCGCCCGAAACGCCATTGAGAACCACCTTCGCCCGAGTTTCCGCGGCCGGACGGCGCCGGCGGTGACGACAGAGGCCGTGAAGAAATACATCGCTTTCCGGCGCAGTATCGACCAGGGCACGCGCCCGTACAAGGGCAGGCTGGAAGAGGTGAAGCAGATCCCCATCCGGCCCGCCAGCAATGCAACCATCAACCGGGAATTGGCCCTCCTGAAACATGCCTTCCATCTCGGCTGGAAGAGCACTCCCAGGAAGGTGACCTCAATCCCGTACATTCCCCTGCTCGAAGAACGGAACGTCCGCAAGGGCTTCTTCGAGCATGACCAATTCCTCGCCATGCGGTCGGCGCTGCCGGAATACATCCGCCCGGCGCTGACGTTCGCTTATTATACCGGCTGCCGCCGGGGAGAGATTCTCGCCCTCGAATGGTCGCAGGTTGACCTGGAGGAGCGAGTTGTGCGGCTGGAACCCGGAACCACGAAGAACGACGAAGCCCGCAACCTGCCGCTGACGACTGAGCTATTCGAGGTGCTCTCGATGCAGCGCTCAGTTCGGGATGTGAAGTTCCCAAACTGCCCGTGGGTGTTCTTCAGCGAGGCGGGAGGGAAGATCGGCAGATTCCAACGCTCCTGGCGGACAGCCTGCAAAGCGGCCGGACTTGCCGGGGAGGGCGAACCGGAGCGGCTGTTCCACGACCTCCGAAGGAGCGGTGTACGCAATCTGATCCGGGCCGGCGTGCCGGAAACAGTCGCCATGCGGATCAGCGGCCATAAGACCCGCTCGGTGTTCGAGCGGTACAACATCGTGAGCGAACGGGACCTCCACGAGGCCGCCCGCAAACTGGAAACCTACGTGGCTGAGAAGGCGAAAGCCTACCAGCCTGGGCACACTTTGGGCACACCTCAGGACGATTCAGGGATCAGATCGGGAAATCAGCCGGCCAAGTTGTTGAATTGATTTGGCTGGGAGGCAGGGATTCGAACCCCGATACGCAGATCCAGAGTCTGCAGTCTTACCGTTAGACGACCTCCCACCGGGGACCATTCCATAGTAACAAACCGCGTCGCGGGAATCCAGATTCCGGGCCTCGTAGTACACTGAGACTTCAGCATGAAGAAGCGGTTGCGGCTGGGGCTGCTGCTGGCGGTGGGCGCGTTCGCCGCGCGGGCCGCCGATTGGAAGGCGCTGCGGCCCGAAGGCTACGTTTCCGACTACGCCGGCGTGATCGACGCGGCCTCTAAGGCCCAACTGGAAGCCTATTGCGCCGCCGTCGAGCGGGCTACCGGCGCGCAGATGGCGCTGGTCACGGTGACCACGCTCGAAGGCGAGCCCATCGAAGACGCCGCCAACGCCATCTTCCGCAACTGGGGCGTGGGCGCCAGGAACAGCAATGAAGGCGTCATGCTGCTGCTGGCCATCGGCGAGCGCCGCAGCCGCCTGGAAGTGGGCTATGGCCTGGAGGGTGTGCTGCCGGATGCCCGGGCCGGCGACATTCTGCGCGAAATGTCGCCCGCGCTGCGCGATGGCCTCTACGGCGAGGCCATGATGGCCGGCGCGCAAACCATCGGGGAAATCGTCGCGCAAGCCAAGAGTGTTTCGCTCTCCAGCAGCCTCCGCAGGACCATCCAGCGCACCCCGTCGAACTCCATCCCCTGGCCGCTGGTTCTAGGTGGAATCTTCGTCCTGGCGTGGCTCCTGCGCGCCGGCGGGCCGCGTGGCTACGGCGGCTGGAGCGGCGGCGGCTTTCTGCCCGGCCTTCTAATGGGCAACCTGATGGCCCGCTCCACCTGGGGCGGACGCGGCAGCGGCGGCTTCGGCGGTTACGATTCCGGAGACGGTTTCGGCGGTTTCGGCGGCGGGGATTCGGGCGGCGGCGGCGCTTCCGGCGACTGGTGAAGACCGATATGGACAAACGGCTGACGCAACTCGTCGAGAAGCTCCAGGCCGCCTATGGCGAGCGCCTTGTTTCAGTGGTACTTTATGGCTCGGCCGCCGGCGGCGAGCGCCATCCCCGCTTCTCCGATTTCAACGTGCTTTGCGTGCTCACCGAAATCACGCCGCGCGAGCTCGGCTCCGGCGAGGACGTTTTCCGCTGGTGGCGCGAGCAGGGCAGCCCTTCGCCCCTGCTGCTCACCGAGGCCGAAACGGCCGCCTCCACCGATTGCTTCGCCATCGAGTTCCACGACATAAAGCGGCAACACGTATTGCTCTTCGGGAAAGACGTGGTTTCGAGCCTGGAGGTGGACGACTCCTTCTACCGCGCCCAGGTGGAGCACGATTTGCGCGCCAAGCTTTTGCGCCTTCGCCAGAAGGCCGCCGGCGTGCTCTCCGACCCCAACCTGCTGCGCCGCCTGCTGCTCGATTCGTTCTCCACCTTCTCGATCCTGTTCCGCCACGCCCTCATCCTGGCCGGCGAAGAGGCGCCGCCGCGGAAGCGCGAAATCGTCCAGCGCGCCGCAGCGCGCTTCCACTTCGACCCCGCGCCGTTCGAAAAACTCCTCGACGTTCGCGAAGAGCGCATCAAGCCGCGCGAGGCCGATCCCGTGCCCCTGCTGGCATCCTGTTTGCAGGGTATCTCCGCCGTTATCGAAGCGGTGGACCGTCTGGATAAGCCGGAGGTCTCGTGAGAGGCGCAACGATTGCAATCGGAGTGCTAGTCCTGCTGGGCCTGGCCGGCGGCGAGTTCGTCGCCGTCAGGAACGATCTGGTCCGCCAGCGCGAGGCGGTGGACGCGCAGTGGGCCAACATAGAGGCCGTGCTCCAGCGCCGCGCCGACCTGATCCCCAACCTGGTGGAAACCGTGAAGGGCTTCGCCAAACACGAAACCGAGGTCTTCCAGAGCATCGACGACGCCCGCGCGGCCCTCGCCGGGGCCCGTGCGCCGCAAGAGAAGATCCAGGCTTACGACCAACTCTCCGGGGCCCTGTCGCGCCTGCTGGTGATCACGGAAAATTATCCGCAATTGCGCTCCAACGAAAATTTCCTCCGGCTCCAGGACGAGTTATCGGGCTCGGAAAACCGCATCGCCGTCGAGCGCCGCAAGTACAACGAAGCCCTGGAACACTACAACGCTTCAATCGACATGTTCCCCGGCAACTGCGTCGCCTCGCTGTCAGGCTTCCACCGCAACGACGCCTACTTCAAGACCGAGCCCGGCGCGGCGGCCGCGCCCAAAGTGAAGTTCTGACGTGGGGCAGGGCCTCCTGGCCTGCCTGGCGCCGGACCAGGCAGGCGCTTCCCTATGCCCGAGGCAGGCCAGGAGGCCCGCCCCACGTTACCCGCCCCAGCGGTAGTCCTGCACGGCTGTCTCAACCGAGGCGTCGCCTTCGGTGAGCCGCATCAGCTCCAGGCGGATGGCATCCATGAGCGCCTTCCAGCTCGCCTCGATCACGTTATCGGAAACGCCCACGGTGGACCAGCGGCGGTCGCGGTCGCTCCACTCCACCAGAACCCGCACCTTGGAAGCCGTGCCCTTGCGCGAATCGAGCACGCGCACCTTGTAGTCCAGCAGGTGCACTTCGGCGATTTGCGGGTAGAGATCCGAAAGGCATTTTCGCAGGCAAAGGTGCAGCGCATGGAATGGGCCGTGCCCGGTGGCGGTCTCCGAATGCACTCCGTCCCGCGCCCACACGGTAACGGTGGCGTCGCTCCGCGAAGCTCCGCGCCCGCCCGCGCGGGTGGAGACGTCGTAGCTGCCCACCTCGAAAAAGCGCACGTTGGGGCGCAACGCCTCGCGCACCAGCAGCTCGAAGGTACCTTCCGCGGCTTCCAGTTCGTAGCCCTCGTGCTCCATCTGCTTGATGCGCTCCAGCAACTCGCGGCGGGCGTCCTCGCCCAGGCCGGCCAGTCCTTGCTGCTTCATCTTGAACAGGATGTTGCCGCGTCCCGAGAGGTCGCTCACCAGTACCCGCTGCCGGTTGCCCACGGCCTCCGGGCGGATGTGCTCGTAGGTGGCCGAGTCCTTCAAAACCGCGCTCACATGTATTCCGCCCTTGTGGGCGAAGGCGCTCTTGCCCACGAAGGGCTGATCGTTGCGCAACGTCAAGTTGGCCAGCTCGGCGATAAACCGGCAGGCCGGGGCCAGCCCCGCCAACTTCTCCGGCCCGATGGTTTCATACCCCGCCTTGAGCTCCAGGTTGGCGATCACGGAGGCCAGGTTGGCGTTGCCGCAGCGCTCGCCGTAGCCATTCAGGCACCCCTGCACGTGGGTGGCGCCGGCTTCCACGGCGGCCAGGGTGTTGGCCACAGCCAGGTCCGAATCGTTGTGGGTGTGGATGCCGATTACGCCATCGAAGCGGCCGCGCACCACGCGCACCACCTCCGCCACACGGCTGGTGAGGGTGCCCCCATTGGTGTCGCACAGGCAGAGCACGTCGGCGCCAGAGGCCTGGGCCGCTGCGAGCGTACGCAGCGCGTAATCCGGGTCGGCCGCGTAGCCATCGAAGAAGTGTTCGGCGTCATAGACCACTTCCTTGCCGTGGCTCTTCAGGAAGGCCACAGTTTCGGAAATGAGAACCAGGTTCTCTTCGAGCGAGATGCCCAGCGCCCGCTTCACGTGGAGGTCCCAGCTCTTACCGAATATGGACACCACCGGCGTCCCGGCCTCCACCAGCGCGCGCACGCTGCGGTCCTCCTCCACCGGGTTGCGCGCCAGACGGGTGGCGCCGAAGGCGGTCAGCCTGGCGTGCTTGAGGCCCAGCTCGCCAGCCCGCGCGAAGAACTCCTTGTCTTTCGGATTGGATCCCGGCCAGCCGCCCTCTATGTAATCGATACCCAGCTCGTCCAGCTTCTGGGCTACCAGCAGCTTGTCTTCCACCGAGAACGAGATATGTTCGCCCTGGGTGCCGTCCCGCAAAGTCGTGTCAAACGTAAAGACTCGCATAGCGCCTCACAATGGCCCCGGCAACGCTCCCTAACGCCTTTTGACGCAGAGACGCCGAGACGCAGAGGATTTGAGATTAAGACAGCAGGTGAGAGCCCCGGAGAGCGGGAAGAGTCGCTTGACTTCCGTTCTCGAATTCCTCGTCGTCACTGCGTCTGCGTCAGATGAGGGCTCAAGCCACCTCTCCTGCTCTCTCTAACCTCTCTCGTCCATCCCGAATTCTCTGCGTCTCGGCGTCTCTGTGTCAAAAGGCGTCAGGGAGCGGTTGCCGGCGATCGAACCGCCTACTTTTTGGCCGCCGCTTCGGAATCCTGCGGCACGCCGGCTTCCTTCTTCTTCTTGAGGAACGGCATCATGGCGCGCAGCTCGCGGCCCACTTCCTCTACCGGCTGATGCCGCGCCGCCTCGCGCATGGCCAGAAAGTTCTTACGCCCGCCGCGGTTTTCGTCGATCCACTCCCTGGCGAACTCGCCGGACTGGATCTCCGCCAGAATCTTCTTCATTTCCGCGCGCGTCGCCTGGTTCACAATGCGCGGCCCGCGAGTGTAGTCGCCATACTCGGCGGTGTCGGAAACCGAGAACCGCATATAAGCCAGGCCACCCTCCTGAATCAGGTCCACAATCAGCTTCAGCTCGTGCAGGCACTCGAAGTAGGCGATCTCCGGCGCGTAACCGGCTTCCACCAGGGTCTCGAAACCGGCGCGGATGAGCTCGCTCGCTCCGCCGCACAGGACGGCCTGCTCGCCGAAGAGGTCGCTTTCGGTTTCCTCCTTGAACGTGGTTTCGATTACGCCCGCCTTCAGGCAGCCCAGGGCCAGCGCGTAAGCGAGCGCCCGCTCCAGAGCCTGCCCCGTGGCGTTCTGGTGCACCGCTACCAGCGCGGGCACTCCCACGCCTTCGGTGTACAGCTCGCGCACGCGATGGCCGGGCGCCTTGGGGGCGATCATGGTCACGTCGATATCGGCCGGCGGCGCGATCTGTTTGAAGTGAATATTGAATCCGTGGGCGAACATCAGCGTCTTTCCCGCCGTCATGTGCGGCGCGATGTCCCGGTTGTAGATCTCGGCCTGCACGGTGTCCGGCGTGAGGATCATGATCACGTTGGCCGCCGCGGCCGCTTCGGGGGTGGTCATCACCCGCAAGCCCGCCGCCTTGGCCTTCTCCCAGGAGGGGCTGCCAGGCGCTTCGCTCACCACCACGTCCACGCCCGAATCGCGCAGGTTCAGCGCATGCGCGTGCCCCTGGCTGCCGTATCCGATAATGGCCACTGTGCGGCCGCTCAAGTAATCCAGATTTCCGTCTTTTTCGTAATATCGCTTTGCCATTTCGCTCCCTCAAGATACTCAATACTTCTCAGTTTGACGCGGAGACGCGGAGACGCGGAGAAAAGACGGAGAAGATCCGGATAGAAAGACCAAGCGACATCAATCTGATGTTCTCCGCGCGCATCCTCGGCGTCTCCGTGTCTCCGCGTCAAAAGGACCCGCCATTCCCACAGCTCCAACCTACTAAGTCGCCTCTTTCGCCCCCGCCTTGGTGGGCACGGGGGGCTGCAACTTCAGTTTCTTGGACTCCAGCGCGATCGCCAGCGACCCCGACCGGGTCACGTCGACCTCGCCGTAACTACCCATGACATCGATAAACTCGTTGAGCTTCTCCGGCGCGCCGGTGACTTCGATGGCGAAGCCTTCGGTGGAGGAATCCACCACGCGCCCGCCGAATATCTCGGCTTCCTTCAGCACCGCCGCGCGCGCTTCCTGCGGCGTCCGTATGCGCACCAGCACCAGTTCCCGCACCACCGAAGGCAATTCCGTCAGGTCGGTGGCCTGCAGGACGTTGATCAGCTTGTTCATCTGCTTGATCACCTGCTGGCGCAGGGCCGCTTCCACGTCCACCACAATGGTCATGTGAGACAGCTTCGGGTCGAGCGTGCGCGCCACCGTCAGGCTCTCGATATTGTAGCCGCGCTGGCTCAGCAGTCCGGTCACCCGCATCAGGGCGCCGGGCTTGTTTTCCAGGAGTAATGAAATCACTTGCGTCATGTTCCGGCTTCCTTATTGCGCGGCTGCTTCCACGGCCTCGGGTGGCCCAAGCACCATCTCGCTGATCGCGCTGCCGGCCGGCACCATGGGGTACACGCATTCGAATGGCGTCACCATCACGTTCAACAGGTAGGGGCCCGGCTCCGCCACGGCTTGCTCCAGCGCGCCCCGCAGATCCCTAGGGTTCGACACGGTCCGGCCCTCAAAGCCGTACGCCGCCGCCAGTTTCTCGGCATCCGGGAAGCAATCGAGCTGCACCGCGCTCAGCCGGTCGTTGTAGAACAGCGTCTGCCACTGCCGCACCATCCCCAGATGGCCGTTATTCATCACGACGATCTTCACCGGCAGGTGGCAGCCGGCCAGGGTGGACAGCTCAGGCAGCGACATCTGGAAGCCGCCATCGCCCACCACCGCGAACACCAGCTTCTCCGGGTGCGCCAGCTGCGCGCCGAGGGCCGCGGGCACCCCGAAACCCATGGAGCCCAGCCCTCCGGAGGTAAGCCACAGCCGCGGCTCGTTGAAGCGTACAAGCTGCGCCAGCCACATCTGGTGCTGCCCCACATCCGAGGCGACAATCGCCTGGCCGCGCGAAATCCGGTCGATCTCGGCCATCAAATGCTGGGGCTTGATCTCGGTTTCGGAGACCTCCGTGGAGTAGGGATGCTGGTCGCTCCATTCGCGGATGCGGCTCCTCCACTCGCTGCGCGCCGCCGCCGTCTCCTCGCTGGGCGCGGCGCTCTCCGCCACCAGCTTGTTGAGCTTGGCCAGCACGCGTTTCACATCTCCCACAATGGGCACTTCCGGAGCGCGGTTCTTGCCGATTTCCGCGGGGTCTATATCCACGTGGATCACCTTCGCGCGCGGCGCGAAAGCGGCCAGGCGCCCAGTCACCCGGTCGTCGAAGCGCACCCCCAGGGCGATCAGCAGGTCGCACTCCGTGAGGGCCATGTTGGCCGCGTAGCTCCCGTGCATGCCCGGCATGGAGATGTAGTTGGGATGGTCCGACGCTAGGGCGCCCAGGCCCATCAGGGTCAGCACCGCCGGCGTGCCGGTAGTCTCCACCAGCTCGCGCAACTCCGCCGACGCGTCCGCCGCTATGATGCCGCCGCCCCCGTACACCAGCGGCCGCTGCGCTTCGGCGATCAACTGCGCGGCCCGGCGGATTTGGCCGGTGTGGCCTTCCGTAAACACCTTGTACCCAGGCAGGTGTATGGACGTCACCGGCTGGTAGTGTCCCTGGCCCTGAAATACGTCTTTGGTGATATCCACCAGCACCGGCCCCGGCCGTCCGCTGGCCGCCACGTAGAAGGCCTCGTGCACCACCTCCGGCAGGTCCTCCAGGCGCTTCACCAGGTAATTGTGCTTGGTGCAGGAGCGCGTGATCCCAAAAGTGTCCGCCTCCTGAAACGCATCGCTGCCTATCAGCTTGCTGGCCACCTGCCCGGTAATCGCCACCATCGGAATGGAGTCCATCAGGGCGTTCACCAGCCCGGTGGCGAGGTTCGTCGCCCCCGGCCCCGAAGTGGCGCAGCACACCCCCACCCTGCCGGTGGAGCGGGCGAATCCCGCCGCCGCGAAGGCGGCGTTTTCCTCGTGACGAACCAGCACGTGCCGGACCTGGCATTCGTACAGCACATCGTACAAAGGAATGGTCACGCCGCCGGGAATGCCGAACATACAGTCCACGCCTTCCCGCACCAGGCATTCCACCAACATCCGCGCTCCGCTCATTAAGTTCGACATAATCTTCCGTTCCCCCTCACTCGCTCGCTCATGGATTCCACGCCAGAAATCAAAAAGGCCATCGGCCGGGTGTTCGCCCCGCCGATGGCCTCGGAACCTCGGTTCCTGCTGGCCTTCAGGCGGGGCCGGCTACGATGACGCCAATAATAATAGCGATGGTATTGGATACGACGACGTGCGGCAGCCGGTCTGTGACGCGCTTGACCATCAGAACTTTCTTCGAGTCTACCGAAGAAGTTATTTAAATGCAAGCGCCGCCGGCTATAAATTCCGCTAATCGGGGTATGAGCGAATGGATTCGGGTGGGACAGACCATCGTCTTTATTAGGTTGGCAGGCGGACGCGCCTGCCCCACCCTGGTCGGAGTTGGTGGGGCAGGCGGTTCCGCCTGCCTCTTTCAACCCCGTCAGATTGTCTTCGGGCCGGTCGACAGACGACGAAAATCGATCGTCTGTCCCACCTACTGGATCTGGTACGGGATGGCGATATCGACGGTCTTCGGGGCGAAGCAGGCGCGATCGTTGCAGGCCTGGTACTTGAGCTTCCCGGTGGCCACTCCGGGGCCGGCCGGGGCGTTGGGGGCGACTTTGAAATGCGCGATCAGGTCGAAAGAGCCGGTGACCACCGACAGCGGGTCTTTGGTGAACGAGTACTTCTCCATGGACGGCTTGGGGTAGGTCACCTCTCCGGGAGTGAGCGCTCCCGGGGAGGTCCAGGTCAGTTTGAGCGGAATGAGATAGTCGTAAGTGGGCGTATCGCTGTTCACGTGGAACCCGGCTTGCACGGCGCACGGAATCTTGGACACAACCGCGGCGTTGCGCGGGCCCGCCACCTTCTGCGGCGCGCCCACGGTAAGGTAGGAAGCGCTATTCTGCGCCCACAATCCGGGCAGGCACAGCAGCGCCAGCAACGGCCGCCGCGGGAACCTGCAAAAGCTGTTCCACGACATCTTCGAAGTCTCTCCGGTTGCCGAGTCCCACGTGGACAAAGGCGATTTTTCCTTCGCGATCGATGAGGAAAGTGGTAGGCAGCGCGTCGATGCCGCCGTAAAGCTGCGCGGTTTCGTCGGTGCCCACCAGGATGCGGTAGTTCACGCCCAATTGAGCGATGAAGGGTTTCACGACTTCCCAGCCGTCGTCGTCCATGGAAACGCCGAGCACCGCGAAGCCCCGGTCCTTCTGTTTCCGCTCCATGTCCATGAACCACGGGATTTCGTATCGGCAGGGGTCGCACCAGGTGGCCCAGAAGTCGAGCAGCACCACCTTGCCGCGATAATCGGAGAGCCGCACGGTGCGGCCGTCCGCATCTTTGAGGGCGAAATCCGGCGCGTTCCGGCGGTCCTTATCCGGCTTCAGGGTGGCGGCTTTCACGGAGGGTTCGGAGGGGGAGCGAAACTGGAAGAAGCCCCCAATCATCAGCGCGACGGCAAAGAGGCCCAGCGGAATGGATCGAGACGCACGCACTTCTTCAATTATATCGACAATGCCTATATCGATAATGTTCCGCGCTTCACGAAACCGGCGAACCACGCCCGCCGGCGCCGGCGCAACCGGGCCGGCAGGGTGAACTCGGGGTGGCGCCGGGCCCCGGAATACAGCCACGCCGCGGCATCGCAGAAGCTCTCGCAGCAATATTCGCGCCAGCGGCGCGTGCGCTCGCGAATATCGCGCGGGGCGAGCTTCCCCTTACGCCATTCGGCGGACCAGCCAAGCTCTCCGGGCGCGCCCGCCCGGCACTCGCGCTTCACCAGTTCTTCGTAGGACAGGCGCGCCGGGTTGCCGGCGCGGAGCCAGACGAAGTGAAACAGCTCATGGGAAAAAATGCGGGCGAATTCCTTCCGTGCGCAGTCGAAGACGATGCGCCGCCGGCGCAGGAACGAGCCGGCGTGGACGGCTCCGCGACGGTCGCGCAGACCGCCCGCGCGGGCGATTTCGACCGGCGCTCCCGCCACCGTGGGCAACCGGCGCAATATGGCGTGCAGGGCCTTTTCGCGGGCGGGTTCGTCGCAGAGGAATAGGGCGGGGGAAGCCACATGATGAAGCTTAGCGCGTCCGGAACGCATCACGCTGGCTCCGGCCGGGCGAGTCGAGGCGACTCGCCTTGACAAGCCCGGAGGCTTATCCCACCTTGGGTTAGCCCTCAGGCCAGCTCGAGCTCGATCTTCTTCGTCCCGGCATCCAATTTCACGATGCGGAAACTGCGGATCTGGCCGCTCCGCGCGGGTTCGCGCTTGCCTTGCGCGCCCTTCCACTTGGCTTGCAACATGGAGGTAAGCGAGGAGATGTCCGCCGATTTCGGATCGGGTTCCTGCGCTTCCTGCGCCGCGGCGCCCAGCCGGCACGCGCCGTGCACGCCTTCGCCCAACTCGACGCGGGCGCGCCCGCCGGAAATTTCCGTCATACGGCCCGTGACCAGGTCGCCTTCCTTGTGTTCGGCGATGTACTCGTCCAGGCTGGTGGGCACGAGCTGCTTCATGCCCAGGCGCAAACGGCGCTTCTCGACATCGGCTTCCAGCACCTGCGCCTTGACCGTCTGCCCGACTTTGAGAACGTCCTGCGGATGATTGATGCGCTTCTCGGCGCTGATATCGCCCACGTGGATCATTCCCTCCAGGCCCTCGGCGAGCTGCACGAACGCGCCGAACTTGGTGAGGCTGGTGACGGGGCCCTCGGCTACCGAGCCCAACGGGTACTTCACCGAAACGTCGGCCCAGGGGTCGCCCAGCGCCTGCTTGAGGCCCAGCGAGATGCGGCGATCGGCCTGGTTCACGGCCAGAATCACCACCTCCACCCGGTCGCCCGGCTTGACCACGTCCGAAGGCTTGCGGGCCTTCTTGGACCAGGACATCTCGGAAAGATGGACGAGGCCCTCGATGCCCTTTTCCAGCTCCACGAACGCCCCGAAATCGGCCACGCGCGTCACTATGCCGTTGACGCGCTCGCCCATCTTGTACTTCTCCTCCACGAGCTCCCAGGGATGCGGCAGAAGCTGCTTGAGTCCGAGGGAAATCCGGTGTTTCGCGGAGTCCACTTTGAGCACCCTGGCCGCCACCTGCTGTCCCACCGTGAGAATGTCGGCCGGTTTGTTGACGCGAGCCCAGGAAATATCGGCCACGTGCAGCAGGGCGTCAACGCCGCCGATGTCCACGAAGGCGCCATAGTCGGTGAGGCTGCGAATTGTGCCTTGCACCGTCTCGCCTTCCTTGACTTCGGTGTAGCGGCGCTCCTTGGCGGAGCGTTCCTCGTCTTCGAGCACCGCGCGCCGGTCCACCACCAGATCTTCATCGGCTACGTCGAGCTTGATGATCCGGCACTGGATCTCCTGCCCGATGAGCTTTTCCATGTCGGCCGCGTCCCTGGCGCCGCTGCGCGAAGCGGGCATGAAGGCGCGGACTCCCACGTCCACGCTCAGGCCGCCCTTGACCACCGCGCCCACAACCCCGGCGATGGATCTCTTTTCCGCGAACGCTTTTTCCAGCGCAGACCAATCCTTGGGCCGCTCCACTTTCAGACGCGACAGCTCGTAGTAGCCGCCCGAATCGCGCCCCTTGATGGAAACCGGAATCTTGTCGCCGGGCTTCACGCTCTCGCCCGCGCTCTGAAACTCGGCCAGCGGAATGATGCCTTCCGTTTTGTAGCCGATATCCAGAAACACCGATTCGGCCGAGACGGCGATCACGGTTCCTCTAAGACCCTGGCCGCGCTCGTCAGGCTTGCGCGAAGTGGCCTGTTCGTACTGGGAAAGAATGTCGCCGAAAGACTCAGTGGCTTCGTTGACGGGTTGGGAGTCGGGACGGGCAGCCCTGTCCCGATCCAGCATGCTTGGGTTCGACATGAGACGTTTCTCATTTATTGTGGCATAATCCCGTCTGGGATACATCCGTGCCATCCGACCTTTCACCTCGCAGGCTCCGTCTGGTCCGGCCCCAGGATCTTGTCTGGCTGCTGCTGTTCGCGGTGCTGGCCGCGCACTGTCCGAAAGGGGACCTCCCCGAGATCGGACCGCTGGCGCTTCTGGCCGCGGTACAGATCCTGGAGCCCAAGATTCCGGCGCTCGCCTCCACCCGGGGGCGCATTCTGTGGATCGTCCTGAAACTGGTTTTGGGATACGTGCTCATCGGGTACACCGGGGGCGCCGACAGCGAGTACTGGCCCGTGTTGCTGCTGCCGGTGGTGACGGCCGCCACCGTCCTGGGATTCGCCGGAACGCTTGTGTTTATTCTGCTGGCGGGGGGCGCCTATCTCAGCTACTGGGTGTTCGTTGCGAATTCGCAGGCGTGGCAGGGGTACTTCGTGGAAATGCTGGTGCGCGTGGTCTTCCTGGCGATGGGGGGCATTCTGACAAATGCCCTGGCCGAGGATCTGCGCATCCAGACCAAGCGATCGCGGCAAACGGCCGAGCAGTTGGCCGAGGCCAACGCCCAGTTGCGGCAAGCGGAAGAAGCGGTGCGCCGCTCGGACCGCCTGGCGGCCCTGGGGCAGCTTTCCGCCGGTCTGGCTCACGAACTGCGCAACCCCATGGGAACCGTCAAGGCCTCGGCCGAGATACTGGCGCGCACGGTGAGCGCGGAAAACGAGGTGGCGCGCGAGATGGCCGGCTTCATCACCTCGGAGACCGACCGCGCCAATTCGCTGATTACCCGCTTTCTGCAGTTCGCCCGGCCGCTGGAGCTGCGCCTGGAAAAGGCGGACCTGGCGCACGTACTGGACCGCACCGTGGCGATGGTGGAGCGCGAGGCCCCGGGCATCGCCATCTATAAGAACTACGATCCGGATATTGCGCCGTTTCCTTTCGACGCCGAACTCATGGAGAGGGTGTTCTACAACCTGGCGCTCAACGCGGCCCAGGCCACGCCCGCGGGCGGCGCCATCACCGTGAAGACGCGCGCCGCCGGCCCGGTGGCCGAGATCTCCGTGATCGACCGCGGCTCCGGCATCGACCCCGCGCAGATCGGGTCCATCTTCAACCCGTTCTTCACCACCAAGCCGCAGGGCGTGGGGCTGGGCCTCGCGGTCGTTTCGAAAATCGTGGATGAGCACGGCGGTAAGATAGCAGTGGAGAGCGAACCCGGCAAGGGCAGCGTGTTCCGGGTCCTGCTGCCGATGAGCCGGCTATGAGACAGCCACACCAACCGCTCCCTGACGGTCGCGGCTCGCCAAACTGTTACGAGCCGCGACCGTCAGAGGCCGTGAAAGAAGAGGTTGGCAGGTGAAAGCGCCTGCCCCCGGGGAGTATGATCGGTTTCGTATCAGGGCACGGCTTTAGCCGTGCCGCACTGCTGAGGAAAGGAATCGGGCTTTAGCCCCCGTCGATGGGAGCGCATGTCTTTCGCCACAGGTTGTGGGTAGTTGGCGAAGAGAAAGGCACGGGGGCTAAAGCCCTGTGACGGGTCGTCTTGCGGCACGGCTAAAGCCGTGCCCTGATACAAGGCATAGATGCTCCTGGGAGGGCCAAATGCATAGGAATGCCGTGCTTAAACATGGAAACTCCCGGGGCAGGCGCTTTCGCCTGACAAACGATTTTCCCACCACATGAAGAAACGCATTTTGGTCGTCGAGGACGAAGAGAAGCTCCGGCGCGTAATCGAGCTGCAACTGGTTTCCGCGGGCTTCGAAGTGGACAAGGCCGCAGCCGCCGAGGAGGGCCTCAAAATCGTCGACCGCGCCGATCTGGTGCTGACCGATTTCAAGCTGCCCCGCATGGACGGCCTGCAATTGCTCTCCCTGATTCGCCGGCAGAATGCGCAGGTTCCCGTGATCGTCATGACGGCCTACGGGAGCGTGGAGACGGCGGTGGAGGCCATGAAGGCGGGCGCCACAGACTTTCTGCTGAAGCCGTTCTCGCTCGACCACCTGATGCAGGTAGTCCAGAAGGCGCTCGAAGTCCATGACCTGCGCGACGAAAACCGCAAGCTGAAAGAGGAGCTGGGCCGGCGCTACGAGTACGACAACATCATCGGGCGCTCGCAGCCCATGCAGGAGATCTTCGCGGTCATCGAGCGCGTCGCGCCCACACGCGCCACGGTGCTGCTGGCGGGGGAAAGCGGGGTAGGGAAGGACCTCATCGCGCGGGCCATCCATTTTCATTCGCCGCGCCGCGACCGGCCGCTGGTGAAAATCAACTGCACAGCTCTTCCCGAGAACCTCATGGAGAGCGAGCTGTTCGGCTACGAGAAGGGCGCCTTCACCGGCGCCAATACCTCCAAGCCGGGCAAGTTCGAGCAGGCCGACACCGGCACGGTCTTCCTGGATGAGATCGGCGACGTGCCCGCCAATATTCAGGTGAAGCTGCTGCGCGTGCTCCAGGAGCGCGAATTCGAGCGCCTGGGGAGCAACGTGACGCGCCACATCGACGTGCGCGTGATCGCGGCCACCAACCAGGATCTGCGCGCCGCGCTGGAACAAGGGACCTTTCGCGAGGACCTGTACTACCGGCTCAACGTGGTGCCCATCAACATTCCGCCGCTGCGCGAGCGCAAACAGGACATTCCTTACCTGGCCAACCACTTCGTGGAGAAACTGGCCCCCGATACGGGCAGCCGGGTGGAATCCATCTCCCAGGCGGCCATGGACAAGCTCCTGGCGTACCATTGGCCGGGCAATGTGCGGGAGTTGGAGAACGTGATCGAGCGCAGCCTGGTGATGTGCACGGGCAGGGAACTGGCGGCCTCGGACATCCGCATCGAGAGCGCGCCCCGGCCCAGCGCGCAGAACGAAACCCACTTCCTTCCTGAAGGGATGACGCTCGACGAATACGAGCAGGACATGATTCGCGAGGCGCTGCGCCGCGCCGACGGCAATAAGAGCCATGCCGCGCGCCTGCTGGGTCTCACCCGCAACGCCCTGCGCTACCGGCTGACGCAGATGGGGCTGGAGGCGTGATGGACCGCCGCGGCCGACTTATGGCGCGCTGACCAGGGTCGTGTAACTGGTGGCGTCCAGGGTGAACTGGGCTTTGCCGTTGGCCACCGGAATGGGCGCGCCTTCCTGCATCCCGCGCTGTTCGTCGGTCACCCATACGCGAAGCTGCTTCACCTCGGCGGGCAGGCCGGTAAGCGTGGTGGGACGCGCCGCGCCCTTGTTGACCACGTGCACCGAGTAAACGCCCGCGGCGATATCGCCGAAGGCCGTGCACACCAGACCCGGACGGTCGCACTTGGCCGGGAGGTAGAAGACGTTGGGCGGCGTCGCGGCGAGCTGCTTCAGCTCCCAGAACCGCTGCGTGGGGCGCAATGGCCCGCTGTCGCCGTACACTCCGCCTCCGGCCAGAAGCGAATAATCCGCCGTGAGCTGCCAGTGCAAAATCGACTTGGGCTGGGCGATGGCCAGGATTCGCTCGTACAACTCGATTTCGTTGAGGGAGAAAGACGGCTCCCGGAAAATCTGCGGATATTGGTGCGCGTTGGAATCCGAGCCGCCCTCGGCGACGAGAAGCGGAACGTTTAACGCCCGCGCGGCGGCGCCCCACGCAGCCAGATTTTCATCCGTGCATCCGCGCCAGGAATGGAAGGAAATCGCGTAGACGTACTTGCCCGCCTCCGGGTCGTCCATCGCATCCTTGATGAAGCTGATGGGGTACGCATTGCCGATGTCGCCCAGCAACAGCTTGGTGGCCAAGCCCCGGGAAGCGAAGTACGGGCCCAAAGTCTTGATCAAATCCGCATGCTCGCGCGAGGTCTGACGCACATCGATGCCAATATCCGATTCGTTGAAAGAGTAGGCCGCCGCCTCAACGCCGTACTTCTCCTTCAGGAAAACCAGGTAGCTGGCCAGCGACTCCTTGATGTGGTCCATCTTGGCCGGGTCCAGAAAACCGCCGCCGCGCATGGGGCCCTCCGAAGCGCCCACAATCGCCCAGGCGGGCGGGGACCAGTCGCTGACAATGACGGGCATGCCTTTCAGCGCCAATCTGTGCGCCATTTCCATGGCCTGTTGGACATCCGGCGCGATTCGGCCGGCCCTGGCCTCCGCCAGCGGATCCACGTCCTCTTTCGGGTGCCATGTGCGCCAGGGCATCGCCACGCGCCCGTAGACCACGCGCAGGTTGTCCAGGTTGTACTGAATGACCGCTGGATCGTTTCGGCCCTGGAGGCGGAAATCGCCGCCCAGTCCGGCAAACAACTGGCCGGGGCGCGACGCCTCGACTACGATTTCCACCGGGCTCTTGTCCGTCTCTCCGGCCACCTTGACAAGGAAGCTCTTCTTGGCCGTCTGGTTCGCCGCCGCGTTGCCCGAAAGGACGCCCAAATAGACGTGCAGGTCGAAACTGTTCTGCCGGCGGTCGTCGCGAACCACCACTTGGGTCGGTTCGGGGAACATTACCTCCAGTTGCCGATGCTGCGTCGTAAAACGCACGCCCGAAGCGGTGGCATTGACATACTCGTTCTGATCCTTGGTCCCGGGGGCGAGCGAAATCTCGGCCGGCGCGGGCGCCACCGGATCGACGAGCTGCATTCGTCCGCCGGAGTATGACGCAGACGGAAGCTGGAGACACAGGTACGCTCCGGCGATATCCGCCGCGGCTGGGAACGTGTACTCCAGATCGATCCTGGCCGTTCCGGGACCGGTATCTTCCACCGATTCCACCGCGGAGAAGGCCGGACCTGGAGGCTGGCGCATGGGCTGCCCTGGCTGCGCCGCAGGGACTGGCGGCGCTGGCGGCGCGACCGCCGTTGCCTGCGCTGGCGGCGTTGGCGGCGCTGGCTGAGTTGCTGGCTGCATGGCCGGCATGGGTCCGCCCCGGCCCGCGTTGGGCTGGATCTTGACAGTCACCACCTTCCCGTCCCGCACGAAGCTATTTCGTCCGCCGCCGCGGAACGTTCCCGACCAGTCCGGCCTTTCCACGCACATGCTGGAGTTGACCTCGAACAACTGGCCCTCCACACGAATGCCCGTCACGTTTCCCATGGCCGTGGTTTCGGGCTGGGACAGGGCGGCTGCCGCGAAGCCGAGGAGCAGGCTCCCTAGCGCAAAGATAGAGCTTCTTCTCATCGAATTTCTTATCCTCTCCGGCATGGCGGCCCGCGCCGGGGTCTCCACTCTAGCCAGGATTTGCATAGCCAGTCCGGCTTCCCAGGATTATAGCTCCAAGCGCCTACATCGGAGTTGTTTATCTGATTCCCCGGCCGGGCCGCCGGTGGAGTACTATATATTTCTTCCAGGAGGCGAATACTCAAATGCGATCTCTTTATGGCTTGATAGCCATATTGTCGTTTGCGGCGCTGCCAGCGTCCTCTCAAACCGCCGCCGCATCCGCGGCCATCCCGCATCTTCAGAGACAGGGCTCCGCTACCCAGTTGATCGTCGACGGCAAGCCGTTTCTGATGCTGGCGGGAGAACTGCGCAACTCCAACTCCACCAGCCCCGATTACCTGAAGCCGATCTGGCCCAGGATGGTGGCCATGCATGTCAATACCGTTCTGAGCGCCGTCCAGTGGGATGTGGTTGAACCGCAAGAGGGCAAATTCGACTTTTCGCTCGTCGACAGCCAGATCCGGGACGCGCAAACCCACAATCTGCGGCTCATTTTTCTATGGTTCGGAAGCTGGAAGAACGGAGTATCGAGCTACGTTCCGGCCTGGGTAAAGACCAACCAGGCCAAATATCCGCGAGTCCAGGACAAAACCGGCCGGGGCAGCGAGATCCTCTCCACGTTGAGCGCCGCGAACCGCGACGCCGATGCCCGCGCTTTCGCCGCCCTTATGCGGCACATCAAGGAAGTGGACGTTCGGCGCAGGGTGATCATGATGCAGGTGGAGAACGAAGTGGGCCTGGGGGGCGACTCGCGGGATAGGTGCGATGCGGCCAACAAGGCCTTTGAGGCGCCCGTCCCGAAAGAGTTGCTGGATTATCTTGGGGCCAACAAGGACAGGCTGTATCCGCAGCTCCGCAAGGCGTGGGAAGCGGCCGGGTCGAAGACATCCGGGACCTGGGCGCAGGTCTTCGGCGAAGGCGAGTATACGGATGAGATCTTCATGGCCTGGAACTACGCCAGCTACGTCGGCCGGGTGGCCGCGGCGGGCAAGGCCGAATACCCGCTGCCCATGTTCGTGAATAATGCCTGCTCCATGCCCAGCCCGGGCCGGCCCGCGCCCCGCGGCGGCGGCCGTCCGCAACCCGAGGTGGGCAACATCTGGAAGTTCGCCGCTCCGGCGATCGACATCCGCGGGCCGGACCTGTACACCCCGAATCTCCCGGTGTGGGTCAACTGGTACCAGGAGTCCTTCGTTCCGGAAAACCCTCTGTTCATCCCCGAGACGGACGGCAACACGGGCACGTACCACGCCTTCTACGTCTTCGGCCAGCATGACGGCATGGGCTTTTCCCCGTTCGCTATCGACGAGTACAGCATCGCGCGCCCCGGCGTGAAGAGCGTGGATGCGGCGGACCTGCCACTGGCGCGTAGTTACGGCATCCTCACACAACTCGCCCCCGTGATTCTCGAGAACCAGGGTAAAGGCAAGATGGCCGGCGTAGTGGTGGGCGCGGGTGAAACGGCGCAGAAGATCCCGCTCGGCAATTACGTCCTGGAAGTGAGCTACCCCGGGCGGGGAAGAGCGCCGGCGGCCGCGGCGGCTGCCCCGCCGCCTGCGTTCGCGGGGGTGTCCCTGGAAGCTACCGAACCCACGGAACGTTCCGGCGCCCTCTTCATCTCCATGGGGCCGGACGAGTACCTGGTGGCCGGCAGCGGACCGGTGCAGGTCCGGTTTTCTCCGAACACGCCGGGGGACCCGATCGTCGGCATCCTTTCCATCGAGGAAGGCGCATATTCGGATGGCCGCTGGGTTCCCGGACGAAGGTTGAACGGCGACGAGAACGGCGGGGGGACGAACCTGCGACTGGGCGGCGATTCCAGCCGCAATGGGTTGATCCAGCGAATCAAGCTGTACCGCTACCACTGAGGCGGCGGCATGGGGGCCCGGCCCTTGGCAGGCGGAAGCGCCGGCCCCACCTTGCGCGCTCAGTTCACCTTCAGCATTCCGATGTCTTTGAGCCAATCGCCCAGGCGCATTTGCCAGGTGGTGGCGACGGGCGATGGACTCCTGGTGTTCGGATTGACTCCGAAACCGTGGCCGCCGGAAGCGTAGATGTGCACTTCCGTCTTGATGCCCGCGGCCTTCAGCATGGGATACAGGCTGGCGAGAGCGGTGGAAGGCCCGCGGTCGTTATCCGCGCAAAGCATGAAGGTGACCGGCATATCTTTCGGGATGGTGTAATTCTCCGCGCGGATGCCCGGGTAGATGAGCGCATCGAAATCGGGCCGCGAGCTCAGCCGGTCGATGGGGTCGGCGGAGCCGGGCTTGCCGGCGTCGTAACGCGTGGCTGCCAGCGCAGCCACTTCGCCGCCCGCCGAGAATCCCATCATGCCCACGCGCGCCGGATTTACATGCCACTCTTCGGCTCGGCTGCGTATCAGGCGGATAGCGCGCTGCGCATCGGCGAGGGCGTCCTCCACCTTGTATGTCGAGCCCGGTTCGCGCGCCAGACGGTACTTGAGAACCATGCCCGCCACTCCGATAGTGTTGAGGTATTGGGCGACGTACGTGCCCTCCTGATCGAAGTTGAGAAACTGATGGCCGCCGCCGGGCGCAATCACTATCGCGGCCCCCGTGGCCGTTTCGCGCGGCGGCAGAAAGACCGTGATGGAAGGGTTGTGGACGCTGGTCACCTTGAGGTAACCATGATCCTTGTTGGGCGGCTCGTCGACTTCCTTGGCCGTCTTGCCTTCGGAGCCTGGCGCTCCGTTGGCCCAGAGCGGGATCTCCGGAGGATCGGCGGCCAGCGCCAGGCCCGAGAAAATCAGAGAAACACAGACTACGGTTGCGTGCATGAGGGAATTCTACACCGGGGAAGGGCTGTGGAGATGGACAACGGCTTCCACGGAGGCGATTCGATATACAATCGATGCTGACCTTTCGGGATTGGGGCGCTCATCGCGTCCCCGCCCCGGGAGTTCGGGAGATAAGAGGTTATGAGAAGGAACGTAAGTTCGATTGGGCTGATGTTCGTCATGACGGCGGGTCTGTTCGCCGCGGACAACGTCTTGACGCCCCAGGAAAAAGCCGGCGGTTGGACGCTCTTATTCGATGGCAAGACCCTCAATGGCTGGGACTCCGTGGTGGCCGGCGGCCGGCAGGGAGGCGCCCCTAAGCAGGCCAAGGGGCCCGCGCAGCCCGGCGCCGCGGTTGGTTCCAACCCGCGGGCCTGCTCCACTCCGCTGGGGCAAGCCGCTTTGCCGGCTGGCAGCTCCCACTGGGAAGTCGTGGATGGCATGCTGGAGCCTTGCGGGGATCCCCCCGGCTACTTGACGTCCAAGGAAAGCTACTCGAATTTCGTCCTCGCTCTCGATTTCAGAGCCGGCGAGGATTGCAACAGCGGGGTGTTCCTTCGGAGTGCTTACGAAGTGCAGATCTGGAAGGCCCAGCCGCAGGGATACAACACCGGTTCCATCGTAAGCGTCGCCAAGACCGACGGGGATTTCAAGTTCATCGCGGACCAGTGGAACCACTATGAGATTACCGCCGATGGCGATCACATGATCGTGGTTCTGAACGGAACGAAGACGCTGGACGTTCACGATTCGAAGTCCGCCAGCGGCAACCTTCGGCTTCAGTATCAGATCTACCCCATCGAGTTCAAGAATATTAAATTGAAGCCGATCCAACACTGAGGGCGGGGATGGCCGGCTAATCCTGAATTACGAAATTAACTTGGGATAAACTGAATTGCCGCAGGCAATTTCCTTGAAAAAATGGGCTTGTATCAGGGCACGGCTTGAGCCGTGCCGATCAGGCAGCAGTCTCTGGGCTTTAGCCCCTGGTTTGGCAACCCCGGCGCAAATCCTTCTTATCCTCTTGAAAAAACAGGGGCTAAAGCCAATACTGTTCACTTAACAACATTTTCATGCTATTCTGTTTTGGGGTGGAGGCCCCCAGAATGGCTCGTACCGTTGCGTCCCTACCCGCCGGGAGCCGCATTACCGACTACATCAGCCTCGG
>Ga0181520_10003970_pt1 | contig 25319 bp, 19 predicted proteins | sample PEATcosm2014_Bin_29_FD_132451 | JGI IMG/M metagenome (GOLD analysis project Ga0181520, IMG submission 132451) | Peatland microbial communities from MTU Mesocosm Facility, Houghton, MI, USA - PEATcosm2014_Bin02_30_metaG | ecosystem: Environmental > Terrestrial > Soil > Wetlands > Peat | place...
GCATAACTCTCTTCGAGAAAACCCCCATTTTACAGGCACTTCAGCCATCCAACTCCGACAGCAATTTATACGACTCCGACAACCAGTTGATTCTGTTCGACTTTTAACCGGACAGCAATGGCTCGGACCAGTCGCCAATCTCCACTATTAAGGTTGAAAATGACAACAATCACTAGAGAAGAGGCTGTTCAGGAGTTTGGCTCTGGCCGCGTCGAAGGAGCCGAGATGATGATCTTGTTGCGAAATGATCGCCCCAACTCAGGACAGCAGATGGCCTACATAGGAGAGAAGTGGTGGAGGTTTGTACCTAGAAGCGACCAACTTGAGACCATGGTGGCGAATCGGTAGCGGTCCGTAAAATCCAGAGCGGGGCTCCAGGTCTCGATATTCTGAGACCTGGGAGACCACGAGAAGCAGGTCCTTCGACTTCGCTGCGCTTCGCTCAGTGTGACAGTTCGTTTTGTTACTCCTCTTCTTCGTCGACGGGGCGTTTGGCGTTGGCCAGGATTTTTTCGGCCACTAACTGCGGGACTACGTCGTAGTGGTCCATCTCCATCCTGTAACTGCCCTTGCCTTGAGTCATCGAAGTTAGAAGAGTTCCATAAGTCAGCATCTCGGCCATGGGAACCTCGGCGTTGATGATGGTTGTGCGGCCCTTGGAGTTTGTGCCCTGGACGCGGCCCCGGCGGCTGCTGAGGTCGCCCATGAGGGTTCCGGCGAACTCGTCGGGGGCCTCGATCTCTACCTTCATGACGGGCTCGATCAAGCAGGGCTTGCAGAGCTCCATACATTTTTTGAAGGCGATGCGGCCGGCGGTCTTGAAGGAGAGTTCGTTGGAGTCGACGTCGTGATAGCTGCCGTCGAAGACGGTGGCCTTGAAGTCGACGACCGGATAGCCGGCGAGGAAGCCGCGAGCGGCCGCCTCGACGATGCCCTTTTCGATGGCGGGGATGAAGTTTTTGGGGATCGCGCCGCCGAAGATTTCGCTCGCGAATTCGAAGCCGCCGCCGCGAGGCTGCGGTTCCATGCGAATCTTGCAGTCGCCAAACTGGCCGTGGCCGCCGGACTGCTTCTTGTGACGGCCCTGGGCCTCGGCGCGGCTGCGGATGGTCTCGCGATAGGGAACCTTGGGAGCCTTGAGGGTGACTTCGGCGTGGTAGCGCTTTTTGAGGCGGCTGACGATGGCCTCGATGTGGGGCTGACCTGCGCCGGCGATGAGGAATTCGTTGGTCTGCGGATCGCGGAAGAAACGGATGAGCAGGTCCTCTTCCATGAGCTTGTGGATGGCGGGGGCGAGCTTGTCTTCGTCGGCGCGGGACTTGGGCTCGATGGCGTAGGTCATGGCCGGCTCGGGGAGTGGATGGAGATCGATCTGAATGTCGGAGCCCTTTACGCCGAGTGTGTCGCCGGTGAGGGTTTCGCGGAGCTTGGCAACTGCGCCGATGTCGCCGGCGTGAAGCTCGGGAACTTCGGTGGGTTTTCTTCCCTGCATCACCGACAGGTGGGAGAGACGCTCCTGGCCGCGGCGGGTGTAGTTTTCGACGGTGGCATCGTTTTTGAGGATGCCGCCGATGACCTTGAAGAAGGTGATGCGGCCGGCGAAGGGGTCGGTCATGGTCTTGAAGACCAGGAGCGAGAGCGGCTCGCTGTCGGCGATCTTGTGGGTGAGCTGCGGAGGCTCTGGCTCGCCCTCTGCCGGCTTGACAATCTCGCCGGGGGCGCGGACGGCGATGGGGGCGCGTTCGACAGGAGAGGGAGTATATGCCTTGACGAAGTCGAGAAGATGATCGAGGGCCATGTTGGCGAGGCCGCTCGAAAAGAGCACGGGGAAGATGCGATCTTCGCGGATCGCTTCGTGGAGGGCGGCGGTGAGGTGCTCTTTGGTGAGCGTGCCGGAGTCGAAGTACTCCTCCATGAGCTCGTCTTTGCCTTCGGCGACGAGCTCGACCAGCGCTTCGTGGCGGGTCTTGGCGTCGGCAGCCAGGTTGGCGGGAATCTCAGCGGTCATCTTGCCGCGGCCGTCACCGGCGGGGGTGTAATAGAAGGCCTCCATGGTGACGAGGTCGACTACGCCTTGAAAACCTTTTTCGTCGACGATGGGGAGCTGGACGGGAACACAGCTGCGGCCCCAACGCTCGACGAGATCGTCGATGAGGGCACTCAATCCACCGCCGCCACCGGCCTTGGGGTGATCCATCTGATTGACGAGAACGATGCGCGGAACACCGGCTTCGTCGGCATAGCGCCAGACGCGTTCGGTGACCGGCTCGATGCCGTTCTGGGCGTTGACGACGACGATGGCCGACTCGACGGGCAGCAGGGATGCGCGTGCCTCGTGAGTGAACATGTGAAAGCCGGGGGTGTCGACGAGATTGATCTTGACGCCCTGCCACTCGGCAAAGGCGACGGCGTTTTGCATGGTTGCGCCGCGGGCTGCTTCCTCTTCGTCATAGGCGGTTACGGCCGAGCCGTCATCGACGCGGCCCTGGGTGGGGGTCATCTTGGCGGCATGCAGCAGAGCGGCGATCAGCGTTGTTTTGCCGCTGTGCGCATGCCCCACTACAGCTACGTTGCGGATCTCACTTCCCTGGTACGTTTTCATGGTGCTCTCCTTTGAATGGTGGTGAACTACCGAAGGGCGGATTGGGGGAAAAATGCTGCAAGTTGGCTCCCGCTTCGCGGGAATGGCGAGTTAGCAACTTAGCGGGGAGGAGGGACAGGAAACCGGCGGGAACGCCTCTGCGGGCGTTCATGTGGCCGGATTGGAGGGCCACGTGTCCCGGTCTGCCGTCTACCTCGTCCATAAGGCGTTCAACCTAAAAGGTTTGGAAATGGAGGGTCTCGGGCGGGCGCCGTGCGGAGGAGGGTTGGCCACGTCCGCAGGGCGTCTTTCTAAGAAACTCGGATGCTATCACACGGGGAGTGTGAACGTCCTGTGACATGAACCACCGGCTGCTGTTGGGCAACTGCGAGCAACGGTGGGGCCTACTGCCTTCGGAACGCTGCGGAACCGCCTGGGTTGAGCTGGACATATTACAACTAGAACGACTATAATTATGGTTATTATAGAAGGAGAACTGTATGGCGCTCTGGCAGGTGCAGGAGGCAAAGACGAGATTGAGCGAGGTGATCGAAGAGGCGCGCGGCAGCGGTCCGCAGATCATCACGCGGCACGGACGCGAGCGTGCGGTATTGCTGTCAATCGAGGACTATCGCGCGCTTACGGCTCACAAGCCGGACCTGAAAACATATCTGCTAGGCGGACCGAAGGTGGATCGCTTCGAGATCGACTACAACCGCGACACGGGCCGGGAGATCGAATTGTGAGCGGACGGATTGGGTATCTGCTCGACACCAATGTTTTGAGCGAAACGCGAAAGAAGAAGGCCGACACTGGTGTGATTTCGTTTCTCGAAGGCGCCGATTCCTCGACCCTCTACATCAGCGTGTTGACTCTCGGCGAGTTGCGGAAGGGGATTGCCAAAAAACAGCGAGAAGATACGGAGACGGCCAAGAGGCTGGCTGCGTGGGCGGATGGGTTGGAGTTGAGTTTTGCCGACCGGATTCTAGGAATCGATGCTGCCACGTCGAGGATGTGGGGAGATTGGTCCGGGGAACGGCCGAGACCCGTTGTGGACACTTTGCTGGCCGCCACAGCCGTTCAACATGGACTGACGCTGGTAACTCGGAATATTCGCGACGTGCGCGGGATTCCGGTGAAGTTGCTTGATCCGTGGAGGAAGTAAAGTGGGAGGTTCCGCCTTGTGGGCACTGGCGCGTTGACTGGCCTATCGGCGACAATGCTTTGGTTATGGGTAAACTCACACGCCGGGAATTCCTTATGAGCGCCTCCGCTGCGGCGATTGCCGCGTCCGCGCACGGTGCACCACTCGTCGAATCGCACCGCCAGCATCGTGTCTTTGTGGGCTCGAACTCCGCCGACGGCGTTCTGGCCTTCGACTGGGACGAGGCCAACGGCGAACTCACAAATCAGAGCGTGGCCGCGAAGCTCGAACGGGTCGAGTGGATCGCTTATTCGCCGGGCCGGGAGTTTCTCTTCGCCGCATGCGGGGTCGAGTCGTTCAACGGCAAGCCTACGGGCGGCGTGGCCAGCTACAGCGTGGCGAAGGGCGAACTGAAACAACTCTCGGCGCAAAACTCGGCAGGCATTGGGACGTGCTACATCGGTCTGGACAGGACGGGAAGGGTGTTGATCTCTGCCGACTATGGCGGAGCGAGTGCGGCGAGTTTTCTGGTGACTGACGGCAAGCTGAGCGCGGCAGTGTGGAGCGAGCACTACACCGGCAGCGGACCGGTCAAGGACCGACAGCAGAGCGCTCACGCGCATTTTGTTGCTTATTCGCCGGATAACAGGTTTGCCTATATCAACGATCTGGGCAGCGATTGCATTCACATCTACAAATTAAATGGCGAGACGGCGATGCTGACGGCGGCTGGGAGTTATACGGCCAAACCGGGCTCGGGACCGCGGACGCTGCATTTTCATCCGAATGGACATACCGCGTACTCGATGAACGAGCTGACGTCAACTGTGGATGTTCTGGAGTGGTCGAAGGCTGACGGAGGGTTGAAGCTTGTGAGCCGCGTTGAGTTGCTGCCCGAGGGCTATAACGGGCCAACGCGCGGGTGCGATACGGTGATCACGCGCGAGGGGCGGTTTGTTTACTTTGCCAATCGGGATCATAACTTTCTGTATAGCTTACGCGCGGAGTATCAGAGCGGGAAGCTGACTGCAATGGCGCGGAGTAACTGCGGAGGGAAGACTCCGCGGAACCTCGCGCTGGACCCGACGGAAAACTGGATGGTGGTGGCGAATCAGGACTCGGATCTGATCAGTGTCTTCCGGCGGAATAAGCAGACCGGTGAACTGGCGAATGAGGGAAAGAGTTATCCGGCGGCTAAGCCTATGCGGATTTTGTTTTAGCTGACGGCTGCATCCGCAGCAGAGGAAAGATATGGGCGACCGTGTTGATATTGAAGTAACGCTTGCAAGTGAATTTGGCAGCAAAACCGAAGGACTTGTTGTAGCAAGGGGACAATGTCCGACCGGAGCCAGGAATACGCCCTTGATGGCTTACTGGTCACTGGCGTTCGAACTTCACAAGGCGATTCTGAATCTGATCGCAAACAGATTCTACGGAGCAGCATTCGCACTCGTCAGACCTCTTATTGAAGCGACGATTCGTTCTCACTTGGTTATATTCGTCTCTGATGAGCAATTGAAGGAGATACTCGCCGATGAATATAGGACAAACTTTGGCACGGTAGGCAAAGAAATTGATGATGCCTTCAAGTTGGAGGGGCTCTTCGAGAGATTCTTAAAGAGAGCAAAAGATGCGCTGCACGGCTATACCCACATCGGAATACACCAGTTGGGCAGACGTTTCACTGGGAATGACCTCATGCCTAGCTACTCCGAGGGCGAGATCATTGAGGTCATCCGTGCCTCAACTAGTGCGGTATTCATGGTAAACAGCATCGTAACCAAGAATCTTGGTTTTGAAATGGAATGGAAAGAGAACAACAAGTTGTTCGATGTGTGGGCCACGAACCACCCGTAACGAGCGAAAGGCTCAGTAGTTCCAAAATGTCCGGATCAACTGTACGAACCCGTGCAAGAAGCCCCCGCCCGTTGTCTTGATTTTCAGCAGCTTGTTCAGGCGCCGAGGAGGGCTGGGAGGGCTAGTTCAGGGATTGTCTCGGCGGGGGCCGTGGATTCGACGGCTACCGGGACGTGCGCCAGCTCCCAGGCTGAGCGATCCTTCATGAGGCGGGAGACTAGCGCGGTGTGCATGGCGTGTCCGGCGCGCTCGGCGACTACGTGACCTTCGATGCGGCGGCCGGCGAGGGCGAGGTCGCCGATGAGGTCGAGCACTTTGTGGCGCACATACTCATCGTCAAAGCGAAGAGGGCCGTTGACGGGGCCCTTTGGTCCGAGGATGATGGCGTTCTCTGGCGAGGCACCGCGGATGAGGCCCATGTCACGCAGACGCTTTTCGTCGGCCTGGTAGCCGAAGGTGCGGGCGGCGGCGATGTAGGTGCCGTAGGTTTCAGCGGCCAAGTCGATGCTGGAGCTTTGCCGGCCTACCGGCGCTGGAAAGTCGATGGTGTATTCGACGCTGTAGCCGGAGCCGGGATAGACGCCGATGAACTTGTCTCCTTCGCGTACCTCGACCGGGCTCAGAATGCGGATGCTCTCACGGCGTCGTCGCTGGGTGCGGATGCCAACGGCGAGGAATGCCTCGACGTAGGGAAAGGCGCTGCCGTCGAGGATGGGGAGTTCGAGGTTGTCGACCTCGGCAATGATGTTGTCGATGCCCATGCCGATGAGGGACGAGAGCAGGTGTTCGGTAGTTTGAATGAGGACGCCCTGGCGCATCAAACTGGTGGCGTAGCTGACTTTGGCGACGTAGCGGCCGATGGCGGGGATTTCGAAGTTGTCGAGATCGGTGCGGCGGAAGACGATGCCTGAGCCGGCCGGTGCGGGTAGCAGTCTCATCGTCACCGGCGCGCCCGAGTGAAGGCCGACCCCGGTGAACTCAAGAGGCGCGGCGATCGTCTGTTCGAGGTGCGCAGGAGTCAGTTGCGCGGAATTGGGCAAAAATTCATCTCCGACGATGAAAATCCATGCACTTCATTGAGGTTAGACGGCTGGAGCGAACTCTGTCCTGTGGTATTTTTGCCACACTTTGCGCCAAATAGAACGATTTTAACGCAATGATCTTAGGCGCCTCGCGCCATAACGGTCGTAGAATCAGGTGATCCCCAAATTTTGACATTGCGAACGATTCTGTAAGGGGTAAATATGCCACAGCTCAGTACTATTCCCGTTCCTATGCGCGCGCTGCTGGCCGGGGCGCGGAGAAAAGAGCCGGCGCTGCTCGATCTCGTTCAAAAGCTGGCGCGAGCCGAGTCTCCATCGGACGACAAGGCGGCCGTAGACGCCTGCGCGGCGCTGGCCGCTGAGCATGCGCGAGGCCTGGGAGGGAGGATCAGGATTCACCGGATGAAAGAGTTTGGCGATCTGCTGGAGGTGCGCTTCGGGCCCAAGTCGAAGAGCGGAGCCGCGGGAAGGACGATGCTGCTCGGCCACCTGGACACAGTCTGGCCGCTCGGGACGCTGAAGACGATGTCATGCCGGCTGGGAACCATCAACGCTGGGATGACCCGGCTGTGGGGTCCGGGGACGCTGGATATGAAGGCGGGCGTGGCGATGGCCTTCACCGCCATCGAGACGCTGGTGGAGGCAGATGTGCTGAAGCGGGAGATCGTATTGCTGCTCAATAGCGACGAGGAGGTTGGCAGTCCGGTTTCGCGCGCGACGACGGAGCGGCTGGCGGCGGAGTGCGGGAGGGTTTATGTTCTCGAACCGGCGCAGGGGCTGGCCTACAAGACCGCCCGTAAAGGCACAGGCAACTGGCGGATCGAGGTGACCGGTGTGGCTGCGCACGCGGGTGTGGACTTCGAGAAAGGCGCGAACGCAATTTTGGAACTGTCGCGGGTGATCGAGAGGGTAAGTGGGTTTACCGACCTGAAGCGAGGCGTAACGGTAAGCGTGGGCGTGGCTGGTGGCGGGATGAAGGCTAATGTGATTCCCGCCGAGGCCTGGGCGGAGGTGGATGTGCGGATCGTTCGCAAGACCGACGGACCGCGCATCGAAGGCCGATTTGCCGCGCTCAAGCCAGTGGATAAGCGGTGTGAGCTGGCCGTCGAAGGCGGGATAAACCGGCCGCCCATGGAGCGCACTCGCGCAACCGCGCGTCTTTACCTTGAAGCCAAAGCTTTGGCCGCTGAGTTGGGGTTTGCTCTGGAGGAAGCCTCGACCGGCGGAGCTTCGGACGGTAACTTCACTTCGGCACTGGGCATTCCTACCCTGGACGGGATGGGTGCGGTAGGCGAGGGGGCTCACGCGGGACACGAGTCGGTCCTGATAGAGCATCTGGCGCCTCGCACCGCGCTGCTGGCTGGAATGCTGACCATCGGCTGAGGAACATACACGGGAGTCGCTGCGGCCACTGCAGTTTTCGTCCAGTCAATTTGCTGGCCGGTGCCGCGAGGGGCGCATCCCCGGAATCGCCTGATACACTCACTGTGAGTAGAAAGACCCTGGAGTTGGACGACGCTATGAGAATTACTGCACTGATTCTGTTGTTGGCAGCCAGCGCGGCTGCCGCCACTGCCCAAACTGCCGCAAAGCCGGCAACAACCTCCCCTGCGAAGGCTGCTACTGCGACCAAATCCACGGCGAAACCCGCCGCGGCTCCGGTCGACAAGCTGCCTGCGGGCATGACCGCGCTACCCGGGGAGAAGAAGACGCTCTATACAATTGCGCTGCGCTACCAGGATGAGAAGGTCGGCGACGGGGCCGTAGCTCTGCCTGGCAAGATGCTCAAGTACAACTTCACCTTGTGGACTGAGGGGACGAACGGCGCAAAGATCGACTCGACCGATGATCATCGCCAGCCCGTGCTCGACAAGGACAGAAAGCCGGTGATGGGCGAGGACGGCAAAGCGAAGCTTGGCGATCCGCAGCCTGCGACGATCGTCATGGGACAGAGCCGCCCGCTTCCTGGCTGGGACCTGGGGTTCACGGACATGAAGGTCAACGGCAAGCGCCGCATCTTCATTCCCTGGCAGTTGGGATTGGGTGACCGGGAGATTCCACAGCGGGACGAGAAGCATCCGGCGATTCCAGCCAAGTCCGGCCTGATCCTGGATGTTGAACTGCTTGACGTGACGGACGCCCCGCAAGGACCGCAGCGGCCCGGAATGCCTTCCGGCCGTCCGCCGATGGGGCCGGGCGCTCACCCGATGCCAGGTGCGCCGGGAGCTGCGACTGCTCCGGCTGCTCCGGCAACACCGGCAGCTCCGGCCGCTGCGCCTGCTCCGGCTGCTGCGCCAGCGGCTAAGGCTCCGGCACCGGCTGCTGCGCCAGCAACTTCGGCTCCAGCAACTGCGCCTGCAGCGCCAGCTCAACCGCAATCGAAGTAGATGAGAGCACAATCTCAGGCCACGCCGAGGGGCAACTCCGGCGTGGCCTCAATTAATTGGCGGGTATAGTTCTGCTGGGGATTTGCGCACAATGCAACGGCTTCGCCGGTCTCCACCAGATGGCCATGCTGCATGACCGCGATTCGCGTCGATAGATAGCGGACCAGCGGCATGGAGTGAGAGATGAATAAATAGGTCATGCCAAGTTCGCTTTGAAGCCGCCGCAATAGATTGACAATTTGCGCACCCACACTGACATCGAGGGCCGAGACAGGCTCGTCGAGGATCAAAAGCTTTGGCCTGAGTGCGAGAGCACGGGCGATATTGATGCGCTGACGCTGCCCGCCGGAGAACTCATGGGGATAGCGGTTGAGCGCCGATTCGTCGAGGCCGACCTCGGAGAGCAATTCGACTGCTTTGGAGCCTAGAGAAGCCCGGTCGGTCCGAATGCCGGACTCGCGGCGGTGGATCAGTAGCGGCTCGGTGACGATCTCGAGGATCTTCATGCGCGGATTCAGCGCGGCGTAGGGGTCCTGGAAGACGGGCTGCATCTGGCGGCGCAGACGATTGAGCTCGGCACGTGAAGCGCGGGCCACGTTAATGCCGTCGACGCGGATGCTGCCCTTGGTCGGCTCGACAAGACCGAGGATCATGCGGGCCAGCGTGGTTTTTCCAGAGCCCGACTCGCCGACGAGCCCCATGGTTTCGCCGGAGTCGATGGTGAGCGAAACGTCTTGGACGACGTAGTGCTCTTCGGTTCGCAGCCCCGCCTGACGGGGGTAACTCTTCGAGACGGCATCGATCTCAACCAGCGCCATGAAATGATGTTAATCCGCTCAGGCGCCTCCGCGAGGTTCAGAGCGCGGCTGGAATGCAGTATTCTCAGGAGCGTGGATACGGTCTCGTCCAAACCCGCTGAAGTTGTTCTATCCGCGGCAGCGGGCCTGCAATCCACATTGGATTCGGGGCTGCCGGCGGGCTTGATCGAGGAGCTTTGGCGCGAGGCAGAGGCGGGGAGCTGCGGGCTCAGCGTGGAGGAGTTCGGCGTGATTCTGATCCCGGTCGGCGAGAAGGTCAACCATAACCTTCCGCCTGGCGTTCTGCCGGGCGCCGCCCAGAAGGCCGCGTTTTACCGGTCGCTTCATCTCTCTGAGCTCGCTCTTGCACACTCATGCGCCCTCGGCCGTGAAGCTGCATGGGAGATTTTTGTGAGCCGTTTTCGCGCGTCTCTTGTGCAAGCAGCCGTGGCGATTACCGGCTCGGCCAGCCTAGGAGAGGAGCTGGCCGGCTCTCTTTATGCGGAACTCTATGGGCTCAGGCAAAGCGATGGCAAACGGCGTTCACCGCTGGCATCATACTCCGGGCGCGGATCGCTGGCGGGATGGTTGCGAGCGACTCTTGTTCAGCGATGGATGGACCACCATCGCCGAACTTATCGCGAGATGCCGCTTGACAGCGTCGAAAGTCCGGCGGCGGCGCCTGCGACCGCAGTTCCACCTGAGGTGGAGCGGCTTACGGCGGCGGTTGCGCGCACGCTTCGAGGGCTCGCCGCGGAGGATCGTTTTCTGCTTTCGGCCTACTATCTTGATCGTCAGACTCTTTTTCAGATTGCGCAGACGCTTAATGTTCATGAGGCCACAATCAGCCGGAGGCTCAAAAGACTGGCTGGAAGTCTTCGCAAACAACTTATTGAGAATCTGATAACAGGAGGACTCAGCAAGGCCGCCGCAATTGAGGCACTGGGCATAGATCCTCGTGACATTGAAATAAACCTGCGGAGGTTGCTGCAAACTTCGCAGGTTAAAACGTTCTCTAATCAGGTGGCGTGAACGGCAACGGATTCACTATGACCGAAGCTTTACAATCCGGGCATCATTTAGACGCGGAGCAGATCGGCGCCTTCATCGAGCATGCGTTGCCTGCGCATGAGCGGGAGCAGATCTTCGGCCATCTGGCCGACTGCGCGGAGTGCCGGGCCATCGTTGCGCTTTCGTTACCAGCTGCAGAGGAACCAACGAAAGCTGCGAGCGTCTCCGTGCGCAGGCCATGGTGGTCGAGCTGGATGATCGCCTGGCCCGCCGCAGCGGCATTGGCTTCACTGGCGGTTTTTGTCGTCTATATTCATCGCACCGCGATCTTTCCGAGCGGACAAACGGCAAATGAGGTTGCAAAGTCCAATCAGCCTGCGCCGCAAAGTGCTATCGGACAATTGACTGCTCCGCAGAGGGCAGCTTCGTCACCTGAATTCCGGGACCAGCGGAGTGCCAACGGCCGCGCGCCCGCTGGCAACGAAAACGGTCATGCATCGGAAGGAAAGCCCTCTGCGACTGCTTCGGTCGAGCAGAGCATGAAAGCGCTTCCGATGGCGGGCCGTAGTGTTGAATCGCTGCATGAGCTTTCTCAGATGCCGCCCGCCAGCGCAGTTGAAGATCGAAAAAAAAGCGCGAGGCTTGCCACTGGCTCAGGCATCGGTATGGGCGGCGGCATTGGTATGGAGTACGCTCCCGCGGCAGGCGCCAATGCATCAGGCGCTGTGAGCAATGCGCCGCAAGCTGCCGCTCAGATGCAGCCAGAGATGGCCGCTCCTTCCGGAGAGAAGAGGGCCAAACCGGCCGCGATGATGCCACCCGCAAGCAACAGCGAGATGGTCGCAGTGGAAAACGCCGCGGCTCGGATCGACACAGAGTCAGCCAATCTCGACGCTCGAATCGACGAAATGCCGATTGCTCTGATGAAACGCCCGTTGCCCAGCCGTCTTCCAGTGCTATCCATCGCTAATCGGATGCGTAGCATCGTCGCCATCGACACGAGCAACGAAGTCTTTGTGAGCAAAGATGAGGGCAAACACTGGAAGCCGGTTCATGCGCCGTGGCCGGGGCGGGCCGTAAAGGCCGAATTGGTGGCGCTGCAAACGGCCGATCTCGAGAAGGAAAAGGGCGCTGTTGCGGGCGCACTGTATTCGGACAAGGGAACCTCTCTCAAAAAAATGAATGGCACGGCCAGCGCACAAACCAAGCCAGCGGGGAACCCCTACGGTACAAGCATTACCGGAACGGTAACGGACCCAACCGGCGCGGTGATTGCATCGGCGACCGTGTCTGTCGTCGATAAAGCAACGCATACGGGTCGCTCTGTAACGACGGATCGCAATGGCCAATACGCTGTCGGTGGACTTGCGCCGGGAACCTATCAAGTGACGGCGCGGGCTCTTGGGTTCGAGACGTTGGAGATTGCAGATCTTGCCGTTGCTGATGGTCATCCCACCGTGACAGATCTGTCGCTCAATGTCGGAACTGCAAGCCAGAGCGTGACCGTTGCTGCCGAGCCCCCGGAAGTGACCCCGGTTCCGAAGCCCCGAACTTCAAACCAGCACCCGGCGATCTTCGAGATCACTACCGAAGCGGGTGAGCAATGGACAAGCGCCGACGGCGTGACCTGGACCCGCGCAATTTCCCAGCCTCAAAAATAAATTGCATTTTCTTGGCGCCATCGCTGCAAGTTCTCCAAGCATCGACGTTCACCTGTCAGACGAGTAGCCGGGGATGATTCTTCCGGCGACGCGCAGGAGAACTTGTATGACCACCGGACGACCGATCTCTGCATTACGCCATCTCCGTCTTTGGATTACAGCTTCGCTGCTCTGCATGGTTGCCCTCCCCTCCATCGCAAGGACTCAGGCCGAACAACTCACCGCCACGTTTCGCGATGGCAGTGTGTCGGTGACTATACCTTACGACTCAGCACAAGAGGGTCGGGGCAAATTGATGGTCGAGATTCTCGATCCTGAAGATCACCAGCTGAGCCGCGTGGAGGGAGTTGTTGCGATTCGCAAGGGCAAGGGCTCGTGGCAGCAGACGATTCTCCCAGTTCAGCCAATTCCATTTGATGAGATTGTCTGGCAGCGCATTCATTACCGCTTCGAGTATGACGACGGCAAGCTGCCAACGATTGAGGGCGTCGAATCGATATCGCAGATCATTCGGCGGCCGGTCATTCATATTCTTGGCGACAAGGAGTACACCGCGGGCAGCCGGGCAGCCATTCGCGTCATCGTTTCGGAGGCCAACAGCCACGCTGCTCAATCAGGCTCGTTGCGGGTTGAGCTTCTTGTTCCCGATAAGGATCCACTCCCCCTCTTCGCGGGGAGACTCAATCGGCGCGGCACGGTGGAGGCGAGCTTCCGCTTTCCGGCGGAGCTGACGGGGGATTGTCAGCTCCGCTTTGCTGTCGAGACTCCCATCGGAACTACGGAGTACACAGAACCGGTTCGACTGGTCGACAAGACGTCGATCCTGCTCACCACTGAGAAGCCTATTTATCAACCGGGACAGACGATCCATGCGCGTGCTATGGCTCTGGACCGCGCCGCAGGTCACGCGGCCGGCGGCCGCAAGCTGACCTTTGAGCTGGAAGACTCGCGCGGGAACAAGGTCTTTCGGAAGACGACTGAGACCGATAAGTTCGGCATCGCTTCGGCAGAGTTCTCGCTGGCGGATGAAGTGAACCTCGGCACGTATCATTTGCGCGCACTGATGGGCGCCGTTGAAGCTCCGGCGAACAAGGCTGAGATTGCGCTTGAGGTCGAGCGCTACGTGCTGCCGAAGTTCAAGGTCGCGATCGAGTTCACAGAGAAGAACAACAAGCCGAGGCGCGACTACCGGCCTGGCGACCACGTATCCGGCACGGTGCGCGCCAACTACTTCTTCGGCAAGCCCGTCGATCATGCGGAGGTGACGATCAAAGCGTCGAGTATGGATGTTGCTGTCTTCGAGGCCGCGCCGGCAAGCGGCAAGACCGACGGCGAGGGCGAATATCGCTTCTATCTCAAGCTGCCTTCGTATTTTGCAGGCCATCCACTTAGCCAGGGTGCTGCGCGGGCGCTCGTCGAAGCAACCGTCAAGGATTCTGCTGCGCACGCGGAGACGCGCGGCGAGCCCATCACGATCAGCGAGTCGCCGCTGCTGATCACCGCGGTGCCCGAGGGCGGAACGCTTGCTCCGCGCGTCGAAAACGAGATCTTCATTCTTGCGTCGTACCCCGATGGCAGCCCGGCAAGGGCTTCTCTCACGGTTCACAACCCCGACGATCTTGGCCCAATTCCATTGGTCGGAGATCAATCACAAAAAGATCTGCATCTCGTTACGGATGCCGCAGGCGCCGCAGTACTGCGTATCAAACCCCTGTCCGGCATGGGCTCGCTGCGCATCGATGCCGACGATCATCAGGGCAATCGGGCATCGAGCACAGTTCCTCTGCAAGCACGCGGCGGCGCCGACCAGATTCTTCTTCACACCGATCGAGCGGTCTTCAAGACCGGCGAACGCATTCAGCTCAAGGTGCTTTCAACGCGCGCTCATGGCACAGTCTATGTAGATGTCGTAAAGAATGGGCAGACGATCTTGACGCGCGACGTTGACCTCGATAACGGGCAAGCCGAACTCACGCTGAATGCCACATCGGAGATGGCTGGAACTCTCGACATCGATGCGTATCTCTTTGGCCGCGATGCGCAACCTGTGGCCGACCATCGGCTGGCTTTTGTGCAACCCGCCGATGAATTGAAGATCGAGACCACCACGGATGCCGCGGAATACCGTCCCGGCTCAGAGGCTCGCGTGCGATTTCACGTGACCAACTCGCATGGCGAGGGCGTGCAGGCTGCGCTAGGACTGCAGGCCATCGACGAGGCGGTCTTCGCACTGGCTGAACAGAAGCCGGGTTTCGCCAAAGCTTTCTTCTATCTCGAAGAGGAGGCGCTGAAACCACGCTATGAGATTCATTCGCTGTCGATGGACGATGTAATCGAATCGAAAGACGCATCTGAAGGCGAATCGCAGAACCTGGCCGCACGCGCGCTGTTCTCCGCGACCGAAATGGCCAACCCATCAAAGCTGGACATCGAGTTTGGCCGCGACCTGCCGCAGGAGAAGTTTTACGAGTATCAACAGCGCTACCGCGTGGCATTCGAAGATCAGGTGCGCGGACTCGCAGCAAGACTCAGCCAGCAGTTTGAGGAGAGACGAGGCGATATGGATATCGTGAAGGGCTTTGCAGAGCTCGATCATGGGACGCCGCAACGCGATGCCTGGAATACGCCTTTGCGCATCGAAGCCGCATGGCGATCTGCACGAGGGCAGGTTTATCTGGTCCGCAGTGCGGGACCCGATCGCCGCTTTGGCAGCGCCGACGATCTCACCGTCAACATTGAGGACTGCTCTGGAACGCTGGTGAAAGAACGGGGACAGAGCGGCTCGATTGGCATTCGCGTCGAACACGATTATGGCCCATTCAACGGCCGCGCTGAGATCGTTGGTACAGTCACCGATGCAACCGGCGCCGTGATTCCGGGAGCTACGGTCACGCTTCGCCGCTTCCAGACCGGGGATTCGCGCTCTGCGCGCAGCGATCCATCAGGACAATTCACCTTCGCCGGAGTGCCCGCAGGGCACTATCGGGTCCGTGTCGACTCCCGTGGGTTTGAGTCCATGTTATCGGAGATCACTTTGGAGGCTCGCGATCGCGCTGTTCTCTCCGCCACTCTGAGCGTCGGCGCTGCAAGCCAAACCGTCATGGTCGAAAGCGCAACGGCGATGGAGATGCCAATGGACAGGGAAAGAAGGGGTGCAATGGGCGCGATCTTTGCCGCACCCGCGGCGGTCATGAAGAAGGCTGAGATAGAAAACCTTCCAATTAGCGGCCGTTCCTTCATGGCCAGCCGTGACGATTCCGCGCCGGAAGCTCCGCATGTCCGTTCGTACTTCCCGGAGGCGCTCTACATCAACCCGGAGATCATCACCGACGGCAAAGGTGACGCAAGCATCTTGATTCCAATTGCCGACTCCATCACTACATGGCGCATGGCGATGCTTGCTTCCACAGAGTCGGGCGCGCTTGGTTCCAGTTCGTCGAGCCTGAAGGTCTTTCAGGATTTCTTTGTCGATCTGGACCTGCCTGTCAGACTGACTCAGGGAGATCGAGTTTCAATTCCGGTCGCGGTTTATAACTACTCGGGCAAGTCGGGCGAGGTCAGGCTTCAGATGGAAGCAAGCGACTGGTACACGCTCGACAACGATACGCCGGAGAAAGCAGTCTCTGTGGAATCCGGCCGCGTGGGAGGCTCACAGTTTACTCTCAGCGCGAACCGCATCGGCAAGTTCAAGCTGACACTTTCAGCGCGGATGGAGGACGCGCAGGGCGAAAAACTCGGAGAAGATGTGGTTGTGCGCGAGATCGAAGTAATCCCCAACGGCCGCGAGCGGGACGTTGTCTTCAATGGGCGCCTGGACTCGAAGGCGCGCCACGAAGTCGAGTTCCCTGCTGGCGCAATCCCCGACGCGACGAGCATTCTTGTCCGCTTGTATCCCGGACCGTTGAGCCAGATCGTCGAAGGCATGGACAGCATTCTCCGGATGCCTGGCGGCTGCTTTGAGCAGACATCCTCGAGCACCTACCCTAACGTGCTCGCACTCGACTACATGAAGCGCACGAAGAAGCTCACTCCCGAGATTCATGCCAAGGCCGAGGGATATATCGCCAATGGTTATCAGCGGCTGCTGACCTTTGAGGTACCCGGCGGCGGATTCTCCTGGTTTGGCCAGGCGCCGGCCAACAAGATTCTCACGGCATATGGATTGATGGAGTTCAACGATATGGCGAAGGTCTCCGAGGTCGATCAGCGGCTCATTGAGCGCACCGGATTGTGGCTCGCAAACCAGCAGCAGCCGGACGGAAGCTGGAGGCCAGACAGTTCATTCATCAATGAGGGCGCGACGAATCGGTATAACTCCGATGTGTTACGAATTACAAGTTATATCGCGTGGTCTCTCGCGAATACCGGCTATCAAGGCACAGCTGCCGCGAAGGCTAAAGAGTTCATCGAGACTCATCCCGCATCAAAGGCCGACCCGTACACTCTGGCTGTGATCGCGAACTTCGCGGCGGATTATGGAAAGGATCGCGAGTTCATGAATCGCTCGATGCAGGCGCTCATTGACGCCCGCACAGAAAAGGGCGATCAGGTCTCGTGGAGTGCCGAGGAGACCGGCGTCTACTCGACTGGTGAGAGCGCCGCAATTGAAACCACAGGTCTCGCGACACAGGCGTTGCTGAAATGGGGTCAGGCATCGGAGGTGGTGCGAAAGGCTCTGACTTATCTGACTTCAAAGAAACAGGCCTCAGGCAACTGGGGCACGACACAGGCCACGATCATGGCTCTGCGCGCGCTGCTGCTCTCGACACAACTGAGCACATCCGATGTCCATGGCACGGTTGAGATTGCGCTGGACGGCAGACCTGTTGAAACTCTCAAATTGACGGCGGAGAATAGCGACCTGCTTCACCAGTTTGTCTACAAGGGCATCAACCCGATGAAACCCACATCCGTCGAACTCGACTTTGACGGAACGGGCACACTGGCATACCAGATTGTCGGCAGAGCCTTCACTCCCTGGGAGAAGGAGGAGGCGACGAACGAGGCTCTCTCCATCGATGTTGCGTATGACAGGACGCGTCTCGCGCAAAACGACATCGCGACCGCGACCGTTACGATTCACAACAATCTATCGGCAACGGCCAAGATGGTGATGGTCGATCTTGGTATTCCTCCGGGCTTCGAATTGCTTAGCGAAGACCTGCAGGCATTTCAGGAGAAGAGCAGCGACGAGAAGGCAGGCCGCCTGGAAAAGTTTTCTCTCACCGCTACCCAGGCAATTCTCTACTTCAATGCGCTGTCTCGAAAGCAAACCGTCACGATCGGTTACCGGCTGCGAGCGAAGTACCCGATCCACGCCCGCACATTCCAGTCGCGCGTTTACGAGTACTATGACCCGGAGGTTAGCTCGACAGCTCAGCCAGTTCAATTAGAGATCATTAAGAAATGAAGGAACGATGACCACGATGCTTCGATCACAGCAGGCGGTTCGTCAATTCTTACTGGAGTCTTTGCCAACGGTGCTGGCTGCCGACTGTTCGCTGTTGTTTATCGGGAGACCGTAGAAGGAAGACGGTTCGAGTTCAGGGCAAGGAGTGAACATTGAGAGTCGTGGCACGAATTCCACACTCGTGCTATTCTTAATCTTACCTATCGAAGGGTCGATTCTCTGTTTGGAGCGGCAATGGGTGTTCTCAGTCGAATCGGAGTTGCGCTCGATTCCGATCTCCTTGAGCGCTTCGATGATTTCATTGCGCGGCTGGGCTACACCAACCGGTCCGAGGCCTTTCGCGACCTGATTCGCGATCGCCTTGTGGCGGAGCGAACAGCTGCTCCGAACACTACGGTCGTGGGCACTGTCACCCTGATTTATGACCATCACGCCCACGGCGTGACAGAGAAGCTGACGGAACTTCAGCATGCCAATCACGAACTGGTGGTCTCGACCAGTCATGCACATCTGGACCATGACTCGTGTCTGGAGGTTCTCATTGTCCATGGCAAATCGGGCCGGGTCGAGGAATTCTCCGGCCGCTTGATTGGCTTGAAGGGCGTGCAGCACGGACGGCTGGTCATGTCTGTTGCACAGCCTGGATCCAGGCGCCATCGCGCCGGCCGAGAATCTCGCGCACATAGGCACTGATGGCTTTTGCTGTATCTGAAGGGAAGAATCTTGGCGAGTCGTAGCACGATTGTTTGCTCCGTGATACTATGCGCTCTCGCGGCCGCGGCACCGCTACTGACGAGTCAGATGACCGATAGAACCCGCCCGACTCAGCTATCGGGAACCGTCGTCGATACCTCCGGTGCTGTGATTGCCGGAGCGACTGTGCAGGCGAAGAGCGCGGACAGCACAGTACGAAGATCGGTGCTGACGGACAAGACCGGCTCTTTCACGATTTCCAGACTCCCGGCGGGCGATTATCGGCTCGTGGTGTCGAGTCCCGATTTTGAGACCCAAGAGACGCCAATCACCATCGGAACCGTTGAGGCGGCGGCTCCGCTTCGCATTTCCCTGGCGGTGCGTACGGTCAGCACAACAGTAAACGTTGAGAGCCGAGAGGACGAGCTCATTGGAATCGCCAGTTCCTCGACCGAAGGAACCGTAGGCGCAACGGAACTCGCTGATCGTCCGCTTCTTCGTTCGGGCGAGGTTCTGGAGACGGTTCCCGGCGTTATCATCACGCAACACGCCGGCGGCGGCAAGGCCAACCAATACTTTCTTCGCGGCTTCAATCTCGACCACGGCACCGATATTGCCAATTTCATCGACGACATGCCGCTGAATCTGCCCTCGCATGCGCATGGCGAAGGCTACTCGGATATGAACATCGTCATCCCTGAGTTCGTCGAGCGGGTGAACTTTGAAAAGGGGCCCTATTACGCCAATGTTGGCAACTTTGGCGCGGCCGGATCGACGCATCTTGAGTTCTTCAAGACTCTGCCGCAGAACTTCATCAAGGTGGAAGGCGGCATGTTTGGCTACGAGCGATTGGTCTTTGGCGTCTCGCGTAAGCTGAGCGAGGGCAACCTGCTTTACGGCGGCGAAGTGTATCACGATGACGGTCCCTGGACGCATCCGGACAACTATTACAAATACAACGGCCTCGTCACCTACAGCCAAGGCAAAGACGCCAATGGATACAGCGTGACTGCACACGCTTATCGAGGAAGCTGGCATTCGAGCGACCAGATTCCGGTGAACGCCCAGTCCGTCGTTGGCTACTTCGGAACGCTGGACCCGAGCGACGGTGGCGCATCACAGCGCTACAGCTTGCAGAGCCAATGGCATCGCCAGGACGCTACTTCCGAGACGAAGATCACGGCGTACGGCTTCTATTACGATCTCAACTTGTTCTCCAATTTCACCTACGACCTGATCGACCCTGTAAAGGGCGACCAGTTTGAACAGCAGGACCGCCGCTGGGTGACCGGGCTGGACGCGCATCACACGGTCTTCAGCCAATGGTATGGCCGCAAGGTCGACTACACCTTCGGCCTGCAGGTTCGCAATGACTGGGTTCATAACGGTCTCTTCCGGACGGAAGATCGTGTGCGAACGAACAAGAACGACAGCAACGCCTGCAATGACGACCCCATCGACGCATGCACCGCAAATCCGAAATTGGTGGCAGTCTTGCCCGCAGCAACGTCATTGAACAAATTCACCGACACGCTGGTAGGTTTTTATGCTGAAAACAAGGTCCAGTGGATGGAGAAGTTCCGCTCTGTGCTGGCCGTGCGCGGCGACGGCGCTGAATACATCAACACCAGTTTGACCCCCACGTATGTCTCCAACATTCCGTCCCTTGCGGCCCCGGTCGACTTCAGCCAACTCAACTCCGGCTCAGCCACCAAATTCATGCCGCAGCCGAAATTGAGCTTGATCTTCGGCCCGTGGGCCAATACGGAGTTCTACGCGCAAGGTGGATTCAGTTTTCACTCGAACGACGCGCGTGGCGCAACGCAGCATGAGAATCCGATCTCGCCTGACAATCCATTTCCCACGCCGAGCACCCCAATCTCATCCTTGGTTCAGCTGAAAGGCGGAGAGTTCGGTGTGCGCAGCGCGGCTGCCGCGCATCTGCAAAGCACCTTCGCGCTCTGGTATCTCCGCAGTAATTCCGAGCTGGAGCAGGATGGCGATACCGGCGGCACGTCGGCCTCTGAGCAGTCGAGCAATCGTTACGGAATCGAGTGGGCAAACTATTACACACCAACGGATCATTGGGCAGTCGACTTGGATATGGCGGACTCACGCGCGCAATTCACTGAAACCGATCTGGAGGATGCGGCATACACCAACGCGGGTGGCAGATATCCTGTGCAGGGCCCGGGAGGCAAGCTGGTTCCCGAAGCGGTGAATGTAGTGATCTCATCGGGCGTGACGCTGCACGATTGGAAAGGCCTTACGACGACGGCGCGCCTGCGCTATTTTGGTCCGCGCGATCTGACTTCGGATGGAATCAACCGCTCCAAGGCCACGCTTTTGATCAATGCCGGGTGCGGTTATCGAATTGCCGAGAAATGGCGCATCTCGACCGATGTTTTGAATCTGCTCGACCGCCGCAATGACGACATTACCTATGCCTACGTGTCTCGTATCTCGCCAACAGCCGGGGCGGCCTTCACCAACGTTTCTCACCCAGCCGAGCCGCTGCAGGTGAGGTTCTGGCTAGGGCGAAACTTCTGACAAAAAACTGCGGTTGTGCGAGGCGATGAAAGACGGCTCAGGACATTGAAAGGAATGTGGTGGCCAGGGACGGGATTGAACCGCCGACGCCGGCCTTTTCAGGGCCGCGCTCTACCACTGAGCTACCTGGCCTCAGTGCAGACTTCGCGTTGCAATTTCCCGCGCGGATTCCGGGTGGGCCGGAGTTGGATGGGCGTCCACGAACAGTCGGCTGCAACAACTCAATTAGTATACCAACTCCCCAGTTCCAGCGCCAAACTTGTGGCACGGCGCCGTCGAATTGCGCCTCCGTTGCACTACACTGAAAGGCATTATGCGACGCTCTGCTTGTCTTGCCACCTGTTTCGTCCCAGCCATTCTGATCGCCACTCTCCAGCCTCAGGCATTGGCCCAGGCGGGCACGCCAGAGACTCGGGCAGCCCACGCCTATGAGACCGCTTTGCATAACGGGTCGCAGGCTCTACGCGGCTTTCTCGACCAGTTTCCCAAGGGAGCCGATCTGCACGTTCACCTCTCTGGGGCGGTTTATGCCGAGACGTTTATCCGCGATGCGGGCGAGGATGGGCTCTGCGTGGACCCGGCTGCCCTCAGCTTTGCCAAGCCTCCGTGCACGCCGCCGCTGACGCCAGCCGCGGAGGTTCCTGCAAATCAGGCGCTATACGATCGGTTGATCGATAGCTTTTCGATGCGCAACTTTGTGCCGACGGAAGGATTTAGTGGCCACGACCAATTCTTCGCGACCTTTGGCCGTTTCGGAGGGTTGAGCAAGAAGCATATCGGCGAGTGGGTTGACGAGGTGGCCAGCCGGGCAGCGGCGCAGAATCAGCAGTACGTCGAGCTGATGGAGACGCCCATCTTCGCCCATGCGGCTGAGATGGCGCGACAGAATCCGTTGAATCCGGACTTCGCGCAATACCGGCAGACGCTGCTCGCATTGAATCTGCGCGATGAGATCTTTGTGGATCGGGAGGATGTGCGAGCCGCCGAGGCTCTGCGGCGGGATATCGAGCATTGCGGCACCGCTCAGGCGACGCCCGCCTGCGGTGTGACCGTCCGCTACATCTACCAGGTGCTGCGCGGGGCGCCACCGGAGCAGGTCTTTGCGCAGGCGCTGCTGGCTTTTGAGACCGTGCAGGCGAGCATCGATGCCCACGAGCCGAGCTGGGTTGGCATCAACTTCGTGATGCCGGAGGACGGTTTCCTCTCCATGCGCGACTATACGCTGCAGATGAAGATGGTGGAGTATCTACACTCGGTCTACCCCAAGGTGCATATCAGCCTGCACGCGGGGGAACTTGCGCCGGGGCTCGTGCCGCCGGAAGGGTTGCGCTTTCACATCCGGCAGGCTGTCGAGCTGGGCCATGCCGAACGCATCGGCCACGGAGTCGACGCGATGTATGAGGAGGATGCAACCGCGCTGCTGCGGGAGATGGCGCAGAAACATGTGATGGTGGAGATTAATCTCAGCTCGAATAAGGGGATTCTAGGAGTGAGAGGCGCCGATCATCCCTTTCAGATGTACCGCTCGGCGCGAGTTCCGGTGGCGCTCTCGACCGACGATGAGGGCGTAAGCCGCATCGAAATCACCGACGAGTTTATCCACGCGGCGGTGGGCTACCATCTCAGCTATCAGGATCTGAAGCAGATGGTGAGAACCAGCATGGAGCATAGCTTCCTGCCAGGCGCCAGCCTGTGGGCTGCACCGGATGTCTTCACAGCAACGGCAACCGCATGTAAAGGGCAGACCGCCGGCGAGAAGCCGGCGGCAGGCTGCAAGAGCTTCCTCGATGGCAGCGAAAAGGCTACGGCGCAGTGGGAGCTGGAGCGGAGATTCGAAGTGTTTGAGGGGAAGTTCTGAAGATTTCTCTGCGGGCCGACAGGGCTGGCGGCTCCGGTGATCCTTCAGGCTCAAATTCCGTCTAATCAATCATCGGTACGATGACTCTGAGAGCATAGCGGCCGCCGAATCTCACAGGCCGGGGCGGGACGGATCGACGATCAAATCAAGCTGAGCCATGGGTCGTGGGCTTCGCGGCGAGGTTCGCCGGAAGCCCGCCGGGTCGCCGTGCTTCTGACGCTCTTTGCACTCGCAGCCCCATCGTGGGCGCACCAAGCTGCGCGGCCCGCACCAGGCCCAGGCGCCGCTCCTGGCAGCATACACGGCGTCGTCGTGGACAAGGATGAAACGGTCTGCGAGGGGGCGCACATCGCGCTCTCTGCGTCCGGAGCTGGCGCGCCGCTCGCACGGACGACGACCTCAGATGGCGACGGCGAGTTCGATTTCGACGATATCCCTGCCGGAGCCTTTCAGCTCACCATCTCATCGAGCGGCTTTGCCACTCAGACGATCAACGGAGTGCTGCACGCCGGGGAGAGCTACCAGACGCCGCCGATCAAATTGCTGATCTCGGCTGCGTCCAGCGAGGTCCGGGTGAGCGCATCGCGCGATGAGATTGCACTGGCCCAGTTCAAGGAAGAGGAGGAACAGCGCGTCTTCGGCTTCATCCCAAACTTCTATGTGAGCTATGCGCCGGATGCTCCTCCTCTTACTTCCAGACAGAAGTTCCATCTAGCCTGGCGATCGTCGATCGACCCAATCACCATTGCGGCGAGCGGCTTCTTTGCGGGCATCGAGCAGGCCGGCAACAATTTCAGTGGCTTCGGAGAAGGCGCTCAGGGTTATGCGAAGCGCTTTGGCGCCAACTATGCCGACAACTTTATCGGAACGATGCTCGGCGGCGCTGTCTTGCCGTCGCTGTTGAAGCAGGATCCGCGCTACTTCTACAAGGGTACCGGAAGCACTCGGTCGCGCGCACTCTATGCCGTTGCAAATGCGGTGATCTGCAAAGGAGACAATGGACATTGGCAACCGAATTACTCCGCTGTCATTGCCGACCTGGCAGGAGGAGGTATCTCGAATCTCTACTATCCGGCCGCCAATCGCAACGGGGTCTCGCTAACTTTTGAGAATACCGGCTTGGACTTTGCCGGCAGCGCTATCCAGAATCTCTTTCAGGAGTTTGTGGTGCGAAAGCTGACGCCGAAGCTTCCTCACTATGGGTCGCCGGCGCCTTAGCGGGCCAGTAAGCTGCGAGAAACGAGACTTTCCCGCGTTCCGGATTGGCCGTACACTCTTGCCATGGACAACGAGCGGATACGAGCGATCTGCATGGGCCTGCCGCATGTTGCTGAGACCCTCAACTGGGGCCATCACCTGGTTTATTTCGTCGGCGACCGCGAGATTGGCGGAAAGATGTTCGCGATGACCGACCTGGACGGCACGGGGACCGGAGTTCTCTGGTTTCATTGCGGGGCGGAGCGGTTTCACGAGCTGCTGGAAAGGGAGGGCATCTGCGCCTCGCCTTATCTGGCAAGAGCTTTCTGGGTCACGCTGGAGCGATGGGATTCGCTCAGGCCGAGGGAGATTGAAGACGAGCTGGCGCGAGCTCATGCACTGATCTACGAGAAGCTGCCCAAGCGCACCAAGACCTTGCTGGCGATGCCCGAGAAGGAGCGTATGAAGCTGATCCGCGAGCGGAGGAAGACACTGGTGGGGCGTGCCAAGAGCAGAGCGGCGAAGAAGTGATCGCTTCGCCCCGCGCGGATCTCCGCCGTAGACTCACAAGATGGACAGCGAACGCATCCGTTACTTTTGCCTCAGCCTGCCGCATGTTGTCGAGACAATCAAATGGAAGCACTATCTGGCTTACTGGGTCGGCGACCGGGAGGCCGGTGGCAAGATGTTTGCCATGATCGACATCGACGGCGCGAGAACCGGAGTGCTCTCCTTTCACTGCGGGGTTGAGCGATTCCATGAGCTGTTGGAAGTCGAGGGTCTTTGCCGCGCACCCTACATGTTTAACCACAGTTGGGTTGCACTGGAGCGGTGGAATGCGCTCAGACCCAGGGAGATCGAGCAGGAGCTGGTTCGCGCTCACGGGTTGATCTATGAGAAATTGCCGATGAGCACCAAGGAGATCCTGAATCTGCCGGAGAAGCAGCGGGCGAAGCTGATTCGCGAGCGCCGGAAGCAGCGTGTGGCCAAGGGCATCAATTATTAGAAGCCATTGCTGTCCGGTTAAAAGTCGAACAGAATCAACTGGTTGTCGGAGTCGTATAAATTGCTGTCGGAGTTGGATGGCTGAAGTGCCTGTAAAATGGGGGTTTTCTCGAAGAGAGTTATGC
>Ga0181520_10003973_pt1 | contig 25316 bp, 21 predicted proteins | sample PEATcosm2014_Bin_29_FD_132451 | JGI IMG/M metagenome (GOLD analysis project Ga0181520, IMG submission 132451) | Peatland microbial communities from MTU Mesocosm Facility, Houghton, MI, USA - PEATcosm2014_Bin02_30_metaG | ecosystem: Environmental > Terrestrial > Soil > Wetlands > Peat | place...
CACGCCTTCAGGCCGAGAGCGGCAACTTTGCCACCGCGCTGCTCCAGCAGATTCACGCCCGCCGCAGCGCTCTGGAAGAAGAGCAGGCCCAGCTCGTCATCGAACATGGCCCCAACTTTCCCCACCTCGTCGAGGTGCGCCGCCAGTTGCAGGAGCTGGAACGCCAGAAGCAGACCGAAGACTCCAAGCTGGTCGAGCGCTTCCGCGATGCGTGGCAGACGGCCGTTGACCGTGAGCAATTGGCCCGCAAAAATCTGGAGGCGCTGACCATGGAAGGCATGAAAGTGAATGAAGCCGCCACTGAAGCCGCTACCATGCGCGCGGATGCCAATGCCAGCCATGAACTCTATACGCGCGTGCTGGCCAAAGCGCAGGAGGCGGGTCTGGCTGCCGGCATCCAGGCTTCCAATATCTACGTGGTCGACCCCGCGCTCCAGCCGGTCAAGCCGGTTGCCCCCGATCTGCCGCTCTATATGGCCATTACGCTCTTTGTCGGCCTTTGGCTGGCAGTGGGAGTCGCGCTCTTGCTGGAGTCCATTCGTCCCAGAAACTTCATTGCGCTGCTCGTGGTGATTCTGGCTGGGGCCTCGCTCCACGCGCAGGTTCCCGCGCCCAGCACCTCCGGAATCCCCACTGGGGTGGTGCGCTTTCCTGATACTTCAATCCCGCAAAAGCTTCCCGATGCCAAAGATGCTCCAGCCATTTGGGACAGCCCTGCGGCGCTCTCTGGCCAAAGCGGATTGCCCGCCTCTCAGTTGGCTTCGCCGATGCCCGCGCCCATCGCCCCCGGCGATTTCCTGGAAGTGAGCGAGGTACACACCCCGGAGTTTCATTCCGCGGTGCGCGTTACTCCCGCCGGGACGGTGATGCTGCCCTTGGCCGGCGAGGTACAGCTCAACGGAATGGATGAGCAAGCCGCCGCGCGCGCCATTGAAGCCGCTCTGGTGGCCCGCGGAATGTTGCTCCATCCGCAGGTGACCGTCCTCGTGACCTCTTATGTTGGGCAGGATGTGAGCGTGCTGGGCGAAGTGGCTCGTCCCGGCGTCTATCCATTCACCATGCACCATCGGCTGCTGGACCTGCTTTCTGCGGCCTCGGGCCTGGCACCCACTGCGGGACGGCTGGTCAACATCTTTCATCGCAATGATATGCAGACGCCGCATCCGGTTATTCTGGACCCCAGCGGAACCGATATTGCCGGTGAGCACAACCCGGAGCTAGCCCCCGGCGATACCGTTCAAGTCAGCCGTGCCGGCCTCGTCTTCGTCATCGGCGACGTGGTTCGTCCCGGCGGATTTCCGGTCGATCCGGCGCAAGGGCTGACCGTTGTGCAGGCACTCTCTCTGGCTTGGGGACCGATGCAGAACGCCGCCAGCGGCAAGGCCATGCTTATCCGCGAAGAAAAGGGTGGGCGAACCATTACCACCCTCAACCTCAAGCGCATGGTCCGCGGCCAAGACCCCGACCAGCCGGTGCATGACCGCGACATTCTCTTTGTGCCGGATTCGACAGCCAAGAATCTGTGGAACAAAGCTGTGGAGTCGGCCGTCCAATCGGCAGTCAGCCTACCCATCTACGGCGCTGTGGTCTATTCGCAATGGTTCAACAAGTAGCGCGTGGCTTCGCTCCTGTTGTTTTCATTCATTCTGTTGAACTTGTGTTCATGATTCTTCGCAGTGAATTATCTCTTACAAAAGGAGCCATGATTTGCCCGGATTCACTTTGTCCAAGCGTCTTGGCCGACTGCCATTTCTAATCTCCTTGATCGGAGTGGCCGCGCTTGGCTTCTGTGCGCTGCGCCTCTTGCAAGCTCACAGCGATAGCCGTCACGCGCACTTCGCCGTGGGTTACTGCCTGGTCATCCTCGGCGTGGTTTGGGTCAGGAGCCTGGAGAGCCGCTTGCAGGACGCAGGATTGCCGCGCTGGGTCTTTTGGCCCTTCTTCTTGATCGTTTTCACAGCTTGCCTCGGCGGGCATCTTGCGAAGATAATCACCGGCCCCGAGACCCTGGGGCTTTTTCTGCTGCTTCAGCTTCCAGCCATCCTCTTTCAGAGCCACTCAGCGCCCGCGCAACGAGGCGACGAATCTGAGCCGGTGAAGAAAAAGCCCACGCGGCCGATTGCGCCCATCAACGCCGTGGAATTCGCGATCTTCCTCTTCCTGCTCATCAATCTATGGAACGTGCTGCACCTGTTGTTTGGCGATGTGAGCGGCTTCACCCACGGTAGGGCGCTACGGTTTGCTTTGAATACCGGATCGTGGTTGCTGTTGGTGCCGTGGTACTTCACCATCCGAGGAAGGCTGCAGGCGCTTGGGTGCGCGCGCTGGACTGCGCACTTCTGCACGCTCACGCTGATCCCTTGCCTGCTGCTCTTCTACTTCCATGAGTTGCATTTTTTCCACTCGCTGATCTTGTTTGCGATTCTCCAGCTTCCAGCCATCTTTCTTGAGCGGCGGTGGATCTCCGAGCGACTGATTGCAGAGCATGATTGATCCGAACCAATCCTTGGTTATCTCTGCCGGTAATCTGCGGAATTTCACCCGGCTTTAGTAAACTCAACGGCAGAATGAACTATTTCTCCCAGCATCTTCGCCGCTCACGTTTTGCCTTTGGTCTCTGCTTTCTGGCTGTGGTAGCCTTGGCCGCGCCATTCACCTTCGCGCAAGGCACGCATCTGTGGACGCAATCGCGCCTGGAAGAGTTTGAGAAAGGCACGCCGCAAGGGGTTGCGATACAAAGCGACGGCCATCTGACCGAGGGTCCGAGCCTGATCGAAGAGGCTACCACGCCCTCGACCTACGTCTGGTCGGTGGCTGTGGACAAAGATGGAGTTGCTTATCTCGGAACTGCTTCGCCGGCCACGGTGTTGCGTTCAGGAGCGAGACAGGGTGACAAACCCTTCACGCTCTTCGAGTGCAAGGATGTCGCCGTGCAAGTGGTCCGGCTGGGACCGGATGGCGCGCTTTACGCGGCCACGCTGCCCAGCGGCAAGGTCTACAAGCTGAATCCCAAAGCGGACAAGAAGCAGGACGAGAGCAACGCAACTGTGGTCTTTGATGCCGCGGCCTTTGACGAGAGCACATCCAAAGACAAGGCCGGCGCGACCGATAAAAAAGCGCATTACATCTGGGAGATGACCTTCGATAAGGCTGGGCGGCTGTACATTGCCACCGGCGGTCCTGGCGCGATTTATCGTGTGGATGTGAACAAGCAAGGCGCGAAGCCGGAGCTCTTTTTCAAAAGCGATGAAGAGCATATCCGCTCGCTGGCCTGGGATGCGAAGGGCAACCTGATCGCCGGCTCGGATGGCAGCGGTCTGGTTTATCGCATCACTCCTGACGGCAAGGGCTACGTGCTTTTCGAGGCCCCGCGGCGCGAGATTACATCGCTCACCGTTGGCGAAAATGGCACAATCTACGCATCCAGCGTGGGTGACAAGAGCCGCAATCCGCTGCCGCCGCTGCCGGTGCAAGGCGCGGCGATGATCACCATGATGATTGTGCAGCCGGGTTCAATGCAGGCGGCCAACACCAGCGCCTCGGTGCCCGAAGGCAGCGAGATTTACGCACTCGTGGATGGTCAAGCGCCGCGCAAGCTTTGGTCTGGCAAGGATGAGATTGTCTACGCTCTGGCGATGTGGAGAGATGTCGTGGTTGCGCTCACCGGAAATCGCGGGCGCGTCTTTTGCATTCACGATGACGGAAGCTATGAGGACATTGCTCACCTGGGCGCGCAGCAAGGCTTGAGTCTCGCATCTTTTCATGATGAAAAAGAAGGGGACGTATTCTATATCGGCACCGGTAACACCGGAAAGATCTACGGTATGGGGCAAGCCGAAGGCAAGAGCGAATACGCCAGCGACGTGCTGGACACCGGGGCAATGGCGCGCTTTGGCCGGGTCGAGGTTGAGCCGGGGTCGGCGAATTACGAGTTGCTCACGCGCTCGGGCAACGTGGAGCAGCCGGTGCGCGGATGGACGGATTGGCAGCCGCTCAAGGATGGCGCGGTCGCCTCGCCCGCCGGACGTTACCTGCAATGGAAGGCCGTGCTTAGCCATCTCGGAAGACTGGGAAGCGTGGGCGTCAACTACCTGCCGGTGAACGCCGCGCCAGTGGTGGACGATCTGGTGGTGGTGACCGGCGCGCGCTGGAATCCGCAGATCAACGCGCCGCAGCCGCCCATGGTCAATATCAACTTTCCTTCCGCGGGTCAGAACGCCGGAATGAGCTTTGACGGCGCGGCTGCGGCGCCGTTGCAGGCGGCCAAGGATCGCACAGCCATCACCGTCCGCTGGGCGGCGCACGACGACAACGGCGACGATCTGAGTTACAGCGTTTTTCTGCGCGGCGACGGCGAGACAGTCTGGCGGCCGCTGAAAGCTGACATCACTGATAAAGCATTCAGCTTTGATGCGGCGCTCGTTCCTGACGGCGGATATCAGGTCAAGCTCATCGCCACTGACGCACCCTCGCACACGCCCGCCGATGCACTCACGGGCGAGAAAGTCAGCGAGCGCTTTGAGGTGGATACGACGCCGCCGGTAATTTCGACGCTGAAGGCAATCATGACTGATTGTTTACAGAAAGACTGTCATCCTGAGCGAGCGCAGCGAATCGAAGGACCTGCGTCTGCTTTCATTCGCGTGAGCTTCGACGCCGAAGACGCCTTCTCCCCCATCGCCCGCGCCGAGTATTCGCTCGACGCTGGCCCATGGAAGTACATCGAGCCGGTGGGTTCACTCTCCGATGCGCGGCGCGAGCATTATGATCTTCTGATCCCCGCACCACCAGAGGCCAAACCGAGCGAGCATCTGATTGCAGTACGCGTATTTGACCGCTACGACAATGTCGGCGTGGCCAAGACGGTGATTCCGGCGCAAGAAACGGGACAAGAGAAGCCGTCGCGCAAGTAAGAGCGTATCTGCCAATTGCGAAATTTGTAGCGCCGCTCTCCAGAACGGCTGTCGTGCAGGTCTCCAGACCTGCACCGGCCACCTCTGGCAGCTTGGAAGCCGCCAGTACAGCCAGTCTGGAGAGCGGCGCTACAATTTGCGGGTAGGCACTAAGATAGAGTTGATGCGATTCGAGCTTTACATAGCGGCGCGATACCTGAGGGCCAAGCGGCGGCAGGCGGTGGTGGGCGTGGTCACGGCCATCTCCATTGCCGGGGTCGCGGCAGGCGTGGCGGCGCTGATTATTGCTCTCGCCATCACTAACGGCATGCGGCGCGACTTGCAGGATCGCCTCCTCGGTGCCAGCGCTCATATTGACCTGATGCGCGTCCAATCGGACGGCATCCACGACTGGCTACCGCTCGTCGAGCGCCTGCGCAGCGTTCCGCACGTCACCGCCGCCGCGCCGGGCCTCTACGGGCAGGTGCTCGTCTCACGCGGCCCGCGCGCCGGCTTCGCGCTCATCAAAGGCATCCTTCCCGCTGAAGAGCGCACAGTCAGCAGTTTGCTCGGCACCATCACCTCCGGTTCGGCAACCGAGCTTGAACCTGAAGCAACAAGCCAGAATCCCAGCCAATCTGAAATCAACGCGCCCAATCCGCCGCTGGTACTGGGCAGCGACCTGGCCGAGACGATCGGCGCGCAGGTTGGCGACACGGTGCTCATTACCAGCCCGCAGGGTGAGCTGACGCCGCTCGGCCTTGCGCCCAAGTATCAACGCTTCCGCGTCGCGGCCATCTTTCATTCCGGCTTCTATCAGTACGACGCGGCAATGGCCTTCATGCGCCTTTCGGACGCGCAGCAGCTCTTCAGCGAGCCGGATCTCTTGTCAGTCATCAGCTTCAAGGTGGATGACCTCTACCGCGCGCCGCAGATTGGCAAGGCTATCGAGCAGGCCGCAGGCAAAGGCTTCATGACCACCAACTGGATGGAAGTGAACCGCGAACTCTTCCGCGCCCTCAAACTCGAACAAGTGGTCACCTTCATCGTCATCGCGCTGATCGTCATCGTAGCCGCGCTCAATATTCTCATCGCGCTCACCATGATGGTGATGGAGAAGACGCGCGACATTGCCGTAATGATGAGCTTCGGCGTCGAACCCGCACAGGTCCGCCGCATCTTCCTGCTGCAAGGCTTTTTGATCAGTGTCGTCGGAACCGCGCTGGGCCTGGTGCTCGGCTACATCGCCGCCTGGGCCGGAGGGCATTATCACTTCATCCACTTATCCGCCGAGGTTTATTCCATCGACACGCTGCCCTTCGCCCCGCGATTGATTGACGGTCTCATCGTTTCCATCGTCTCCATCGGCATCTCGCTTGCGGCCACACTCTACCCGTCGTCCGCCGCCGCGCGCATATTGCCCGCTGAAGCGCTTAGGTACGAGTAATGCGATTGAGCAAACAAGCAAACCGATAAGTTCCGTGTGGCCGGATAACCGCTCAATGTTTTAAGCAAACCTTGGCTGGTGGTACGCCAGCCGCAGCCGATGCTGTCATGATTTAGAATTGCTCGTTATGAGCCAGAGAGCTTTTCGATTCATCGCGCTGTTACTGTGCTGGGAATTCATGACGGCCTTAATTATGCCGCACTTCTTGAGTGCGGAGAAACCTAAGGCGATTTCGGGCGCGGAAGTAGATCGATCGGTCATTGCGGCGTTGGCACATCAAGGCGTCACACAACCAAAGGTCATTTCTCATATCGACTTGACGGAACCCTTTGGAGCCGTAACACAATGGACGTTCGTGGCCATTCAGGATGATGGCCATCAAATGGACGACTTCGAGGACCACGGACCAATATTCCTTTGCCTTGTGAAAGCAGCTAGCCCGGATTGCACCCAGCACTTCCATCAACTGGCGGTTGAGATGCCTCATAATCTTTTCGCTGGCAGCGTTGTTTACGCGAGTCAGAACGGGGCAATCCCCATGCTATTCCTTAAGGTGTGCGGAGATCTGGGGCCCAATGGCAACTGTGTAATCGCCTCTGGTCTCTACAGATATGACAGGGAAGCTGATAACTTTATTCGCGTATTCCAGAACTTGACAGGTAGAAATAACAATCAGGAGACGCGTTTTGTTGAAAGCGGACCGCTGCAAGGAGATGTAATCGTCAACTACCCTACAGAGAACGCACCCTATACATATTGGATAGAAGTTTACCGGGCTGGGGATTCAGGTCAGTATAGCCAAATTCTTCGCTATCGCAGTCTGACAGGCTATTCGGATGGTAATCCGCTGGCCGTGGCTGATTCCGAAATGCCTGAGATATTGCAACGCTTGGGATTGTGGAAACCGGGCGATCCGTTGCCCGTTCCGGCCCACCTGCCGAAGGGATGCCGTCATCTTTTTATGCGCCTTGGTGAAGAATGGTGCAAGTGAACTGATGCGGAACATATCGTCGCTACCCGAAACTGTTCCCTTTGAGCAAACCAAATCCTTCTTGACAATGTGTCACAAAATGTGTCACATTGAATCCATGCCCAGCGTAAACGTGCGCCAACTCCGCGACAGTCGGCAGCTCTTCAAATGGCTTGACGCCGGTGAAGTGGTTGAACTCAAGAAGCGCAATCGCGTTGTGGCGCGCATTGTGCCTGAGTCGCCCAGAATCCAGCCCGTCGAGTGGCCGGACTTTGAGGCCCGCGCCAAGGCTATCTTTGGCGACCGCATCTTCCCAATCGTAGAAGACTTGATTGCGGATCGAGAGGACCGCTTTTGATGGTCTACGCGGATTCGAGCTTTGTTGCGCCGGTCTATGTGCATGACGTCCACGCGCCCGAAGCGCGCCGCAGGATGGGCCTTCGGCCAGATGTTTGGCTGACTCCGTTCAACCGGGCTGAGTTTGCAAATACTCTTTACCAGCAGGTCTTTCGTGGACGCTTCTTGGCGGCGGAAGCCCAGCGAGCGTGGAATAACTTCCAGCAGGATTGTGCAAAGGGCATCTGGATTCCGGTCAATTTGCCTGAGAAAATATGGGAAACAAGCATTCATTTGGCCGAGCGCCACGGTTCCACCCTTGGCGTGCGCACGCTGGATTCGCTGCACGTGGCCTGCGCGCTGGAGTTGAAGGCCGAGCGATTCTGGACATTCGATGAGCGACAGGCGCGGCTGGCCGAGGCGGTTGGGCTGGATATACAATGATCTCCCGCAAGCATACAGACAACTTCCTTTGGGAGAACAAAGCCGGCGAAATGCACGATCCGGGCGGCAAGGTGCGGCTGGCGCTCTCGGCTGACGTGGTGAGCACTGCTGAGTTTGGTGGGGACAAAAAAGAATATCGTTACACGCTCAAGCGCGTCTGGGACGCGTCACTCGGCTCGGTTCTCTTTGTCATGATGAATCCCAGCACCGCCGATCCCTATGTGGACGATCCGACGGTGGCTAAGTGCCAGCGTTACGCGCGCTCATGGAGCTACGGCACGATGCTGGTCGGCAACACCTTCGCCTATCGCGCGACCAACCAGAAGGACTTACTCCGAGTGGCCGACCCTGTTGGTCCAAAGAATGATAAATATCTGCTCCAGATGGCCGCGCAAGCGGAATTGATTGTGCTGGCTTACGGCAAGCCGCACAAGAATCTCTGCCAACGCGGGCGCGACGTGGTCGCCATGCTTCGACGCGCAGGGCATGAGCTTCACGTGCTGAAGCTCTGCAATGACGGCACGCCCTCGCATCCGCTGTATTTGAAAGGGACGCTCAGGCCTATCCTATTTGAAGAAGCATCCGTATAGACCGGTCAGATCTCATTGCGTTGTGTCAAGAACGACCTCCGCCTTTGCGGATTGCAGGCTGATATGATCGGACGCAACTTCGAGGTTGCCATATGTGAATCGGTACAGGGAATTCAAGCGGTCTTTTTTGAACTTTGAGCAGAAATCAGCGCGGCAGATAAAATCCTTCGGGCTGTTCACAACAATCCTGATTGGCGATTGAAAGCCGGGCGGAAAGAGAGCCTGTACCCGACGTTGTGCATTGGTCCGAAGATGGCCCCGGAACGCCGTCGCGGTGAACTTGATCTCGACATCTTCGGAGGCATTGAGTGCAACTGCCCCTTGCGAGCCTGCGTAATCGACGATAAAGCCAAAGGCATCCACACGGCCGGTGGTATTGAGTATGGTGGTGCGGGCCCCTGGAGTCGAAACGCGAACCGGTCCGGCCATGTCGTGCACCTGCACAGCTCCTTCACTATGCACAGTGACGGGCGCTCCGGCGGGCGCCGTCAGCAGCAGATGGCCACTTCCACCGGTCGAGCCGTGGGTATCGGTATTGCTCAACGTAAGCAGGCCACCGATTCGTTGCAAGGAGACTTTCTGCAGATTATTGTTTGCCTCATCAATGGTGTTGCCTTCACCCTCCGCACAGAATTGTGTTGTCCAATGGTCCTGATCGGCACCGGCGATTTGTATCCAGTTGGAAGTGTCGGTGGCTATTGTCAGCGCCGGGACTTCATTGAGAGGAAGTTCTAGCGTATCAAGGTGGGTGCGTGCGAAGGGAGCCTGTCGAGAATTACCAAAATATGGGCCGGACTGGTGTGGACGCGGGCGATCGACGCAATCCATTTGGAAGGGCCGTTCGTCGAAGATGAATAAAGGCACCGGCGAGGGTTTGGGGCTTTGGCTGGAGCAGGTTATCATGCCGCTGATCAGCGCGCTGAAAGCAAGGATGAAGACAGGGACGCGGACGCGCATCCCTGAAGTCCGCAAAAGCTCTTCCTGATTGCATGCCCTCATAGAACCTCATCAATGGATGAGATCATACACCGTTCGGATTGATTCAAAATTGAAGCGCTGTTGCTGGCAGGGCAATCATTCTCTCTATGAACCCGGCTGGCGAACCAATGAGAGGAACTCCAGCCGCGTTTCTTTCTTGCGGAAGCAGCCCAGCATGGCGCTGGTTACCGTGGACGAGTGCTGCTTCTCAATGCCGCGCATCATCATGCAAAGGTGGCGTGCTTCAATCACCACGCCCACGCCCTGCGGCGCAATCGCATCCTGAATGGCATCGGCAATTTGACGGGTAAGCCGCTCCTGAATCTGCAAACGTCGAGCAAACACTTCAATTAATCGCGGTATCTTGCTCAACCCAATTACTTTGCCATTCGGAACATAGGCCACATGCACCTTGCCGAAGAAGGGCAGCATATGGTGTTCGCAGAGCGAAAAAATCTCAATATCTTTGACAATGACCATCTCGTCGTAGTCCTCGTCAAAGAGCGCGCCGCGCAGAATCTCGGTCGCGTTCTCGTCGTAGCCCTTGGTCAAAAAGGCCATCGACTTCTGAACGCGCCCCGGTGTGGCCACCAGGCCGTCGCGGCTGGGGTCTTCGCCCAGGCGGCGCAGGATCTCGCTGATGATCTCCTCCGTGCTGAAGCCGCTCAGGCTCCGGTCGATCTCTGCCGTCCTAGGAACTCTCTTGCTCAATGCAATTGGCTGTGCCATCACTTCTATCCTCTCACCCAAGGGGAATTGGGCGTTGTTCATTCCTCTAAACTCTGTCAATCCTTAAACACTGTCATCCTGAGCGGAGCAACTCGCGCTCTTTGCGAGTCGCGCAGTCGAAGGACCTGATGTTGCTCCGTGCCCCATCCATTTCGTGTTTTTTACGAAATGGGTGGGAAACCACGACACTCAAACTCTTACTCGCCTTCGCACTCGAAAAAATTGTTCTCTGTCTCTTCCACGCGCACCCGCTCCAGGCAACCCGCCGGCAGCGCATCTTTCAACAAACCAAAAACCACTCTACAAAGATTCTCCGTCGTCGGCACACGATTCACAAAGAGCGGGTCTAGATTGAGATTGGCGTGGTCAAAGCGCTCTACCACCCGCGCCTGCACCTCCTCGTCCAGCGCCGCCAGGTTGATGACCATGCCGGTCTCAGAGTCCACCTCGCCGCCCACCAACACTTCCACCACGTAATTATGCCCGTGGCCGTGTGGATTGTTGCACTTGCCGTAGATCGCGCGGTTCTCTTCCGCCGAAAGCGCCTCGGCGTGCAGCCGGTGGCTGGCGCTGATGGTGTAACGGCGGCCAAAGTAGGCTTTTTCAATAACAACGGTCATTTTTTCACAGTCGGGTAATTTGGGTTCATGGTTTCCCACCCATTTCACAAAGTGCGTGAAATGGATGGGGCACGGAGCATTTGCGGCGGCCGAAGTAGGCTTGACTTGATTTAAACATCACAGCTTACCCCGGAATTCCGCAAAGATCTCCGGCGTCTCGTAAACGCGCACCCGGCTCAGCCGCGCCCCGCCCGCTTCGTTCACAGAAGGCTCAAGCCGCTTCCAGGCAGCGATGGCTAGATTCTCCGTCGTCGGAATCACGGCGGTGGTTTCCGTCGCAATAAACTCCGGGACTTCGAGATTCAGATGGCGATGGTCCCAAGCGGCCAGCACTTCGCGCTCGATCACATCCCGCAACCACTTCAGATCGACGACAAAGCCGGTGACCGGGATTGGCTCGCCCTCGACCGTGACCTCCAGCGTGTAGTTGTGCCCGTGGCCGTTGCGATTGGAGCAGCGGCCAAAGACCTGCTCATTCTTCTCCGCCGTCCAGGCCTGGTTCCAATAGTAGTGCGAGGCGGAAAATGTCGCCCGCCGCGTCAGAGAAATCATTCCGCCTCCTTATAGAAATAGATGTTTGAACATCGGCTAAGGCTTCAGGGCAATGGAGAGTCGGCTTGGTAACAGGGCACTACTTCAGTCGTGCCGCAAATGCTCCCCAAAAAGCCCCGGTTTTAGCCGCTGCTAAAATGCAATGACTGAAAGCAACTTCTGCAGGGTCTAAAACCCGCACTTTTTGTTGTTTCTTCGGCACGACTAAAGTCGTGCCCTGTTACAAAGCATTCTTCGGACAAGGTTTTCCGTAGTCTGATTGGCTCATGAGCAGTCTGATTGGCTCATGAGCTGCAACGATTCAAATGTGATTGTTATTTCCTTTCTATTTCCTGGGAAGCGCCAGCACAAAATTCCAGAAATCCTTATCCTTTTTCAATTTGAGAATGGGTTCATCTTGAGTGGGGTCGGGCATCGATTCACCCTTCAAGACATTCGCACGAAGGTCAAAGGCCTGCTGCAAATGCTTTCTCGCATCTTTGGCCTTTCCTTGCTCGGCATCCGCGCAGGCAAGATTGTAATAGTTCATGGGATAATCTGGATCAGATTTAATAGCGTCTTCCGCATAGGCGCGAAGATTCCTTATATCTCCGCTCACTCCCAGAGCCACAAGAAATTGGTCTGTTTCAATGCGCCACTGAGTGAGAGTGCTCGCGTCATGAGGCATTGCTTTCAACGAGGAGTCGTAGTAGGGAACAGCCAGGCCGGGCGAGTTCTTGAAAAGTGCCGTAGCCAGCTTGAAATAATCCTCCGACGTCGGTTTGTAGTTCAAATCAGGTTGAAAGCCAACGAGCAATGCATTCATTGCAGCCTCTTCAGACGCGGTCCCAGCTTCACCAGAAATGTGTATAAAAGCGCAAGTTTTGGCATTCCCCATAAAACCATATAAGTCGTGATAATGAATACCAGGCTGTTTCAAATCAATCTGGTAAGAAGTGGTCACAAGCAATTCACCGGCTACATTTTTCACCACACCGTCAACACGATTAATGGCGGGAGTGCCTCTCTTCTGATCGAACGCCAGAATTGGATTGATCGAATCGTCGCGACATGCCTCAGAAGTATGATTGCCGTGTGGATCTTGCATGATCTGGTAGGAGACATCCAGACCAGCGTCAACGTTTCTGAATTGAGCACTCGGACGCGATCTTTCGTCATAAACCGTCAGAAGTTTGAGTTCCCAGTTCGGACCGTTGGGAAGGGCAATCTCCCCAGGGCCGTACCAAACTATCAGCTTCAATGGTTGATTTGATGTTGCCTGCTGCGCAGTAGCGCTTCCTGAATAAATAGTGAATGAAAAAGCAAGGCATAGGAGAACCAATACGCGAATAGCGGAAATGTGCATAGCAAATTTTTGAAGCCGAATCATCATTGCCGAGAATCTCCTCTTCCAAAAGTTTATTCAAACGATTCTACGCCGCGTAGCTTCTGCCCTTCCAACTTACGCGCTTCAGAATCTTGTGCTGGAACCAACTGCGGTAGAGAAGCCAGATAAACAGCGGCAGCCCCAGCGGCGAAATGGCGCAATCAATGAACGGAAAGTTGGACTTGGCCACGCGTCGGTAGAAGCGGAATAGGTTGCGCGCCCAGAGAAGAGCCAGCACCCAGCCGGCAGCCAGCCATTGCGCGGAATGTGCAAAGAGCCGGTCGTCCCAAAGCGCAATGGCAAGCAAGGGCAGTAAAAAGAGAAGAAAAATATCCAGCACGCGCCAGAGAGCCAGCGCCAGGCAATTATCAAAGAGCAGCGAGAGGTTCTTGCTCCAGCCTTCCATCATCGCCGCGGTGGTGCGGTACATCCGCGTAGAGACGGCGTCCTTGGCGTAGCGGAAGCGCAGGCCGATCTTGCGGCGCTTGGCGTGGAAGGCCAGCTCCACGTCTTCCAGGACCTTTTCGGAGACCATCGCGTGGCCGCCCAGCCGCCGGTAGGCCTCGCGCTCGACGAGCAGAAACTGCCCGTTGGCGGCGGCGATCCGCTCGCCCGGGTCGGAGACCTTGGCCGGCGGATAAGAGAGCGCCAGCTCGCAAAAGACCAGCGGCATCAGCGAGCGTTGGGCGAGGCCGTTGACGATCTGCCGGGGCGAGTAACTGAGAAGGCCCACCTTGTGCCGCTGGGCCTCGTGCAGCGAGCGATGCAGATTGCCGGGCTCGTGAATCGTATCGGCGTCGGTGAAGAGCAGCCAGCGCCCGCGCGCTCGCCGCGCCGCCGTCCAGATGGCATTGTTCTTGCCCGTCCAGCCCTGCTCCAGCGGGTCCGCCTCCAATACCGTAACCCCGGCAAAGCCGCGCGCAATCTCCGCCGTGCGGTCAGACGAATGATCGTCCACCACAATCAGCTCCCAGTCGCGACCCAGTTCAAAGACCCGCTCCGATTGGCTGACCAGCGACTCCAGGCACGCCGCAAGGCAGTCCTCCTCGTTGCGCGCCGGAATGATCACCGTCAGCTCCAGTAGCTCGGTTGGCTCCGGCTGGTCGTAGACCGTACCCCATGGCGCACGTAGCGTTTGCGGCTCGCCGGGTTCATCGGAGAGGCCAAGTACCGGTTTAAAGTCATCGGCGGCAGCAGAATTTTCAGGTTGATTCTCGTTCTTCATCGCTTCCTTTCGCTTGGGAGCCTCGCTTCGTATTATAAGAATGTGTGCTTCCCTCGTTTTCTCACATTTGCTTTGTTTCTGCCGCTAGCTCTGGCCTCAGGCTGCGACCGTGGCGCTCATCCGGCGCAGACGGGCCAGATGGCACCCGATTTCAACCTCACAGATGGCGTGACCACGGTGCATCTGGCCAGCTACCGGGGCCAGGTGGTGCTGCTCAACTTTTGGGCCACCTGGTGCGGTCCGTGTGTTGAGGAGACGCCTTCGCTGCTCGATCTGCACCACGAAATGCCCAGCGTGGCCGTGATTGCCGTCAGCATCGACGAAGATCCTGACGCCTACAGCCGCTTCATCACGCGCCGCCACGTGGACCTGATCACTGTGCGCGACCCCGCGCAGAAGGCCGCGCAACTCTACCACTCGGAGATGTGGCCTGAGACGTATGTGATTGACCGACAAGGTATTATCCGACGCAAGTTTGTTGGCGCACAGGACTGGAGCAGCCCGGAGATTCGCGCCTTCCTGAAGAGCCTGTGAAGCACCAATCGGCTGGAGAGACAGATTCTGATGAGGAGGAGCCTTCAGCCTTTTCCTAAAGCCCCTAATCCTGATAGACTGATTCAAGTGCATTTCAGGCGCGTAGCTCAGTTGGTTAGAGCGCTTCCTTGACACGGAAGAGGTCGCTGGTTCGAATCCAGTCGTGCCTACCATATAATTATTTTAGAATCAATGGTTTGACAGCACAGTCTCATCTCTAGCCCTTGTGGTGCGCCACCCGCGCATCTGCTTCTGCAGTTGGCACCGAGTCTCTATAGGCATAGCAATCCTTCAGTCTTGATATCATTTCTTTATGACCACAGTGGAGATTCTCTTTCGTCTGAGCGCGCCACCAACGGAGGCTGCGACCTCTGCGGCTGCCAACGCACGCGAGGTCTACGGCATTCGCCGACTCACCTTTGATAACGGTGCCCAAACCCTGCGCGTCGAGTATGACGCCACTCGGCTCAACGCAGCCGCCGTCGCCAAGCTGGTCCGGCAGGCCGGCATACAAATCGAATCCTAACCCCTGATTCCGACCTGATTGAATCGGAGCGAAATGATCCCACCTCAAAAAGATCCTCTGCAAAAAATCATCGAAAGCCGGATCGCCATCATTGATGGAGCGATGGGCACCACCATCCGCACCTACGGGATGACGGAAGCCGATATGCGCGGCGAGCGATTCAAGAACTCCACCAAGGATCTGCTCAACAACGGCGACCTCTTCAGCTTGACGCAGCCCAAGATGATCTGCGACATTCACCGCCGCTTTCTGGAAGCCGGGGCGGACATCATCGAGACCAACACCTTCGGCGCAACCAGCATTACGCAGAGCGAGTTCTTTGTCGACGATCCCCGCGAGCACGGTGGCCGCAAAGATCCTGATTTTTATCAGAAGATCGTTGACGACAGCTTCCTGAACGGCCTTGCCTGGGAGATCAACGAACAATCGGCCCGCCAGTGCCGCGAGTGGGCCGACCGAGTGGCCAACGCAACAGGGCGGCAACGCTTTGTCGCCGGCGCGCTTGGTCCGCTGACCGTCTCGCTCTCCAACTCGCCCGATGCCGACGATGCCGGCTTCCGCGTGGTTACCTTCGACCAGGTAAAATCCGCCTACGCCCACCAGGCCCGCGCCCTGATTGCCGGCGGCGTGGACCTATTGCTCGTGGAAACGATCTTCGACTCGCTCAACGCCAAAGCCGCCCTCGTCGCCCTCCGTGAGGTCTTCGATGTGGAGGGCAGGGAAGTGCCGGTCATGATATCAGCAGCCGTGGGCCGAGGCGGCGAGACCATGATCTCCGCGCAGACCATCGAAGCCTTCTGGAATGCGGTGAAGCACGTCAAGCCTTTCTCGGTGGGCCTCAACTGCTCGCTCGGCCCGGACTTGATGTATCCCTTCCTCGCCGAACTCGCCGAGAAGTCGAACACCGCCATCTCCTGCTACCCGAATGCCGGCCTGCCCAACCCGCTCTCACCCACCGGCTTCGATCTGCAACCGCCGGACATGGCGCGGTATCTCGGTGACTTTGCCAAGAACGGCCTGATCAATATCGCCGGCGGATGCTGCGGCAACACGCCGGAGCATATCGCCGCCATCGCCCAAGCACTCCAAGCCCAGCCCGCACGCAAGTTCTGGCCCGTGGACGAGATCGAGCCGACACCGGAACCGCGCCCCTTGCGCCTCTCCGGCTCCCAACCCTTCACCCAGCAGCCCGGCGTCTTCATGATGATCGGCGAGCGCACCAACGTCGCCGGCTCGCCCAAATTCGCCCGCCTCATCAAGGAAGGCAAATTCGAGGAGGGCGTCAGTGTCGCCCGTCAGCAGGTGGATAACGGCGCCAACATTCTGGACATCTGCATGGACGAGGGCATGATCGACGGCGTCGCCGCGATGACACGTTACCTGCAATTGCTGGGCAGCGAACCGGAGGTCGCGCGCGTTCCCTTCATGGTCGATTCCTCCAAGTGGGAGGTCATCGAGGCCGGACTCAAGTGCTTGCAAGGGAAGGGAATTGTCAATTCCATCTCGCTCAAAGAGGGTGAGGATAAATTCCGCCAGCGCGCCGCCGCCGTCCTCAAATACGGTGCTGCGGTCGTCGTCATGGCCTTCGACGAGCAGGGCCAGGCCGCCACCTACGAAGACCGCATCCGCATCTGCCAGCGCGCCTACTCGATACTCGTTGACGAAATCGGCTTTCCGCCGGAAGACATCATCTTCGACCCCAACGTGCTTACCGTCGCCACCGGCATGGAGGAGCACAATAATTACGCGCTAGACTTCATCCGCGCCACCCGCTGGATCAAGCAGAACCTGCCCCACGCCAAAGTCAGCGGCGGCGTCTCCAATATCTCCTTCAGCTTCCGCGGCAACAACAAAGTCCGCGAGGCCATGCACTCCGCCTTCCTCTATCACGCGATCAAAGCCGGCATGGACATGGGCATCGTCAACGCCGGAATGCTTGAAGTTTATGAAAATATAGATAAAGAACTTAAAGTATTAGTAGAAGATGTCCTGCTGAATCGCCGCCCCGATGCAACCGAGCGCCTGGTCGAATTTGGCGAAAAGTTGAAGAGCGCGGGCGGCAATGAGTCCGCTGAAAAAAAGACCGAAGAGTGGCGCACGGGCACCGTCGAAGAGCGCCTTTCCCACGCTCTCGTCAAAGGCATCGACTCCTATATCGAGATCGACGCCGAGGAGGCTCGCGTCAAATTAGGCCGTCCGCTTCTGGTCATTGAAGGCCCGCTGATGGCCGGCATGAGCGTCGTCGGCGACCTCTTCGGCGCGGGCAAAATGTTCCTCCCGCAGGTCGTCAAATCCGCCCGCGTCATGAAGAAGGCCGTCGCCCACCTGACGCCCTTCATGGAGGCCGAAAAAGCCGCCCTCGCCGCCGCCGGACAGGTCGTCAAAGCGCAAGGAAAAATCGTCCTCGCCACCGTCAAAGGCGATGTCCACGACATCGGCAAAAACATCGTCGGCGTAGTTCTCGCCTGCAACAACTACGAGGTCATCGACCTCGGCGTCATGGTCTCTTGCGAAAAAATCCTCGAGCGCGCCAAAGCCGAAAAAGCGGATCTGATCGGCCTCAGCGGCCTTATCACGCCATCGCTCGACGAGATGATCCACGTCGCCCGCGAACTGGAGCGCCAGGGCTTCAGTCTGCCTCTGCTCATCGGCGGAGCCACCACCAGCCGCGCCCACACCGCCATCAAGATCGCCCCGCATTACAGCCAGCCGGTGGTCCACGTTCTCGATGCCAGCCGCGCCGTTCCCGTCACCACCAGCCTCCTCAGTGAGGACGGCAAAGCAGCCTTCGTTGCCGAGCATTGCGCCGCCTACGAGGCTCTCCGCCAGGCCCACGCGGCCCCGCGCCCCAAGCTTCTCTCGCTCGATGAAGCCCGCAAACGCCGTACACCCATCGACTGGCGCGCGGAGGACATTCCCACGCCCGCCTTCACCGGCATTCGCGTGCTGGAAGACTTCCCGCTCGCCGAATTGCGCCCCTTCATCGACTGGACACCGTTCTTCCATACATGGGGACTTAAAGGCGTCTATCCGCGCATCCTTCAGGAAGGCGAGCAAGGCAAAGAGGCCACCAAGCTCTTCGCCGATGCACAAACTCTACTCGATCAAATCATCGCAAAAAAGCAGCTCACCGCCCGCGGCGTCTACGGATTTTTCCCGGCGAACGCCATCGGCGATGACGTCGAACTTTACACCGACGAAAGCCGCGCCACAGTGCTTGAGCGCTTGCAATTCCTCCGCCAGCAGAATGACGGCAGCCAACCCAACCGCTCTCTTGCTGACTTCATTGCACCACAGGAGACCGGCCTTCTCGACCACATTGGAACTTTCGCCGTCACCACCGGCCACGGCCTCAAAGAACTCTGCGACAGCTTCCGCGCCGCAAACGACGACTACTCTGCCATTCTGGCCGAAGCCCTTGCCGACCGGCTCGCCGAAGCCTTCGCCGAATGTCTGCACCAGAGAGTCCGCATCGAATGGGGCTATGGTCGCGCCGAAGCCCTGACCATCGACGAAATCATCCACGAGAAATATCGCGGCATCCGCCCCGCTCCCGGGTATCCCGCCTGCCCCGACCACACCGAAAAGGCCCAGCTCTGGCGCTTGCTCAACGTCGAAGCCAACACCGGCATCAAGATCACCGAGTCGTACGCCATGTGGCCCGGCTCCAGCGTCAGCGGTCTGATCTTCGCCCACCCGGAAGCGCGCTACTTCACGCTCGGCAAAATCGACCGCGACCAGGTCGCCGACTACGCCCAGCGCAAAGGCCTAACTGTCGCCGAAGCCGAGCGCTGGCTCAGCCCTAACCTGAACTACGATCCAGCATAAGTGATTGCGATCAAAGCCATTTGGTTACCAAGCCAGCAATTCATCGCCGGAAGTGGAGGAAAGAAAGGCAACCGGGGCTGCACCGGGCTCCGGGAAGTCGCCGGCGCACTGAATGGACTCCGGCCCGGAGGCTTTGGCCACCAGCAGCGCCTGCTCCGCCTCGCGCAGAACCACCACCGGCGAGCGCCCTCCGCTGGATGCAATGCCAAAACAGGCAGAGAGGCGCACCGCATCCCCGTTCACGCGGAAGGGCGAACAGAAGACATCCACGCGCAGGCGCTCGGCCAGCATGACGGCGTTCACGCTGGAGCAGCCGGGCAGGGCGATCAGAAACTCGTCCATCCCAGGCCGGCCCAGAATATCGTAACTGCGCAGCAGGCGCGTTGTGCGGCTGACCACCTGACAGAGCAGGTCGTCGCAGGCGTCGGTTCCAAGCCGCGCATTCCAATGGCCGAAATCGTCGATGTCAAAGAGAATCATACACAAGGAACTGTTCATGCGCTGTACGCGATCGGTCTCACGGAAGATCATCGAGAGCATCGTCTCGCGGTTATAGACGCCGGTCAGCCTGTCCGTTTGGGCGTTGAGCTGAGCGGCTTCACGCAGCAGTTCAAGTTCACGCAGGCGACGATGCTCACGCAACACCGCCTCAATGCGCAGACGCAGAAAGGCCGGGTCAATCGAGCGGGGCAGCAGGTCGTCGATAATGCCCTCAGCCAGCCGGTCAATCCACTCCTGGCAAACCTCGTCCGCAATAAGGAGAATCGGATAGCGCCTGCCGGTGGCTTCAGCCCGCGCCGCCGCCAGCAACCGGCCCATCTCCATCCCCGGAAGACGGACATCAATCAGCGCCAATGTGGGCGCATGGGCCGCAATCAGTGCCGGTAGGGCGGCTTCGGCAGAGAGAAAGACCTCTACACGCGCCCCGTCGGATCCAAGCACAGGTTCAAAGGCGGAGAGCAGGGCAGGTTCAGCCGAGGCGAGCAGATAGACGGAAGTGGAGTTGGCAAGCATCCTTATTTGTCCTCACTAACGGATGCATCGGCGAAGCTTAAAAATAATTTAGAGACAAACCCGGAATTCCTATCTGGATTCAATGACTTTCGGACGCAGTTTTGAGTACCGAAGATCAATTCTGGGTGTAATGCCAAGAGTGTTCCAATTCCAAACGCTAAAGAATCGAGTCCAGCCACAGCCTCCAGAAAGCCCCAGCCGCTTCATTGAGCCTGCCTGAGTATCGCTGAGCCGCACTGCGCAAACCGGCCAGGTCAATGCCTTTCTGGTGCAATTCGCAGGCGTGGCCCACGTACCAACTCTCCAGCCCCTCGGCCGAGACCTCGGGGTGAAACTGCAAGCCTAACGCGAAGTTCTCAATCGTAAAGGCCTGATTCTCATAGCGATCTGTCTTTGCCAAGCGTCGCGCACACTGGGGCAGATCAAAGGTGTCACCGTGCCAGTGGAAGACCGAAAGGCCATCGGCAAGCAAAGGCGCAAACCAAGCGGGTGTCTCCGATTCCGGCGCGGCCTGCAGAGGAAACCAGCCAATCTCCGCGCCCTGTTGGCCGGGGTAAACGCGCGCGCCGAGAGCAGCGGCCATCATCTGCGCGCCCAGGCAGATGCCTAGAGTCGGCTTGCGGGCCGCCAGTCGCACACGGATGAGAGCAATCTCATCCGTTAGAAAAGGATAATCCTGCTGGTCGTATACCCCGATCGGCCCGCCGAGAACAATGAGAAGGTCGCAACTTGCGGCCTGCGCCAAGGGAAAGTGCGCTTTGGCGGCGAGTACGTTTTCGATCTCGAAGCCCCGCTCCCGAAGCGGACGTTCCAGGGAGCCAAGGTCTTCAAATGCGACGTGGCTGAGAACAAGGGCGTGAGGAAACTGATTCTGCATAGAGGGATTTTAACAGCAGGATATTTCGTTTTCTTGGAGGGGAATGTTGTCCACTTGGAGGCGGCGTCCGTCTGATTTAGAGTGGAGTACACGGGGAACCGGGGAGAAACGCCTTGCGTCGAGTGATTGTTTGGGTTGTCTTTGCCGTTTGCGGAGCCTTGCAAGTTGCTGCCCAGCAACCGCCGCATCCTCATTCTCCCCTGGTGGGTTTGCTGCTTCCCAAACACCATGAAGACCCCGCGCCGGCCAACCCGCAAAGTTCTCAGGAGATCATCTTTGATGCCACCAGGCTAGGCTCGCCGCTGCTGCTCGACAAAGGCTGGCGGGTCGGCATCACGGCTAATCCCAAGGCCTCCGACCCGGATTTCGACGATTCAACCTGGGCCGTTCGTGATGCAAAAGATTCTTTTGATGAAGTTCCAGACGAAGATCACCCCGCTGGCGCGCCAGCTGGAACTGCGCCTTCACCTCAAGGCGGGAGGCACAGGCGCCCCCATGTCTGGTTCCGTCAGCACATCCAGGTCAAGCAGAATCACGACCCGCTTTATCTTATGATTGAACTGCCACCCTCGCAGAGCGGCTCCTCCGGCACGGAATTGCTCAGCGTGGCCGTCTTCGCCAATGGGCGCGAGATTCAGCCGGAGGGGCCGCACGGGAGTGATTTTGATCATTACCAGCAGATTACGCGCATCTACGACCTGCATTTGCAAGCCACTGATTCTTCCTTGACTCTGGTGATTCGCAGTCCATTTATTCCCATAGGAGGAGCATCCTACACCAACTTCTTTGCGGACCACAAAGTGCGTCTGGGCAACCGCGACGAGATGGACCGTTTGCTGGAACTGTGGTCGCATCGAACGCTCTTTGAGCGCCTTCCCCGCCTGGCCGACGCTATCCTGCTCATCGTTCTGGCGCTCTTCCTGCTGGCGCTCTACCTTACCCAGAAGAGGCGGGTCGAATACCTTTGGCTGGCTTTGTATGAACTTGTCCAGGCTCCAGCGGAATTTATTGATTTGGCAGGAGGCACGGCCCATCTGGATCATCTCATGGCGTCGGCGGCAATTCTTCAACTGGTCGCCATCTCGGCCTATCTCTATTTTGAATTCCTTGTCGCTTTTCTTGCTTTGCCCAAGCGGTGGTTCATTCTTTTGCTGCGCTTTTCGGCTCCCATCCTGGTTAGCATTCTGCCGATCATGATTCTGGTCGACCATGATATGGTGCCGGGGATTTATCTGCTCTTGGTTTTCATCGGCAGTTTGCTTTGGATCCTTGGATGGCTGATCTTGATCTTCTCTACGCTCATCCGCGCCTCTCTGCGCCGGAACTTTGAAGCTGGATTGCTGCTTGCTTCCTTGCTTCTGAGCTTGATCGCGTGGATTGAAGGCATCCTTCGGATCGTCATGAGCACCTTTGCGGGGCGGCCTTACCATTCGCCGCTCAGTTTCCAGGCCGGTCCCATTCCCTTTCACTTTGATTTCATTGCCGGATTCGCGGGAATCTTTGTCATCGTGCTGATTATTTTTACGCGCTTTCTGCGGGTGCAGCGTGAACAGGAGCGTGCCTCCAGCGAGCTGGCCGCTGCCCGCAGCGTGCAGGAGCTGATGATCCCTCAGGAGAGGCTGGTGACTCCAGGCTTTGAGGTTGAGTCCGTCTACAATCCGGCCAACGAGGTGGGCGGCGACTTCTATCACGTACACCCCACTTCGGATGGCGGCTTGCTGGTGGTCATCGGCGATGTGGCCGGCAAGGGCCTCAAGGCGGCCATGAACGTATCCATGCTGATGGGAGCGCTGCGCAGCACAACCGACACCAGCCCGACCAAGATTCTTGCCAGACTCAATCGGGTGCTGGTGGGCAGCGAAAGCTTTACCACCTGCCAGGCCGCCTGGTTCAGCGCCAATGGCGCGCTGGTAATCGCCAATGCCGGCCACCTGTCGCCCTACTTGAACAGCCAGGAGGTGACGCTGCCGGGCGGCCTTCCGCTGGGCGTTCTAGCCGATGCGAGTTATGAGGAGACTCAACTCTACCTGCATCCGGGCGACCGGATTCTGCTGATGTCAGATGGTGTGGTCGAGGCCCGTCAACTCTCCGGCGAACTCTTCGGCTTTGACCGCGTTCACAATCTGAGCAACCAATCTGCTTTTTACATCGCCGACGCCGCCAAGGACTTCGGTCAGGAGGACGACATTACGGTGCTGACCGTCCGCAGGCTCGAGCGGTAAGCCGTTTTTCGGGGCTGCCAGGGCTGGGCATCTCGTTGTGAGATAATCCTGATTGTGGATCAAAATCTCAACTCTCCAATTGCCCTTTGGAACGTCAAAGGGTGAGAGGCATTCCAGAGCGCGAACAGGCGGCTTTAGCTTTTTTCCGCGCAAAAAATGAAGAGATGAGGTTTTGTACGAGCAATGAAGGGAAAATTCGGCATTGCCTGCCAGTTACTCCTTCAGTAAATCTTTTGAAATCTGTCAATTATTGAATCCAGTAGGGTTGGTTTCCGATCATGGCTTCAATGCAAAGAGTGGGGCCCGGTTCGAGCCGGCGCACCGGAATCGAAGATGTGACTGCCAACCGAAAGGTTGAGCAACCGTGAGGTTCAGAACCGAATGAAGAAGATCGCAATCATTGCATTTCTGCTGGCCGTCTGCGTGGCAGCAGGCCGCGCCCAAGAAAGCCGCCAGGACATCAGCCTCAGCGGTGATGCATTTATGTATTACCACATCAACTCACCGGCAGACGTTTATGTGGGTGCAAACACGCCAAAAGGCGCCCTGGTCAGCTACCGCTTCATGTTGACGCCCTCCAGCGCCCTTGAAGCCAACTACGGAATGACCTACCAGAATACCTTTCATTACACGGTCAACCCCTACCCCAACGGCATCAAGGTTCTGGCCCGCACACAGGAGATTTCAGCCGCATACGTCCGCTCCTTCAACTACCGCAAGTTCAATCCCTTTGTCGAAGTTGGGCCGGCGGGGCTTATCTTCATGCCCATCCGTAACTCCGGAACCGATGTAATGGGTACATCGCGGCAGACTGAAATCGGCTTTCTTTACGGCGCGGGCTTCGCCTATGAGATCAGTCCCAGCTTTGACGTGCGCGGAGAATACCGCGGCATCATTACTAAGGTTCCCGATTTTGGCCTAGGGGCAACCTCAGGAAACACCATCGATCTGAATTCAAACAGGTGGTACAAGACCGTCTCCGTTCCGACGATAGGCATCGCCTACCACTTCTAATTCCGGGATCAGCCAAGCAAAAGAAAAGGATGGCTTCGGCCATCTTTTTCTTTTTCCGCGAGGCGAAGATCCGCACTTCTCGCTTTCCTTACCCCCTTCCATGTATCCTCATCGCATGGATAAGGACGTCTTCCCCGCGCCCTCCGGCCCCAGCCAATCGAATCTGCTGGAAAACTCCGCTTCTTCCTACCTGCGCTCGGCGCGTCATCAGCCTGTCTGGTGGCATCCCTGGAGCGAGGCGGCTTTCGCGCGCGCTCAGGCGGAGGACAAGCCGATTCTGCTGGACATCGGTGCCGTCTGGTGCCACTGGTGCCACGTGATGGACCGGGAGTCTTACGAGAATCCGGAGATTGCCGCGCTCATCAACCTGCTCTTTGTCGCCGTCAAGGTGGACCGCGATGAGCGCCCCGACGTGGATGCGCGCTACCAGTCGGCAGTGGCTGCGATCACCGGCCAGGGTGGATGGCCGCTCACGGTTTTTCTTACGCCTGCGGGCCTTCCTTACTTCGGGGGAACCTATATTCCTCCCGACGACCGCTATGGGCGGCCCGGTTTTCACAGCGTGCTGGTCGCTCTGGCCGAGGTTTGGCGCACACGCCGTGATGAGGCGCAGGAGACCGCGGCCAGCGCCATGGCGGCCATCGAGCACAATGAGTCCTTTTCCGGCCGCGGGGGCCAGCTTTCCGTTGCGCTCACCGATAAGATTGCCGCGTCCATCCTCAAGCAGTTCGACCCGCGCCACGGCGGCTTTGGCGCGCAGCCCAAGTTTCCCCACCCCGGTGCTTTGGACCTCTTGCTGCATACGGGGTTGAATCGCCACCGCGAGGATTTCACGCAGGCCTTCGCCACCACGATGGAGAAGATGGCCCAGGGCGGCGTCTATGACCAACTGGCCGGAGGCTTTCATCGTTACAGCGTCGATGAGCACTGGCGTGTTCCGCACTTCGAGAAGATGCTCTATGACAATACCGAACTGCTGCGCAACTACCTGCACGGCGCGCTGGGCCTGGGCCGCACGGACTTCCGCCGGATTGCCTCGGAGATCGTTGGCTGGCTGGAGACGACGATGAGCGACCGCGAGCACGGCGGCTTTTTCGCCTCGCAAGATGCCGACATCAACCTCGACGACGATGGAGATTACTTTACCTGGAC